>Ga0207714_1002558_pt1 | contig 10909 bp, 2 predicted proteins | sample PonA232FremontCA_2_FD_187270 | JGI IMG/M metagenome (GOLD analysis project Ga0207714, IMG submission 187270) | Marine sediment microbial community from Fremont, CA, USA - Pond A23 Sediment 2 (SPAdes) | ecosystem: Environmental > Aquatic > Marine > Unclassified | place: USA: Fremont, California... | reverse complement strand
TTGTTATCATCTAAGAAATTAAGAAACTCCTTGAGGTTGTCAATCCGCTTTTTAATAGTATTTGCACTTAGTTCACCCCATGTAATGTACTTTTTATTGTCGGTTGATACATGGGGTATTTCCATAAATTTGATGATATCTTGAACAAAATCATAATTAAGATTTTCGATTTGAATTGATTCTTCCAGATAAGTTTCAAAATCTATTAGCGAGTTCTTTAAAGTTATGTAATCCTTTCGAGACTGCTCTTTAAGTTGTATCTGATTAAATTTATATTTCAAAAAATCATCATAATATCCTATCAAATCTTTATTTTCTGCGTAGTACTTAATGTTTTTGATTTCATCTTTGACTTTTTTATTGTCTAATTTTGTATTTGGATTTTTAGACAATAAATTTCCGATTGCCTGATCTACAATCGATTTAATTTCCATCAAGTTTTTATTATGTTCCTTGGAATTCGGCACATTTTCCTTAAACAATCCATCCTTGGTCAGCAGCTTTCTATTACTCACCCTCATATAGGTGTTATAACGAACTAACCCACCATTTTTTTTAAAATAAATAACCAAGTAATTTTTTTTGCTGTAAGTTTTAATTTTTGAATACATAATTGTAACACTATTGTAACACTTTTTTGACTTCTATCAGAATATATTTTGACAAGTTGTTTTTTATTATGACAATTGAATTGACTATGTGTAGGCAAATTTATGAAATTTTCTTTTCATTCTAAAGTTATATTGACAAGATTTTTCGAGGATTGCCACCCCGACGAGACACAGGACCCCTTCTTTTGAGCGAAGGGGTTTTTTTAGCACCCCGCTTAGCCTATCCCGCCTTTTCCATATTGCCTTTTTGACGGGGAAACCTTGTTATGCACCTCTCCTCTCAACCACACAAATCCCTTCGTCTCCCTGGTGGAGCCTTTTTTTGATGGATCGCTGATTTTACATGGCAAACGGTTTTTATTTGATGGATGAAAAAATTTCCTTTACCCTGGGGGACGATCACCCTTTACATGGGAATTTTCAAAAGTCCATATGTATCTATGATTCCACGGGGACTGGCATATGTTTTTAACTTTTCCTGCATTCATTCCGCTTCTGCCAGGTGGAGCCGTACCATTCTGTTTGTGGCATTGGCCGTTTTGTGTTGGGTGCCCCATGGCGCTGCCCAGGAAAAGGTGGTAGGGGGCGATTTTGATTATCCGCCGCATTCCTATCTGACACCGGAGGGTCGGGCGGATGGTTTTGGCATTGCGGTGCTGAAAGAGATTGAGCGGGTGACGGATCTGAATTTTCATTACCAGCTGAGTCAGTGGGACAGTGCCCTGGTGCATCTGAAAAGGGACCAGGTGGATCTGGTCACCGGCATCATTTACTCGGAGCAGCGCGAGGAAGACTACGATTTTACCGTGCCGGTTCATACTGAGTACTACGCCATCTTCACCCGAAAAGAATTCCGGGTAGAGGAGCTGCAAGACCTGGAAGGCCTGGAGGTGGCCCTGCTCAACGGGGATATTTCGGTGGAAAAACTCATTAAACCCATGGGCTTGCTCCAGGAGGCCACTTATGTCAACTCCCTGCCCGAAGCCATCACCCGGGTGGAATACGGGAGTGTGGATTATGTGATCGCCCCTTATTCGTTGGGCAAAAGGACCATTGAGTCTCAGGGGTATGAGCATGTGGTGGTTCGTGGTCCGCGTTTGTTGCCCAGTCTGTATTGCCTGGCTGTGAAAAAGGGGAACATTTCCCTGTTGGCCCGGCTGAATACGGGTATCTCCCGGTTGAAACAAAACGGAAAATTGGAAAAGCTCCAGGAGGAGTGGTTCATCTATACCAGGAAACGCGAACGGCTCAACCGTTTTTTGGGCATTGCCGGTCCCATTGCCGGTGCTTTACTGGTTGTTTTGATTTTGTTGTATGCCTGGCTAAAATCCCTGAAACGACAGGTCAGGCTGAAGACCAATGCGATCCTGCAGGCGGAGAAAAAGTACCGGGATTTGTTCAATTTCAACCAGGATGGGCTGATCTTATTTGACCTGCAGGGGAATATCGTGGATGCCAATCCGGAGGCCTGCCGGATGTATGGCTACAAGCAGGAAGAGATGTTATCTATGGACGGAAGGGCATTGGTTTCACCACCTTACCGCCACCTGTTTGATGCATTTTTATCTGCAACCCAAAATGGCGGGGAATATGTTGGTGAGTCGGTAGATGTGCGCAAAGATGGCACCACCTTTTATTCGAGTGTTAAAGGCGCAGAGATAAAAACTTCGGGCCGGTTGTTTGCCGTCATTCGCGATATTTCAGAAGTAAAAAAAGCCGAAGAGGAACTCATCAAAGCCCGGCAAAAGGCGGAAGATGCCTATGAATACAAGAGCAATTTTCTTTCTCATGTCAGTCATGAGCTTCGCACGCCCGTGAATGCCATCATTGGGTATTCCAGGTTGCTGAATCATCCCCCCATGGAAGGTAAAAAAAACCGGTATGCCCGCAATCTGATGTCCGCTGCAGAAACGGTGGTGAGCCTGATCAATGACACGCTGGATCTCTCGAAGCTGGAGGCAGGCAAGGTGACACTGGATCATTTTCCTTTCAACCTGGAGGAGAGCCTTGAGCAGATTGACAATATACTATCGGTATTGGCCGGGCAGAAGGGATTGGCCTTTGAAATTATCAAGACCGCGGAAACACCCCATAGAATAGTCGGGGATCCTTTTCGTTTGCGACAGGTGCTGTTGAACCTGGGCAACAATGCCATTAAATTCACCCGTACAGGAAAAGTGGCGATTCACGTTGTTCCACGTGTTTCTTTTGAAAATGGCAATGGGGTGGAATCGGTGATCCGCTTTGAAGTACACGACAGCGGCCCCGGCATATCCAAAGAACAGATGCAATACATTTTTGAACCTTTCCATCAGGCGGGGCATATTTCTTCAGGTAAGATAAGGAGCACGGGTTTGGGCCTGGCCATTACCCGCGACCTGGTCCGGCTCATGGGGGGGCAGATCCACCTGACCAGCCATCCGGGCCAGGGCAGTGTGTTCTCCGTTACCTTGCCCCTGAGGTTGGAGAAACAACCGGATGAGAGGGATGTGGAGCCTGAAGCCTCTGCCGTATGGGAACAGGTGGGGTCTGCCAGGCAAGAGGATGATGATCCAGAAGAAGGGAGCCTGGAGGTGCTGGATCAGGCCCGTGTCCTGGTGGTAGATGACAACGATTTCAACATCGAAGTGGTAGGTGATTTGCTGAAAGCGGCGAACAGCCGGGTTCAGGTCGTTCGTACAGGTGAGGAAGCTGTGCAGGCGGTCCAATGCAATATCTATGATGCGGTATTGATGGATGTTCAGATGAGCGGGATGGATGGCAACCAGACCACGCGGATGATCCGAGCAATGAAAGGTTTGAGTGATCTTCCCATCATTGGCTTGTCGGCTCGCAGCACCAGGGAAGACCGGGAGTATGGCCTTGAATCAGGCATGAATGCGTATCTGGTCAAACCGGTGGTGCCCGAACAACTCTACCAAACCCTCATCCGAATGATCCAGTCAAAACAACAAGACCCCTCATCCCACCAAACCGAACACCAATGGGATTTCACTGTGATGCCTGAAGCAGCACGCCAGGATCCGGAAGCCTTTCGGCGGCTCATCAGGCGTTTTATGCGCAATTACAAGGATGCACCGGAGAAGTTAAGGAATTTGAATGAAAAAGGCGACGGGCAAAAGCTCCAGGCCCTCCTGCACAGCCTGGTCAATGCACTGGGCGTGATGGGGGCCGGCCAGCTATCCGGTCAAAGCCGCAACATGGAAAAGGAAATCAAAAAAAGGGGAACGGTTGATCCACGCCAACTTCAGGTGTTCATCCTTTCTTTGGAAGCTTATATCCGTGAGTTAAAAAAAATGGATGTTAGTTGAGCCTGTTGACAGCTACCTCGAGATCATACAACCGCTCTTTGCTGGCTTTTAGTGACACCGAGTCTCCTTCACAACAGTTCAGGGTCACCTGTCTTTTGATGCGATCAATCCTTGAGATGTGATGCATGTTGATGATGGCCGATCGGGAAATCTTAAAAAAAACGTCGGACGGAAATTCTTCCTCTATTTTTCCGATGTTTTTGCAAATCACCACCGATTTATGGTTTGTGTCAAAAATGTTGCTGTAACTTCCTTCTGCCTGCACATATAATATGTCATTGGCTTCCATTAGTACAGTCCCGTGCGCATTTCTGAAACTTATGCGATTCTTGGGCTGTCCCCCTCTAGCAGGGTTGTTCCTGGCCGGTTCCGCTTTAACCCTTTCCAGTGCTTCCTCCAGTTCCTCCTTGCCGATGGGTTTAACCAGGTAATCGAAGGCTTTTTTCCGGAAAGCATCCATGATATATTCATCGTAGGAAGTGGTGAATATGACACGTGTAGGGGCATCCAGTTCATTGATCTCATTCATCACCTCCAACCCGTCCTTTCCCGGCATGTTGATGTCCAGAAATACCACATCGGGCTTGAGGGTCATGATGTATTTAATGCCCAGGTTGGAATCCTTGATGTTTTTGATGACCTGAAAATCGGGAAAGCTCTTAAGCTTATCGGCCAGGGTATATAAGGCAAAATCATCGTCGTCAATTATAATACATTGATACATAAAGGATTGGATTTTCGGGGTCCCGGTCATACGTCTATGATCGAATGATCATTATAATTACAAAAGGAAATGATTGTTCGATCTTGTTAAGTCGTATAAGACCAGTGTATTACATTAAACATGATCTTATGAAGGCGCTACACAATAATACCCATTTTTTAAGAATTGGGTTTCATATTTAACATAATAATTGGTTCGTTCGTCAAAGTGGTTGCTTCGTTGTTTCCTTCCGGCTCTAGATGAGTAACCCTTTTTTCTGTAAAAATACTTACCGGTGAGTCCCTATTTTTATCACAGACCACTCTTTGTTTACATGACTGATATTCAGAAAATATGGTCTAATTTACTGTCCGGGTGTAGATTATCCTACGGGACCAATCAAAAATCAGGAAATCAGATTTATACATCGTCAATGCGTCATTTCATTAAAATACATCGTCTATGAGGATCAGAAAACTACTCGTTTTGTTATTAGCCCTGTTGGTATACGGGCAGGTTCAAGCACAAACCGTATATGTAGATGCCGACGCCACTGGTAACAAGGATGGTACCAGTTGGGAACACGCCTACACCAATTTGACTGAGGCTATAGAAGCCGCACAAAAAGGTGATGAGGTGTGGGTAGCGGCAGGTAAATATTACCCTACCAGTCAGCCCAATTATGACATTGGATCCACCAATCCGCGTTTTAACCACTTCACCCTGAAAAACGGGGTGAAAATACTGGGAGGTTTCGCAGGAGACGAAACCAGCGTGGGTCAACGGGATCTGGACGCCAACAAAACCGTTCTCAGTGGAGATATTGACCAAAATGACGATATAGAGGCAGAAGGTTATGTGGCTGACCACACCAATGTGAATGGTGAAAACAGTTTAAAGCTGTTTTATTTCCCCAAGGGAAGCACCATTGACACAACAGCCGTACTGGATGGTTTCGTGTTGACCGGTGCGGTGGCTGACAATGATGTGTCTCCCTACAACAGCGGTGCTGCATTTCGTTGCCAGGACGCTTCACCCAAAGTAGTGAATTGCGACTTTTATGGCAATTACGCGAAAGATTGGGCAGGTGCCATTTACCTTTATAACAGTTCCATGATTATTGAAAATTGCAATTTTGAGGGTAATAAAGCAGAAGAACATGGAGGCGCTCTTTATTATAGTAAGTCAGAGGTGACGCTGAAAAATTGCCGCTTTAGTAGTAACGAAGGCAAATATGGAGGCGCCATAAGCGGTTATCACAACGAGTCTGTATCGGTATTCGAAAACTGCCACTTTGAGAATAACGTCGCATTGGATAATGCCGGGGTTATAACTACTGGTTGGTCACCCAATGTATTTAAAAATTGTTCATTTATCAACAATGAAGCCTACTGGGGTGGGGCTCTGGTACTTTATACCGAGAGCAATTCAGAAATTATAAACTGTGTGTTTGAGGGCAATCATGCAACAGACTCTTCTGGTGGAGCAATCAATGCCGCCCATAATAGCATTGTTAATATATATAACAGTGCTTTCAGGGGCAACGAGGCCTACCAAAACGGAGGAGCTATTTATAATTATGATGGTGCGGATTTAAAAGCTTATAATACGTTGTTTTCAGGAAATGTTAACGGAGATATAATTAATGATGATGGAACAACAAATTCAGGTTCAGCTGTTTATGCCAAAGATTCTAAGGTTTCTTTGGTCAATAGTACGGTAGCTTCCAATTATTCTTATGATGATGCCAATGGAGCCCCGGTAAATAACTGGAATGCGGAGTTAATTATTAAAAACAGTATTATCTGGAATAACAGTGGCGCTGAGGAAGTACGTTATTCAGGTACCGCTGAGGGCGAAGTTACCAACAGCATTGTACAGGGTGGTTTTACCGGCAGTGGAAATATGGATGTGGATCCATTGTTCCTGGATCCGATTACAGCTACCTCTACACCTTCTACCGAAGGCGACTACAGGCTTTGGGGCAATTCACCCGCCAACAATAAAGGAATCAATACTTCTTTGCCTTCAGATAGCCATGATTTGGATGAAGATGGCGATACCGAAGAGCCACTTCCATATGATTTGAGCGGAAAAGAACGCGTATTCGCCGGGGTTGTGGATATGGGTTGTTTCGAGCAGCAGTTTGAGAGTGTCTCAGGAAATAAGCTTTCCCTTAGAGATAATCAACAAGTGGATATGGGTGATAACCTGAGACTTGACAATACTGATTTCACCATCGAAACCTGGGTTTACCCCGGGCAGGATGCTGTCAATGCTTCGCATCACAACATATGCGGAAACAATGACGTTAGTGCGGGAAACCGGCCTCCTGTGTTGTATATTTTTCAGTACGACCGCATTCATTATGGTTACGGAGATGGCACCAACTGGTATGAGGATGATACTGAGAAAGCTTTAAAAATTGGCCAGTGGAACCACGTTGCCATCACGTTTGATGATGCAACCAATACAATGAAGGTGTATGCAAACGGCGTGCTCCTGGACTCATTAACGGGTGGAGATGTTTCCAATACGCCCTTAAAATATTTAAATACGGACCAGGAACTGCGTGCTAACCTGGATGAATTCCGCGTTTGGAAAGAGGAGCGCACACAACAGGATCTCGTTGCCAACATGAACACAACCCTCAACGGCAATGAGGAAAATCTTGCCCTGTATTATTCGTTTGACCAGGTGACCAGCGGGGAGATTGAAGACCAGGCAGGAATCAACAATGGTACCATGATCAATGGGCCCGGTGTTTTCAACAGCGATGCCATACAGACACCTGTTATCAAAGAGGTTTCAAATGTGGGCATCGATCATTTCACCATCGACTGGCATCCGGTCCCCAATACCAAAGAATACTACATTGATGTAGCCACCGACCCGGATTTCAATAACCTGGTGAAATATGGTATCCCGACCAATGGGAATACAACATATACTGTAAAAGGATTAAGCAAGGGTACAGTCTATTATTATAAGATTACAGCCCAAACCCATGCCGATGACAGAGGCAGCCAGTACGGACATACCGCTACAAAGATGACTCCACCGGGTAATGCCTTCGCATTCGATGGGTCATCCTATATCGATGCAACCGATGTTTGTAAATACGAGTTTGAAGGTACCACCATTGAGACATGGGTGAAACCGGATGCTTCCGATCTGGAATCGAAATGGGCATTGTGGGCCATCAATTCAAATGATGGGCTTAATAATTATACGCTTTTTTACGGAGAGAAAGATGGGACGTATCAATTTCAAATGTCACAATACGATTATGATGCTTCAGGTTGGCAATCCGATTATTTCCCGACAACCACATTGACTGCAGATACCTGGTACCATATAGCTGTGGTTATAGACAATGTTGCCGGAACAGGAACATTTTATCTGAATGGTGAGCCGGCCGGGACTTTTCCCACTTTGGCTGCGCCTTACCCGTATGGTTCCTATTTCAGTATCGGGCAGGAGTTCGATGAGAATAGCCCGGATGATATTGTGACGCCTGATGAAATTTATCCCTCCGACATTATAAAAGGGGAGATGGATGAATTCCGTATCTGGAACAAGCCATTGTCGCAGACCGAAATTCAGGGCGATATGCACAATACCCTCACCGGCAATGAGGCCGGTTTGGTAACCTACTACAACTTTGACCTGCAAACAGGAAAAAAAGTCATCGACAATTCCAACATCTTTGATGGAGAAGTAGTTGGTACTGCCAATTGGGTAGCCTCCCAGGCAGGTCTTCAGAATTTTACCGTGAAAGATACTGTTCAAACCAAAGAGGGTTTCACCCTGCAATGGAGAACCGTTACAGGAGCAAGTGATTATTCAGTGGATATAGCGACAGACTCAGATTTTGAGAACATTGCACTCCATGCTGCCTCTACTTCAGGAGATACCACTTACACGGCCACCGGACTTTCCGGAGGTACCAAATACTATTTCAGGGTAGCCACCGACCAGGGAGATACCTCTATGGTGAATTACACCACTACCCGGATGGAAGTGCCCGGTAATGCTTTGGTATTTGACGGTAAAGACGACTATGTAGAAGTCAACCAGGTTGCCGAGCTGGGATCAAAATACAACGCTACCATGGAATGCTGGGTATATATGGATCCTACAGAAACCTACGGCCGGTTTATATCCATTAACACCTCCAATGGTGGTAACAAGTATTTGCTTTCATACCAGTCGGGCCAGGGGTATACCGTTTATAATCAAAATACAGGCAACCATTTGGCTTCTCAAATCCACACAAAAGGTGCCTGGGTGCATCTTGCTGTAGCTTTTGATAACGACATAGCCCGGTTTTATTTGAACGGCGATCTGGTAAGTGAGGAAACGGGAGGCGATTCACCGGCAATTAACCCGGGCGACCTGATATCCTTCGGCCAGGAATTTGATGGTGACAATGCCTCTGATTTTTTGAAAGGCGCCATGGATGAAGTGCGCTTTTGGGATCACACCCTTACCCAAAGCGAGATTAAGGCTAACATGCATAAGAAACTGAACGGTGATGAAGCCGGATTATTTGCTTATTACGACTTTGACCAGAATGAAGGACAATTCGTATATGAAAAAATAAACGGGCTGGATGGAACCATCATTGGCGATCCCCAGTGGAGCGCTTCCGATGCCATCATTACGCCGTTAATTGCATCAGTTGATGAAATAACTCCTTCCAGCGCTACATTAACCTGGAATGCCATTGGTATAGCTACCGATTATAAATTGGAAGTGGCTACAGATGCTGATTTTCAAAATATTGTACAAGATATCAGCTCAACGTCTAATGATACAAGCATTCAAATTACCGGGTTAAGCGAGGGAACCGATTATTATATCCGCGTGGCTTCACAAACTTCACGATGGAGTGCCTGGAGCGCTGCGGAAAAGATATCCACCCTACTAATACCTCCGGGAAATGCCCTGGCCTTTGATGGCGTTGACGGAGAAGTGAATGTGGGGCATGTAATGGATAGTGATTGGAACCAAATTACCTTAGAAGCATGGACTAAGATTTCAGTTGACCAGGAAGCTAGTTATCCAAGAATTATTGGAAATTATAATGGAGATGCTGGTTTTGGCATGAATCTCTGGAGGGAAACCAGGGAACTGTATTTTGAATTCCGTAATGCTACTGATAATTCCTGGGATACCATCATGGCTCCAAAACCGATTAATGATAATCTTTGGCACCATATTGCCGCGACCTATGATGGCACCGACATGAAAATTTATCTGGACGGAGAATTGATCTCCATCAAGAATAATCCCGGAGCCATTATAAATAAGCAAGTAGTAAAAACAGGTATAGGCAATCAAAACGGGGACTCTCCTTTAAATGGTACCCTGGATGAAATCCGCATCTGGAATACAGCCAGAACCCAGGAAGAACTGAAGGAATATGCGCATAAAACGCTATCCGGTTCGGAATCCGGTTTGGTTTCCTATTTTAATTTAGATAAGGCAGAGGGCAATACCTTTAAGGATGAAGCCGGCAATCATGATGGCACCATGACAGGCGGAGTTTCCTGGGCTGAGTCTAAAGCGCTGATTACACCTTTTACAACCGGGGCCGCTGATACGCTAAACAATGGATTTACGGCTACCTGGGATAGTATACCCAATGCTTCCAAATACTACCTGAGGGTGGCCAAAGATCCATTGCTCACTGAAGCTGTAGAAGGCTGGGAGTCTGTGGATGTGGGTAACGATACCTCTTATAGCGTTACCGGCCTGCAGGAAAATACCCTGTACTATTATGGGGCCATGAGCGAAACCGATCGCCTGAGCACCTGGTCCTCTGCTAATAAGCCGGTGCAGACCAAAGGGGATACCACAGGCGAACTGGCCTTACATATTGGCGACAACAACGCCCGGCTGGAGGTTACGGATTACCTGGGCAAGTTTGCCGGAAAAAATGCCGGGGCTATAACAGGCTGGTTCAAAACCCAAACCAATGGTGAACTGTTCCTGCTTAGCGATGGTACCTGGAACAACTACATGCGGCTGAGACTAGGCAGTGAAACTTCCTCTTATCCGGATGAGAGTATGGCATTCATACTAACCCGGGCGGGATCCTACCAGTTGTTTATGACCGTGCGCAAAGGTCGTGACTACTTTACCGACGGGAAATGGCACCATTTTGCCGTGATCACCGGAGACGGGAATAACCGAATCCTGGTAGACGGCAAACCGCAGGAAGTCTATTTCCATACAGGTAGTGCCACAACGCAGGAATTTACCAATATTAACAATCC
>Ga0207714_1002557_pt1 | contig 10910 bp, 8 predicted proteins | sample PonA232FremontCA_2_FD_187270 | JGI IMG/M metagenome (GOLD analysis project Ga0207714, IMG submission 187270) | Marine sediment microbial community from Fremont, CA, USA - Pond A23 Sediment 2 (SPAdes) | ecosystem: Environmental > Aquatic > Marine > Unclassified | place: USA: Fremont, California... | reverse complement strand
GACGAGAACGGCCGGTACTACCGGGCCGCGCTGGAGAAGCGGTGATCGGGGTCGCGTGGACAGGACAGGCCGGCTCGGGGCGGCTCAGTGACCGTCGACGTCTTCCTTCCAGACCAGCCCCTCGATGGTCGCGGTCAGCACCGTCTTGCCGTCCGTGTTCTTGCAGACCACCTCCGAGGTGATGTCGTAGCGGTCCTCGCGTTCGACGACGGCCTCGGTCCGGGACTCGCAGGTGACGGGCTCGCCGGTGTAGACCGGACGGTGGAACTCGAAGTCCATCCGCCGGGCCAGCACCTCGTTGTCGCCGCCGAGTTTCGTCGGCATCGTCGCCGTCAACAGCCCCTGGACCATCACCCGCCCCTCCTCGTCGGGCTCGGTGTGCCGTGGCTGGTCGTCGCCGGTTAGTTCTCCGAACTGCCGGACCTCATCCACGGTGAAGGTTCGCTCGTAGCTGCTTGTCTCGCCTTCGACGGGTCTGTCCATGCGCGAGTTGACGGCCGAACTGGACAAAAAGAGGAGGGACGCGGTGGTTCGGCGGTGGTGGACAGCAGCAACTACCGGACGCGAGCGCAGCGAGCGTCCGGCTTTTTTCACTATGTTTTTTGCGCCGAGCGAGTTGCGGGCCGCAGGCCCGCAACTACGTGCCGTAACGGCGAAGCCGCCACGCGGTGGCCGAAGGCCACCCGAAGCGGAAAAAAGTAGCTACGCGAACGTGCGGGAGACGTCCTCGTCGGTCTCTTCGTCCTGGATCTTCTCGTAGGCGTCCTCGAAGTCCTGCATCCGGACCGTGGTGCGCTCGTCGCGGATGGCGTACATCCCTGCCTCGGTGCAGATGGCCTTGATGTCCGCGCCGGAGGCGTCGTCGGCCACGTCGGCCAGGCTGGCGTAGTCCAGGTCGTCGTCGATGTTCATATCGCGGGTGTGGATCCGGAAGATCTGCTCGCGGCCGCGCTCGTCGGGTTTGGGCACTTCGATGAGGCGGTCGAAGCGGCCGGGGCGGAGGATCGCGCGGTCGAGCATGTCGAACCGATTCGTGGCGGCGATGATGCGGATCTCCCCGCGCTCCTCGAAGCCGTCCATCTCCGAGAGCAGCTGCATCATGGTGCGCTGGACCTCGGCGTCGCCGGAGGTTTTGGACTCGGTGCGCTTGGCGGCGATGGCGTCGATCTCGTCGATGAAGATGACGGCAGGCTCGCGTTCGCGGGCCAGGTCGAACAGGTCCCGGACGAGCTTGGCGCCCTCGCCGATGAACTTGTGGACGAGTTCGGAGCCGGCCATCTTGATGAAGGTGGCGTCGGTCTGGTTGGCGACGGCTTTCGCGAGCATCGTCTTTCCGGTACCGGGCGGGCCGTGCAGGAGCACACCCGACGGCGGCTCGATCCCGACATCCTCGAACATGCCGGGATTTTTGAGGGGCATCTCGACGGTCTCGCGGACCTCCTCGACCTGCTCCTCGATGCCGCCGATGTCCTGGTAGGTGACTTCCGGGGACTCGTTGACCTCCATCACCCGGGCCCGGACGTCGGTTTCGTCGTCCAGCGTCTTGACCACAGAGAGGGAGTTGTTGACCGCGACCCGCGAGTCCGGCTCGAGGTCGTCGCGCATCTCCTCGGTCACCTCGGTCAGCGCCTCCTGGTTGTTGCCGTGCTGCTTGATGATGACGCCGTCGTCGTTGACCTCCTGGACAGTCGCCACGAACAGCGGGGACTGCTTGAGCTTCTTGTTTTCGTGGGTCAACCGCTCCAGCTTCTGCTGGTACTTGTTGTTCTCTGCATTGGCGTCGAGTAGCTTGTCCCGCATCTCCTCGTTCTGGGACTCGAGCACTTCGAGGCGCTCCTCCAGAGACTCGATTTTCTCCTGCTTTGAGGCCCCCTCGTCGTAGGGCCACTCGACGTCGTCCACGGTGTCGGTCATTCGCTACTGATTACGCCCCGGCGCATTAAGAGGGTTCGGGTCACCTTCCTTCCCGCGGGTTCGCCCCCTCCGCAGATTTCCTGTGATAATCAATAGGACCGAAGATATTATTCTCTCGCATTTGATAGGGGCCCACGATGAGCACATCCGACGCTCGACCCGAGGCGGGAGAGGACCGGTGGGAGGCGGTGCGTGACCTCCCGCCGAGTGCGAAGCTGGTGGCGAAGGAACTGGAGTACGGGGGGCCGTCGACACAGCAGGCGCTCGCCGGCGGGACGCTCCTTCCCGCGCGAACGGTCCGGTACGCGCTGACCCGGCTGGAAGAGGTCGGCGCCGTCGCCTCGCGGTTCTCCTTCACCGACGCCCGCAAACGAGTCTACGAACTGACGGTCTGAACCCGGAGCTGTCAGCTGGCCGGTCAACTCGGGCCTGAAACCTGGCCCGGACTCGGGCTCCGGTCCAGTTTCACCTCGGTCCGGGAACCCATTTATCCAGGGGCGCCATAGGACGGCCAATGACGCGGGTGATACACACCGGGGACACCCATCTCGGCTACCAGCAGTACCATCTCCCCCAGCGACGGGAGGACTTTCTCGACGCCTTCCGGCAGGTGGCTGCCGACGCCGTCGAGGAGGAGGTCGATGCGGTCGTCCACGCCGGTGACCTCTTCCACGACCGGCGCCCGACCCTGCCAGACATCATGGGCGCGCTGTCGGTGCTGCGGGAGCTGGACGATGCCGACATCCCGTTTCTTGCCGTCGTGGGCAACCACGAATCCAAGCGGGACGCCCAGTGGCTCGACCTGTTCGAGTCGCTGGGGCTGGCGACCCGGCTCGGCGACGAGCCCGTGACGGTTGGGGATGTCGCCGTCTACGGGCTGGACTTCGTGGCTCGCGCCGAGCGCGAGGACCTCGACTACGACTTTTCATCCCACGATAGCGACTACGCCACCCTGGTCTCCCACGGCCTCTTCCAGCCCTTCGAACACGGCGACTGGGACATCCGGGAGGCCCTCGCCGGCTCGCCGGTCCGGTTCGACGCCGCACTGCTCGGTGATGACCACACGCCCCAGACCAGACGCATCCGGGACCCACACGACGCGTGGCTGACCTACTGCGGGTCGACCGAGCGCGCGAGCGCGGACGAGCGAGAGAACCGCGGCTACAACCTCGTCGTCTTCGAGGACGACCCCCCGGACTCCCCTGCCGACGGGGTCGACATCCGCCGGCGGGCACTCGACACCCGCGACTTCGTCTTCGTCGACGTCGAACTCGGGCCCGGCGAGGGCGTCGAGCGAGTCCGCGAGCGGGTCACCCAGGAGGAGCTGACCGACGCGGTGGTCGTGGTCTCGATAGCGGGGGAGGGAAAGCCGGTCACGCCCGCGACTGTCGAGGAAGCCGCAGCCGAGGCCGGCGCGCTCACGACACGGGTGACCGACCACCGGGAACTCGCCGACGAGCGCGACGTCGAGGTGAGTTTCGCCGACCCTGACGAGGCGGTCCGCGAGCGGGTCCGTGAACTCGGGTTGAGCCCCGCCGCTCGCGAGATCGACGAGACGGTCCGGGCGAGCAAGCTCGCCGACTCGAACGTCGCCGGCGAGGTCGAGCGCCGCGTTCGCGAGCTGGTCGAGGACGACGAGACCGGCGCCTTCCGGCCCGCCGAGGACGAGGGCCCGGAAGAGGCCGAGGAGGGGGAAGCTCCGCCGGGGGGGGACGGGGACGCCGAGGCCGACCCCGACTCCGGGACTGAGGACCCGGAACCCGGAGAGGCTGAGAGGGACGGCGAGGGGACCAGCGGCACGGAGACTGACAGCCAGGTCACCATGGGGGACTACCTGTGAGGTTCGAACGGGTCCGTCTGGAGAACTTCAAATGCTTCGAGGAGGCCGACCTCCGGCTGGAGGCCGGCGTGACCGTCATCCACGGTCTGAATGGCAGCGGCAAATCCTCGCTGCTTGAGGCCTGCTTTTTCGCGCTCTACGGCGCGAAGGCGCTGGAGCGGACCCTCGACGAGGTCGTCACCATCGGCGCCGAGGAGACGACCGTCGAGCTGTGGTTCACCCACGCCGGCGGGAGCTACCACGTCAGGCGGCGGGTGCGGGTGCGCGACGAGCGGGCCACGACTGTCGAGTGCGTTCTGGAGGGCCCCGACGCGACCTACGAGGGCGCCCGGGACGTGCGCGACCGGGTGACCGAACTGCTCCGGATGGATCAGGATGCTTTCGTCAACTGCGCGTACGTCCGGCAGGGTGAGGTGAACAAGCTGATCAACGCCTCGCCGGGCGAGCGCCAGGACATGCTCGACGACCTGCTCCAGCTGGGCAAGCTCGAGGAGTACCGAGAGCGGGCGAGCGAGGCCCGTCTGGGCGTCAAACACGTCCGGGACGACAAACAGGGCGCGCTCTCGCAGGTCGAGTCCCAGCTCGAGGCCAAAGACGAGGAGAAGCTCCACGCCCGCCTGAACGAGCTCAGGGAGGAGCGTTCGGAAGTCGACGGGGAGGTCGACCGCTTCGAGGGGAACCGCGAGCAGGCAAAGGAGACTCTCGCCGACGCCGAGAGCGTGCTCGAGGAGTACCGCGAGCGCCAGGCGGAACTGGCCGAGGTCGAGGAGGACGTCGAGGCCCTCCAGAAGCGAATCGAGGCCACCGAGCGGGAGCGCGAGGAGCTTGCCGAGGCGATAGAGAGCACTCGCGGGCGGCTGGCCGAGGCCCGGGAGACCCGCGACGAGCTCCTCGCCGACAGCGGCCTCGAGGCGGCCGAGCCCGAGCACATCCGCGAGCGGGTCTCGGAGCTTGAGGACGAGGCTGAGGCCCTCACCGAACGGATCACGGAGCTGAGCGCGGAGAAACGCCAGCACGACACCGAGGCCGAGAGCCTCGAGAAACGGGCCGAGGAGCTGGAAGACGAGGCCGAACAGCGCCGGGAGGAGGCCGACGACTTGGAGGCGGAGGTCGAGGAGGGCGAGGACCTTCTCGCGGAGAAACGCTCGGAACTCGAGGAGCTCGAGGCGGAGGCACAATCCCACCGCGAGGCCTTCGCGGACGCGCCGGTCGACCCCGGCGGTGCTGCGGAGTTCCGCGCGTCCGTCGCGGAGGAGCTCTCGGACGTCCGTGAGGAGCGTGCGGCGGCCGAGGAGACGCTCGCGAACGCCGAGGAGCGGCTGGCGGAGGCCGAGCGGCTCCGCGAGGCCGGGAAGTGTCCGGAGTGTGGTCAGCCGGTCGAGGGATCGCCCCACGTCGAGGCCATCGACGAACGCCGCGAGCGGGTGGCGGAGCTCGAGGGGAAGGTAGAGAGCCTCTGCGAGCGGGAGTCGGACCTGGGCGAGAAACGCGACCGCGCCGCACGGCTCGAGGAGCGTGCGAGCGAGCTCCAGCGGCTCGAGACCGAACGCGGGAACGTCGAACAGCTCGTCGACCAGAAGGAAAGCCAGCTCGAGGAGAAGGCCGCCGAGGCCGACCGCAAGCGCGAGGAGGCCGACGACTTGGAGGGGGACGCCGCGGAGAAGCGGGAGGCGGCCGCCGAGGCACGCGAGGAGGCCACGGCGTGCCAGGAGGAGGTCGCCGAGTGCAACGGGGAGAAAGCCGAGCTGACCGAGCGGGTCGACCGGCTGGACCGGCTCGCGGAGGCCGCCGAGAGGATCGCCGACCTCGAGGAAGACGTCGAGGACTACCGCGAGCAGCGGGCGGGGAAGGCCGACCTGAACGGGGAGCGGCGAGAACGACTCGCCGAGAAACGCGAGCGCCGGGACGAACTGCGCGAGGGGTTCGACGAGGAGCGCGTCGCGGAGGCCCGCGAGGAGAAAGACCGGGCAGAGGACTACCTCGAGAAGGTCGAACCCAAGCTGGAGGAGCTTCGCGAGCGACGGGACGAGCTGAACGAGGCCGTCGGTGGCGTCGAGGCCGAACTCGACGAGCTGGACTCGCTGCGCGACCGGCGCGAGGAGCTGGCCGCGACCGTCGACCGGCTGGACTCGGTGTACCAGGAGGCCGAGCAGTTAGAGGAGATGTACGCCCAGCTGCGCGCCCAACTGCGACGGCGCAACGTCGAGACCCTGGAGCGGATGCTCAACGAAACCTTCGAGCTGGTCTACGAGAACGACACCTACTCCCGGATCGAACTCGACCCCGACTACGAGCTGACGGTCTACCAGAAGGACGGCGAGACGCTCGACCCGGACCAGCTCTCGGGCGGGGAGCGGGCGCTGTTCAACCTCAGCCTGCGGTGTGCCATTTACCGGCTGCTCGCCGAGGGGATCGAGGGCGCAGCGCCGATGCCGCCGCTGGTGCTCGACGAGCCGACGGTCTTCCTGGACTCTGGACACGTCTCACAGCTGGTCGAACTCGTGGGAGCGATGCGCGAACACGGCGTCGAGCAGATCCTCGTCGTCAGCCACGACGAGGAGCTCGTAGCGGCTGCCGACGACCTCGTGCGCGTGCGGACGGACCCGCGGACCAACCGCTCGACGGTCGAACGCACTTCCTCGGTCGACGCCGACCTGCTCGCCGAGGCCGGCGACTGACCGGTCGCCCGCACAGCAGTCCGCCTCTCCGGCCGACACACCCGGCGCGTGCCGGGTCAGCGCAGGCGGGCCAGCCCCTCGCTGGCCCGCTCGGTCGTCTCGTACCCCCGCTCGCCGGCGACCTCCGTCTCGGTCACGAGCCCGGCCGCCCGGAACTCCCCCAGCAGGCCGTGGAGGTCACTCTCGCAGAGGTCGTACTCCAGCAGCGCGCGAACGCCGAGGGGGCCACGCTCCTCGAGTTCCAGCAGGAGGCCCAGCGCCCGCTCGTCGGGGACGGCCGTCAGAAGCGTCCGGACAGGACCAGGCACCGCACCGGCGGCGGTCGCCAGCGGCGACTCCCTCGCCACCGGCTCCAGGGTCTCGTTGGCGATGTGGCGCCGCTCCCCCGACTCGGGGTCGCGGACGAGGCTCGAGTCGCCCGACTCCTTCAGGAGGATGTACCGGTCGCCGGCGTCGTCCTCGACGGTCCGCATACCCGCGCTAGCGGCCAGCCGCTGTTAGCCGTTCCGGTCGCTCTCTTCGCTCTCGCCTTGCTCCGCTCCACCCTTCTCGGCGAGGACGGCCTTGGTCTGCCGGTATCGGTAGTAGCCGAACCCGAAGAGCGCGAGGCCGGCGAGCGTCAGCTGTCCGCCGAGCTCCCACTCGCCCTGGAAGGCGACGAACATCACGCCCACGCTCGCCGCCAGGAGGGCGACGTTGAACACCATCACGAGCGCCCAGAAGCGGTACCGGACCTCGGAGCTGGCCTCGACTTCCGTCAGGTCCGGCGCCTCGGGGATCTCCGGGCCGAGGTTGCCGGGCTCGAACTCCTCGGGGTCGGGTTCGGCGTCGTACCGCTGCTCGGCTGCCTTCCAGCCGCCGGGCGAGCCCTCCTCGCCGTCGGTTCCGTCGTCGTCCGGCACGGGCGCGGGTTTGCCGCGGGGGGGTATAGACCGTTCGGTCCTCGCGGAGCTGCCGGGCCCGCGGGCCGCAGGCGGCCGCCGGGAGAAGGAGGGGCACCGCGGGGATTTTAGTCAGGGCACGCAAAGAAAGTGTATCGATGGACCAGTCCGACCTCACCTCGTGGGAGGACGGCGAGCGACCGGCCGCGGAGGCCGAGGCCGTCGCCGGCAACGGGGGGACCGACGCCGACCTGGTCGACACCGCCGAGCACCGCTACCCCGACGCCGACGGGACCGTGGAGGTCGCGGTCACGCAGGTCGACTACACTGTCGAGGGACGGGGCGACGACGAGTACCCCGTCATGCACGTCTTCGGGCGGACGGTCGACCGCGACCCGGTCCACGTCCAGGTCGAGGAGTTCCCCCCCTACTTCTACGCACCGCTCGACTCCGTCACGGAAGGCGAACTCCGCCAGTACGACCGCATCACCGGGTGGGAGTACGAGGACGACGACGGCGACCCCTATGAATCCATTCGGGGCGAGAAGCTCGTGAAGGTATTCGGCCAGACGCCGCGGGATGTGGGCCAGATGCGCGACGACTTCGAGCACTACGAGGCGGACATCCTCTTTCCCAACCGGTTTCTGATCGACAAGGACATCACCAGCGGCGTCCGGGTCCCCCGCCGCGAGGACGACGACCGGCTTCGGGTCCACCACGAGGAGGTCGAGCCCGTCGAGGTCGACGCCGAACCCCGGGTCAACACCTTCGACATCGAGGTCGACGACCGGTCGGGGTTCCCCGAAGACGGTGAGGAGCCGGTCATCTGTCTCACCTCGCACGACTCCTACGACGACGAGTACATCGTCTGGCTCTACCAGCCGCCCGAGGGAGTGGACGGGCCGGACGTACTGGACGGCTACGACCCCATCGAGGGCGACTTCGAGGCCGACGTCCGCACCTTCGGGACCGAGGAGGCGATGCTCGGCTCCTTTTTGAACTACCTGGAGGGGACCGACCCGGACATCCTGACGGGGTGGAACTTCACCGACTTCGACGCCCCCTACCTCATCGACCGGCTGGACGTCCTGGCCGACCGGAACGACACCGACCACGACCTCTCTTACGACCGCCTCTCCCGGGTCGACGAGGTCTGGCGCTCGGACTGGCAGGGCCCCGACGTCAAGGGCCGGGTCGTCTTCGACCTCCTCTATGCCTACCAGCGCACGAAGTTCACGGAACTGGACTCCTACCGGCTGGACGACGTCGGCGAGCGGGAACTCGGCGTGGGCAAGGAGCGGTACGCCGGCGACATCGGCGACCTCTGGGAGCAGGAGCCCGAGCGCCTGCTGGAGTACAACCTCCGCGACGTGGAGCTGTGCGTCGAACTGGACCGCGACCAGGACATCGTCGCCTTCTGGAACGAGGTCCGCCAGTTCGTCGGCTGCAAGCTCGAGGACGCCACCACCCCCGGCGACGCCGTCGATATGTACGTTCTCCACAAACTGCACGACGAGTACGCCCTGCCCTCGAAGGGCCAGCAGGACAGCGAGGACTACGAGGGCGGCGCGGTCTTCGACCCGATCACGGGCGTTCGCGAAAATATCACAGTACTGGATCTAAAGAGCCTCTATCCGATGTGCATGGTGACGACAAACGCCAGCCCGGAGACGAAAGTCGACCCCGGCTCCTACGAGGGCGAGACATACCGCGCGCCCAACGGGACCCACTTCCGGAAGGAGCCGGACGGCGCCATCCGGGAGATGGTCGACGAACTGCTGGCCGAGCGTGACGAGAAGAAGTCGCTGCGGGACGACCACAGCCCCGAGGACCCCGCCTACGAGCAGTACGACCGGCAGCAGCAAGCTGTCAAGGTAATCATGAATTCTCTGTACGGCGTTTTGGGGTGGGACCGGTTCCGGCTGTACGACAAGGAGATGGGCGCTGCGGTCACTGCAACGGGTCGTGAGGTGATCGAGTTCACCGAGACTGCTGCGGCCGAACGTGACAAGAAAGTGGTGTATGGTGATACGGATTCTGTCATGTTAGAGCTCGGACATGACATCTCCAAGGACGAGGCCATCGAGCAGTCCTTCGACATAGAGGAGTACATCAACGACCGGTACGACGAGTTCGCCCTTGACCGGCTGAACGCCGAGAGCCACCGCTTCGAGATCGAGTTCGAGAAGCTCTACCGGCGGTTTTTCCAGGCGGGCAAGAAGAAGCGGTACGCGGGCCACATCGTCTGGAAGGAGGGGAAAGACGTCGACGACATCGACATCACGGGCTTCGAGTACCAGCGGTCGGACATCGCGCCCATCACCAAGGATGTCCAGAAGGAGGTCATCGACATGATCGTGATGGGCGAGGACCCGGAAGCGGTCAAATCGTACCTCCACGACGTGATCCAGGACTTCCGGGCGGGCAACGTCGACCTCGACGACGTGGGCATCCCGGGCGGGATCGGCAAGCGCCTGGACAACTACGACACCGACACCGCGCAGGTCCGGGGCGCGAAGTACGCCAACGCCGTGCTGGGGACGAACTTCCAGCGCGGCTCCAAACCCAAGCGGCTGTATCTCGACCGCGTCCACTCCGATTTCTTCGAGCGCATCGAGGCCGAGAAGGGACTGGACCCGTCGACGGACCACGTGTACGGGGCCTTCCGGCGGGACCCCGACGTCATCTGTTTCGAGTACCCCGACCAGGTTCCCGAGGAGTTCGAGGTCGACTGGGACAAGATGCTCGACAAGACGCTCAAGGGGCCGATCGAGCGGATAATCGAGGCCCTGAGCATCTCCTGGGAGGAGGTCAAGACCGGCCAGGAACAGACCGGGCTCGGCTCGTTCATGTAACTCTGACGGGACGGTCTGGGGACTCACGATTTTGGGAACCGAAAACAAAGTTCGACTTCAGAAAATTTCGTCCCGTGAGTCCGAAAGCATTATGGGTGAGTCTCCCCACTTTTCGGTTGACCTAAGAAGCCATGGCAACACTCGAAATCGACAATCTGCACGCGGAAGTCGCCGAGGAGGGTGGCGAGACGATCCTCCGCGGTGTCGACCTGGAAGTCGGGAGCAACGAGATCCACGCCCTGATGGGCCCTAACGGCAGCGGGAAGTCGACGCTGGCGAAAGTGATCGCCGGCCACCCCGCCTACGAGGTGACCGATGGAGCGGTCCGGCTGCGCCTCGAGGGCGACGAGTTCGAGGAGCTGGCCGAGGCCGACGGGGACCAGCTCTCGTGGAACCTGCTCGATCTCGAACCGAACGAGCGTGCGGCGCTGGGGATCTTCCTCGGATTCCAGTACCCGGCGGAGATCGAGGGCGTGACGATGGTGAACTTCCTCCGGACGGCGCTCAACGCCAAGCTCGAGGAGCGCGAGGAGCTGTTCGAGGACGAGGGCGAGGAGGAAGAGGAAACCGAGGCCACCAACGAGGACGCCGCCGGCTACGACTCCTCACCGATGGAGGGACCCGCCGACGAGGGTGAAATCGGCGTCGCCGAGTTCCAGTCGATCCTCCAGGAGAAGATGGAGCAACTCGACATGGACGAATCGTTCGCGAGCCGGTATCTCAACGCCGGCTTCTCCGGCGG
>Ga0207714_1002556_pt1 | contig 10910 bp, 7 predicted proteins | sample PonA232FremontCA_2_FD_187270 | JGI IMG/M metagenome (GOLD analysis project Ga0207714, IMG submission 187270) | Marine sediment microbial community from Fremont, CA, USA - Pond A23 Sediment 2 (SPAdes) | ecosystem: Environmental > Aquatic > Marine > Unclassified | place: USA: Fremont, California... | reverse complement strand
GTCCAATGGCCGACCTTACCGAAACGTCCCTCTCTTCCGAGCAACTCGTCGACGGGGTCCTGTTGAAGGCGTTTCGCGACGAGGTGCGTCTGCCCAACGGCCAGACGTCGGTCCGCGAGTGGATCGATCACCCGGGCGCGTCGGCCATCGTCCCGGTGTTCGAGGATGGACGGACGCTGTTGGTGCGCCAGTTCCGCTACCCGCCCCGGCGTGCCTTCCTGGAGGTGCCGGCCGGCAAGATTGACGAGCCGGGGGAGGCCCCTGTGGACGTGGCGGCGCGAGAACTGGAGGAGGAGACGGGGTGGCGGGCCGGTCGGTTCGAGCACGTGGGGACGGCCTACCCGTGCATCGGCTACAGCAACGAGCAGATCCACGTGTTCACCGCGCACGACCTGGACCGTGGGACGCAGGCCCTCGCGGATGGGGAGTTTGTAGAGGTCGTCGAGATGGACGTCGAGACGGCACTTGCGCGGGCCCGCCAGGGGGACCTCCAAGACATGAAGACGGTTACCGCGCTCGTCTACGCCGCGGCGCACCTGAACGAATCATCCGCGGCCCCGTAGCGTACGCCGCCGTCGAGGCACACAAGCATTTCCGCCATCAATTTCTTTCTGACAAAGCGGACGGGTCAACATGTTTTCATTCATGGTCGTCCTCATCGCCCTCATTGCGGCCGTTCTCATCCTGGTGATCCTCATGCAGAGCGGCCAGGGGCAGGGCCTCTCGGGCATCGCCTCCGGCGGGGCCACCCGCCAGGTGCTCGGCACCCGACAGGCCCCCGACATGCTTGAGAAGGCGACGTGGACCCTCGCGGCGGTGTTTATTTCCCTGTGCGTCATCACCAACTTCTTTATCGACACCGGCGAACAGGAGAGCGTCATCCAGCAGCGAGCCCAGGACACCCCGTCTCAGCAGGGACAGACGCCCCCGAGCCAGGGAGGCGGCGCCGCACCGCTTCCTGGTCAGGGCGGCGGTCCGGGGGGCGGAAGCGGCCAGAGTGGGGGCGGTGGGAACTAGCCCTCGGGCATTCGGCGGCGGCCGGTAGAGCCGGACGACGTCGGAACACGTGGACGGCGCGGCGAGGTGTCCTTCGGGCATCTCGCCCTTTCTCTTCGGAACGGGGACACATAAAAAGCGGCAGCCCCGACTCGGGACTGCCGCTCGTGTTCGGGCGGATCGTGCAAATCTATAAGCCGAATTTGGTCTGCTCGCCCCGGCTTCGCGCCGGACGACGAGGAGGTCATCATCTATCTGGGACGACCGTCGCCGGTCGCCTCGAGCGGCCTACCTGCACCGATGAGGCGGGCAGCCTTCTGCCCCGGTGGTCACCGGGGCCGGTGCCGCTTGGCCTTGCACCCCGTAGGGTTTGCCGGGCCGCTCCGGTCGCCCGGAACGCCGGTGCGCTCTTACCGCACCCTTGCACCCCTTACCCCGACGGCCGCCGGGGCGGGACTGCTCTCTGTTGCACGGGCCGTCGCGCCAGTGGCGACTGGCACGCCTTCCCGTTAGGAAGTACGGGGCCCTGTGGTGTTCGGACTTTCCTCACCGCCGTCCCGACCACACACGGACGGGATGCGACGGAGCGATGACCCGATTCGCACGTCCCTCGTATGTACCGTGTCGGCCGGAAGAAGGTCCTGCGTATCCCTCTCTCCCCTCACGATGCGGCCCATGCAAAAAAGCGCAGCGGCCCCGGCGGGCGGCTGCGCTTCTAGAGGTCGAGGGTGTCCTTCATCTCGTCGACCGTCTCGTTGTAGAGGTCCTGGTCGACGATGATGCGTCCGGTGTGTTCGCAGGCGACGACGGTCTTTCGCTTCCGGATCTCGACCTGTCGCTGCGGCGGGACGGCAAAGCCGGCGGCGGCGCCTCGCTTGAGCGGCACGACGGCCCGGCCGTCGCGGAGGCGATCGCGGAGCTTCGAGTAGGCCTTGAGGTAGCGGCTGTCCACCTTCTCGGACGCCTCGTCACGGAGCTCCTCGAGGGTTTTCTCCTCGTCCTCCGTATCGTCGACCACCTCTTCGAGCTCGTCCTGCTTCTCGTCGAGCACCTTCTCGAGCTCGTCGAGGCGTTCCTGCGTCTCCTCGATGGCCCCCTCGTTCGATTCGATGGTCTCCTCGGCCTCCTCGATGGTCTCTTCGGCCTCGGCGATGCGCTCCTCCTGGCTTTCAATTTCTTTCGTGAGCGCGTCGAACTCGCGGTTGTTGCGGACTTCGAGCTGCTGCTCCTCGTACTTGTCAATGAGGCCCTCAGCCTCCTTGATGTCGAGCTCGGCCTGCCGCTTGGCCACCTTCTGCTCCTGAACCTCCTCCTCGTAGTTGTCGAGGCGCGTTTCGAGGCCCGCCTTCTCGTCCTCCAGGTCGCGAATCTCGGCGGGGAGGTCGCCGCGGAGCTTTTGGATTTGGTCAATCCGGTTGTCAATATGTTGGAGCCGGACCAGGGCACGGAGCTGATCTTCCACATCCGTCTTTTTCTTTCGAGCAGTCGGCATAGACTAGCTGTTTTTGATCATTTGAGCGCGGATGAACACCATCCAACATGTACATTCACACTGGGCGGAGGTTCGTACCTCCATATGGGACTTCTTCCATTTCGTGCAAAAACACCAGGGACGGTTGCCAAACGGCCATGAAACGGGCGGCGGGAGGGGGCACACTGGCGTTCCCGAGTATTTCGTGTTGCGTGCCTCGTATTGCGTACTTCGTACTGCGGGAGGGATGGGCAGCTTCGGATGGGAAAGGGCATTCATGCAATACGCATCACGCAATGCGGCCACTTCTGTGACGGCACGTGCCGCCAACGCTGGCGGTGATGCTTAAGAAGACACGGTTCCTGCATCCCCTTCGGGCACGAACGTGCGCATGGGACTGGTGGTGGTGTCGGTCCGGTGCCAGTCGACCTGCGGAAACGCCTTCCGAAGCCGGTCGCGGAGCAGGGCCTCGGTGAGGGCCTCGGTCTCGTAGTGGCCGGGGTCGACGAGGGCCATCTGGGGCGTGCCGTCGCGGCCGAGCGTCTCGAAGAACTCGTGGTACTTGACGTCCGCGGTGACGTAGGCGTCGGCCCCGGCGCCCCGGGCCGTGCCGATGAAGTCGCTCCCGGCGCCGCCACAGACGGCCACGCGCTCCACGGTCGCGTCGGGGGCGCCCGCGTAGCGCAGGCTTCTGGCGTCGAGGCGCGTCGCCACGCGGTCGAGAAATGCCGACAGTGGCATTGGGGCCTCCAGGCGGCCCAGGGCGCCAAGCCCGGCCCGCGAGTTCTTTTGCTTGACCGGGTAGAGGTCGTGGGCCACCTCCTCGTACGGGTGGGCCTCCTGCAGGGCGGCCATCACGGAGCTCAAGTTCCAGCGGGCGACCTCCACCTCCAGCTTGCGCTCCGGGGCCGACTCCACCTCGCCCCCCGCGGTGCCGATGTGCGGATCGGCGCCGGCCCCGGGCTTGAAGAAGCCGGTGCCCGCCGTCGCGAACGCGCAGGCCTCGTAGTCGCCGATCCGGCCGGCGCCCGCGTCGGCGAGGGCCCGCCGCACCTCGTCGAACGCGTCCTCCGGCACGAAGACGGCCAGCTTGTAGAGCGTGTCCGCGAAGCCGTCGAGAAAGCCGACGTCGGTGAGGCCCAGGCGCTCGGCCAGCGCAAACGAGACGCCCTCCGGCGCGGCGTCGAGGTTCGTGTGGCTGCTGTAGAGCGCGATGCCCGCCTCGGCAAACCGGAGGGCCAGGTTGGACACGTACCCGTCGGCCGTCACGCCGTCGAGCGGCCGGAAGAGGAGGGGATGGTGGGTCACGACGAGCTCGGCGTCGTGTGCCTTCGCCTCCGCCAGCACCGCCGGCGTGGCGTCGAGGGCCAGCACGGCGGACGTGACGGATCGAGACGCATCGCCCACCTGCAGGCCGACATTGTCGTAGTCCTGCGCCGACCCGGGCGGGGCCCAGTCTTCGAGGGCGGTCGTGATGTCATCGATGGCGGGTGCGTCGGGCATGGGCGAGGGGAAAAGTGTTTCGGAGTGAAGGGCAGTGCGGTTGCCGCTAGGGCTGGATGGGGGAGGCAGGCTCGGTGTGGGAGGCCGCCTCCGACATGTCCGATACGGCGACCCCGAACGACGTGCCCACATCCAGCCCCGAGGCAATGAGCGGATCGTCCAGGGGCACGGTGCGGGTCTTGCCGGCGATCTCGTTGAGTGGGACCTGCGTGAATGCGTCGTTCTGGACGGCAACCATGACGCCCGTGGTTCCCTCCGCGACCAGGGCGGCTGCGCGGGTGCCGAGGGTCGTGGCGAGGGTGCGGTCGTACGCCGTGGGGGACCCGCCCCGCTGCATGTGGCCGAGGACGGTGGTCCGGATGCTGGTGTCGAGGTGCTCCCGCAGTTGGTCGGCGAGGACGCGGCTGATGCCGCCGAGGCGGATGGAGTCGGTGTACTCGTCGCCCCGCTCCTGGACCACGTAGTCGCCCTCCTTGCGCCGGGCCCCCTCCGCCACCGCCACGATCGTGAAGCGCTGCCCACTCCGCTCCCGGTCGCGGCACACGTCGGCAACCGTCTCCACCTCGTACTCAATTTCGGGCAGAAGAATCACGTCGGTGCCACTGGCGACCCCCGCGTGGAGCGCAATCCAGCCCGAGTACCGGCCCATCGTCTCGACGATCATCACCCGGTGGTGGCTCTGTGCCGTCGTGTGGATGCGGTCGATCGCGTCGGTCGCGGTGCTGACGGCCGTGTCGAAGCCGACCGTCCGGTCGGTGCCCACCAGGTCGTTGTCGATGGTCTTGGGCACGCCCACGATGTCGACGCCGAGGTCGGTGAGGCGGTGGGCGATGGACATGGTGCCGTCGCCGCCAATCGCCACGAGGGCGTCCAGGTCGAGGGTGCGGTAGGTCTTCATCACCTGGGCCGACACGTCGGCGCCGCCCCGGGGAAGGTAGTTGAAGGGGTCGGCCTTGTTGCTCGCCCCGAGGATGGTGCCGCCCCGGGTGAGGATGCCGCTCACATCGCGGTAGTGGAGGGGCTCGACGTTGCGGTCAACGACGCCGCGAAATCCGTCCAGGAAGCCGAGCACCTCCGCATCGTGCTGGAGGGTGAGGCTCTTGGTTACGGCACGGAGCGCAGCGTTGATGCCGGGGCAGTCGCCCCCGCCGGTCAGGACGCCGACGCGGAGAGAGTCACTGGGCATGGAACGGCGCGGGGATTGGCGAGCAGAACCGAAGCGGGCGCGGGGCCACGATCCCGATTTTGGTCAGTGGTCTTATGAGTGGGGGCCCGAAAGTGTGCAGGGGGAATGCGAAAAAAGGGTCCGTTCGGCCGAACGCAAGCGCTTTCGTCCCCGCGATGGCGTCTGGAAGGGGGCTGGACGCGGGTTTCCCCGTTGCGGCCCCCCGAAAAACTCCGCCTCCGCCAGCGCGTTGGGAACGGCCCGGATGGTTCCGAACGACTCACTAACGTGCTTCCAAATCAACCCGTCCCATGAAGGTTCAGCAATCGCAAAACGTCCTCGGCGGGGTTCTTCGCGCGTGTTCGATGGATCCCGAGACCGGATTTTACCGGGATGGCCACTGCCGAACCGGGCCGCGCGACACGGGCAGCCACGTGGTGTGTGCCGAGATGACGGAGGCGTTCCTGGAGTACACGAAGCGCCAGGGCAACGACCTGATGACGCCGCGCCCAGAGATGGACTTTCCGGGGCTGGAGCCTGGCGACCGGTGGTGCCTCTGTGCGGCGCGGTGGCGGGAGGCGATGGAGGCCGGCGTGGCCCCGCCCGTCGTCCTGGCGGCCACCAGCGAGGCGGCGCTCAAGGCTGTGGACCTGGAGGTGCTGAAGGCCCACGCCGTCGATGCGCCGTCGTCGGACGATGCGTCCCCGGACGCGTGAGCGCGGGACGCCGGGCCAGTCGGCGTGCGTCAGGTGCGAAGGGCAGGCAGCGAGGCATCGGCCGGGACGAAGGAGAGGGCGAGGCCGTTGTTGCAGTAGCGGAGGCCAGTGGGGTCCGGGCCATCCTCGAAGATGTGGCCCTGGTGGCCGCCGCAGCGGGCGCAGTGGTATTCGGTGCGGGTGTAGCCCAGCTTTGTGTCCTTCTTCGTGTCCACCTGGCCGTCGAGCGGAGCCCAGAAGCTTGGCCAGCCCGTTCCGCTCTCGTACTTGGTCTTCGACGAAAACAGCGGCAGGCGGCAGGCCGCGCAGATGTAGGTCCCGGTCCGGGTTTCGTCGAGCAATGGGCTTGACCTGCGCGGCTCGGTGCCCTCTTCGAAAAGAATCTGGTACTCGCTTTTCGTCAAGAGGCGTCGCCACTCCTCCTCAGACTTGTCCAGCGGGGGGAAATCCTCGGGGAGGGTGTGTACGCCGAGCGTGTCGGGGGCCGAAGTGGAGGCCGGGGTGGACCGGCTCGGGGTGCACGCAGTCAGCGCCAGGGGCGCCACGGCGGCCCACCCCAGATGCTTGAGAAAGGTTTTGCGGTCCATGGAGGCGTGGGGGATGAGTGCAACGGCGGTGTGGAGGGTATGGGGGACTGGGGGCCAAAATGTTTCGGTGTGCCCCTGCTTCCACGAAAATGCGCTGAATGACACGGAAACGGGAGGCGTAGGTTGATCCACGAGCGTGAAAGGACGTAACGATTATTGCTCATTTCCGGGAATCCCGTCCATCATGCGTTCAGGATTGCGCACATTCCGGCTTCCTCGGTGGGGGCGGATTCTGTCCGCCCTGGTCGTCGGGGCGTTGCTGATGCAGGGACCCGTTCAGGGCCTCCTGCAGGCGGCCCACGAAGCACTGGGCACCCACCGGTGTGCGCATGCCCAGCACGACATGTGTCCGCGCAATCCCGACGGGCCGTGCACCTGCGCCCACACCGATTCCGACACCAGCCCCGAGGGCCCGATCATGCAGGCGTGCCATAGCGGATCGGAGGTTCTGGGGCCCACGCCGGTGCCCCGGTGGCAGTCCCCGAGTGCTCCGGCTGCCGTTCCAAGCCCGCTCACATCCGAAACGACACTTCTGGCCCTGTCGCCGTCCCCACCGCCGGAGCGCCTTGGCGACGACATCTTTCGTCCTCCCCGAACGACGCCCCTGTACGCCTGAGTTGACCGGCGGGCGTGCCCCCGTATTTCTGTCGTTCGGATGCCCGCACGGATGAGGTCGTCCGTGCATTCCAAAAAACCTGGAGGACTTCTATGGATCGCTACGTCGTTTTTGCATGCATCTTTTTCATTGCGTTCGCTTTCATTCCGCCCGCCGCGGCCCAGCCGTCGGGGGCCGTGACCGGTCGCGTTACCAATGGGGAGACGGGTCGCCCCTTGCCCAGCGTCAATGTAATCGTCGAGAGCACCGATGACGGTGCCCAGCCGCGCGGCACGAGTACCGGGCCACAGGGGCGCTTTACCGTCGACGGACTCGCCCCTGGCATGTACGTCATCCGGGCGCGCTTCGTCGGCTTTGCGTCCCGCTCGCGTGAGGTGGCGGTGGCCGCCGCCGAATCCGCCCGGGTCCGGTTTGCACTTGCTCCACGGACCGTCGGCCTCGACGCCGTTGAGGTAACGGCCGCGCCCACCGTTTCCGAGACCGCCGAGCAACTCCGGAAGGCTGACATTCAGGAGGCCAATCCGCGGGACGGCGGTGAGCTTCTGCGCACGATGTCGGGGGTGAGTGCGGTGCGACGGGGCCCGGTCGGCCTCGATCCAGTTGTGCGGGGGCTGCGCTCCGGGCAGGTGGGCGTCTACGTAGACGGAATGCGCACCTTCCCGGCCGGCCCGGCGCGCATGGACTCGCCGCTGAGCCACACCGGCCCCTCGACCATGCAGAGCATCGAGGTTGCCAAGGGCCCGTACGCGCTCACCTGGGGGGGCGGCCAGCTTAGCGCCATTCGCGTCGAGACCAATGACCTCTTCAACGTGGCCCGTGGCGAGCGTCTGAGCGGACAGCTACAGACCGGCTACGACAGCAACTTCGGCTCCTACGACGTGACGGGCACGGTCAGCGGGCGAAGCGACGCGTTCGCCTACCGGGTTGATGGGGCCTACAGAACGGGCAACGACTACGAGACCGGCGACGGCACGTCGGTGCCCGCAGACTTTCTGAACCGCGAGCTCCGTGCGAAGGTCGGCTACAAACTTGGGAACAATCAGCGCCTGACCGCCGGGGGCGGATACCAGCGACAGGATGACGTCGACTACCCCGGCCGCCTGCTCAACGCCCAGTTTTTCAAAACCGGCCGCGCGCGTCTCGGGTACGAGTACGCCTCAGGCACCGGCCTGGTGCGTTCGGTGGAGGCAAAGGCGTATGGCTACCAGACCCTGCACACGATGAACAACGAGGGGAAGGTGACCTACGCCTCGGAGAATTTTCCGGGGCCCCCGCTGCGCGTCGCCGTCAATGCCGACATCACGACGCTCGGCGGACGCGTGGTGACGCAGCTGGCGCCCTCCCAGGACCTGCGGCTCAAGGTGGGCGCTGACGGCTATCGTGCCCACCGCGATGCCGAGCGTCCCTTCCAGGTCGTCAAGAACGGCGAGCCGACGACGCCGGGCTTCTACGAGAGCAAGCAAATCTGGCCCGGGGTTGTCACCGCCGATGCGGGCGTCTTTGCGCAGGCCACGCGCCTGCTCGGACCCGTTGAGGCCACTGGCGCCGTCCGCGCGGACATGGTCTGGGCCGGGGCCGACGAGGAGCAGGTGACCGACGTGTATCTCGACATTGCCAAGCCGGGCGACGGGGCGCTGGATGCGGATGCGCTCGACCGACGGGAGTTCAACGTGAGCGGTGCACTGATGCTCACGGCGCCGCTCTCACAGGCCTGGACGCTCTCGGCCGGGGGCGGGACGGCGGTGCGCTCCGCCGGTGCCCTGGAGCGCTACGCGGACCGCTTCCCGTCGAACAAGGCACAAACGAGTGCCGAGTTTATCGGCACCCCGCGCCTGGACCCCGAGCGGTCCTGGCAGGCCGATCTCGAACTGGAAGCCCGCTACGACCGCGTCTCGTTCGCGGTGGGCGGCTTTGCGCGGCGAATCTCCAACTACATCACCCTCCAGGATGCGCCGGACGTGGAGCCCATGCTGCCACTGCCCATCTTCGCGGAAGGGCCGTTCCGCTACGCCAACGGCACGGCGACCTTCTACGGCGGTGAGATGTCGGCGTCGGTGGCGGTGCTCCGATCGCTTACCGCGAGCGTGAGCGGGAGCTACCTCTGGGGGAAAAACCTAGAGACCGATCAGCCGGCGTTGGGCGTTGCGCCCCTGAGCGGAGACATCGGGGTTCGCTACGAACCGCCCCAGGGCCGCTTCTACATAGAGGGCACACTGGGGGGCGTGACGGAGCAAGACCGTGTGGCGTCGATACTTGGCGAGACCCCCACCGAGGGATACGTCACCCTTGACCTCCGGGGCGGCCTTGCGGTGGGACGCGGCATTTCCGTCGAGGGGGGCGTAACCAATCTTACCGATGCCGACTACGTCAATCACCTGAACGCAAAGAATCCATACTCCGGAACGCCCATTCCGGAAACAGGCCGCATCTTCTTTGCGGGGGTTAACTATGCCTTCTGACTGCGGAACACTGATCTGGGGAGGGGCCCTGTGCCTCAAGCGGCGGTGTGGCAGCCAGGGGGCGGGGCGAATCGAGAGCAGTGCGTCCTCAGTGGCAGGCCGGCCTCTGGCCTGCGGGCGATTGCCGGCCCGTAGCCGTCCTGCCTGCCGGCAACGGCGCACTGGTGTCCGCCAGATCCCTACTCCAGACGACTGTCCCGGATCGCGGGCCTGGGCCCCCTGTCCCACGACGGAGGCACCGATACCGCCTTCGAACTCGCGGGTGCGTTCGTGCCTCCCAAGTTGGCACCGTCTGAGGCGCCGGAACCGAACGGCCACCGCCGAGGGCACGTCCTGCGAGACGAGACCGGCGGCGGCTTCCGGGAGCAGGGCACAGTGGCCCGGGCGCCCAACGTCTGGCGTGCAATTTGCTGAAGACGTTAATCCCGGGCGGAGGCGGCCCGCCGGGCCTGGGCCGCGTCCCGATAGGCGTCCCGATAGGACGGACGTCGGCCTGCTTAGAACGTCGGACGCGACCGACGAACGTAACGTTGCGGTGCGTGTATGATATGTGTACGACACATGGCACCGCAATCCGTTTGGGCATTCCTGGGGGGAGCGAACAACCCGCGAGAAGAATTCCGCGTCATTGGGGCGTCCGGGCATCAACGAAAAGGGTCCGCGCCGAGAACGACCGGAAGGGTTTTTCTCCACAGGGACGGCGTAGCCCCGGCCCCCTCCCGCCGGCGCACGGGCCCGACGTGGAGAGAGCCGTGATTCAACGAGTCCGCGTTGTTTCTGCAATCACCCGCCCGTCTTCAAGACAGAGAGTGGCGTGAATACGTATTAAATTAGTCACATCTTCTGATCGCACCCCCTGGAGATAAGTACAGTACGTCCCACCGAGTGCCCACCCGTCAAGAACGTTAAGGTTCAGCATAGATCTGGTAGGATCTGGTGGAAAGCCACCGGGGGGCTTGGCTTGTTGATCGTTACATCGTATATTTCTCTTGTCTGGACGGGAGAACAGCGGTGCCCGATTGCTCACTGTCGAATGATGCGCTAGTATGCCGCAATTCTTTCCCAAGAAGGCCAATGCGCTGCCCGTTCTTTCCCTAGGGGCTTCGGTCCTCGGGGGCGTTCTCCTGGTGTTTTTGGTTTGGTACTACTTCTCGCCCGAGTTCAAGGTGGTGGGCTACCAGCCGGAGCAGCCCGTGCCGTACAGCCACGAGACCCACGTTGAGAAGCTGGGGATGGACTGTCAGTACTGCCACACCAACGTGGCCAACTCCAAGCACGCCAACGTGCCCTCCACGCAGACCTGCATGACGTGCCACAGCCAGGTAAAAACCAACTCCCCCAAGCTGCTGCCGGTGCGTGAGAGCTGGGCGAACAACGAACCCATCGAGTGGACGAAG
>Ga0207714_1002555_pt1 | contig 10912 bp, 9 predicted proteins | sample PonA232FremontCA_2_FD_187270 | JGI IMG/M metagenome (GOLD analysis project Ga0207714, IMG submission 187270) | Marine sediment microbial community from Fremont, CA, USA - Pond A23 Sediment 2 (SPAdes) | ecosystem: Environmental > Aquatic > Marine > Unclassified | place: USA: Fremont, California... | reverse complement strand
CCCAGCCCCTCGGGGACGTTCTTCGTCCGGAACACCCCGTCGCTCGCCGTCTCGCGGGTCACGACGAGGTGATCGACCCCTGCCGCCCGCGCGGATGTGGCGGAGTGGCCGACCCGGGCGTAGGGGAGCACGCCCAGCCCCGAGAAGACGACGTGGTGGTGGACGTTCTCGTACTCGACGGGCGCGTCGCCGCGCCGGAGCCGACGGACGTTCTCGGCGGCGATTCCCCCCTGTTCCTTGGCGACGTGGAGGATCGGCTCCTTGCCGTTGGCGTCGCCGACGACGAACACCCGGTCGTCGTCGCGGGCCTGCATCGTGTCCCGCACCCAGCCGGGGCCGGGATCGAGCGACGTGGTCGACAGGTCGAGGCCGTCGAGCGCCGGCCGTCGCCCCGTGAACGTGAGGAGGCGGTCGGCGTCGATGGCCCGCGTCTCGCCGTCGGGCTCGACGGTCAGGCGGACGCCGGATGCGGTGGGTTCGACGCGCCGTTCGGTCGTCTCGGTCAGAATCTCGACGTCGAAGCGCGTCCGGTAGTAGTCGAGGAGGGCGTCGCCGAAGGGTGGGTCGGCCTCGTCCAGCGGGCGGGCGTCGTGTTCGATCACGGTGAGGTCCATCCCACCCACCTCGCTCAGGTAGGGCACGAGCTCCAGTCCCACGTATCCGAAGCCCATGACGACGCCCGAATCGGGGAACGTCGTCGCGTCCAGCACGTCGGCGCTGGTCATCGGGGTAACGTCGTCGATGCCGGGAAGCGATGGGAGAGAGACGGTCGAGCCGGTCGCGATCACGATGTAGTCCGGATCGACGGTCCGATCCCCGACGGCCAGGCGCCGGTCGTCGACGAAGCGGGCGGTTTCGCGGTACAGTTCCACGTCGTCGCGCTCGGTGAGGCTGTCGACGGCGGCCCGCCGATGGGCCGCGAACGCCGCCGTGTGGTCGTCCTTGCGGGCGACGACCGCGTCCAAGTCGACCGTTGGCGGATCGTGTAGACGGGGGTCGTGACTGGCGGCGTACCGGTGTTCGGCCGCCGAGAGCACCTCCTTCGAGGGCATACACCCACGGAGGATACAGAGGCCGCCCCCGGGGTCGCCGTCGTCGATCAGCGTCAGTCGAACCGCTGGGTCGTCGACGAGCGCTTGCGCGGCCGCCACGCCGGCACTGCCGTACGCGCCGATGATCGCGATGTGTGTCGTCACGCCCCGAACTACGCGCGACTGACGTATGTAGGTACGTCGTGCCCGCCCGGCCGGTGACCGGCCCCCGGCGACCAGATAAAACCCCGTACAGTTCGGGGGGCGCCCTCAGCCCCCTCGCGTCCGTAGGACCGCTGTCGGCAGGCGTCCGTCGCTGGACGCCGGTCGCAATGGTGATAGCATGCCACCGACGAGACTCGACTCCGAATCCATCGTCGTGGTCGGCGGCGGGTTCGGCGGCCTCTCGGCCGCCTGCCATCTCGCCGACGCGGGCGCCGACGTGACGGTCGTCGAGCGACGGGACCGTCTCGGCGGCGTCGCCGGGCGTATCGAACGCGACGGGGTCCGGTTCGACACCGGCCCGTCGTGGTATCTGATGCCCGACGTCTTCGAGCGCTTCTTCGGTCGTTTCGGGCGCGAGCCGTCGGACTACTACTCGCTGACGCGACTCGACCCGAACTATCGGGTGTTCTGGAAGGACGGCGACAGCGCTGCGGTGCCCGCCGACCGACCGGGTCAGCGCGCGCTCTTCGAGTCCTACGAAGCGGGCGCCGGCGACGCGCTCGACGCGTATCTGGACGGTGCCGCCGAGGCCGACGAGGTGGGGATGGCGGAGTTCGTCTACGAGCGTCGCCCGCGGGTGCGTGACTGGGTCGACCCCGCGCTCCTGCGGGCGGCGCGCGGCCTCACGCTTCTCGGGTCGATGGACGACCACGTCGCGGACTACTTCGAGCACCCCAAACTCCGGCAGCTCGTCGAGTACACGCTCGTCTTCCTCGGCGGGTCGCCGTACAACACGCCCGCGCTCTACTCGCTGCTGAGCCACGTCGACTACGACCTCGGCGTCTACTACCCCGCGGGCGGCATGGCGGGCGTCGTCGACGGCGTCGCCCGACTGGCCCGCGAACTCGGTGTCACGTTCGAGACGGGGACGCCAGTCACCGACATCGAACCGACCGCAGGCGGGTTGACGGTGACGACGGCGGCCGGCCGCCGGACGGTCGACCGGGTGGTCAGCACCGCCCCGCCAGCCCACACCGAGCGCGAACTGCTGCCGGCGGGACTGACGGACCACGATCTCGACTACTGGGACTCGCGAACCTACGCCCCGTCGGCGTTCCTGCTGTATCTCGGCGTCGAGGGCGACGTGCCGGAACTGGCCCATCACACGCTCGTCCTGCCGACGGACTGGCGATCACATTTCGACGCCATCTTCGACAGTCCGGCGTGGCCGGCCGACCCGTCCTACTACGTGAACGTTCCCTCCCACACCGACGACGGCGTCGCGCCGGACGGCCACACGACGGTCGTCGTCCTCGTCCCCATCGCGCCCGGTCTGGCCGACGGTCCGGACCGGCGGGCGCGCTACCGGGAGAGGATCCTCGACGACCTGGCCGACCACGCCGGCGTGGACCTCCGCGGTCGGATCGTCGTCGAGGAGTCGGCCTGTGTCTCGGAGTTCGCGTCGATGGGCTACCCACGGGGGACCGCCCTCGGCCTCGCACACACCCTCACGCAGACGGGACCGTTCAGACCGGGCCACCGGTCGACGGCCGTCCCCGGCCTCTACGACGCCGGCTCCTTCACCGACCCCGGCATCGGCGTGCCGATGTGTCTGATCAGCGGTGCCCACGTCACCGACGCGGTGCGGGCGGACGCGGACGCGGAATCGACGCCCGAGCCGGGCGTCCGCTCCCTCGTCCCGTTCTAGGGGACGTGCCAGATGCCCCGCTTCCGGTCGAGGACGTTCCCGACGACGACGTGGGGGAGGGCAACGACGCTGATGAAGACGCTCCAGAAGGCGACGGCGCCGAGGAGCGGCGGTTCGGGTAGCGGATTCGGGACGAGCAGCCAGAAGGCCGCAGCGACGGCGGCCGTCGCCAGCGCGCCCACGAGGAGGACGCCCCACGCCCGCAGGGCAATCGTCCCCGCGCCCGCGTCACGGCCGCCGAGTAGGTCGGGACCCTCCTCGACCGTGTCGTCGACGGCGAGTTCCCGGGCGACCTGCCGGATCGAGTACCAGCACGGGAAGTACAGCCCCACCGCGACGACCACGGGCACGACGGCGAAGTAGGTGACGAGCAGTAGCGTCTCGGCGGCGTCCGCGGCCCACGCGCCCGTTCCCGGCCGGCGCCGGAAGCCAAGACCCAGGTGCGCGAGGACCACGCCGCCGTACAGGACGCCGATCAGCGGCCGCGTCACGTCGAAATAGCCCGCGGCGCCCGCGAGGCCGCCGGGGTCGACCATCGCCACCATCAGGCTGCTGAAGGTCCGGAAGGTAGCGGGGAAGGCGACGATTGGGACGGCCATCACCGCGCCGCCCCGCGCGGCGACGGCGAGCAGTCGCTGGGGGCGCGTCCGGAGGTGGGCCGTTCCCGTCGTGGCTCGGAGAACGTACAGGTCGCCGCCACCCCCTTTCAGGACCGCGACGGCGATAGCGAGCGCGAGCCCGATGACGGGCGCGACGAGGAACAGACCGACGAACGCCCCCGCCAGCAGGAGGTAGGCGGCGACGTAGCGGCCGCGGAACCGGGTCGCCCGCCGGCGCAGGTTGGCGACGTGTTCGTAGCCACCGTGCGGGAGGTTCAGCGCGACCATGCCGACGAGGTAGACGGCGGCCTGCGTCCGGAGCGACACCGTCGTCCCGAGGAGGCGTGCGGCGGCGAACAGGGAGACGAGCCCCACGATGATCGCCCGGGAGACGGTCACCGCCGCCGGACCGGTCGCCGTCGAGGCGTGAGTGTGGGCGGAGCGCATGCCTGGGTGTACGGTCGAGACGGCGTTCGGTCCCGTCCCGCACAGTTTCGGGCCTTTTTATCGACCGCCAGCTGGTGTCGCCACGGGGCTTATGCCCGACGAGCGGTTTACTTAAGACGATGTCCGAGGGGGTTCGCGCCGAACTGGCGGTCCACGAACCGGCGAACTGTCCGCTCGCGTCGCTCGCCGCCGAGAGTGACGCCCCGGTGACGGACGTGACGTGGGCGGAGGGGACGACGCCGTCGCGGAGGAGTTCCGGGTCGCGGCCGACGCCGTCCCGGCGGACGCGGCGGTCCTCGACTCGCTCGACCCCGTCGTCGACGGTGGCGACGAGCGCGTCTACCGGTTCGAGCGTGATCCGAGCGTCTCCTGTGCCTGCGAACTCGTCGAATCGCTCGGCTCGCCCGTCGCGGACGTGCGACTCCGCGACGGGACGCTCGTACTCACTCTCCACGTCGCGGGCGTCGAGCGGCTCCGCGCCGTCGTCGCCGAACTCGCGAGCGCTGCCGAACGGGTCGAGCTCCGGTATCTCGTCCACATCGATGCCGAGGACGATCCGCCGGCGGCCGACCCGACGTTCGTCGATCGGGCGCGGCTGACCGACCGCCAGCGCGAGGTGCTCCGGACGGCCCACGCGATGGGGTACTTCGAGTACCCCCGTGGGGCCAACGCGACGGCCGTCGCCGACGAACTCGGGATCGGCGTCTCGACGTTCGCCGAACACCTCGCGGCCGCACAGCGCGTCCTCCTCGACGACTTACTCCGCGAGTAAGCGGTTGGTACGGTTCATTGTTCGTCAGTACCGGTGGCCCGCCGGGACGGTCCGGCGACCCCCCGGGAATCCGTTGCAGTCTCAGTCGTCGCCGAGTGCGGCCCCCGCGGCGCTTCGTGCGCCCGACACCACGCCCTCGTTACTCGCCACCCACCGCAGGAGCAGGAACGAGAACACGTACTTCGCGAACACGTCGAGGATCGAGTAGCCCCAGGAGGTGAGCCCGACCGACCCGACGAGCGCCAGTCCCTCGACCCCGACGGCCCAGATGATCGGGTAGCCGAGCCAGAGCACGACCGTCAGCGCCCGGAGCGTCCCGAATATCTCGTCGGTACCTGCGGCCGTGGCCGACGCCGCCCACTCCGTCAGCAGCGCGTAGAGGACGACGAGGAAGAAGGTACAGCTGATGGCGTAGAACGCCCAGCGGAACAGGTACGACGAGGTGGTCAGCGCCGCGGCGAGCCCCGTCACACACATCGCGATGTCCGCGGCGATGACGGTGAGCAGGCTCCCGGCGTCGACGTCGGCGACGAGGCCGAGCGCGAGGAGGATCATCGGCGTCGACAGCGTCCACGTCAGATACCGACCCCACTGGCTCATCACTTCCTCGCCGGCGAGCGCGTGTCCGGCGGGCATCTGGATGAAGCCGACCGTCAGCCCGGAGAGCAGCGCCAGGTAACTCGAGATGGAGACCAGCGGGATCATCAGCGTCGCCCCCCAGATGAGCTTCGCGCGCTCGCTCGTCACGTTCCGGCCCATGTAGACGAACAGGAGGATCGAGAGGCCGGCCAGCGCCACGTTGATCCACAGCGACGAACTGAGAAGCGGGTCGTTTCGCACCGCCGACAGCGCGTCGGCCTGTGTGGCCTGCAGCAGTACGTCGATTCCGTGGGTCGTGAACGGCGTCAGCATACAATCCTGATTCGTCTTGTTCGTACAAATATCTACCCCAAATCCCGATAATCGTGTTTTTATACGTGGTGCGGTTCGAGCAGCGTGGCTCCGACTGTGGGGTCGGTGCGCACGGAACGGTTTTGAGCCTCCAGTCCTCAGTATCCCGTGGGTGACGTGACCATGTGCCATCACTACGAACACGAGAGCGCGTCTTGGTGGAGCGACCGAACCGAGGACGAGGACGAGGACCCCGTCGACGCGGCGGACGACGACTGGATGCCCGAGGACTTCGAGGAGGAACGCGACGTCGAGGTCGAACTCGTCACCGACGGCGGCGACGGCGGCGACGGCGACGACGCGTAGCTCGCGCCGCGTCCCGGATCTGCGCTCGGTCACTCGTTTTTTGACGTGGCCTCAAACCTCGTAGGGATCGAAGTCGAGTCGGGTGTCGGCGTCGAGCGGACAGTCGTACCGCTCTCGGAGGCGTTCGGCCGTCGCCGTCGACGGCCGGGTGAACAGGAAGACGACCCCGTACGGCAGTCGGTACGACGACGCGTCGGGCGGATCGGGGTCGAGAAAGACCGCCTCGACGGCCGGATCGCCGACCTTCGGAACCGACGTGAACTGCCGTTCGAGAGGGAGGAGCCCAGTCAGTACGCTCGGGACGAACGCGCCGTTCGGCAGCGGGTCGCGAGGCTGGACGCCACAGACGCCGACCGGGTCCCCGCCCTCGGTCAGGATCGTGTACGTCGGCTCGGTACGCCCGGGCGTCCAGCACTCGCGGGCCACCGCGGGCGGGTCGATGTCGACGGCGACGGCGGCCCGAACCCGGTCGATCCGGTCGACGGCCGTTAGCCGCCACGGCTCCGCGTCGTCGTCGGGGTCGCCGTCGAGCGTCGCCGCGATCAGGTCGCCGGTGTCGAGGGCGTCGACCGTGGCCTGCAGGTCGGGGTCGGCGTAACCGGATCGGTACACGGAGTACAGCGTTGGCGAATCGACCGCTTGGACGTTGATGTGTGGGACCGACTCGACGCCGCGGTACACTCGAAACCGGCCGGAGGGTTCCATACCACGTGCTCGGGCCGCGTCGGTCTATGCGTGTCGCCCGCGGCGCCGCCCGGCGCGTCAGCGCGGTGCCCGCGTCACCCCGCCGTCGATCCGCACCGTCTCGCCGGTGACGTAACTCGCCCGTGGGGAGAGCAGGTAGGCGACGAGATCGGCGAGTTCCGACGGGTCGCCCGGCCGCCCGAGAGGCACGCCGCCACCCCACGCCTCCCGGGCCGCCTCCGGGGAGTCGAACGCGCCGACCTCGAGGCTCTCCGCGACCAGGTCGTCGATCCGCCCGGTCTCGAACGGTCCCGGAGCGACGGCGTTCACCCGCACCGTCGGCGCGAGTTCGCGCGCGAGCGTCGAATCGAGGCCGACGATGGCGAGCCGGAGGGCGTTCGAGAGCGCGTAGTTCTCGATAGTTTCCCACACCGTCCGGGAGGTGATCGAGACGACGGAGCCGCCGCCGTCGGTCAGGTGTGGCGTCGCGGCCCGAACGACGCGGACGACGCTCAACACCAGCCGCTCGTACGTCGCGATCCACGTCGCGTCGTCGATATCGAGGAACGGGCGCATCGCCGGCCCGCCGACGTTCGTGACGACGTGATCGAGGCCGCCGAAGGTGTCGACCGTCTCGTCGACGAGCGCCGCCACCGCGTCCGGGTCGGTGAGGTCCGCGGCGACGCCGACCACCCTGCCGGCGCCGTCGTCGAGGTCGGCGACCGTCTCGGCCAGCCGATCCTCGTCCCGCCCGTTACAGACGACGTGTGCCCCCTCGCGGGCGAGCCGCCGGGCACACGCCTTCCCGAGTCCGCGGCTCGATCCGGTCACGAGCGCGACGTTGCCGTCGAGTTCGAGATCCATACCGCCAGTTCGTTCCCAGCGACTAATACGGACCGCCCGGTCAGAAACCCACACCACGGCCGAGTCGAACGGCCGGACGTGTCACCGCTTGGCCACTCGGCGCTCGGCGCGCTCTGGGCTCTCCTTTCACACCGTTGTACATTCGCTTCTCGTCCTCGCCGGCACCGCCAGCCGAACCCGTACGGGGGTACGTGACGGGGTCGGCCGCCGCCGTCGCACTCGGACTGGCGTCATGGCTCCCCGTTCGCGGCGTGTCGAGGACCAGGTCGCCACCCTGAGCGGGGTGACCGCGCCCCTCGACCGGCCGTCAACCCGTCGGTTCGTCGCCGCTAACGGCCGATTAGCCGGCGAGGCACCCGACCCGGGCGACGATGCCGCGGATCGGCCTCCCGAGGGGTTCGCCCCCGTCACTGCCGAGACGATAGACGCTCCGTGCACGAGCGACCTGCTCGTCTCCGACATCGAGCAACCCACGATCCGCCTTTCGGATCGCAACCCCGGCGACTTCGGCCTGGTCCGGTTCTCCCTCGTCCTCTGTGACACCCCCGGCTTCGTCTGGGCTATCGGCCGACTCGTCGACGCCGCCGAAGGCGGCACGACCGAACCGGAGGCCGACGACCCGGACGAGGGGGCCGGCGTCGAACTTTTGGACGCGGTTCGGACCGCGTTCTGGATCGACGACGGTAACGGGTTCCAGAGCGGTGATGAGACGGTCGCGTTCAGCGGGACGCTTCGCCAGACGCTCGCGGCGCTCGACCCCGACGGGGCGTTCGGCAACGCCGAGCGCGGGGGCGAGGGGCTCCTGTTGCCGGGGGACATTCCCGCGGCGGCGGGCGGCGGGCAGGGCACGACCTGTTTCTCGGCGGCCGAGCCACACAGCGTCGTCTTCGCGTGGTGGCTCCCCGTCGATCACGCGAACGAGATTCAGTCGGACTCGGCCACCTTCGACCTCGGATTCTACGCCGAGCAGTGCCGGCACAACGCCGTCACCGAGGCCGGCGAGTTCCCGGAATCGAAACTGTTCCCGACCGACGGCGACCGGTACGACGAGTACGGCCGCGCCGTCGCCGTGGGCGACGGCACCGCGATGGTCGGGGCGCCGAACGGCTCCGTGTACGTCCTCGAACGCGGCAACGGGAACTGGAGTCACGAACGGACGATCGCGACCGGCGCGGACGACGACTTCGGGGCGTCCGTCGCTATCGACGGCGACACCGCGCTGTTCAGCGCGCCGGCCGGCCTGACGCCGAGGGCGTACGTCTACGCGCGCGCCGACGATGGTGGGTGGGAGCGAGCCGCGACGCTCTCGCCGTCCGATGCTTCCGTGAGCTTCGGCTACGAGGCGGTCGCCATCGACGACGGCACGGCGGTCGTCAGCGGCCACGACGCGGCGTACGTGTACGAACGGTCGGGTGGCGAGTGGCCGAGCGTCGAATCCGATCGGCTGTCGCCCGAGACCGACCTCCCGGCCGCTGGCCTGGCGATCGACGGCGACACGCTGTTGATCGGCGCCCTGGCCGTCGACGGGATGCGGGCCGGCGCCCCCGGCGTGGTCGACGCCTACGAGCGGGACGCCGCTTGGAGCCGGGCGGCCGTGATCGAATCCGGCGCGTTCGAAAACTTCGGCGCCGACGTCGCCCTAAACGGGTCGCACGCAGTCGTCGGTGCCTCCGTCGCCGACGGATCGGGGACCGCGTACGTCTACGATCGGGACGACTGGACGGCTCCCGTCGCGTCGCTGTCGGCGTCGGACGCTGGCGACGGCGACGAGTTCGGACGCGCGGTCGCGCTCCAGGACGGAACGGCGCTGATCGGCGCCCCACGGGCCGCGGCGAACGACATCGCGCCCGGCGCGGCGTACGCGTTCGAACGCGACGGCGGCTGGCCCGAGACGGAGACGCGACGACTCGTCCCGTTCGACGGCGACGACGGCGACGCGTTCGGATCGGGCGTGGCGCTCGGCCCGGCGTCAGCACTCGTCGGCGCCGAGGCGGGCGACGGTGCGGAACCGGACTCCGGAGCCGTGTTCGTCTTCGACGGGTGAGCGACGCGGCAGGCACGGGCGTGCCCCGTCCCGCGTCGATGCAGTGGGCTCGCTGGGACTCGAACCCAGGGCCGTCCGACCCCGCGGACCGCGACGCGATTCAGTAAGGGGTCCCGAAGGACCCCGCGACCGTCCGGTCCCCGGCAGTCGGCCGTTCTACCGGGCTGAACTACGAGCCCGGTCGGGGACACGTTCCCGGCAGTGAAAAACTAGGGGCGACGTTCCTGTGCATTCGGAATCGCCTCCGTTCCACCGACCGGGTGCTATCGGGAGTGATACTTTTCATCGACTGCACCAAGTCGTGGGTGTGAACGACAGCTGTTCGTACACCCACGACGCGGCTCCGGTCGCGGGCTGGTCCTGCCCGCACCCCCCGACTGAGGGCGAGCGGTGTCCGCTTCACACTGATGCGGACGTCTCCACCGAGGATCTCTCGCGGTTCGTCGACACCGAGGCCGTACGGACCGACTCGGGGACCGTTCCCGCTATCGGGACCACAGTCGCGGAAATCGCGGTGGGTGGGTTGTCCCACCCGCTGGATCTGCGTGGCTCCGAGACGGCGGTCGTCGCCGAACCACGGACTGTCGTTCCACGTCTCGAACTATAGTAGCGTTTGGAACTGTTTGCACACTTGATCGCCAGACTGCGTGCGATCAGGTGTGCAATGACTTACAAAGGCTACTATAGCCGGCGCGACGCTGACGACCCTCGACCTCCGGCGGGCCGTGGTCAACGGCGACCTGACACTCCGTGACGGGCGCGTGGACGAGGCACTCCTGTCGGAAGCGCGGATCGTCGGGCTGTTCGACGCGTCGGGCGCACGCATCGGCCACCTGGCCGCCGGGGGGAGCACGTTCGACGGCGACGTCGACTTCGACGGCGCGACGATCACCGACGAGATGGACCTGACGGCCGCGACGGTTCACGGTATCTTGGCAGTGACCGACGTTGCCGCGGAATGTACTCTGCATCTAGAGAAGCTTTCGGTCGACGGCGACGCGTCGTTCGCCAACAGCCGGATTCGTGGCGTCCTCGCCGCCAGATACGCGCAGTTCCACCGAGAGTGCAACGGGACCGGGCTCGAAACGGACGACGTAGCGACGTTCCGTGGGAGTCGGTTCGGCGGCGTGGCGACCTTCGACGGCGCGACGTTTCATGGCGAAGTCCGGTTCGACATGGACGCGGCGTTCGAGACGGAGGCACGCTTCGTCGGAACGGTGTTCGAACGACGCGCCAGATTTTCCGACGCTCGCTTCGGCGGTCCGGCCGAGTTCACCCGCGGCCGCTTCGACGACGTTGCTTCGTTCTCCCGCGCGACCTTCGAATCGACGGTGACGTTCG
>Ga0207714_1002554_pt1 | contig 10916 bp, 15 predicted proteins | sample PonA232FremontCA_2_FD_187270 | JGI IMG/M metagenome (GOLD analysis project Ga0207714, IMG submission 187270) | Marine sediment microbial community from Fremont, CA, USA - Pond A23 Sediment 2 (SPAdes) | ecosystem: Environmental > Aquatic > Marine > Unclassified | place: USA: Fremont, California... | reverse complement strand
TACGAGGACGCCGCGAAGCAGAAGACCGCCACCGAGATCATGCAGGAGCAGTCTGGGGGCCGCTTCTCATTTCTGTCGGTGCTGGCCCGGGCGATGGACTCCCTTGAGGAAGACGTTTACAAGCTGATCCACCAGGTCGAGCAGCCGGAAAACGCGGCGTCATGGCAGGAGGTGTCCGTCGAGCGGAGCAAGGACTTCAAGCCCGTCGACGCCGAGCAGAAGGCCCAGACGCTGATGAAGGCGGCCTTTGGGGCCAAGTCCGCGCCCCTCGGGACGGCGGGCAAGACCGACGCCGCGACCAAGATTGGAGATCTCCTGGGCATCGACTACGACGAAGACGAGGTGCGAGACGCTGTGGAGGACCAGGAGGGGCAGCGCTCGCGCCGGCGGTCCGCTGGAAGTTTTGGGATTCAGGAGTGATATGGTTGATCTGCGAGACTGCAAGTGGGAGACCGTAGAAGTGGAGGCTGGAGCGGTGATCTTTGGGTTTGGCCCTCGCATCTACCGGCAAAAGGTGCAGTGGATCGCCCCCGCATCGGCTGAAATCCATTGGGACAGCCGCACCGCGACGATTGAGACTATCACAGGCTACCTTAACTGATGCCCGACTTTGACGCCCTGTACAACGAGCCGCTGCAGGAAGCCTTCAAGCAGGGCCTCCGCGCAGAGGACGGCACGAAGGCCCGGATGTTTGAGGGCCTGCGGGCAGACTACGTCGCCCTCCTGGAGTACGTCGCCACCGCAGAGGGCCAGGCCGAGACCGATCGGCGCCTGGAGGAGGGGCTCGCCGAGCTGGAGCGGGCGACCGTGGCCGACATCGAGTCCGCGCACGAGGACGGCCGCGAGAAGGTCGAGGACGGGCACGCAGAGAGCTACGCCGCGGCGGCCTCTGCTGCGGCCGTGTCGGTTCCCGACTGGACGCCGGACGCCTCGGGGGTTTCTCCCTTCGAGAAGGCGCCCTTCGCCGGCGGCGGTGGGGGCGGCGGCTCGGGTGGCGCTTCAACGACGGCCGACTTCCTCGGGGCCTCCATTGAAGAGGAGGTCGAGTACTTCAAGCAGGACCTGAAGTACATCCGCAAGTACGTGTCCGAGGACGAGTACGCGAAGGCGGTGGCCCAGACCCTTGCCCGCGGGGACGACTGGGCGAAGGAGGCGCTGATGCGGCGCGGGATCGACCTCGACGACATCGACACGGATGCACTCTTAGGCGAGGCGGCTGACGTCTTCCAGAACGCGAAGACGATGGGCAGCCCCGACATCCGCGGCATCCTGAAGGAGCTCGACATCGACGACATCGCCGAGCGGGACCCGGCCCTCTACCGGCGCATCAAGACGAACGGGACCGACAGCCTGTCCCGCCTCATGGACGAGGTGGCGAAGGACCTGGCCGTGGACAGCCCAGCGGTGAGCCTCGTGGTCTGGACGCTCTCTACCCGACACGGCAGCCTCCCGAGCTCGCCGGACGAATGTGATTTTCTCGCCGGCCAAGACCTGTATGGCTTCGGCCCGGGCTACTACCATCCGAAGACGGTCCCCAGCCACCCCCATCCGCAGTGCGAGTGCAGCATCACGGCCGTCACGCGCGACCCGAGCGAGTGGGGAGAGCAAGGCCCAGAGCGACCCGAGGCCTTCGACGTGAGCGAAGAGGGGGTACGAGAGGTGCTTGAAGAGGTGGCGTCCCGCATGGACGTCGACGGCCGGACCGTGACGGACCGGCACGTGGAGCGGGTCAGGGAAACCGTGGAAGGGGTCATCGCAGAAGTGCACCAGAACCCTCGCGAGTAACCATGCCCGACATGATCACGTTTGAGGTCCCAGCCGACGCGCCGGAAGCAGACCTGCGCAGCGTGCGGCACGCCACCGACCGGGCCCGCGAAAAGGCGCAGATCCGCCGGCGGTACCCAGCCTTGCGCGAAAAGCACGGCTGGGAGGGGGCGCTGGAAAAGCTGGCCGCGGAGACGCGGTACTCCAAGTCCTTCATCCGCAAGATTGTGTACCGCGGCTAGGTCCCAGGGCCGTCATTCGGCTTGGTTGACGTTGACGGTGATGTTACGGCCGGCCTCCCGCTCGGCGTTGACCGTGTCCACCTGCGAGGCCAGAGTGAAGAGGTCGATCACCCACCCGATGCCGAGCCCACCGAGGGTCAGGAAGTAGAGCAGCCCAGTGCCGACCTTCCCAAGGTAGAAGCGGTGGCCTCCAATGAGGCCGAAAAAGAACCAGAGCAGGTAGGCGACTCCCTTGCTTTTCATGGGTGTGTTGGGATAAGAAATGCCCACCCCGACCGGGCAGGACGGCATCGAAGGACCTGTCGGCCCCTTGCCTCCGGTCAGCAGTGGGCAAGTATCGATCGTAACGGGTCCTGCATCCGTCAATTGTCCGCACGGGCACGCCCCGCGCGTGTTCTGTGAGAGGGAATATCCCAACCACAGGCGAAAAGAAGAGCGTGTTTATACTCCTTTCGGCTTCCCCACCGCCGCAAGCGTGGGTGTTTTCGGCGCGATCCGCACACTAGCCACGACTCGTTCTTTCCATGCCCCTTACTGACGAGCAAGAGGACGCCCTCGACGCCTTCACCGACGCCTTCGATGACCCTGGAGCCGCCGCCGAGGCGCTTCAGGACAATGCGCAGCCGATCTATCAGGAGGCCTACGACGAAGGCCACCAGGATGGGCTCGGCGAGGCAGAAGGCAAGGCCGGGCGCTACAAGGAGCAGCGCGACGAGCTGGAGCAGGAGCTTGAGGCCAAGGAAGAGGAGCTCGAGCAGCTCCGCGAGGAGGCCCCCGACGCCGCCGAGCTCCGCGAGCAGTGGGAGGAGTCCGAGCTGCAGCCGGTCAAGGAGGAGCTGTCCGAGCTCCGAGAGGAGCGGGAGCGCCTCCAGCGCGAGCGCGCCCTGTCCGACGTCGAGCGCCGCATCCGTGACGAGGTCCAGACGGACTGGGTCGCGGAGAAGCTGGTCGAGGACGCCAAGGAGCGCGTCGACACCGGCGGCGAGGAGCCGCGGTTTCTGCGCCCCGATGGGCAGACCCCCTACAAGCCGGGCGGCGACCAGGACGCGGCCGACCTTTTTGCGGACGACCTGCTGCAGAGCGTCCCCGAGGACCTGCGGGCGCCCCAGCGCGAGGACGGAGGGAGCGACTTCGGCGGCACCGACGGCCCCAGCGGCCCCGGGCGCAAGCCGAAGTCGGAGTACAGCCGGTCCGAGCGCGCAGAGTTCTACGAGCAGATGCGTCAGGAGGGCAAGGACCCGAACGAGGAGTGGGACAAGCTTCCGGAAGAATGACACCCCGCTTTCTGCGCACTGACACGCTTTCTTGACCCATGGCTATCGGCGATTACACGAACTTCGAAATCTACGACGACGAGTTCTACGGGGCGATGAACGAGACCTTGGTGCAGAACACCGAGGTCTTCAACGCCGCCTCCCAGAACGCGCTCGTCCTGGAGCCGGACCCGACCATCGGGAATTTTCGCCGGGAGGCGTTCTATGAGTCCATCGGCACCGGGCTGATCGGGCGCCGGGACAAGGGCTCGACCGCCGACAAGACGCCCGACTCCCTCTCGTCCGACGACATGACGAGCCCCGAGCTGGCGCGCGGCTACTACGTCGCCAACACGCTCGACTCGCTCCGGACGATCGGCGCCGAGCCGGGCGAGTTCTCGCTGGCCGTGGGCGAGCAGGTCGCCAAGGGGATGCAGGTGGACTACCTCAACACCATGATCTTGGCGCTGGTGACGGCCATCGAGGGCGATGGCACCGCCGTGCTGGACAACGGCGGCTCCGGCATCACCACGAAGATGCTCGCCAATACCCTTCGCGAGTTTGGCGATGCGTCGGACCAGATCGTCGCGTGGGTGATGCACTCCGAGACGTTCTTCGATCTGATGGTCGACCAGATCGAAAACAAGATCATCGATCGCGTCGCCGGGGCGACCATCTACGAGGGCACCGTGGGCACGCTCGGGCTGCCGGCCGTCGTGACGGACTCGGACGCGCTCATCGACACGAGCCCGTCCCCGAACCAGTACCGCACGCTCGGCCTCACGCCGAACGCGGCGGCTGCCCTTCAGGACGGAGAGCCGACCGAGTCCGACGGCATCGAGCGCGGGCAGGAGAACCTCGTCTTCGAGGTTCAGGGGGAGCACGACTTCACCCTCTCGCTGAAGGGCTTCGACTACACGAGCTCGACGGTGAACCCCGATGACGCGGCTCTCGGCACTGCCGGAAACTGGTCCAACGTCATGGACTCGGTGAAGGACACGGCCGGCGCCCTGCTCATCACCAACTAATGCCCTGATGCGGATTCTCGCCTACCATAGCGGCACCCTCGTCCCTGACCACCTGCGCGAGCGGGTGGCGGGGATGGAGGGCAACGTCGAGTTTCGGAACGCGGAATACTTTGCCGACCCCGAAACTGACGCGGACAAGGTGGTGACCGCCGATCCGGACATTTGCGACGCCTACCAAGACATCGCAGAGGTGGACTTTATGCCCAAGCCCGGACAGAAAAACGAGGCGACGGGACGACGCTACGTGGTCGAGGACGGCGAGCAGGGATGGAAAAAGATCCGTGACCGCCAGACCGGCGACTACGTGGAGGGCGAGTCGACCCGCGACGCCAAGGAGGCCCGCCGCCGCGCCGACAAGCTCAACAACGGCTGACCAAGGCCCCGCTGACCGATGCCGACCTGGCTCACGGTGGACGAATGGGACGACTACCTCCCCACCAACATAACTGATCGCGGGGACATCCGCTTTCTGGTGTCGGAGGCTGAGCGGGAGCTCATCCAGCACTACACGCGGCGCAAGAAGGACGTGCGCTTTCGCGTAGAGGCGGTGGTCAGTGAGGTGCTCGACGGCACCGAGCACCTGCGGGACACCCAGCGCGACACGGTGGTGATGCTCCGCTACTACGACCCAGGCGGCCTGGATGAGATCGACACCTCCGACCCGCAGCGACAGCGGTTTGTGGACGCGATGCGGTCGGAGGTGGCGGCGATCGTCCGTCACTACGATGAGCAGGAGGGGCGAAAGGAAGGCGTGACCTCCCAGTCTCAGGGGTCGAAGTCGGTCAGCTACGAAAGCGGCGACATTGACCGCTTCCCGGACCGGTTCGGGTCGTATCTGCAGCCCTTCGACCTTCGCCCCAAGACGACACACATATGAGCGTTCCGACCGCGTTCTCCGATGACTACATCACCGTGACCCGCTCCGAGGGCAGCCGCGGGGCGGATGGGTGGACTGAAGACAGCACCAAAACGGTGCTAAGCGCAGATGGGGACCTCCAGCAGAGCGGCCGGGCCTACGAAAACCGAGCCGCCCACTACGAAGTGGGCGATGCGCTCTTCTTTGCCGACGGGGACGTATCGGACGTGGAGGTGGGAGACAGCGCCACGGTGAACGGAAGTCTGGGGGCGACGGTGGAGGAGGTGATGCCGATAGACGACAGTTTGCTTCTTTCGCTCGATGGCTGATGCCTTCGACATCGACACCAACGCCGACGAGGTGTCTGACTGGCTCGATGAGCAGCTGGACGCCTTTCAGGACACGCGGCCGGGGATGCTCACCCAGGCCCAGAACGACACCTACAGGCGCGCCCGCGAGAAAGTCCCAGTCGACACAGGCGCTCTCAAGGAAAGCCTTGAGAAGCTCGGCTTCGGCGTCGGGTCGGATCTCCATTACGCCCCTCACGTCGGCCTTGGGACGATCTACATGGACGGCACCGACTACCTGTGGGGGCCCGCAGAGAAGGCCCTGAAGCAAGCCCTCAAAGACTACGCTAAAGACTGATGAGACCTCGCGCCGCCGTACGGCAGGAGCTTTTCGGCGTGCTTGAAAGCGCGCTTTCGGTTCCTGTGGTGGTGCAGCGCCAGCCGAAGGACGCGGGGGCGCCGCTCGTGATGATCGAGCCGCCGCCGGTTGTAAGCCGCGGGGACATCAAGCGGGACACAGGACACTCCTTTGAGCAGACGATCCGGGTGCACACGCGCTACCCGAAGGGAAAAGCCGACGTGGGGAGGCGAGACGAGATTGAGGCCGACGTGATTGGCGCCCTGAACGCCGCCACGCTCGACCCGACGGATCACCGCATTGTGGATTGGCCGGAGGAGCCGGACGACAGCACGCCCCAGACGTACGAGGCCGGCGGGCAGCAGGCCTACGACCTGGTGCTCACCTACGACATTGACACGCAGATCAAAGCGACCATTTAGGTCTACTGACCCATGCCCGATGAGATTGCAGGTGTCAACATGTTCGTCCACGTCGACGGGACGGCGGTGATCGCCCAGTCGTCGGCGACGCTGACCACGGAGCCGGAGCTCGTGGAGGCGATCGTCAAGAACACCGACATCCCGGTGAAGCTGCCCGGCGACCAGGAGTGGATGCTCGAGTATGAGGGGCAGATCCCAGACGACCAGGGCAAGCACGCCCTGACGAACGGCAACGCCGCGCTCGCGGTGGGGCGACACTCTCAAATCACAGGCGTCGATACGGGGGCGAGCACCTTCACGATCGACGAGGACCGCAGTTCGGACTGGTCGAGCGGGGATACGGTGCGGGTGTACTTCTCTACGGGCAACGATCAGGAGTACGAAATCGACACCGTCAATGGGCAGGACGTGACCGTCGTGGGCTCGATCTCCGACTCGACGGCCGACGGCTGCATGTTCAAGCCGCAGACCCTGCCGGGCCTTCAGTCGGTCACTCTAGACCTGGAGCAGGAGCTCGACGACACGCCGCCGGGCATCGACGAGCCGACTGGGTGGAGCTATTACACCGCCCTGCGCCGCGACTACAGCATGAGCGCAGAGGGGCACTACTACGACCCCGGCAACGAGCCCACCTACGCTGAGGTGCACGACGCCCGCGACGCCGGCGAGACGCTTGCGGTAGAGCTTACGATCTTGGGGCTCACCTTCGTCGGCGAGATTGCGGCGTCCTCGATGGAGATTGAGGCGGGGACCGACGACAAGGCGCAGTACGCACTGGAGTGGGGCGGGAGCGAGGACTACGTCAAGACGGGCACGCCGGAGGCTACGATCGACACCCTCATCACGATGTGGACCGACCAGACGGAGAACACCGCGTCGCTGCGCCACCAAGAGGGCGGGACCGACGTGAGCGGGTCGACATTCTGGGAGGGGACTACGCTGCTGTCATCGCTGGAGATCGAGCTCGCCCGTGACGAGTTCCCGAGCATTGCGACCGAGCTGCAAGGGGACGGCGCTCTCACCCGCAACACCGCATAGTCTGACGCCTGCACATGGGCTACTTTTACGACGACCCATCCGACCACCCTGACGCGCTGACCCTGGAGATCGCCGGGGTAGAAGTGCCGTGGCTTCTCAACAAAGCGGCTTTCAGTCAGGCGGCCGACGAAGGCATTGACTTTCAGGCCTTCAGCGATCTGGAGGAAGACGACACTCAGGGCAACCTCGAGGCTCTCGAAGCCCTCATCTACGTCGGGACACTGCCGTTCGATGGCGGCCCAACCCGAGAGGAGATCGGAGAGGTCATCACCCCGCGCGTCGCCGCGGAGGTGGCCCCGCAGGTGATGGCGCAGTTCAAAGGGCTGGACGACCAGGAGATCGAAGCGGCAGTGGGAAAGGAGTAGGAGGGGGCAGCCTATTCGCGGTGGACCCTGTTGAGTGGGAGCGGTTCTGCTACCGCCGAGACCTGTCCCGCCCTGAGGTCGAGAGCATGAGCCTTCGGGAGTACATCTTGCGCCGGCAGGCCCACACGCGGGACCACATGGACACAGTCCGCCTGCAGACCCTTCCCCTTCTCAATGCCTGGAGCGAAGAGACCATCACGGCAGAGGACTTCTTCGGGGCGCCTTCTGCCGAAATGTCCGCCGATGATCGCCAAGCCTTGAAAGCCCTCCGGTACGACATAGAGCAGAGCGCCGACCGCGACATTGACTGGAGCCTCGTAGACCAGCAACTCACCGCCTGACCCACCATGCCGGAGAAGACGTTCAGCGTACAGTTTGAGACCTCCGGCTTCCGGCGCGCGTCCCGCCGCATGTCGAAGGTGGGCGATGAGGCCGACGACACCGGCAGCAGCCTCAAAAGTGCCGGGAAGGTCGGCGGGGCCGCCATCGCGGGGCTCGCCACTGCGATCGGCACGGCCGTCACGGCGACGGGTGCCCTCGTCGCAAAAAGCGCAGAGTACGCCCGGCAGGTGGAGCAGGCCGCGGCGCAGTCCGGCATCGCGGCCGAGAAGATCCAGGAGATCGCCTTTGCCGCCAAGCAGACGAGCGGGGCGTCCTTCGACACGGTCCGGGACGGCCTAAAGGAGCTGGCGATCCGATCCGAGGAGGCGGCCAACGGCACCGGTGAGGCGAAGGAGGCGTTTGACGAGCTCGGCATCAGCCAGCAGTTCCTCGAGGACGCCTCGACGGCCGAGATCTTCCGGCGCGTCAGGCAGGAGCTCCAGGGCGCCTCCGCACGGATGCGCACGTTCGCGGCCGAGACGATCTTCGGCGGCGAGGCGGGGGAGCAGCTTGTCCAGACGATGCAGCTGTCGACCGAGGAGATGCAGCGCCTCAGCAAGCAGGCGCGTGCCTCGGGCAACGTCCTCTCCGGCGAGCAGGTGCAGGCCCTGGAGCGGACCCGACAGTCGTGGACGCGCCTCACATCGAGCCTCATGGGCTTCGGTCGGCAGATCGCCGCCGACCTTGCGCCGGTTATCAACGGCACCCTCATCCCTGCCCTGCGGTCCATGGGCCGCTTCGTCCGGGACAGCATTTCTGCCGTGATGTCGGGCGGGAGCGGCGCGTTCTCGTCGTTCATGAGCGGGGCCCGGCGTGCGGCCAGCGTAGTGACCCGCATCTGGAGCACGTTTCGGGCCGACCTTGCACAGATCTGGCAGTCGTGGGGCGGCTTCATAGTCGAGTCTGCAGAGACCGCATGGCAGAACCTCTCCAGCCTCTTCACCGGGGCGGCCGGCGTCCTTACTGGCATCTGGGAAACGCTGGTTGGCGTGCTGACAGGAAACTGGGCGGAGGCCTGGACCGGCATCAAGCGCGTCGTCCAGACCGCTGCGCTGACGGTCGCACAAGCTGTAGTGGGGCTCGTGGAGTCGGTCTTGAACACACTGTCGCAGCTGTCCAGCTACATCCCGGGTGTGGGGGACACCATCAGCGGCGCGCTGGACAGTGCCCGCCAGAGCGTCGAGGGATTCCGGGATTCAATCCGTGCGGCGAACCGCGAGGCCGCGGGGCTTGCCTCTACCTGGGGTGGCTTCGGCGGCGGAGACTTTGGCGGGGGTGGCGTCAGTGCCTCCTTTAACCAACAAAGCGGCCCGGCGGCGCCGAGTGGGGGCGCCTCCGGTGGCGGTGCCGGGCGGGAGGCCCAGGGCATGGAGGCGCTGATGCACTGGACCAACCAGGCTGGGAAGGCGATGCGCAGCATGCGGGAGCAGACGAAGAAGACGAAAGAGGAAGGTCGCCAGACGACTAACGTTTTGCAGCGAGGCTTCCGCTCTGTGTTTACTGGCATCGGCCGCATGACCGCGGGCCTGATCACCGGGCAGAGTCGCATCCGGTCCTTCGGAGAAGTTGCAAGTCGTGCGCTTTCACAGGTCATTTCGAAGCTGACGACCCTCACCGCCAAGGCCGCGGCCGTATCGATTGGGAAGGGGATCTTTGGCACCGCCCTGGGACTGAGCACGGGTGGCATCGGCAGCCTGCTCGGCGGCGTACTGGGCTTCGCCTCAGGCGGGATCGTGACCGGCCCCACGCTCGGAGTCATTGGCGAAGGCACTGAGAGTGAGGCTGTCATGCCGCTCTCAAAGCTGAATGAGTTCGTCAGCCAGCCCCGCGGTGGAGGCACGATCCGTGGCCGCGGCGACCGTATTTCTCAGGGCATGATTGAGATCCCTGTCGAGCTGGTCGACCAGGCCCAGCGCCGCGGCTCCAAGAATCTCTCACGCACTGGACGGTAGCAATGGCAGAGCGGTACAACATTTTAGCGAAGGGCGCCGGCGGCACCCGCTACCGCGTGGAGCTCCACGACTCTACCTACGGTGGGTCTACCGTCACCGAGCTCAATGCCGACGAGGGCTTCGTCGAGTTCATCGGTGGGTCTGATGACTTCGTCGGTGAGGAGCCAATCTGGGGCAAGGAGGCGCGCATCCGCGTCCTCACCACTGAGGACCTGAGCCCGCTTTACGGGCTCCGCGACCGAGACGTCGAGGTCCGCGCTCACGACCTCGACGCCGGTAATCTCGCCTACAAGGGCTACCTCCTCACGGACTTCCTTACGGACAATCCTTGGTCCCAGAAGAGGGAAGTCGAGCTCCGCGCGGCCGATGGGCTTCAGACTCTAGAGTCCGACAGCATCTCGACGTTTGGATTCCCGAGCGAGGAGAAGGTCAAAGATGCGTTGATCGACGTCATCTCGCAGCTCTATTCGACTCCACTAGACGTCGAATTTGGGATGGAGTGGTATCCCGGGGGCGGGATGGACGAGGACGACCTCCCGCTCACGGAGATCACTTTCAACCCAAACAACTACCGAGAGGATCGGCCAGAGGGCGGCCACTTCAGTGCCCTGGAGATGCTGAAGGACATTTGCGAGTCCTTCGGGCTCACCGTCCGACAGGCCCGTGTCGCCGGGAAGCTGGTGTGGACACTCTACCAGCGTTCCGCAAAGGAAGGCGGCACGCTCAAGACGTGGCGCTACGCTCCGGACCGGATCCTCCGCAGTGGGCAGCCGGTCGACCGCGACCTTACGAAGGCGATCAATGCGCCGATCGAATTTGAGCCCACGCGGGAGTTTGAACGCCGCGTTCAGTCGGTCTCCATCACGCACAACCACACCGACCTTGCCCAGCTGCTCCTGGAGGGCGGCTTCGAGGAGGGGGCTCAGGAGTGGAGCCTGAGCTCGTTCGGCGGCTATGACACGCTGGTCAA
>Ga0207714_1002553_pt1 | contig 10916 bp, 12 predicted proteins | sample PonA232FremontCA_2_FD_187270 | JGI IMG/M metagenome (GOLD analysis project Ga0207714, IMG submission 187270) | Marine sediment microbial community from Fremont, CA, USA - Pond A23 Sediment 2 (SPAdes) | ecosystem: Environmental > Aquatic > Marine > Unclassified | place: USA: Fremont, California... | reverse complement strand
GTTCACGTGCCTTCTTTTTTCGTCGGCTCTCGACTATCTTCGGGTAGAGAAGTGCGACGAAAACAACTAAGACACCCGTCATCGCAAGAGGGAGTGTCAGCAGCAGCGACGCCTTTAGAAGCACGGCTGTGAGCGGCAGGAAAAAGGCGGCTGCGACTGCGGGGAGAAGAACAACAAAGACATACCGTCTTACGGATATGTCCATGTACCTGTACGACTCAGCAACCGAGAGGAGGAGTTCCTGTACGTCGAACCCTTCACCGTTTTCTTCGTGATTCGTCGCCATCTTATCGCTCCGGTACCGCGCTTTCTGTGACGCCTCTCATCTCTATCTGGAGTGCCTCTACGCCGTCACGCTGTACCGTCTCTATAGCCTCGTTCACCTCGTGGTAGCCGACGACATCGGCTTCGATGAGCCTGCGTATTATCTCCGCCCTGCGTTCGAGTTCGTCGTAGATATGGCGTACGTCGGCGTACCCAAGGAGCGTCGCAATCTGCTCTTCGAGGACGTAGGAGTTGTTCTGTCCTGTGAACTCGACCTCGTCGTACTGAGGGTCCCATTCGAACACCTGACGCGTAACTACTCCACCTTCAGCTTCGCTGTATCCCTCTATCTCCTGTACCGACGTGACACGACGCAGAACTTCGTCGCCTTGTTTGACACGGTTCTGGAAAAGTGCGACATCGCAGTTGTCGATGAAAGCCTTCGGTACGTTTATTGGCTCCCCGGTAAGACGTTGTATCATCGACACTATGTCCGAAGCGTGGAAGGTCACAAGTACCGGATGTCCGGTCTGCGCCGCCTGAAACGCCATCTGCGCTTCGGGTCCACGTACCTCACCGACACAGATATAGTCGGGACGTGACCGGAGAGCGGCGGCGACGAGGTCGAACATGTCGACGTTCGCCTCCTCGTTCTGCCCTTCACGTGTCAGAAGCTGTTGCCAGTTGTCATGCGGCGGCGAAACCTCGGCTGTGTCCTCCGCCGTGTATATCTTGTGGTCACGGGGTATGAAAGAGAACATCGAGTTAAGCGTCGTCGTCTTCCCAGCCGCCGTCTCGCCGACGACGAAGACCGTCCTGTCGTTCTCCATGCAGAGCCAGAGGTAGGCGGCGAGCTTCGGGCTTAGCGTCCCCCACTTGGTTATCTGAAGTATGGAGAGGGGAACCTCCTCAGCCTGTCTTATCGTGAGCGTCGGACCTTTGAGCGAAACGTCGTCGGAGTACATTATGTTGATACGCGAACCGTCGGGGAGAGTCGAGTCTATGATGGGGTGGGAGTCCGAGACGGGGTGGTCCATCCGTTCGCCCATGTTGCGTATCCACGACTCGAAATACTCCGTAGAGCCGAAGTCGACCGTCGTAGTCATCATGCCGAATACGGAGTGGTCGACATAGCAGTTGTGGGGTCCGAGTATATGTATGTCCTCGTTTTTGGTGTCTTTCATAACGGGGTCGAGAGGTCCGAGACCTACGATGTTGCGCCGCAGATTGTAGCTTATCCTCTCGTAAGTTTCGGGCGTGACCTTAACCGTGCGTTCCAACATACCCGAACGGAGACGCGCAATCAAACCGTTTTGTACTCCTTCGTCTCCATTAACCTCGACGATATCCGAGAGAAGGTTGTCAAGGAACTCCTCGAACTCTTCGTCGTCGGTGGGTGGCTGTCTTTCGGCACTCAGATCGAGGACATGGCTTTGTACAGCCTCGTACAGCTCCTTTTCGCCGTCGTCGAGGGAAGGCTCGACGCAGAAGTAGGTTATCTCCTTCCCGGAGTCACCGTATACATGTATGAAGACCGACTCCGACACCCTGTATAGAAGGTTCGGTCGGTCAGTATCGTGACGCGGCAGGGGTTCGTCGACGTACTTCGGGTACTCTCCTGTGACACGGTTACGTTCCCTGATATGTTCGGCTAAGAAAGGGTTCTTCCTTGCCACCTTGACGAGTTCTTCCTCAGGATGTAGCATGCCCTGTTCTGTCATGTCTCCGCGCCTCCTTTCCGCGTTTCTTCCGTCTCGGCTTCTGTCTTGGCTGTCATGCTATCGTCCTCGTTTCTATCGTGATTCCTCTTCCTTCGCGTACAGTAAACGTTATACTGTCCTCGACAGGCTCCTTGACCCCCGTGAACTTGCGTACCACCGCGCCGCGACGCAGGTCGCTTCCGACCTTACGCATCTCTATGTCGAGGTAGACACCTGCGGCGTGACGCAGAGGATAAAGGTACTTCTCAGATACTATCTCAGGGCTAACCGTGAGTACGACACTACGGTCACGCGCCGTCAGGGCACGTAGCGCGGAGACGACACGCTGCATCACGTGGTCGCCCTCGCCGCGTTCGACAGCTGCGTCGAACTCGGGGTCGTTGAGGAGGAGAGTGCCGAAGCTGTCTACGACGATTACGTCTCCTTTCCATAACGGGCTTGGTTCGAAAAGGCGTCGCAGGAGCGAACGTGTACCCACCTCGTGCGTGCCGTCGAACTCGTGCGTGTCGGTGTCGGCGTGGTAGAACAACAGCCTGTCGTCGAGTATGTGGTCAAGAACGCTGTACGAAAGAGACTCCATCTGTTCGACGTACTCGCCGACCTTCATCTCAGTCGAGACGACGCCTGTGAGCGTTCCTTCTTCGGCGAGACCGTACGCCATACGCTGTGTCAGAACGCTCTTTCCCGAGCCGTGTCCGCCCTCGACGAGACAGACCGAGCCCGCAGGAAGTCCGCCACCGAAGGCACCGTTGACGCGGTCGCGATCCGTGATACCGAGTGAGTAGTGCTTCATGTTATTCGGCGTAGAACCTGAACACCTCCTCTTGTTGGTTCACTATGACGACGACACGGTTCTCCTCGTTCGTGACGGGTAGACGGTCGACAGCGACACGGAGAACCGCGCCTTCCCTCCACGTCTCGTAGTCGCCGGGGAGGGTGGTCGTGACGTTCGACGAAGGCACGAACTCTCCGTTATAAACCATGTCGAGTGCGTCGGGCGACGACGGCAGTGTTCTGCTACCCGTGTTCTTCACCAGAACGACGGTGTCGGTTCCGTCGGTAACGTCGCTCCCTGGGTCGCTTATTACGTGTATGTCTGTTTCGAGGCTCTTTTGCATGCTGTCGCCTTGAGCATCCATCGACTGTGATATGTCTGAGACGGTTCCTACGAGCATGCCCGAGACACCTGCGGCTACAGCGATAGCCGCGATGAATATTATCAGAGTTGAGACGGAGACGCTTGCCATCAGCTACCCCCTCCTGTCAGGTCGGTGATGACAACCGATACGCCCGTCCCTGTAACGACCTTGACACGTTCCGGCTCGGCACCTGTGTCGGTTTCGAGACTCAGTTGGGTTCCCGGCGTCCAGAGGTTCCTGTCGGTGTCGTTGTCGACCGCTGTTTCGTGCGAGGTGACGTAATCGCCGTCAACGACGAGGTCGGTCAGCGACGCTTCGAGAGTGACGGTTCCGGTGTTTTCTATCCTCACGCTCAGGTCTGACGTGTTCGAGTCGTAGACAGCCTCGACCACCCGAACGTCGGTGTTCTGCTGTTCGAGTAGTCTTTCCTGTTTCGACTCCATACCGGCGTTCCTATCCTCGTTCGCGTCCTTGACCGCGACGCCGAGTATGGTACCCGAAGCGAGCAGACCTATGAAGATTATCACCGCGGCACCGCTGACGCTGAACCCCATCTTACATCTCCGTGATTTCTTTGAGCTGTCTTATGTAGCTGTGGCTCATCTTGTGGTCGCGTATAGCGGGTGACTCAACATCTCCGGGGTTGACGTGTGAGTCGACGCCCGGTCCGCCGACCACGGTTTCGAGATAGTCGCGCACCTCGGGCGATATCCAGCCTATCGACTCGTAGTAGTCGAGTGCCTTGAACGTGCCAGCGGGGTCGGATCGCACTGTCATGACCGACATCCACTCCATCATTATGATGTCGGCGGCGTACGAAGGCTCGAAGCCATCAAGGAAAGGCTTGTCGTCGCCGTCAGACGGAAGAGGATGGTCACCCACATCTCGGTCGACACGGTTCACGTCGTGCTTACTTTCTTCGTAACCGTTGGTCGGCACTGCTTTGTCTCCGGTTTCCGTGTCTCCGTTCACCGGAGTCTCGGCGGGTTCGTCAGTTTCGCGTGGCTCGTCTACGACGTTTTCGACGACCTCTCCGTCTCCGGGCACCTCCCTCGTCAGATCCTCATAGTTCGTGACCTCCTCCGTCTTTTCGTCCTCGTGCGCGTCGTGCTTATCTTCTTCCTCAACGACGTGGCTCCCTTCCTCGTTTCTCTCTTCGGACGCCTCTTGTGATTCGCCCGGAACGACACCGAAGCCCTCTTGATCACCGTCCTCAGGGGTGTCGTCGGAGAACGGGTTGGACTCCGAAGTAACCTCGTCGTATATCCCGACGAGCTTTCTCATCCGTTCGTCTATCTCGTCTATGCTCTCCGACACCTCGTCCTGCTTCTCCTCCATCGTACGTATGGACACCCTGATCTCATCGACGCTTTCTTCCACATCCTCGACACGGTTCTCCATGCCGTTGAGCCTCTGTTCCGTTTCGTCGACCGTGCTCTCTACTCCGTCTTCTTCGTCGAATCCTTCTAACCCAGTCAGCTCGTCCTCAGTCTCTTGTTCCTTGGTGTCTTCCTGCGTGCCGCCGTCCGTCTTGGTCTGTTCGTGAGCCTCTGGATTCTCCACCACCTCTTCGCCTTCGTCCATCCTCTCCTTCATCGCCTCCGCGAACTCCTCACCGTGGTCGAGCAGTCGGTTTATCATGAACTCACCTTGTTTTCGGTATTCTCGTGGCATACCCTTTATTCGACTGTCCGTTTCACGGCGCGTTTCGGATCTCGTTTCGAGAACGGGAACGTGAACCGTTTCGAGACCGGACACGTGAACTGAAACTGAGATGGAAACTATATAACTGCCGAATCTACGGCAAGTCGGGGGCACACCCCCCGGAAGAAAAATGATACAGGAAAAGACTACAGGCGACCGCGGTCAGGTCGGTATCGGTACGCTGATAATATTCATCGCGCTGGTACTCGTCGCGGCTGTCGCGGCAGGAGTTCTGATTGAGACCGCCGGTCTCCTACAAGGTGACGCGGAAGCGACAGGTCAAGAGGCGACACAAGAAGTGAGCAACCAGATAGGTGTCGTGTCGGCATCAGGGCAGGTCACCGGCACAGAGGTAGAAAACGCGACGGTTGTCGTCAAAAAGTCGCCGGGTTCGGACCCGATAGACCTCAACGCCTCGACGATACAGTACACGAGCGGCTCCACTTCAGAGACGTTGACTTATGACTCCGGTAGCGCGGGTTCCGACACGTTCACGAGCACAGACATACAGGGAACCAGTGGTGAGGTACTCACGGACGGAGAGGATAGGATAGCCATCACAATCGACCTCTCATCGGTAGAGCCAAGCGGCGGTCTCTCGGAGGGAGAAGATGCCACCCTGGAGCTGGTTGATCAGTCCGGCGCGAGTACGTCGTTCGTCCTCAACCCGCCCCAGACGTTCGGCGAGAGGGATGTTGTGGGTCTGTAGGACGGCGTAACTTCACCCTGTTACCTCTGCGAAACGGATATCTTTCACGGAGAAAGATCCGACACGTACCTTACGTGAAATCATGCGAACTGATTTCAGACAAAAGAACATCATATGAACATGAGCGAAGTTTTCGAGGAACATGGAACCCTGTTATGGCTGTCCGCCGTTTTGCTTTACGGGGTCGGGGACACCGCAACGACCTTCTGGGGACTTTCGGTTGAAGGCGTAGGCGAAGCCGGACCCGTCGCAGTTTTCTTTTTCGAGACGTACGGCATTTACTCGTTCTTGGGTGTCAAGCTCGCAGTCTTCGGTCTCTTCTACGCCGTCTGGCTCGCAGTGCGTACACCCGCGCGCGCCGCCGTCCCGCTCGCACTCGTCGTCGTCGGCGGTATCGTGACATCGTGGAACCTTTACACCATTACGAGTGCGATGTGACGGTGACTCAGAACTCGATACCGTCGGGGTATTGAAACATCTACGCGGTGAATCTATATCTATGGCGACGGACAAAGCCTCAGGAAAGAGAGAGCACAGAGCCGAGACACACGAGCCGTACGTATCGTGGAAAGCAGACTTCTTTTTGATATTCGCCCTGGCTGTCTTCGTTGCGGGCGTTTTAAGTTCGGTTCTGGTGCTGTAAACGAGGAAAAGTATGAAAGACAGTCCACATCGTTCAGAAGCCGACGAGCAGCACAAAGAGGCAGTGTCACGGTTTATGGAGTTTATCGACGGCGACGGGGATCCGTCGGGGATAGGCGAACAGCAAGAAAGAATCCTATCATCCGAGGACCTCAACCTCGAAGACATAGAGAAGCTCGGTGAGAACAGACACGTCGTACCGGTGAACCAGGAACAGGAAGAGGACGTGGCCGACGGAAAAGAGTCTGAAACTGCAGAGGTAGCGGAGGTACCAGAAATCACGAACGGCACGGAGATGGCTTACTGCGCAGCGGTGACGGTCAAGACGCCTGCGGCTGAGGCCTCCTTCAGAATCGCATCGAACGATGTAACGGAGTTTTTCGACGGCTTCCTCCGGTGGTACCTGAACCAGATCGCACCGGACGAGGAGGCACAGGACGCATTAAGAACCCTCGTTGAGTCTTCGTCGTTTTGAAAAAATTTTTATTCCGAACTGTTGAGGAGTTCGTACTCCTGTAGAACCGAATAGAGGGTCATAGCGACCGAGAGATGCTGTTTCATCGTCTCTTCGAGTCTCTCAACCGACCTCTCGGAGTTGCCTATCTCGTAGACCTTCGTGCGCACCAACTTGTGCTGTTCGAGCGTCTCCTCGTCCTCCAGCGCGTGTAAAGCCGGGTAGACGGTTCCCGGGCTTAGTCGCGAGTCAAAGACCATCGATATGTCTTCCATCAGGCTCTTGCCGTGTGTGTTGGAGTCGTTCACCGCCACGAGTGCGATGAGTATCTCTTCCAGGGAGTGTTTCACTATCTCCTCGTCGAAACGGAAGTGGTCTCCAAAAAGACCTCCGACAGTCTCGTTCACTATCTTTTCCATCCTGTTTTCGGCGCGTATCTCTGTACCGTCCGACTCTATACCTCGTGTGTCGGCTATCTCACGGTACAGGTTCTCTATAGCCGTCTCTGTGCTCGCTTCACCGTTCCGTTGTGGCTTCGTTTTACCCCTCATCCCTGTATATCTGTTTGTAGCATAGTATGTTGTCAGCTTTCTATTGATAAATATAGGCACCGTAGACAAGTGCTTATGAGTATAGGCAAGTGGAGTTAATCAGAATCTGAAGATGGAATAGTCCGCGTAAGAAAAAAGTGCGTGGTAAAACAACTGCAGGAAGGAGGAACAACCATGAGCACAGTGCTAGACGGCGACTTAGAACAGAAAGGTGGCATATCGTTGACCAGCCCCGACTTCGACGACGGCGGAAGACTGCCCGACTCTGCGGGGTACGCAAACGAGAACCGAAGTCCACGCCTCGAAATCGATGGTGTGCCTGACGACGCGGAGACGCTGGTGCTTCTAATGGACGACCCCGACGCACAGCCTGTCGCGGGACACACATGGATTCACTGGGTCGTCTGGGACATAGACGCGTCCGTCGAGGCGTTCCCGGAGGAATGGGACGGGAGCGGCGCGACCGTGGGATACAACGACTTCTTGGAGCAGGGATACGGCGGACCTTCGCCACCAGAAGGAACGGGAACGCACGGCTACAGGTTCAAGCTTCTCGCACTCGACTCGGAACTCGGCGCACCCGAGACGGCGCGTGTAGCGCGCCTCGGTAGCGTGATAGCGATGAACGCCGAGGTCTTAGCTTCGACACAGATAGTCGGCAAGTACGACCCCGAACAGGGTACGGCATTCTGACGGGGTTCGTCGCTGACCGTGCAGCCGTCGGGTCAGCCGACGACGTTTTGATAAGCATCGAGGACGTATCTTGGCTATGCCCGAAAAAGAAGCCAAGGAAACAGAACCCGAACGACCGAGTTTCAAGGGCTGTGTCTTCTGTTACGCAGCCGAAATGACGGTGTACGGGGCACGGAAGCTGAAGGAATAGCTATCCGAAAAGCTGGAACTCTTCTATCGTTCTTCTGCCGTCCCTGTGACCTTCGAGGCAGTGGACGACGCCGGGCTGGTGCGCCGCACCGACGATGAGATGTACCTCCTCCGCGTCCTCGTTGTGGTAGACGGCGTAATCAGCCATACGTTCGTTTCTCCCGTACGTGAATATCTCTATCTCGGTGTCGTATCTGCTCAGCCAGTCACGTTCGAGAGGGTGGGGAAGAAGATGGCGTCTGTAGTAGGTCTGAAGCTCGCTGAGCCTTTCGGGGTTCTCGGCTACCTTCCGTGTCAGTCTGAACGACCTAAAATCGCTGCGTTTCGAGGCATCGACCTTGCTCGTCAAGAAGTCCGAAGCGACATCTCCAAGCGCGTCCGCGAATCGGTCACCGTAGACGCCTGTTCCTGCTTCGACGAGTGCGAAGACCGAGTTACGTAACCTTGAACGGAGCCGTTCGATTTCGTCGGCTTCGTAGGAAACGGAGCTACCACCACCGAGTTCTTTCACCTTCTGGAGTGACCATCCGTAGTCGTCCATCTCGCAGACAGCACCGAAGTCGTCGAAGTACATACGGCGCATCCCCTGCTCGCAGTATACCGTAGCGTTTCTGTCGAGAAAACGCGAGACATGGTCACGCAGAAAGCCGCGTTCCTCGTCGGTTCCGGCGTGTGTCACACCGTGTACATGGAAGTCATGTCCGTTGACGACGACGTGGTCACCAGGAAGCACACCTTCGCCGTTGTACGAGGTAGGGAACCAGCCGTCCGTCTGGTCGCGCCAGACGCGTTTCGCCTCGAAGTACGCGTCCTGCACCGTGTCGGCGTCAAGGACTCCGACGAGTTCGGAAAGGGACTCCGCCGAACGTATCGCTTCGACGGCAAGTTCCGCGTCACGTGGTGACGAGCCGCTACTTGACGGCATTATGCCCAAAATAGGCGGCGAAAACAAAATAACTTTGTGGTTAAGGGAGTCTGCGAGTACGTTCGCCCAACAAAAGCCGTCTCAGGCTATCGAAAAGCCGCCGTCGATTACGAGCGCGTGACCTGTTATGAAGGACGCCTCTTCGCTTGCGAGGAAAAGTATGGGTTCTGCGACCTCCTCGGGTTCGCCGAGACGTTTGAGCGGATACTCCTCGGAGATTTCCTCGCGTGCCTCCTCAGGGTCGTCGAAGCTCTCTAAGAACTGTTCTAAGAGACGTGTGTCCGTGAATCCGGGACAGACGAGGTTCGCGCGCACACCGAAAGACCCCGCTTCAGCGGCGACGGTGCGCGTGAGGTTTAGAACCGCGCCTTTCGTGACCGAGTACGTCGCCTGCTTAGGAAAGCCGAGTATGCTCGCAAGCGAACCGACATTTACGATAGCACCCGAACCCTGTTCCTTCATGTGGGGCAGTGCGGCTTGACAGCCGTTCCAGACACCCATCAGGTTGACACCCATGACGTAGTCGCGTACGGAGTCGTTTATATCCTCTAAGTACGCCGGGGGATGTCCGACACCGGCGTTGTTTACCAGAACGTCGATACCGCGCTCGTCGGCGATGGCATCGACGACCTCGCCGAACTCCTCGCGTTCAGTTACGTCGAGCCTGTGGAACTCCGCACCCGCGCAAGCGTCGAAGTCGGCGATCTCTTCGGCGACCTCCTCGCCAGAACCGCTGTCAACGTCCGTCACGACGACGTACGCGCCCTCCTCGGCACAACGTTCCGCTGTCTTCTTTCCTATGCCCGACGCCGCGCCTGTGATGAATACAGTCTTATCCTCAAGCCGCATGCTCTGGCTTCGGGAGACAGCGACATAAGTCCTTTCCAGCGGGAGAGCGCTCAGTAGACGGCATCCTTTATATCGTCGTCTAAGTCTTCGAAGCCTTCTAAGTAGGCGCGCCTCTCGTCGCGGAGTTGTTCGAGACGGGTTTCGTGGTCGTCGATGCTGTCAGAAACACGGAACGACGAAAGGTCTGTGTCGGAAACCGACTCCGGAACAGGGACTGTCATTCCGGTTTCGTCCTTCTCCCATTCTACAGTACCGCGTGCGATGGCACGCAGAACGGCGACGGAGTCGTCCACACAGATGTCGTTCGTCTCGTCGCCGACACATCCCGTGTTGAGGACGTAACAGTCAACGTCGAGTTCCGAGACGAGTTCACGGAAACGGTTGCCTTCCTCGCCCTCCGAACCCACGATAAACGGATTCGTACCGACGACACGTACCGACTCGCCCGCGCGCGAAGGGTCGCCAGCACTCGTCTCTATCGACTCGCCGAGCATGAAGGCGACAGCCGCGCTTTCGGGCGGAAGGCGCGCGACGGGTGGCATCGCGGGGTTACGTGTTATGAAGAAGACCTGATCGACACGTCCGAGGTCTATCTCTTCGTCGTCCGCAGAGGAGAGATTTTCACGCAGAACCGCTGCGCGTCCGTTCGTCGTGTACCTGTCGCTGTCGAAATCGACCGCCCCGTCCTCGGCGACATCGACGTTTTCGAGCACGGCGGACTCGTGTGTCACGGCGTCGTAGACGGTCGACTGCTCTTCGGCGTCCAGACCCGCTGTTTTGAGGTATAGGCCACGCCCTTCGCTGCCTATGACGGTGCCGTCCGGCAGGAGACCACAGACGTCGTCCTGTAGCATCGTAGTACCTTCGCCGTCTCTGTCTTCGAGACCAAGACCGTGTGCCGTGAGAGTAGACTTGCCGGTCGCCGAAAGCCCCAGAAATAGCTGCCCTACCTCCGTGGGATCGTCGTCTCTCTCGCGGCGGACACGTACGCGTTTGCTACCGGCGTGGAGACCGAGACCGCCCGCCTGTTTGACGTGGTACATAAAGAGGCGCAGGAACGACTTTTTCGCCTCTCC
>Ga0207714_1002551_pt1 | contig 10918 bp, 7 predicted proteins | sample PonA232FremontCA_2_FD_187270 | JGI IMG/M metagenome (GOLD analysis project Ga0207714, IMG submission 187270) | Marine sediment microbial community from Fremont, CA, USA - Pond A23 Sediment 2 (SPAdes) | ecosystem: Environmental > Aquatic > Marine > Unclassified | place: USA: Fremont, California... | reverse complement strand
GGGAGGGCCCATCGACGAACTCACCGACCGGGAACTGGCGGTCTTCCAGATGCTGGGGGAGGGCTACAGCCTCGAGGAAATCCAGGATCGCCTTAACATCGCGCGGAAGACGGTGGAGGCCTACCGCCGGGAGGCCAAGGAAAAGCTCGGGGTCGGCTCCGTCGCAGAACTGCTGCGGTACGCCGTGCAGTGGACCACGGCGCCGGAAGACGGCACCAAGACCCTCAAGGAAACAGCGGGAGGGGAGACGTAGATCAGCGGAGTGAGGTGGTCGATCCCGTCCCCAGCGTCCCCGGTGGGCACAGCATCCGGTACGGCGCTCAAGACGGGTTTTGTATCGTGTCGGTTGGGGGGGCTGCTTCGTCTCCGCGTGCGTCCATGTCGGATCGCCGGGCGGCTCCCCGGCGAGGGCGGGTAGCCCGGACGCCGAGGACGGGCATTTCGGCCGACCGGGGTTCTTCTCCGGTGTGTCCCCAACGAGACTATCCAGATACAAGATGCTTCCGAAGGCAATACTCCCAGCCCTGATGCGTCACAGATCAAGAGGACCCAACCTGCACGTAGATCTCGCAGTGGGGAGCGACCTCTATCAGATCCTTTAGACGGACCCCCATTTCTGCTCGCTCGCCGTTCTCCTCGGCTTCGGCCCATTTCGAGAGCCGCTGAGCCCGCCACTGATCGTCGGCAAGGTCCTGAAGAAAAAAGCACATCGGCTTCCTGAGGATACGGGACAGCGTTAGTAAGGTGGGAACCGGGATGGTCGTCTCTCCCGCTTCCCATCTTCCGACGGAACTGGCGGTCAAGCCCGCCTCCTCTGCGAGGTCAGTCTGAGAAAGACCGGCCTCGTCCCGTGCCTCTAGGATGCGGTCGCCAACCTTCTTATTTACCACCTTCTTATTTACGGTTGCCGAGTTCATCGGTAGAGCGTGTCTAGTGGCCTGGAGTTCATCTCGTGAGCGGGGGGAACAGGGCGTCTGACCGAGGGATCGATCCGACCGTCTATTCTTGCCTCTGTCCGTAGACGACCTCGCTGACGTACCCGTAGAGCTCATGAAACAGGTCTGTGTGCTTGCTGCGGAAGCGGTCTAGGGCATTGCCGGAAAGGAAGACTCCGCCGCCGTCTACGTAGCGGGCCTTCTCGACACGGAATGGGGGCTCGCAGTCCGTATCGATGAGCGTCAGCCGCGAGGGAGGTTTCTCCGCGTCGGTGTAGAGCTTTGCCTTCGCGCGGACGTCGACCTCGATGCGGCGGCACTCGTCCGTCTCCCGGTCCACCCACTTCGACGACTCGAACTTGTAGTTGACGCTGTTTCCGCTCTGCTGCACGCTTCGCATCGACGCGGAGCCGCCGCAGCCCGCAGAGACCAGTGCGGCGAGCATCGGAAGCACGGCTACCAGAACCCGCCGCATAGCGCACCTTGGCTCGCCGTGAGCGGGACCGCCGGGCCGCGACCTCTCCCGAGACCCACAGCACAGAGGCGGAGGAGACGTGGATTCGGCGTCGGTCATTGGTTTCAGCGTGTCCTGTTAACGGTTCTGTCGCAAAAGGCAGAATGCTTTCAGGGTGCAGCCGGCCGCGCGCCTGCCCCCGGTTTTCCGGACAGAGTCCACCGAAGACTATTGAGAACCTTACGGTCTCTCAGGCGGCCGCCCGAGGCGTCCCGAGAGGGCGAACATCGAGGAGGAGCGGACGATGAGGTCCGTGTACGTCTCCCAGGTGTCCGCGGCCTCTTCGTCTCCAAATGCGTCGGCGCAGGCGGCGCGCAGCTTCCCCAGCGCCGCGGGGGTCTCCCACGATTTCTTCAGCGGGGCGTCCTCCAGGGGGTAGATCATCAGGACGTCCCACGGCCCGCCCGGGGTCTCGACGAGGATGGGGGCTGTCTCCTCCGTCGTGGAGGCCGCCGACAGGCATTGATCGGTCAGGGCCTTCGCCCGACGGGTCGCCTCCGCGTCGAAGTTGAGGAGGACCACCTCGTGCCAGCCGATGTCGTCGTAGCGGGTCGGCCCCATCGTGGCAAGTGTCGTGGAGTCCACCTGCGCCCCCGCGGACGGGGCGAGGAACGGCAGGCCGCCGATGAGGACGGCCCCGGAGAGAAGGCAGGGACGAAGAAAGGCGCGGAGGAGTCGCTGCGGAGACGGCATTGATTGGGGCTGTGGGTGTTTGTCCAAAAGGGTCGAGTCGCTTCCGAAACGCCTCCACCTCGCCGTATGACCACGGCGGGCGGACGTGGCGCCGACGAGTCCACAAGCGAAGGACTGTCGGGGCGAGGCCGGGAAGCAGATACTGCGTACGAACGCCGAAGAACGCAGGGCTCGTCGGAATTGCATCCGGGGCGGGGGACAAGCTATCAGTTGAAGGTGTGGTTGGGTCTTTGCTCCGATCACCCTCCCGCCCGGCCCCTATCGGCAGACCCCGTCGGGTACAGGCCCGGCGGATCGGTCTCTCTTCCGAGAAGCGCTACCCCACAATTCCTTTTAGATGATCGGAAAGCCGTAGGCTGAGGGCGACGATCGTCAGTGTGGGGTTTGCGCAGCTGCCCGTCGAGAAGACCGCCGAGCTGGCTACGTACAGGTTGTCGACGCCGTGGACCCTGCAGTTCTCGTCGACGACTCCGTTTTCGGGCCGCTCGGCCATTCGGAGAGTGCCCATATGATGCCATCCCCCCGTCAAAAAATCCGGCCAGCTCGCGTCGTCGGCCCGCAGCCACCGCATGAGCTGCACACGGCCCAGGCCAATCCGGCCCAGTTCTTGGCCGACGGCCTCGTTGATTACGCGGATCGAGCGTTTGTCCTGCTCAGAGAGCGTCCAGTGAAGATCCGCGCGCGGCACGCCCAGCGCATCGGTCTCTTCCGAGAGCGTCACGCGCGAGGCCGGATCGGGAGCCTGCTCCATCCGGGTGTTGAGCTGGAACCTTGTGAGTTCCGGGAACGACCGGTTTGCCCCCGTGCTATCGGATTCAGCGTCGGACTTCTCGATGAATGCTAAAATTTTCCTCGCGTCTTCCGGGAAGTCATCGAAGGTGAACGCGTCGTTCGACTTTACTGCCTCCCGGTTGAACCGAACGGCTCCGTTGAGAGTCTTTCGCTTTTCCTGGACGTGCCGGGTCGGCTGAAGGAGCCCCCAGGCCGGGCTACTCTGCCCGTCATCGGAAGACAACTGATAAAAGGGGAGGGACTGGGCCTCGGGTACAACCAGCCGCGCGCTATCGATCTCAACGTGCTCCATGAAGTGCCGTCCGACCTGGTCGTGCTCGTTGCCGAGACCGACGGGCACCTGATCGTTGGAGGCCAGCATGAGCCGGGCGTTCTGAACCGCTCCGCAGGCCAGCACGATGTGAGGCGCCCGGACCGTCTGTTCGTCGCCGTTGAAGTGCCGGACCGTGAGTTCCTCGACCCGAGAGCCGCTTTCATTGGCGACGATGTTGCAGACGTTGGCGTGCGTGAAGAGGTGGATGTTGTCGGCCTGTTCGATTTCGGTTCGATAGTCCGACCCGAACCGAACCGGAGGGCCGGCCCCCCCGCTCCACTGCCACATCTTGGTCCGCCACCGGTCCTCATCGACAGCCAGCGGCGCGCCGGACCGCCGGTTGGCCCAGTAGTTCGGATCCCAGTTGGGCGACGGAAGCCGAAGCACGCCGGCCGCGTCCCGGTAGTAGGGCGCCAGGTCCTCCCGACCGATCGGCCACCCGCTGTGAGGCACCCAGTCGCGCTCCGCAAAGTCGATGGGATCAAACGGCGTGCAGAGCCCGCCCCAGTGACCGGTCGTGCCGCCGAAGAAGTGCAGCCGGGCCGACTCGAGGGGATAGTACTCTCGGCCCGAATTGGCATTCTCGTACAGGGCCTGCATCTCCGAACTCACCTCAAATCCGCCGCCCTCCAGCAGAATCACCCGCTCGGAGCGGTCGGCCCAGTCCAGGGCCATGCTGATCCCGGCGGCCCCCGCGCCCACGATGCAGAGATCTCCGTCGATGAGCCTGCCGTCGTCCAGCGTTCGTGCGTCGGTGTGCATGGCTGTAGAACGGAATTAGGAGTGGAGCACGCTAAAAAGGCCACACTGCCGGGCTTCGGTGCGGGCCAGAACCCATCCGTCCAGGTTCAGGGTGCGACCCTCGGCAAAGTCCCGCCGGACACGGGCCGTCAGTTTTGTGGAGAGGTCGGGCCCCTCCTCGCCGGCGGCGCTGCGCCGAAGGATCCCGGTGAGCGTGGCCGTGTCGTTCTCCTCCGGAAACACCCGTCGGTACCGCCGTCCCAGACGGCGTGTGAGTCCGTGATCTCCGACACGGGTCAGCATGTCGGGGCGCGCCAAGGGTCGCTGCTCATCGGTCGGCTCGATCCATGCGATCGATCCAGCGAGCGGAAGCGCCAGCGCGGAGGTGCCGCCGAGTTCTAGAAACTGCCGTCGGTCCATGGCTGAGGGGGGTCGGTTGTTACCAGTTGAACGTGTAGTTGTACTTGAGAACCACGGCCCGCTGCGCGCTCCGCGGGAGGCGAGGCCGGTCGAGCCCGGTCGACCGCTCGGTGTTGAGCCGCTCGTTGTAGACGAGATACAGGTCGTGCCCCTGGCTCGGATTGTAGCGGTAGCGCAGGTTGGACACCACCACCTCGCGGGCGCTGTTGTACTGGAGAAATCCAGAGACCGAGTGCTCGACGCTGGGGGTGAGGTCCACCCGCAGGCGGCCCACATGGGCGGTAAAGGCCTCGTCCCGCTCCGGGAAGCGGATCCGATTGATTTGGTAGAAGCCCCTGATCTGCAGGCGCCGGGAGACGTTCCAGGTCGGCCAGGCCTGGGCGGTGCCTCGCCACCCGTCGTAAAACTGCCCGCCGGTCACCCCTAGGCCGGCATTCACGTCCCAGTCGGAGGGCATCTCGTAGTCGATCTCTCCGCTGAAGAAGGTGTACCGGCCGGTCGTTACCGGGACCGCTCCCGACAGCGAGAACGGACGCCGCAGGTCCTCCACCCGGTAGAGGGCTTCCACTGTGAGCGAGTGTTGAGAACTGGTGGTCAGGGACCATTCCGGCCCGGCCTCCAGGGTCTGAAGTGACTGGTCGGCGTTGCGAAAGAAGGCGTCTCCCTGAAGGCTTAGTCGATGCCGCTCGATGGGGGACTCGTCGCCGGGGATCCACCCGTAGCCGACCTCGTCGCCGAGCCGGAAGAAGTCCTCCCGCAGCGCAAAGCCCATCTCCGGCTTGTATCGGGGCCCCGCCCGGTCGTAGCGCAGGTCGTAGCTGAGGCCCTCGTAGGTGCGCCGTTCCCACAGCAGCTGCATGCGCGCCGGGCGAAACGACAGGAGCTGCTCGGCCCCGGCGCCGGTAAAAGTCTGGGCCCACTTGGCCGTAAGGTACTCGTCCTCGGCGGGCCGGATCGTCGCGTCCAGGCCGTAGGCGAGGTTCCGGTCCCCCTCGAGCCCGACCCGGCTGGTCACGATCCCGCCGACCTGGGAATAGTCGTTGATAACTTCCCGCTGGAGGCGAAGCACGCTGAAGTTTTCCGAGGGCAGGGCCCCGTCCTCGGGACCGAGGTCCGGCTCGCGGCCGGTCTGCATGGACAGGGCTCCGATGTCCCATCGGCCCGCGCGGCCGACCAGACGGGCACCCCCCAGGATGCGCACCGGCTGGCCCCGGGAAAGCCCGATGCGCCGGCTGTAAAAGAGCCGGTTCGGGCCCCCGAAGTCGAAGGCGAAGTTGCTGGACCGCTCCAGGAAAAACCGGCGCTTTTCCGGGAAGAAGAGCGGAAAGCGGGTAAGGTTGACCTGCTGATTATCGGCCTCGACCTGGGCGAAGTCGGTGTTGACCGTGAGGTCGAGGGTGAGGTTGGTGGTGAGGCCGTACTTGACGTCCAGGCCCGCGTCGTAGGTCAGGTCGGTGGGCCGGTCGTAGGCGGTCTCCGCCTCGTTGAGCCGGCTGCGCCGCTCGGCGCCCCCGAGCAGGTAGGGCGTGACCCGGAAGGGTGGATCGGACTCGAGCCCGTTGAAGACCACGTCCCGCGCGTTGGAGGGCTTCATGGTGGCAGGTGCGCCCTGGTCCATAGAAATGGGCGGAAAGACGTAATCCTCGTTCTTCTTCACGAGCCACCGCCACGCGGTGAGCCCCATCACCACCTGTTCGCCGTCGGCCTCGAACCGAAGGCTGGAGGCCGGGATGCGCATCTCGGCGAACCATCCCTCCTCGGTCTGCCGAACCTCCACGTTCCAGTAGGTATTCCAGTCGACGTCGATGGCCGATCCGCCCCCCGTAAAGACAAAATCATTGGAGATCGCCGCGTCGATCCGGTTTCCGGTGGGCGTGACGGCGAAGAAGAGGCCATTTTCCTCGTCGTTGAAGGTGTCGATTAGCAATTGCAGCCGATCGGATCCCCAGAATCCGCCGTCTCGCTCGAAGCTGGTGGCCGTTGGGGGTTCGGAGGCGTGACAGCGGCAGGCCACGTAGATGTACTCCTCGTCGTGGGTGACGAGAATATCGGTCTTCTGCTCGGGCTTGGATCCGAAGTCCGACTTTCGTCGGACCAATGGGAGACGCCTGGCTCCCTGCCATTCGTCTTCTCCCACGTGCCCGTCCAACGTGATCGACCCCTGGCTCTCGGGCATGACCAAGGCACTGGCCTCCCCGGATCGAGTCTGGGGCACCCGGTCGGCCGACTGCTGCCCCACGGCGGGAGCGACGAGCAGGGCCCCACCGAGCAGCACGCTCAGGAACGCGGGGACGAAAGCGACGAATCGTTGGGCGGCGGTCGTGATCATGGCGACTCCTCGTGGTCTGTACACGTTATCGACCCTGCGGCCGCGTCCGGACCGAGACGCAGTCAGAAACCCGACTGTACCAGAAGGGGGAAGTGAAGTACAACGGAACAGCAGCGGGTGCAATGACCGACCCGGTCTCACGATCGAAACAGATCGTCCCTCGGGAAACGGCAATCGGGAGCGTGAGAGACGTCCCGCAGAGTCGTGCGAACAGGCAGGTACGTCGAATTGGGAACTCGTCCTCGAAGAGGGACAACGGCAACGGCTCGGGAGGCACGGGTTGACCGGCCTCAAAGCAGAACTGAGCACCAAAATCCGGACCCCTCCTCGTTGGTGAAGCACGACATTTCGGGCGGATCTTTATCACGCCAAGGGGAAGCAACCCGCAATCTTGAATATATCTTCATAAAAACGAGGGAAAGAGACCCTTAAATATAACAATTGCGTCCCGCCAGTAGTCTCGATTGTGCTTTACGAGTCGAGTTCGCCTCTAGGGACGTGCCCGTCGCGAATCCCTTCTCACGAAGCGACGGAGGGAGTCATGAACGACGACACCTCTCGTAGTACCCCACGTCGCGCCGCCCCCCGGCGAAACGTCACCCGGCTCCTGCGCGAGGCCCGCTCGAATCCCGACGATGCGAGCGCGGGCCGCGACCTCCGGGAAGGCCCCCTCTACGAAAAGATCCATGATGAGCTGCGCCGCCGGGCCCGCAGAGAGCGGCGGCGCTGGAAGGGGGACCCCTCGCTTCGGACAACAGCCCTGGCCCACGAGGCCTACCTCAAGCTCGTGGCCGTCGAGGAGCAGTCCTGGGAGGGGCGGTCGCATTTCCTTGCCGTGGCGGCGACGGCGATGCGGCACATCTTAATTGATCATGCCCGACGCAAGACCGCCCAGAAGCGGGGCGGAGACGAGGCGCCCCTCTCGCTCGACGAACTGCGGGACACCCTGGGCCGGGAGGTCGCCATAACCGAAGAGAACGCCGAGGCCTTCGTTTTGCTCGACGAGGCCCTGGGCCGGCTCGACGAGGAGCATCCCCGGGCGGCGCAGGTGGTGGAGTGTCGGTTCTTCGTCGGGATGACGATCGAGGAGACTGCCGAGGCGCTCGGCGTGTCGACGGTCACGGTGAGCCGGGACTGGAAGCAGGCGAAGGCGTGGCTCTACCGGGAGATGGAACGCATTCGGAGCGGGGGGCAGGATCCCGACGACGCGCAGGAGAAAGGCCTCCCGGAGACGGGCGGACAGTTCTGACTCGAATACCCACAGCCAGTCCATGCCCGAGGATCGTTGGGACAAGGTCGGGCGCCTTCTCGGGGAGGTGCGGGAGGCAGATCCCAAACGGCGGGAGGCGCTCCTCGAGCAGCGCTGCGAGGACCCGGAACTGCGGGCGGAAGTGCGCTCGCTTCTGGAGGCGGAGAAAGAGGCAGAGGGCTTTTTCGAGCGCCTGGGGGCGACGATCTCTTCGTTTCAGGAAGGGGGAGACAAGGCAGAGGACGCCGGAGCGTCGGGGGAGTCGGCCTCTGATCCGCTGGACCTGGAGGGCTCTACGGTCGGGCGGTACGAGGTGCAGAGACACCTCGGCGGTGGGGGCATGGGCATCGTCTACCGGGCCCGCGATCCGGAGCTGGACCGGGCGGTCGCGCTGAAGTTTTTGCCACCCCACCTCGCGTCTCACCCCGAAGCGGAAAAGCGGTTCGTCCAGGAGGCGAAGGCCGCCGCCGCGCTGGGCCACCCCAACATCGCGACGGTCCACGAAATCGGACGGACCGAGGGGGGCTGGCGCTACATCGCAATGGCCTACTATGAGGGGGAAACCCTGAAGAAAACGATCGAGCGGGAGGGGGCGCTCCCGGTCAAAACGGCCCTCCGCTACGCTGAGCAGGTCGCCGAGGCCCTGTCGGCGGCCCACGAGGCGGGCATTGTCCACCGCGACGTGAAGCCCGCCAACGTGATGGTGACGGAGAGCGGGGCGGTGAAGCTTTTGGACTTCGGGCTCGCGCAGGCGGAGGGCGGGACGGAGCTGACCGAGACAGGACGCCAGCTGGGCACCCCCGCGTACATGAGCCCGGAGCAGGTCCGGGGAGAAGACGTAGACCCACGCACCGATCTCTGGGCCGTGGGGGCCCTCCTCTACGAGATGGGGGCCGGCGAGCGGCCGTTTGAGGGCGAGCGGCGGGCCGCCGTCCTGTATGCGGTCGTGCACGAGGACCCCACGCCTCTTGCGGAGCGCCGACCGGAGCTCCCTGCGGCCCTGGCACAGGTCGTGCACCGGTGCCTCCAAAAAGACCCGACCGATCGCTACGCCTCGGCGGCGGCGCTCCGGGAGGACCTGCGGGCGTTGGCGTCGGACGAGGAGCCCGCCTCGATCCCGGCAGGGGGCGACGGTCCGCTCGACCCCGTGCGTGGGGCCCGTCGGTGGGTGCTCGGCGCCGCCGCGGTGCTGGTCCTGGCGTTGATCGGGGCGCTCGGCTGGGCACTCCGGCCCGTCGAGGGGGCCGACGGCGACCCGTCGGCCTCGACGGTCGCGGTCCTGCCGTTCGAGGTGTCCGGCTCGGGGGCCGACACCTGGCGGAACGGGATGGTGACGGCGCTGAGCATGAACCTCGACGGGGCCGCCGGCCTGCGGGCGGTTGCCGCCCGAACGGTCTTCGCTGCGTGGGAGAGGCACAGGTCGTCCGACGAGGACAAAGGCACCGAAAGCGCCCTCGCGGTGGCCCAAGACGTCGGCGCAAAGTACGCTGTCGTCGGGTCGGCGGTGCAGCTCGGGGGAAAGCTGCGGCTCGGGGCGGAGGTGCGCCGGACGACCACGAGCGAGCGGCTGGGGAAAGTCGAGGTCCGGGGGAGCCCCGACAGTGTCACGGTCCTGACCGACCGGCTGACTCGCCACGTGCTGGAGGTTCTGCTTCAGCGAAGCGAGGAGGCGATTCCGTCGGTCGATCTGGCGAGCATCACGACGCGCTCACTCCCCGCCTTCAAGGCGTTCCTGGAGGGGGAGCGTCACCTGCGGGCGGGCGCCTACGGAGCCGCCGCCCGGGACTTCGAGCGGGCCACGGAGCAGGACAGCAGCTTCGCACTGGCCTACGCACGGCTCGAGCGGACCCTGGCGTGGAGTGGGGGCGAGGAGCAGACCCGGGCCCTTCGACGCGCCTGTACACTGAGCGACCGCCTTCCCCTCCGGAATCGGCGGCTCGTCAGGGCGCGGTGCAGGGGGGATCTGGAACGGCGTGAACTGGCGGTGGTCGACACGCTTCGGCGCATGACCGCGGACTACCCGCAAGACCCACAGGTCTGGTACAATCTCGGGGAAGCACTCTTCCACGGCTGGGTGCCGGGCGGGTGGAGGGAGTCGGAAAAGGCATTTCGACGAGCCGTCCAGTTGGATTCCGGCGCGGCCCCGTACCAGCACCACCTCGACGACCTCGCCCTGGCTCTTCACCGCGACCGTGCCCGGGCTACCCGACGGATCAAGAGCTACCCCGAAGAGCATCTCAGAAAGATGTACCAGGGGTTCTCGACCCTGATCTTTGGGGACCCAAGGGACCGGCAAACGGCGTGGGCCCGCCTCGACACCCTCTCGCTACCGAACACGGGCTTTCCGTACTGGGTCCGGTGGCCGTTTCTCAACCCGAAAGATCTCGACCTCCAGAGTCGGGTCATCCACCAGATCGGCCGGCGTGAAAACGTAAGGACGGAGCCATACATGGAGCTACTGGCAGAAAACCACCTTCTTCGCGGCAGGGTGGAGGCCCTCCGCCCCCTTCTGCGGAGCGAAGCCAACCGGGAGGAAGCCGGATGCCTGCTGGCGGTAGGCCGGAGCCTGCAGTATCCGGTGCCGGATTCTCTTCTCCGGGCCCATCTCGAACCGTCCACGGTCGGCACCGAGGCGTCCACGAACCAGCTTTTCTGCGTCGGACTCTCCCTCATCGACCAGGGCCGCACAGAGGAGATTCCCGAGCTCATGACGCGCCTCAAAGAGACGATCGCCGCGTCGACGGAGGAGAGTGAGAGAGCGAGAAATCAGATGCGCGTGGTCTCGAACGAACTCAGGGGGTACCGGGCGTGGAGGGCGGGGCGGCTTGAACGGGCCGCCCAGTTTTGGAGCGCGTCGAAGTGGAGCTGGTGGTGGTGGGGCGGCGCCACGAGTGCGCTCTGGCGGGGCGACCTCTACCGGGAGCTCGGGGCG
>Ga0207714_1002550_pt1 | contig 10924 bp, 9 predicted proteins | sample PonA232FremontCA_2_FD_187270 | JGI IMG/M metagenome (GOLD analysis project Ga0207714, IMG submission 187270) | Marine sediment microbial community from Fremont, CA, USA - Pond A23 Sediment 2 (SPAdes) | ecosystem: Environmental > Aquatic > Marine > Unclassified | place: USA: Fremont, California... | reverse complement strand
TGACCAGAATGATCGAGGCCAACAACTCCGTCCTTCTGCCGAAACGGATGCTGTACATCAGCGGCAGAAGGGCAGCCGGTCCCGAAGTCTGGACCACGGCCACATCTCTTTCCAGCCCGGAAAAATCCAGAAAATGGGTTATGCCCAGAGCGAGTCCCGGAGAGAGCAGGAGGCGAATGACAACGGCAACGACGAGGATGAGGGCAAGATCCCGCATGCGACGCGAAACACCGATCTCGGCCAGCTGCAAGCCCAAAACGAAAATGAGCAAGGGAATCGCGGCTTCGCCGAGCAGATTCAGCCCCTTGCCCAATGCTTCCGGAAGGGAGACCCCCAAGGTGGTCAGGAGCAGGGCGGCGACCATGGCGTGGAAGATGGGGATCCTGGCTACATCCCTGAGCATCTCCGCCCCAGCGGTGTTTTTGCTTGCCAGGCAAATAGCCACGGTGCCCAAGGGGAGATTGAAAACCACAAAAACGAGCACCGAGGCATTCAACGCTTGTTCGCCATAGGCAAAATGGATCAGCGGCAGCCCGAAATTCCCCACATTGATCATGGAGCAGGCCAAGACCAGGGCGAGGGCGTCCTCCTCTTCCAAACGTAAAAGCCGGGATGCGCCCCAGCCCAACAGCATCAGACAGGCGGTCAAGAGGACCATGAATATCAAGGGCCCTTGCAGAGCGGTCCAGGTTACGTCCTCCGCGACCAAGCTGTTGAGGACGAAGACCGGGGCGAAGACGAGCACAGCGGCGTCGGCAAGCTGTTTGATGTCCGGGCGGGCGATTCGCTGGTACAGCGCGGCTATCCCGGCGATCAAAAACAGGGGGAGCACCGAGTCCTGGAAAATGATCAGAAACGGCATGGCTCGGACCGCTTTCCTCCCTCTGGATCTCAGGTCACAGTCACTGAAGGTTCCTCGTGCACAACACAGCCGCGTCTATCTGGACACATTCCAGGAGATCGTTTAGAGTGGCAAAAAATAATACAAATCTCCAGCTACGCGCCCGGCCTTCCGCATTCCGTTGCTGGCTGGAAATGTGGGCGACCCATGTTCCAGCAGGGGCTGTGTTGCCCCGTACAGGCATCTTGAGGCGCAATCAAGCCCCGGAAAGGGTTCCGGAGGGAAAGCCGGACCAAACAATCCCAATTCGGCCGACGGCAAGGCCCATTCTCCGCCGCTTGGTGCTGCTTCTTCGCAATGGCCGCAGGCGGGCCGCCGGGAACGAACAACCCGCGACGAGGCTCCCATGAACAGTGTCATTGTGCTGAATGCCGATTTCACCTATCTGCACACCGTGAGCTGGAAACGAGGCATACGCCTGGTGTTGAAAGGCAAGGTGGAAGTCCTCAAATACGGCGGAGCCGTGGCCAACAGCTTTCAGAACCTGTACCCCATCCCCCTCGTCGTCCGATTGATCAAATTCGTGCGCCGCGTTTACAAGAACAAGGTCCCGCTGAACAAGCGGAATATCCTCGCACGCGACGAGTATACCTGCCAGTACTGCGGTGCGGGATGCCGCAACAACCCCACCCTGGACCATGTCCTCCCCAAATCCCGGGGAGGAAGCTTCTCCTGGCAGAATACGGTCGCCTCCTGCAAGAAGTGCAACCAGAAAAAGGGGAACAAGACCCCAACGGAATGCGGAATGACCCTGCTCAAAAAACCGGTGCAGCCCACTATTTCCGAGTTCACCAACCAGCAGGTCAGACAGATGGGGCTGCGCGAGCTCCTGCAGGACCTGATGTGAACCTTCTTCTCTGGCCTCGGCTCAGGCGGGCTTTTTCGCCTCGACCAGGCAGTCCATCCGTTCAAAGGAATCCCCGCCGGAGCGCAGGTCCCTCACCTGCTCGAATCCCGCCTGTTCCAGGCCGCTTCGGACCTCCTCGAAGGTGTAGGTGTCGCCGCTTTCCGTATTGACCAGCATGTTCAGGGCGAAGATCACTCCCGACTTGGGACGGGTCCGTGGCTCGTCCATGATGTGGTCCCGAATGAGCAGAACCCCTCCCGGCTCCAGGGCGCGATGGACCTTGCGATACAGCTCCAGATTCTGCTGCGGGCCGTTCTGGTGGATGATAGCGGAGAGCAGGGCCATGTCGCAGCCCATGGGAAGCTCGTCCTGGTAGAAGTTTCCCGGAAACAGGGTGATGCGCTCCCCTTCCTCCTCCTGTCTCACGCGCTCCTCGGTTATGGGGATCACTCGGGGAAGATCGAAGATGATTCCCTCCATGGCGGGATTTTGCCGGAGAAAGGCCAGGGTGTACACACCGGACCCCCCGCCCACGTCAAGAAGACGCCGGCAGGAGGTTTCCCCGTAGAATGCGGCGATCTCCTCCGCCAGATCCCGTCCCACGGTGTGCATGGCCTCGATGAAGTCCCGCTGCTTTTGCTTGTCCAATTCAGTGATGCTTTCGCGCTCGGTGTTCACTCCTTGGATAACGGTTTCGGTCAGACGGCTCCAGTTGTCCCAGACATGGATCATGTGACGGATCATGGGGAGCACGGAACGGGAATGATTCGCCGAGAGCCTGGCTCCCTGCTCGTTCAGCCCGTAGCGTCCCCTGGTCTTGTCCAGATAGCCGTTGGCCACCATGCTGTTCAGAAGCCGGTCCGTGGCCCGTTCATCCAGGCCCTTGGCCTGACTGAGCTCTTTCGCCGTCTGCGGCCCGTCTTCCAGACTGGTGAAAAGATCCAGCTCCGCCGCGCTCAGAAGGGCCCGGCTGGCCATGAACTGTCTGGCCTCGGCCATGATATCCTTATCCTGCATAATCCTCCCCGAAGCTGTTGGTTTTTTGGTACACCCCATTCCTGAACTGGAGGCCTGCGCGGGGTATTTTGAATCTTTGAGCGGAGACCCTGATGGATTTTCTTCGCGCGCCACGTGGGGGAAGCCCGACTGAGAACACGCCTCAAAGGGCCAAAAAGCTGATCTTCTCCGGCCTTTCCCGCCAAACATAAAACCGCGCGGCCGGTACGGGCTGTTCTCCCACCAGGCCGCGCGCATGAGCCAGCTCGGAAGACGATGCGTTTCGGGCGCCTTCTCCCGAGGCAGGAGGAATCTCGCGGTTATTTCTCTCGGGTGGTGAAGCGGCTTTCCAGATCCTCGAGCTTGTGCACGATTCCGCCGTATTCCAGCTCGGACTGGGGCAACATGGCGTTGCCGAAAAAGCCCTGCCGCCTGATATCACTCGCCTTGTCCGACGCACGCTTGCGGACCTCGTCCCAGAAGGGATGGTCGAATATATCCACGGGTGCGGTCAGACGGCCCTCGTGCACGCAGTACGCGGCACAGGAGACCATGGGCGGGCCGTCGAAATAGGAGACCGTGCTGTTGAGCTTGGCCGGCATAAGCGGACCGCAGTGGCTGCCCCGCATGAATCCTGCCACATTGGGTGCGATCTCGTACGGGGAGATGGCCTCGCCAGTGGCGGGAAACTCGCCCTGCACCCGAGCCAGCATGACCGGATCGTCCTTGCCCACGTACTTCCCCGCGATGTTCTGCAGCCTGGTCGTGCTCACGGACACCGCCTGCTTCCCGGTGGACCTGTTATAGATGCTCTCCACCACGAAGCGCTCCGGATCGCGGAGCAGGGCCGCGATATCGTAGAGCTCCTCCGGGGTGTTCAGGTCGATGACCTTGTCCGCGTCCGTATAGGAAACGTCCATAATGCGGTAGGTGAATCCGCCGGACATCTTGGGCGAGAGCATGAGGCCGGGGCAATACATGGGATCGGCGAAACCCAGGTACAGGGGAAGGTTGTACGCCCCAGGGTCCGTCTTGTCCGCGGCAAAGAACAGGACTGGCTCATTGGGCCGCTCCTCGATCTCCATTTCAGCGACTGCCGGACCGAGCCCCCGGACATTGCCGGAGAAGGAGTCCTTGAGCAGATCCTGGCCCGCTCCATACAGTCCCTGGTCCTTGGCCACCTCGGTTCCGGCCTGGAAGGCGTCCCAGACCAGGCGATGCACCTCCTCGTTGTCCTCGCCTTTGTTGTGCGTGGTGAGCACGGCGATATCGTCGCCGGTATAACTCACGTGGTAGTCGATGAGCAGACCGTGGTGATGCTGATGGACATACTCCTTGACGCTGTCCAAGAGTCGCTGGCTGGGCCGAACGTGCCCGCCCACGCTTCCGATGTCCGCCTTGATTGCCGTCAGAGTCGTCTTCATTGCGCGTGGCCTCCTTGTCTTTTGCGAATATTGCACAAGAACAACACCCTTTTCAGCTTCAACACGACTCGGGCTCGAAAGGGATCCGGCCCCACCTTCCGGTCCCCTGCCAGGGCAGAACAATTCGCGAGGAGGCGCCTATTCCCTTATTCACCGGAATTCGACGGAAAAAAAACGGATTCCACGGCAGCAGCGCCGGGGCCGTGTCGGAAAAGCGCGCACGCCTATTCCTCGGGAAGGAATACTAGGACAGGATTTTGCAAGAGACAAGATTTTCTGTGAAAATCGATAGCATTCAAGCCGTGTCGCTTCGTAACCCCAGCATTCGCCGGAGTGGACCATGTCCAGAACATCAGGGTCACATGGCTCGGCCCCGCGGAGTATGACCGCCGCAGTCCTCCGGGACGGGCGAATTGAGCTCCAGGAAAGGACGACTCCCGCACCCGCACGGGGAGAAGCCCTGTTGCGGCCCAGATTGAGCGGGGTATGCGGCACGGACCTGGAGCTCCTGCGCGGGTATCAGGATTTCTCCGGCGTGCCCGGGCACGAGTTCGTCGCGGACATCGTACGGGTACCCGATCAGGAGAATCTGGAGGGCAAAAGGGCTGTTGCGGACATCAATTGCGGCTGTGGCGAGTGTATCGAGTGTTTGTCCCAGGGACAGGCCCACTGCCCCCACAGATCGGTCATCGGAATCAGGGGCGAACAGGGTGCTTTCGCGGAGTACCTGACCGTTCCGGCAGCCAACCTCCATATCCTGCCCCGGGATATGCCGGATCGCCTGGCCGTCTTCGCCGAGCCCTTGGCCGCGGCGCTTCGCCCCACCCAACAGATCCTCATCACCGCGGACATGCACGTGGCTGTCCTGGGAGACGGCAAGATGGGGCTCTTGACCGCCATGGCCCTGCGCCACGTCAATCCCGAGATCCTCCTCGTCGGCAGACATTCGGACAAACTGGCGATCTTTGAGCGCACCGGAGGCAGCACCCTGCTCACCCGGCACGAAGACAGCGCCGCCTTGCCGGAAAACGGGGGAGGAGGCTTCGATCTGGTTGTCGAGGCAACCGGAAATCCGGCGGGGATCGAGCAAGCCGCCCGCATGTGCCGGCCCCAGGGAACTATTGCGCTCAAGACCACCTCACAGCGCGCCACCTCCTTTCCCTTTTCCCTGATCGCGTCGCGGGAGCAGCGCATCCTCGGCTCGCGCTGCGGGAACCTGGATCTGGCCCTGCACTACCTGCAATACGGCCTGGTGAATCCCCGCCCCCTGATCGAGACCGTAATCCCCTGGCCGGAAGTCCACAAGGCCCTGGAACAAGGCGCCGCCCGGGGCAGCAAAAAGGTCCTGCTGGACCATCTCGGTCCTGCGGAAACCATCCGAAGGGAAGGCCATGGCGGATAAATGCCTTCTTCTCCTCCTGGACGGCCTCGGTGACAGAGGCCATCCCGAGCTGGGGGGACAGACCCCGCTGCAGGCGGCCCGCACTCCCAATCTGGACCGCATCGCCCGCCTTGGCGCGAACGGCCTCTTCCATGCCGGGCTCCAGGGACAGGCCTTCCCCAGTGAAAAGGCCCATTTCGCCCTTTTCGGATACAGCCAAGAGGAATTTCCCGGCCGCGGGCTTCTGGAGGCCCTGGGCCACGGCCTGGAGCCGGGACCGAAGGACGTGGCCCTTCTGGCCCACCTGGCCTCGGCATCCGAAAGACAGGGCTGCCTCTTCCTGGAGCGGGAGGCCCCGGAAGCGCCGCGCCAGGAAGACCTGGACCAGCTTCTGGACGCCCTCCCCCCGCCGGAAACGGAAGGGATCTTTGCTCGCTTCCATCCAGTCCGGGATCACTTCGGCATCCTTCTGCTCCATGGAGAGATAAGCCCCTGGATCACGGACACCAACCCCATGCAGGACGGGGTATTTGTCCCGGATCTATTGCCCCGGGAGGGGCTTGCCGCGAATGAAGCCCCGCGGGCCCGGAACACGGCCCGGGCCCTGAAGCGCTATCTTGTACGCGTGTACGCCGCGCTCAAGGATCACCCGGTGAACGCGCGCCGCATCAGCGAGGGGCTTTGTCCGCTCAATGCCCTGATCACCCAGCGGCCCGGCGCATATATCCCAGTCGCGCCATTTGCGGATCGCTATGGCCTGAGGGGGGCCTCCGTGGCCTCGGGAGCGGTGTATCGGGGGCTGGCCTCATTCCTTGGCCTGAAGGCGGTGCGGGCACAAGACGGAACCGATCCCGGCGCCGACCTCGCGGAGCGCTTGGAAACCGCCTTTCGCCTGCTTCCGGAACACGATTTCATTCACGTGCACACCAAGGCTCCGGACGCCGCCGCCCACGGCAAGGACCCGCGTCGCAAGAAGGAGGTGATCCAGGCCCTGGACCGGGGCCTTGGGGATTTCGATCCGGAAAGGATCCTGCAAGAGAACATCCTGCTCGCCCTCACCTCGGATCATTCCACCCCCAGTAGCGGTTCCCTGGTTCATTCCGGCGAGCCGGTGCCCCTGGCCCTCTTGAGCGCCGGCTCCCGCAGGGACGACGTCGCCCGCTTCGAGGAATCGGGCTGCGCCAGGGGCTGCCTCGGATTGATCCGCGGACGGGAATTCATGTACACTGTTTTGAACATGCTCGATCGGGCCAAGCTCGCCGGCGTCATGGACACCCCGCTGGATCAGCCCTTTTGGCCCGGCAAACGGACACCCTTCAGCCTGACATGAACACGCGTCACAATCTGGGCGTCATCCACGGCAGGTTCCAGATCCTGCACCTGGACCACCTGGAATATCTCCTCACCGGCAAGAAACGCTGCGAGCACCTGGTCGTGGGAATCACCAATCCGGATCCCAGCCTGAGCCGGGAGGATCCCGCGGATCCGGGACGCTCCGCGCCAGAGGCCAACCCGCTCACCTATTTCGAGCGCTACACCCTTGTTCGCAGCGTCCTTACCGAGGCCGACATTTCCGAGGATACCTTCTCCGTGGTGCCCTTCCCGGTAAACCAACCCCGCCTGTACGGACACTACGTTCCCCTGGAAGCCTGCTTTTTCCTGACCATCTACGACGAGTGGGGCCGGAAGAAGCTCGACACCTTCCGTTCCCTGAATCTGCACACCGAGATCCTGTGGGAGCGAACACCGGAGACAAAGGGCATCAGCGCCTCCACAGTCCGGGAAAAAATGCTTGAGCAAGAACCGTGGCGTCATCTGGTCCCCAATGCCTGTGCCGAGCTGATGCAGGCCTGGTCCGTGCCCCGGAGGCTGCGCGATCTCGCCTGAGGCCCGGGCCGGAGGGATCGCGATTGACCCTGGCGGGCAAATGATGTAGAAGGCCCGCCATGACCCAAGGCCGCTATTCACAAAGGCAGGACGAAACGGATCTTCGCTGCCGCGCATGCAATGCGCCCCTGAAGCTGCTCAGGACCTGAAGCGCGGTGCTGCTTTGCTGCAGGGCCTGCGGCGCGGAATACAATCTGGAGCGCTATGTGAGGGAGATGGACGAAACATGGGAGGAGGCGGTGGGCAATATCCCCTGCGACCGTCTCTAGAATTGGGCCTCGCTTCCTCCACGCCTTCACCTCCTTTTCCGCAAAGGGAGCTCCCGCAATCGAACGTCCGGCTCGCGAATCCATTCCCTCCTCCGGAAACCGGAGGGGACAGGGCGCGAATTCCGGCAAAACCGCAACTCCGGGAATCCACGGAACCCCGTGCTTCCCTGAGCCTGTCAAGTCCAGGAGCAAACCGGCTGCCCCATGCCAGACATCGCCTCATTCTTCCAGCAGTTCGCCATCCTGCTCATTCCCGTGCTTTCGGCAATCACATTGCACGAGCTGGCTCACGGATATATGGCCTACCTCCTGGGGGATCCCACGGCCAGGAATGCCGGCAGGCTCACCTTGAACCCCATCAAGCACCTGGACCCCGTGGGAACCATCGCCCTCTTCCTGATCCATATAGGATGGGCCAAACCAGTCCCCATCAACGCGGCCTATTTTGCCAATCAACGCCAGGGGCTCATCCTGGTCTCAGTGGCCGGTCCCGCGACAAACTTCATGGTGGCCGTGGTCTTCGCCCTTTTCTTTCACCTATTCTCCCTGCTCCTGTATACCTCCGCCGGATCCGGCGCGATTCCCGTTCTGGAACCTCTTATGTACATGTGCCAGGCTGGCGTGCTCATCAATATCGGCCTGGGGGTGTTCAACCTGCTGCCGGTGCCGCCCCTGGACGGAAGCAACATCCTGGCCGGAATCCTGCCCCCGCATCTGGCCCAGGCCTTCCTCAAGCACAGCACCTACGGCTTCATCATCCTCATTCTGCTCCTGGTGTCAGGCGGCGCCCAAAAGGTGATCCTCCCCATTATCTACGGAATGGGCGGTTTTCTGGTGCCTCTGTAGTTTCATGGAAAATCACGAGAAAGGATACGGCGCCATGAAGCAAGACTATCGCATCGTTTCCGGCATGCGGCCCACGGGCCCACTGCACCTGGGCCACTACTTCGGCGTGCTGCAAAGCTGGGCCGAGCTGCAGCAGGACTCGGAATGTTTCTTTTTCATCGCGGACTGGCACGCCCTGACCACGGATTACGCCAACCCGGAATCCATATCCGGGTACAGCTTCGAGCTCATCCTGGACTGGCTCGCCGCTGGCCTGGACCCGATAAAAAGCGTCTTCTTCCGGCAGTCCCAAATACGGGAACACGCTGAGCTCAATCTCCTGCTCTCCATGATAACCCCTCTGGGCTGGCTGGAGCGCAATCCCACGTACAAGGAAGTCAAGCAGGAGCTGGAGGCCAAGGATCTGAACACCCTGGGCTTTCTGGGCTATCCCGTCCTGCAGACCGCGGACATCGTCATCTACCGCGCGAACCGGGTTCCAGTGGGAGAGGACCAGCTTCCCCACCTGGAGCTGTCCCGGGAGATCACCCGGCGCTTCAACTATTTCTACGGGGAGACCTTCCCCGAGCCCAAGCCCCTGCTCACCGAGTCCCCGCGTCTCCCCGGGCTGGACGGGCGCAAGATGAGCAAGAGCTACGACAACGCCGTCTTCCTGGGCGAAGATCCGGACAGCCTCCAGAAAAAGATCAAGACCATGCTCACGGACACCAACCGCATGCGCCTCAAGGATCCGGGCGATCCCCGGCAGTGCAATCTTTTCCCCTACCTGCGCCTGCTCGATCCACAGGAGCCCTATCAGGAGATCGTGGAGGGCTGTACCGGAGCCAGCAGGGGATGCATGGACTGCAAAAAGCTCCTGTTCCAGAAAATGGAGGCCTTCCTGGAGCCCATCCGGAACAAGCGGCGCGAGCTGGAGAACGACCCGGACACGGTGCGGGATATCCTGCGCAAGGGCAACGAGGCAGCGCGGTCCGAGGCCGAGGCCACCATGGAACGCGTCCGTTCCAGGGTGAGCCTGATCTAGCTCCTTTCCGGATAGCAACGCAAAAAAAGCCCGACACACCGTGCCGGGCTTTTTTGTGCGTTTTTTCGCGCACCCCGCATTCCCGGGCCGACCCGGGCACACCCAAGCATGGAAATGGGGCGAGGCGAAGGCGCGGATCATCCCCTCACTTCACGGATCCGATTGTTCCCGTCCACAAGGACCACCCGCGGGGTGTGCTCCCGCATCTCCTGATTCGTCAGCCAGGCATAGCTGGCGATAATGACCCGCTCACCCGCAGCCCCCTTCAGGGCGGCCGCCCCGTTCAAGGCGATTTCTCCGGATTCTCCCTCGATAATGTACGTGGTGAGCCTCTCCCCGTTGTCGATGTTGTAGACATCCACACGCTCGTTGGGCAGGAGCCCGGAGGCCTGGAGCAGCGAGGGGCACACCGCCAGGCTCCCATTGTAGTCAACATGTGTGCCCGTAAGCCGCGCCCGATGGATCTTGGCCTGCAGAAAGCATCGCATAGCTCGTCTCACTCTCCCGAAAGAAGGATATTGTCGATAAGCCTGGCCCTGCCCAGATAGACCGCCACGGCGAGCAGGGCCTCGTTCCCGGCTTCCTCGACGGGGTGCATCTCCCGGGAATCCACTACCTCGATATAGTCGATTTGTCCAGAGGGCACATTGCGCTGGTAATACTCGCGCACCCCTTCCTTGATCGCAGCGGCATCGGTTTCCCCGGCAGCAAACCGCTCCCTGGCCCATTTCAGGCCCGCGTGGATCAATGGGGCCTCACGCCGCTGTTCCGCATCCAGGTAGGTATTGCGCGAGCTCAGGGCCAGGCCGTCCTCCTCCCGCACGATGGGCCTGCCCACAACCTCCACGGGCATGTTCAGATCCCTGGCCATGCGTGTAACGATCGCAAGCTGCTGCCGGTCCTTGCGACCGAAGACCGCGACATGGGGCAGGACAATGGTAAACAGCTTGCCCACCACGGTGCAGACCCCCTGGAAATGGCCCGGCCGGCTCGCTCCGCAAAGGTGCCTGGCGAGCTCCGGGACCTGAATCCAGGTGGCGTGATTCTCGGGATACATCTGCGTCCCGTCCGGGGCAAAGAGCACATCCGTCCCCAGCTCCCGGGCCAGCTCACTGTCCCGCTCGAAATCCCGGGGATAGTCCTCAAAGTCCTCCCCCGGACCGAACTGGGCGGGATTGACGAATAGGCTGACCACGGTGCGGTCGCTGTTTTGCCTGGCCCAACGGATGAGGCTCAAATGCCCCTCGTGAAAATAGCCCATGGTCGGAACCAGGGCCACGCGCTCCCCGCGGCAGCGCCAGGTGAGACCGGTTTGCTGCATCTCTTCCGGATCGCTCATGATCTGCATA
>Ga0207714_1002549_pt1 | contig 10926 bp, 10 predicted proteins | sample PonA232FremontCA_2_FD_187270 | JGI IMG/M metagenome (GOLD analysis project Ga0207714, IMG submission 187270) | Marine sediment microbial community from Fremont, CA, USA - Pond A23 Sediment 2 (SPAdes) | ecosystem: Environmental > Aquatic > Marine > Unclassified | place: USA: Fremont, California... | reverse complement strand
GCATCGAGGTTCTATCGATAGTGCGCCCATCACTGGATCGCTTACATTTCATGCTGTAATTTTAGCATACCCTGGCTTTACTTATGCAAACGTTAGTAAGATGATGCCAGGACTGCACACCACCCGCCCCGAATTCGCCGACGTATTCGCCTCTCTTGAGCTGCCGAGCACCGCGTAGGCCGCGCGCCCCTATGTGTCAGCCTCGTGTCCGACAGTGCCACGTACTCGGCGATCTCGGCGAGCCGCTGCGGGCTGATGCCGTCGACGGCCTCGAGGTCGGCGACCTGGCGGATCGGGCGCAGCCGGCGGATCGCCTCGGCGCGCTCGCCGCGGCCAGCGAGCCGGCCGCGGCGCCATGAGCGCCACGGCGAGGGGCATTCATCGAGGAAACGATCCCCGATATCGGACCACGGTTGATACATTCCCTCGCATACTGCCTTATCGGCGGTAAGCTGGCCCATCTACCCGCTTCCCCCAATGGCATACCATGTCAATCAGCGGTTCGCCTGAGCCGATGATAGAGTCATCTACATAGAGCACGACAACCCCGCTAGACGGGCAATACTTAACGGACGGTTAGTATATGGACCTGATTCTTCACATAGGCATGCCTAAAACCGGAACCACTTCTCTACAAGAAAACCTTCTAGCGCACAACCCCTATTATATTGGAAAATGCAAAAAGAAGAGATATTTAAAATCGAGAAGTAACGCACTCAAGCCTTTGAAGGAGATGGCAGTTGAATTCGATTTATTTTCCTCAAAAGGACTAGACAAAAGATTAAATGACTGGTTTCAACGCATCAATGGGTACGCCAACTACAAAAACGGCGTTCCTTCCCTATCCATAAGCAAAGAGGAGCTAACAGAATGGCCTTCTCAGGGGTACCGAGACAAGCGCCCTGTGGGGCTAGTCTCTAAGAACGCAGGAGCTAGGGAAAGACCCATTCCTATTGCCGCTTTTCTAAGAGAAATCCTTGTCCCTTTCTGGTCCCATTGGGGATCAGTTCGGGTAGCAATCACTTTTCGGGAGCAGAGCAGCTACCTGGCTTCACTTTATTCCCAGGCCTCGGACCGTCTAAGAGAGGCAGGGCAGTCTGATTTCCAGAGGCAAGTTGAAGACCTGATACATCATGAGGATCCATCTATTAATTGGCACTCTATTGTCCAGGATCTAGAGTGGGCTGTCGGCAAGGAAAATGTTGAAGTTTTCTTTTTTGAACAAATGAAGAATATAGAATTTTGGAATCAATTCGCCCGCTTTATGGGGATATCAGAGGAGATGATACCAGACCTGTCTCATGTGCTCGGCAAGAAAGAGAACGTTCGAAATGAAACACAACAGGAGACATGGGAAATCAGGCCGTACAAATACTCGCGCCGAACCGATCTCTTAAAGGAACGCCTAAAAAGCCTTATATAGACCCCAAAAGCATCAAACGCTGATCGAGACAGCTTCATCACTCTAGACGAGGGCATCAAAAAAGAAATCAAGAGTTATTGCGAGGTATCCAACAGCAAGCTTGACTCGAACTTGAGTGTAGACCTAAAAGCGCTCGGCTATTACTAGTCGCCTGATCCATCAGAACCAGCATGATCGTTGCCCCCTCCCTGGAAAACGAGGCTCGCTCTGGCGAGCTATCAGGCTGGCTCGGGTGGTATTATCGGCTCCGGCGATACGCTCCGCTCCCTTTACCATGGCAGGGCAGGTCTATCCGTACTAAACACAGCCTTTAATATGGAGCGAACTAGCGCCCATGGTAAAGGCTCCCGTTGGCATGGCCGAGGTTGCGCTTGAGCGTCGAGCCTACGTCGTATGGTTGAAGCCACCCGCCTCGTCGGCGCTCAGGGGCGTGGTAACGGGGTTCTTCTCGAAGTAGCGCAGGCAGCGCTTGATGTCCTCGAGGAGCAAGTCCACCAGGTCCCGGCTCACCCCGTGCCGGATCACGGCCCGCATGATGACCAGATCCTGACGGTTCGCAGGCATGGAATAGGCAGGCACCTGCCACCCCCTGCCCCGCAAGCGGTCGGAGAGGTCATACAGGCTGAAGCCGGGATCGGCATCCGCTTTCAGGGTCCAGGTCACCCCCGGGATACCGCCCCCCTGGCCCCCGTAGAGCAGCTCGAAGGGGCCGATCTTCTCCAGCTCCGCCCCGAGGTGGGCAGCCGTCTCGAAGCAGGCCTGATGGATGCGGCGGTAGCCCTCCTTGCCCAACCGCAAGAAGTTGTAGTACTGGGCCGCGATCTGGCCGCCCGGTCGCGAGAAGTTCAGGGCGAAGGTCGGCATGTCCCCGCCCAGATAGTTGACACGGAAGACCAGGTCCTCGGGCAGCTCCTCGGCATCGCGCCAGACCACCCACCCCACCCCGAGCGGGGCCAGGCCGAACTTGTGCCCGGAGGCGTTGATGGACTTCACCCGCTCTAGGCGGAAGTCCCACACCCGGTCGGGCTCGGTGAACGGCGCGACGAAGGCGCCGCTGGCGGCATCCACGTGGACCGGGATATCCAGCCCCTTGTCCGCTTGCAACTGGTCCAGGGCGGCGCACACCTCCTGCACCGGCTCGTACTCACACGTAAAGGTGACCCCGAGGGTCGGCACGACCCCGATGGTGCTCTCGTCGCAACGCTTGACCGCCTCCTCCGCGCTCATGATGAGCCGCCCCTGCTCCATGGGGATCTCGCGCAGCTCCACGTCCCAGTAGCGGGCGAACTTGTGCCAGCAGACCTGGACCGGACCGGTCACCAGGTTGGGCTTGTCCACCGGCTTGCCCGCCGCCTGCATCTTCTCCCGCCACTTCCACAGCAGGGCCATGCCGCCCAGCATGGCGGCCTCACTGGAGCCGGTGGTGGAGCAACCCATGGTGTTGGCGGCCTCCGGCGAGCTCCAGAGGCGGGCGAGCATGTGCACACAACGGGACTCGATCTCCGCCGTCTGCGGATACTCGTCCTTGTCGATCATGTTCTTGTCCACGCACTCATCCATGAGCTGGTGGATCTCGGGATCCATCCACGTCTGGCAGAACGTGGCCAGGTTCTGGCGCGAGTTGCCGTCGAGCATGAGCTCGTCGTGGACGATCTGATAGCAGTCCCGAGGCTCGTTCTCGTCGTCGGGGAAGCTGTACCTGGGCACGCTCACCCGCATGTTGTTGGACGCATAGATATCGTCCACGAACGCCTCGCGCAGGGATTCCCGGGAGTGGAGATGGCTCATGGCTAACCTCGCGTGATCGGGCTTCGTGTTCTTGAGGGCGGCTCGGGGCCGGATGGGCCCCGAGCGTCGAGCGGTCCTACGACGGGTCCGGCTTCCACTCGGGCTTTTTCAAAGCATTGATGATGAGCGGCAGGCCGATAAAGACGATCATGCCGGCGGCAACCAGCCCTACGTAGAGAGCCGGGCTACCCACGGGCAGATTCGATGGCGGGAAGAAGCCGACCACGAGGGCGAAAGACACCCCCAGGAGCCCGAGGCCAGCTACCAGGACCATGCCTACGGTCCCGCCGGGCACCTTGTAGGAGCGCGGCAGATCGGGACGGGTGATGCGCAGCTTGATGGCCGCAGCGAACATGAGGATGTACATGGCCAGGTAGAGCGTGACCGTCATGGCCGACAGGACAAAGAAGGCCACGCTCACGTTGTCCATGATGAAGTAGAGGGCGCTCAGAAGGGTGATGATGAGCGCCTGGATGATCAGGATGTTGCGCTGTACACCGTTCTGGTTCGTCCGGGCCAGGAAGGGCGGGATCTCGCCCTCCTTGGCGGTCTCCAGGAGGCCGCGACTGGGGCCATCCACCCAGGACATCACCTGGCCGATGACGCCGAAGGCCACCAGCAGGCCCATGAGCGGCGTCAGGAAGGCGATATCGAACTTGGCCAGGATGGCCTGGAAGGCCTGCATCAGCCCGGCGGTGAGGCTGATCTCCTCGGCCGGGATGACCGCGGCCACCGCGAACGAGCCGGCGGTGAACAGGACGAAGATGACGATCGCGGCGAGGAGGAGGCTCTCCGGGAACTGCCTGGACGGATCCTCCAGCTCATTGGCGTGGACGGCGTGCACCTCCACGCCGGCAAAGAGCAGGATGATGCCCGCCAGGAAGGCGATATCCCCGAGGCCCGTGATATGCGGGAACAGGCGGGCGTGCGGGCCCTGAGCGCCCCCGTCGCTCCCCGCTGAGGCGGGCTGGAGGAACTGGATGGCGTTGCCCATATCGATCCACAGGAGGCCGAGGACGATGATGACGAGCCCCGGCAGGACCGTCCCCAGGAGCATGCCGTACTTCGTCACCTGGCCGGCCACGTCGTGGCCCTGGAGCGCCAGCAGCGTGGCCGCCCAGTAGATCACCAGGACCACGGCACCCGTGAAGTAGCCGCTATCCGCGAGACTGGGCTGCATGAAGACGTAGGCGAGGCACGCCGCGGCGAACCCCAGGACAGGCAGATACCAGACTACGTTCTGGATCCACTGCAGCCAGATGGCCGTGAAGCCCCACCTGGAACCGAAGGCCTCCTTGACCCAGGTATAGACACCACCGCCCTTCTTGCTGAAGGCGCCGCCCAGCTCCGCCGACACCAGGGAGGCGGGGACCAGGAAGACCAGCGTCGAGAAGAGGATGTAGAAGAACATGGTCAGTCCTTCCTTCCCCATCATGGGCAGGCCCCGCAGGCTGACCACCGCCGCCGCGGTCATCATGCTGATGGTAAAGACCGTCATCTTCGGCTTCTTTTGCGCCATACCTCCCCCCTGGCAAGGTCCGTGTGCTGGGCATGTGGGCCGTGCACGGCCGGCTCCCCTGGCCCTGGCCGGAACAAGGCCCTGCAGCCCTACCGTACCGCTCGGCGGCTACCTCAAATCGTCCTCCCCGGGATGCGAGGCCCCCCGAGCGGCCTCACGCCCGGCCGACCTCTTCGTACGCATCGTCCTCGATATCGGCGATCTCCTCGCGCATGACCTGCACGTCGCTGGGCGCCTCGATGCCGAGCCTGACCTGCTCGCCCTTGAACTCGATGACGGTCACCTCGATCTCGTCGCCGATGGTCAGCGACTCCTCGGGATAGCGGGTGAGAACCAGCATGGTCGCTTCCCTCTCCTTGGAACACGGGGTTTGCTTCCAATCTCCTGTCAGACTGGTTCGAGTGAGGCCGATGCGCAACAGCACAGGACGTGAGGGTAAGGCGAGCGTGCGGGCCACACAGCTCGCAGCGCCGGTGCAGGTGCTCTATCGGTAGGCCTGCCTCGACGGCCGCCCCCGGCGTCTGCTCGACCACGCCTGCGGGCGAGGCAACGACCTCCGCGTCTTGCAGCGCCACGGCGTCACCGCCTCGGGGTGGGACCTGCACGACTACCCTCCCTGAAGGAACGGTTCCTCCGCCAACCGTGTGGGTAACGCCAGAACCAGTGCAGGCCACGGGAAGGAGGTAAGACTCCCCCAAGAACGGGGTAAAAAGCAACACTTTTACCCCCTTTCGGCTTGCTCAGCCATAGGCTCGAGCTAAAAGGGTCCTGCTAACTTGCCAGCGAGACCCCCACGATCCGCGTAGGGGCCACCTCGGCGCCGTAGTCGTGTCGGTTCACGCAAGAACCGCTGATGTCCGACCGTGACAGGCGCTGCTCGGTGCGGCTTTTCAGGAGCGACGGAGTGCATCGATGGGAGGGATGCTTGGCCATGGTGAACCCGATCAGCCCATCCGATAGAACGCCGAACCCGTTGGTTGGCCCTGAACGCCTTCGGCTTTTCGGCTTCATCTTGTCGGGCCTTATCCTGTGGAACGGGGTCGCCGACCTGATCTACGGGTACTCGCCGCAGCTGGACGGGCCCGCGTATTTCTCGCCCGCGGTGTGGGAGGTCGTCCGGACCGCGGGGGGTCGGCCGGATTGGATGGTCATGCTGGCCCAGACGGCCGGCTGGCTTTACCCGGTTTACGCCGGCTTCCTCCTACCCTGGTGGATCGGGATGCGGCGAGCCGGGTTCTGGCTCGGTCAGGCGCCCTGTCTGCTGCTTGCCTACGCCGTGGTGATGATCGGCGGCATCCAGCATGCCGGCTGGGCGTTTCTGAGTGTCCCCGCGCGGGCGGCCGCAGTTACCGGATCGGGCGATCCGAGCTTCTACGCGGAGGCCCAACGCCTGATCGTGGAGCACTTCATGGTTGGCGACCTGACGGCCGGGATCGCCTTGTCCGTGGGCGTTGTCTGGCACGCGGCCGCGATCCTGAGCGGGCGAACCCTGTTCCCGCGCTGGTTTGTCGTGTTCGCCCCGCTCGGGGTCCTCGGCTGCACCGTCGCGATCGGTCTAGCGCTGCCCGCACCGCTGGCCGGGCTCGTGCTGGCGCCGTTCGGCACGTGGCTCCTGCTGGTTCCGTTGATCGCAGGTACGGCGTGGCTGCTGACCCGTTCCGATCGCACTTGAGGCGTAGACGACCGAGGGCCGGGGACCCGTCCACGGCGGGGCGCTAGTGGCCTTGCAGGCTGCGCCAGCGGCAGATGCTCCCTCTTCTCCTAGTCTACCCTTTACAATAGTGAAAAACCTATATAGCTTTCTGCCTATAGGAGAGGCAGGAACCCGAGCATGTGGCAGCTCCTTCTTACTGAGCGATTCGAGGCATGGCTTCGCGGGCTCAGCGACGAAGACCGGAAGGAGGTCCTAGCGGTAATCGACCTCCTGAAGGAGAGAGGGCCCATGCTCCCAAGGCCGCACGCAGACACGGTCAACGGCTCGCGGCACCCGAACATGAAGGAGCTTCGGGTGCAGAGCCAGGGGCGCCCGATCCGGGCATTCTTCGCGTTCGATCCGGAGCGCCGCGGTATCCTGCTCTGCGCCGGGGATAACACAGGGGACGACAAGCGATTCTATGAAGAGATGATCCCGGTGGCCGATCGCGAGTACACGGCCCACCTTCAAGAGTTATGAGGAGGAGCAATCATGGCACGCACCATTGAAGACTACCTGGCTGATGAGAAGCCGGAAGTCGTACAGGGCGCGGAGGAGAGGGCCGACGAGATGCGGCTGGCGATGCGGATCGCCGACATCCGCGAGATGTGTAACGTAACCCAGGCCGAACTCGCGGAGGCGATGAGGATCAAGCAGCCGACAATCGCCGGCCTCGAGCGCGAAGGCAACGACCTGCGGCTAAGCACCCTCAAGCGCTATGTTGAGGCCATGGGCGGGCGTGTGTTCCTGGGTATCGACTTGCCCGATGGAAGCCATCATGACTTCCCGGTCTGAACGCCAACCACTACCCTTGGCCCTGCCGTATTCACCCAAAAGTCGACGCAGTGCCTCCAACCTTTTATGATCAGGGAGTTACCAAGCAACCCAAACCAAGGAGGCACTGCGTCGTAGGTGAAACGGTATCTCCTCAACAGCTTTGCTTCAACAAGGCCCTCCAGGTCGAGACTCGGTCCGAGCGCTTAAGTGCTTGCGAGGCAGTGGACGCGCTCGTACGACCCCGGCAGGATCGCAACCTCGGTAATGCCGAGCGCATCGAAACGGCGCTGGCCATCGACATGGTCACTGCGTGGCGCACCTTCTGGCTGACCAAGTGGGGCCGTGAGCGCCCGGAGCCCCCGGCCAGCGCCTTCCTCGAGCCGGACGAGTGGCAGGCGCTGCTCGTGCGCACCGATGTCGCGTGGGACCCAGGCCCCGAGGATGAGCCGACCCTCTATCAGGCCATGCACCGGATCGCCGGGCTCGGCGGCTACCAGGACCGCAAGCGCGAGCCGGGTGCGCAGACCCTCTGGCGCGGCCTCCAGCGCATCGAGGATATCGCCCGGGTCTACCGCAGGGTCCGGGCAGCGGCCCTCGGTGAGAAGCGACCGCCCTGATCACGTTCAGACGACTTGTGGGGAGTCGCCAGTGCGCCACGCCTGGACCTGCCCCATGATCCCAAGATCGGGGACTCATGTGGAGGTCTTGAGAAGCTCCCTGTCGGAATCAGGTCACCGACGCGGTAGCGTCCGCAAGGATCTCCCGGTCCACGTATCCCTTGAAGCTGTCCGCGGAGGTGAAAAAGCGGTAGCCGTGGGCATTGGCGAATTCATGCACCTGCGCGTCCTCATTGAACAGGACCGCTACAGGCTGGCTGAAACCTGGCTGGAGCCCCTCCGGCCAGACCAAGTCCAGGATCGCCAGCGGCTCACTGGTGTCGGGGTCCACGATCTCGTGCATGAAGGTCCCCGAGGGAAGGCCCTGGTTCACCACCCACTGGTTCAAGGCTTCAAGTTGGCGCTCTTCCGCCTCCGACTCTACCCCGCCTAAGATCTGAGGGGCCGGGCCAGGCGCGGGTACCGATGGGGCCTCCTCCGCCTCTTGGGTCTCCCCGAGTTCCGCCCCATGGAGCAGCTCTTCCAGAAAAGAGTTAGTCGCCTCGGCCAATAGGCGCTTGCGGACCTCCAAGAACTCCAGGTAGCGCTCCGGACGCCACAACTCCGGATCCTCAGGGATCCACTGCGAGGCCAAAGCGCCGGGATGGTTGGCCTCCACCTCCGGAAAATAGACTTCGGGCCGGGAGTCGCTGATCTTCAGGTTGGTGTCCTTGGTCAGGAAACAGTAGTTCGCCAGGGAATTCACCTGGGATTTGGTGTAGCCCTGGTTGTACAGGAAGGCCTTGGGGAAGATGTGATGGACCTCTAGGCGGCTCATCTTGCCCAGGAGGCTCTTTTTCAGCGGCAGTCCGCTGCCCCAGTCCCGAGCCTCGCCCACGCGGCTGAGCATGTACAGGACGGGGTAGAAGCGCGCCCCCAGGCTCCACCCGCTGAAATGCTCGGGCTCCACACGCACGCCGCCCTGCCACAGCCGCATTTGATGGATGAGGCGATCCAGGGCCCCGTCCAGATCCTCCATGAGACTCAAGTCCTGATCCAGAGCGGTTTCGGTAGAACCGGAGAAGCGTCCCCACATGCCCGCTTGTACGTACCAGAACAGCAGCCGATCCCGCTCCACCTCGTCCAGCTCCAGGCCCTTGCGGTCCACGAAATGGACCATAATCGGCAGGGCGAAGCGCCCGAACAGGACCTGCTTGTGGTCCAGACCGAGCCGCCCATCGATCAGGTTCAGCACATAATCGATGGCCTTCTCCGCCCGCTCCAAACCGTCCTGAATGCGCTCCGGTCGTATGCCGTGAAGGTGCTGGAACTTGGCTTCGCCGGTCACCACGGTGTTCACATTGCGCAGCAGCCAATCCAGGTTGAACTCATAGCCGGCTTCCTGCCACTTCGCCAGGGCCGCTTTCATGCGATTGCGCGCCTCGGGCCAGTCACCGCAGATCTTGGCCAGGGCCAAATCCCCCTTGGAAAGCTTGGTCCCGCCACTATTGACGCGGTTGAAGATCTCCACCACCACGTCGACGGTCTTATCCGGGCCGGTAATCTCCTCGATATGCAGGTCCACATCCAGGATGCCCAGCAAGCGCATGAGCCGCCCGGAGTATTCACCCATGTTTGGGGCCACTTCGGGGTCCTGTAGCAAGGTTGTGGTCAGCTCGCCGATGCCTTCGTGCCCTTTCCGCATCAGCTGGGTGACATCGATCCATAGGGGATCTTCGGCCATCTTAACCGGCGAGTAATAGGCGAACTCCTCGCGGCCCACATGGAAATGCAGCCCACTAAAAACATCCGGGTTGCCGTCAAAAAAGGCCGGCGGCTCCCCCCGTACCACGCCGTAGAGGGAGGTCATGCGCTGCTGGCCGTCCAGCAGGAGCTTGACGATCCCCGGCGCCACCTCATCCTCCCCGCGGTGGTCCGCGTCTCCGGCGGAAGTGGCCCAGGTCAGGAGGCTACCCACGGGGTAGCGTTTATACAGGGCCTCAAAGAGCCCTCGGATCTGGTCTCGGTTCCAGACGAACCCCCGCTGGAATTCCGGCAAGGCCATCTGGCCGTTATCGATGAAATCGAGGATTGTGGAGATCTTCATGGTTCCCCTTTTACATGGCAGATTTTGGATTATTAAACCTAAAAGCAGAAGTCGCCCTTAAAAGCAGAAAAAGGGTAACCAAATTTAGCCATCACCAACCTCGCCGCATCAATTCGTCAAGTTGCCGATGGGACAGCACTTTCGCGCAGTCCCGCCACGTATCCTCGTCCTCGGCTAATGCGGCGTTATAACGCAAGTCGAAGCCATTCACCCGCTCCCGGGCTTCGATATATTTCTGCAGCTCCTCCTCCAACTTCTCCTCGTCATCAACCCAACCGTCGTCAATCGTATCCGGAAGGGAACCGAAAATGTCGTATTTGTTCTTCATGCGTTCCGAGAGGCGGTTATAAATCGTCTCATCCACGGTGTCCTGGTAGACGAGGTTGAGCATGTCGACTTCGGCCCGGACCTGGCCAAAGCGCTTGATGCGGCCGATACGCTGTTCAAGGCGGGTAGGGTTCCAGGGGAGGTCGATATTGATAAGCGTACCCAGCTTTTGGAGATTAAGGCCCTCGCAAGCGGCATCGGTTGCTACAACCAGGCGGATCTCGTGGCGTTCCACCATGCGCTTGAGGTCCTCTCGGCCAACCTGGCTCTCCTCCCCACCTCGCAGTAGAAGGCTCTTGCTACCACCGGCATAGACACCAATAAGTTGATCCGGGAAGGGTTCAGTGAGTCGACCTGCGATCCACCGGGCGGTGTCGAAATACTGACTGAACACGATGCAGCCCAGCTGAGCCCAACCTTCCTCAACCAAGAAATGGCGCACGGCCTGGAGCTTGGGGTCTTCTCCGCTCATGGAATCGACCGCACGGAGAATCCGCTCGAGCGCTTCACGCTCCTGTTCGGTAAGCTGAGCCTCTGCTGCCCCCTGTGCATCTTCTGCCAAGACTTCGTTTTCTGCCTCGGCCGCCTCCTCCCTAACTGTTGCGACCTGCGTGATCATATACCGCCAAGGAGTTATGCTCTGTTCCAGGCCCGGTTGGCGTTGCAGGAACTGGGCGAGAGCCTGAAGGCGGACAG
>Ga0207714_1002548_pt1 | contig 10932 bp, 13 predicted proteins | sample PonA232FremontCA_2_FD_187270 | JGI IMG/M metagenome (GOLD analysis project Ga0207714, IMG submission 187270) | Marine sediment microbial community from Fremont, CA, USA - Pond A23 Sediment 2 (SPAdes) | ecosystem: Environmental > Aquatic > Marine > Unclassified | place: USA: Fremont, California... | reverse complement strand
CGGCTTCTGCGAGTTCCTCTCCTCCCTGAGTAGAAACAGTTCCGGTTATCTCTCCGGTCTGTTCCTCTTCGTCGAGTCTCTGAAGACCTTCGTCACCGCCGTCCTCGACTCCCATCTGATTTTGCGCGTCGAAGCCAGCCGAGTCAGTCTGTGTCGCCCCTGTTACAGCCGTCATAGAGAGTAGCAAGCATAGGGCTACCACACAGGACAGAAGCAGTGCTCGGCGAACGCATACTCCGGTGCTGCTCACACGCAACCGATGAGGACTAAGATACATGCACATCGAGAGTTCCTTTCCGTCGTTGAATACGACACCTAGGTTGATTCAGCCTGTTGGAGTTTATAACTTTTCGTCAGACGGGCATCGGATCGGAGAGCAAATCCCAATTACAAGCTACTTGCGGAGCAAACCGGCTCCGACTCTCACCTTTTTGTTCCCTCGGACACACTTCCGACCGAGATGGAGTACGAAAACCTGAGATACGAGCACAGGAGAGACGGAGACGTTGCTGTCGTGACAATCGACCGTCCCGAAGCGAGAAACGCTATCGACGGAAAGACGGCAGATGAACTAAACGACGCGTGGAACCGTTTCGACGAAGGCGAAGCGAAGGTCGGCGTCCTGACAGGCGCGGGTGACACGTTCTGCGCGGGCGCGGACCTCAAGAAGATGGATTTGGAGGATGACCCGGACGGCTACTTAGGCATGTCGCGTATGAGTGTCTCGAAACCGACGATAGCCGCTGTCGAAGGACACTGCGTCGCAGGCGGACTCGAACTCGCACTCTGGTGTGACATGCGTGTCGCATCCAAGGACGCAGTCTTTGGCTGTTTCGAACGTCGTTACGGTGTGCCGCTCGTGGACGGCGGAACACAACGTCTGCCGCGTATCGTCGGCTTAGGACGCGCCCTGGAGATGATAGAGACTGGGAGACCTGTCGAGGCGGACGAGGCACGCGACTGGGGTCTGGTGAACGAGGTTACTGACGAAGGCGATGCTCTTGAATCCGCCGTCGAGACAGCCGGAAGTATCGCTTCTTTTCCACAGGAGACCGTACGCACAGACCGTGCTTCCGTATACGACGGTCTCGGAAAGTCTCTCGAAGACGGCTTACGTATAGAGGCATGGCACGGTTCGCGTTCTCTATCGACGGGCTACGAAGGCGCGCAGCGTTTCGCCGAGGGAGAGGGAAGAGGAGGCGAAGGTATAGAGTGACGCAGGTCGGCGTCTTACCGTCACAACTTAGTACCGCGCACACCAACCCGAAGTTATGTTGGACGAGATACCCCGCATAGGATTAGGTACGTGGAAGAACAAGGAAAAGAAGTCATGTGAGGGGGCAGTCGAGACCGCGCTTGAAGCAGGTTACAGACATATAGACACGGCACAGATATACGGAAACGAGAGACACGTCGGTGACGCACTCGAAGCCTCGGACGTACCGCGTGACGAGGTCTTCGTTGCTACGAAGCTGTGGAACTCGAACCTGACCTACGAGGAAACCGGCAAGCACCAAGACGACGCAGTGATGAGCGCGTACAGGAGCCGTGAACTCTTAGAGGTCGATACAATCGACCTCCTCTACGTTCACTGGCCTGCGGAAGAATACGACGACGGAACGCTCGAAGCGCTCGACAGGCTGTACAACGAAGGCATCGCGCGTTACATCGGTGTCTCGAACTTCACACCCGAACTCGTGCGTGAGGCACAGAGAAAGCTGGACGCGCCGCTTATCGCAAATCAGGTCGAGATGCATCCCCTCCTTCCGCAGGATGAGATGCTGGAGTTCGCAGAAGACGCAGGTATCGACATAGTCGCATACTCGCCGCTTGGACACGGTAACGCGCTTGACCTTCCGGAGGTACAGGATGTCGCAGAGAAACACGGCGCGACACCCGCACAGGTCTGTATCGCGTGGTCGCTCGAACGCGGAGCGAAGCCGATACCCAAGTCGGAGAACCCCGACAGGATACGTGAAAACTACGGCGCGCTCGAACTTGACTTAGACGACGAGGACATGGAGAAGATAAACTCGGTCGAAGAACGTCAGAGGTTCATAGACCCGGACTTCGCGCCCGACTGGTAGAACCGTTTTTCCCAATCTGTCGCCAAGCTTTTTGTTGGTAGCGGGCATACATCGGCGACATGGCAGTCGATAAGGCGTTGCTACTCGGCGAGATAATCGTTCTTTCGATGGCTCTGCCCCTCGCCGTAATCGCAACACTCGGTTTCCGTGGCTCTCCTTTCGGCAAGGTCATGGCACCGATACCCGTCGCAATCGCCGCGTATCTACTCGCCGTCGCGAGCGTCATGGTTCTCGAATCCGTTCCGCTTGTCCTGTATCTCGGATTCTCCGTCGTGGGAACACTCGCTGCGGTCTACTCCGTCGCAAACGCTGTACTCCTTCTGACCGAGAGGAGGTCTGTCTGAGATGACGCCACCTGAGATACCCGGTCTCTTTCTCGCAGTCCAAGCCGCGGTCATGCTCACAGTATCCGGTCTTCTCGTCTATATCGTCATCGCTTACGCACGGAACGTCGCTTACGTCGAAGGTATCGTACTTCTCGCGCTTGCGTTCCTTTCCGTGACGGTCGTTTTAGTGCTCGACTTTTTCCTTGGGATGAGAACGCTCGCGAACGCAGTAAGGCTCTCGGGAGCGTGTTTCGCACTCGCAGGCGTCTGGTTCTTCGCACGCGACTTCGTCCGCGTCGGAACCGATTCGGGACACGGATTCGACAGACAGGGAGGGTTCGATGAAGGACGAGACGAATGACAGTAACGTGAGACTCGAACCGGGGACACAGGCTATAGCGAAGGTCTCCGCTATGGACGACCCTATCTCGATGCTCCCAGCCGAGGCTTTCGAAGGCCTCCTTCTCATATGTACACGCGGGGACCCATCGGGTGTCGAGGAAGTAGTTCTCGAATCCGGTGCCGACCCTTCTAGGGTTCTCGTAATCCCTGTCTCAGGTACCTCGCTCGGTTACGACGGACCGTTACGTGTCGCCGAAAGAACATCCCCCAACGACATGACGAAGGTCGGTGTGAACTTCACGAACGGTCTGCACGAGCTAGACGGCGAGGGAGCGTGGGTCGTCGTTAACAACTTCAACGTCTTTCTGATGTATGCCGACGAAAACACCGTCTACCGTTTCATGAACAGCCTCACGGAAGAAGCGCGGAAAGCGGGTGCGCGTGGTGTTTACTGCACCGTACGCGACGCAATCGGAGATACCACCTACGAGAAGTTTCGTCAGCTCTGTGACACCGAAATAGACCTGCGTTAGACCCGTATCAGCCGTCGGTCACGAAACGTGCAGTCTCTCCCGGCTTCACCGACGAGAGATGTTCCGGGTTCTCGATATATCCGACGGGCGCGACGGGCCCCGCGGCACGTGGCTCGTCGTTCACGCTTGCGGGTGTCGGTCCCCAGAAGACACAAAGCGCGTTCCCTTCGTGCCAGTATGCGACGGTTCCAACCTCTACCTCCGTCGCTGTCTCCTTGGGTGTAGCGTCTATCGGTGTGTCGAAGTATACTTCGTCACCCCAGACGGATACCGTCGCATCGAAAGGCGCGGCGTCAAGTAACGCGTAACGGACGTCCTCGTTTTCCTCCGTCCATTCCACGTTTACGGTTACGTCGCCAGCCTCGATACTCGCCGCGTCTGTCTTAGACATACCGGAAAGACGTAGCGCGCGCAAAAAACGTCTTTCGGCGTTCGTCGTCCTTTTGTCCCGCGCCTTCGTATCCGCTGTATGTCGGTGTCAGCGTCGGTTGGTCTTTTCTCCGTCTTCGTCGGTGCTCTTCTCGCTCTTTCGCTCGTCGCTCCGCCCGGACCTATGAACGCCGTTATCGCCGAGGAGTCGGTCGTCCGCGGCTGGTTTTCGGGCTTCCGTGCGGGGATGGGTGCCTTCTCCTCGGACGCTGTATTCTGCGTACTCGCTTTTTCGGGCGCGGCGACCCTTGCAACGTCTTCGGAGGTGCGTGCAGCCATGGCTCTTGCAGGCGGCGTTCTGATGCTTTACCTCGCCTACCTATCCGTCCGTGAGGCGCGCGCCGAAACTACCGTCGTCGAGGATTCGCGCGGCTTCCTCAAGGCGTTCGTCTTGGGTCTGACCAACCCGTACCAGATAGGCTGGTGGCTGACCGCGGGCGTCGCACTCGTACATCCCGCACCTGTCGAGGTTCTCGGAAGTACCTTCGTAGCGGGTGGCGTGGAGGTTTTCATCGGGTTCTTCGGTGGCATCCTTCTCTGGATAACCGTCTTCCCCGCCGCGTTGGTACGTGCCGAGGCGCGCCTCGAAAGCCTCGAAAGATGGGTCGGATACGCGAGTGCGGCGGTTCTCGTCGCTTTCGGCTTCGTCTTTGTCTACTACGCTGTAACTCTGATTAGTGGCTAATCGAGCAAAAGGCTTGGTCGAAAAACTTTCGTCTACGCTATAGCCGCCTCTATCTCGTTGCCCTGTGTCAGACCGATGAACTTCTCGATTATTTCGCCGTCTCTCTCGATGACTATCGTTGGCACGGATTTGACGCCGTACCTCTGTGCTTCCTCGGGGTTGTCGTCTACATCGACCTTCTCGAACTCCACGTCGGGATGTTTCTCTTCGAGTTCCTCAATTATCGGGTCTTGCTTCTTGCACGGACCGCACCACTCTGCGTGAAAGTCCTTTACTGTGGTTCCCATACTCCCAATACTCGGGTGAGGTAGTTAAAGTTTCCTTCGTCTCTCCGTACCGTAGCACAACCACACGACTGTCTCCTGCTACAGAGAAGAGACGACGCGTTCGTACGCTTCGAGCGTCTCCTCAACGTCTTCCTCGTCGTGTGCGTAACCCACGAACTGTGGCTCGAACTGATTTGGCGTCAGAAAGACACCCTCTTCGAGCATCTCGGTCCAGTAGAGGCGTTTCCAACGCTCCGTCTCTGCGTCGGCAACGTCGCCCGCGTCCTTCGGACATACACCGTAACGCGGACAGTCCTGGTTCTGTTCGCATCCCGCGTCGCAGGCGTCTTCGAGGTCTTCGGGCGTTTCGCGCGTAAAGACAGTCTTGAAGACGCTGTCTGTGCCTGTAACTGTGTACTCGGGTGCGTAATCTTCGAGAACATCGGTCATCCCCGCGCGGAGTTCGTCGCCGAGTTGGTTTACGTGGTCGTAGACGTTTTTGTCCTTGGCGTACCTGAGTGTCTCAAGTCCTGCAGCCATAGTGACAGGATGCCCCGAGAAGGTTCCTGCCTGAAAAACGTCGCCCGTCGGTGTGAAACCCTCGACGAGATGCGATGGGCCACCGACCGCACCGACGGGAAAACCGCCGCCTACAATCTTTCCGAAAGCCGTCAGGTCAGGTTCGACGTTGATGGTGCTCTGGGCGCATCCTAATCCACCGACACGGAAACCTGTAATCACCTCGTCGAAGACTAAGAGCGCGCCGTTTTCGTCACAGAGTCTACGGAGCGTTCTGTGATAACCTTCGACAGGTCGGATGAAGGCGTTGTTACCGATTAGGGGTTCGACGAGAACGCACGCTATTTCCTCGCCGTGTTCCTCGAATACACGTTCGACAGCCTCGTCGTCGTTGAACGGCACAGGGAGCGTCTCACGCGCGAACGACGCTGGGACGCCTTTCGTGCTCGGTTCAGGTGTGTCGGCGTTGCCTTCTACGAGCGTCGAGTCCTGCGCACCGTGGTATCCACCCTGCATGACGACTATCTTGTCGCGTCCCGTGATGCCACGTGCGAGCCTTACCGCAGAAACCGTCGCCTCCGTGCCCGAGTTGACGAAACGCAGCGTTTCGACGCTATCGACGTGATCGGCAACGAACTCGGCGAGTTTGACCTCAACCTCCGTAGGCGCGCCGTACATCGGACCTTTGGCTGTCTCCGACTGAACCGCGCTTGCTACGTTTTCGGGCATGTCGTGTCCTAACAGAAGCGGACCGTATCCCATGACGTAGTCGAGGTACTTGTTGCCGTCGGCGTCTACGATATGTCCGCCGTCGCCTTTCTCGACGAAGAAAGGATACGGCGAAGGTTCGGCGCGGACGGACGAGTTGACACCGCCCGCGAGTACCGAAAGCGCGCGCCCGTAGAGTCTGCGGGAGTTGTTGTCCATGTACGTCATCAGCGTGCCAGCCTAAACGGGTTTTCGGTGCTCTGTGCAGTGAACGACACGCTCAAACAGTTAAAGCCAGTTAGTAGTTAGATGGAAAGCACTGTCGCGCTCAACTATATCTTGCTGGTCAACATGGCTTTCGATGGTGTCGATTATGTTCGCCGTCTCAAACGGTGGTAGCCTGTCGTCCTCACTGAAAAGCACTCCAGTTCAGGAAAGAGCGTCGTGGTTAGCGAGGAAGTCGTCGTCGTACGTTACCAGAAGTCTGTTCTCGCTTTCGGCGTAGTCCACTATCTCGGCGTCGTCACTTCCGGGTCCAAGTTCAGGCAGTTCCACGACACGTTCGGCTGAATGGTCGAGTCTTCTACAGTAGCCCGCGAGTGCTGCCTCGGTCATCTCGTCAAGAAGTAGCCGAAAAGCCATTTCAGAGGCTGCTCGGTCCTATGACCCCGTCCTCTTCGCGCGATTTTTCGATACGTCTTTTACGACGGTCTTCTGTTTCACGCATCTCGCCGGGGTTTTCGTGGTAGTAAGCAAGTGCTCGGTACACGTCCGCTATGTTGAGCCCAAGGCTGTCTGCGACGGCTCTTGGTTCGACACCGCGTTCTTCGACGAGCGCATGAATCCGCCGTACGGATACTCTGTGACCTTCGACGTGAGGTTCGTCCATCAGGTCACGCACTATACGACCCGTGTGCTGTTCCATTTTCCTGTGTACAGTTGTGGCTCTCTCTTTATTAAGTCTCTGCCCGAGCCGATTTGGTTCTTACCTTTCCATACCAGCCTAAACGGGTTTTCGGTCGTGTTCCTGCGTTCAAAAGCACTATATACACGGAACAGAAATCCGTAACCGTCGATGGAAAACATCGTTACTGTTCGTCCGCGACCGTCCCTGAAAGGTGGCGAGGGAAATGAGTAGTCAAACACGGAAACCCGAAGCCGAACTCGGTCTCTTAGACGCAACGATGATAGGCATGGGGGCGATGATAGGTGCGGGCATCTTCGTCCTGACGGGTCTTGCCGCGGAACTCTCCGGTCCCGGTGCCATCGTAGTTTTCGCGCTCAACGGCGTCGTGACGGCGTTCACGGGTCTTTCGTACGCAGAACTTGCCGCTTCGATACCAAAGAGCGGCGGTGGATACGCCTTCGTCAGGGAGATATTCGACGACTTTGCGTCGTTCATCATGGGATGGATGCTCTGGTTCGCCTACATGATAGCCGGCGCGCTTTACGCGCTCGGCTTCGCGCCTAACTTCTTAGAACTCCTACATGTCTACGGCGTCGTCGCGCCGCCCGAGGAGATAGGCGGCTTAGCAGTTCCGGTCGTCGAAGCCACTGTGCCGCCCGCAGTTCTTCTCGCTCTCGTCGCAGTCTTCCTCTTGGTCGCTCTGAACGCCTTTTCGACTGCGGCAAGCGGAAGCGTCGAGACTGTATTCACGTTAATCAAGGTTTCTATACTCGTGATATTCGTCGCGTTCGGTTTTACATCGCCGATGTTCTCGACCGCCGAGTTCCAGCCCCTCTTCCCCGAAGCGGGCGGCGCGCTCGCTGTCCTGCCTGCGATGGGTCTCACCTTCATCGCTTTCGAGGGATACGACCTCATCACCACCGTCACCGAGGAAGTCAAGAACCCGCGCGAGAACATCCCGAAGGCTATCTTCGTCAGCCTCGGTGTGACAGTCGTCGTTTACCTTGCGGTTGTCACGGTAGCCGTCGGAACTATAGGAGCAGAGAGCCTCGCGGAAGAAGGCGAGGCAGGCATCGCTTCGGCGGCGGTTTCTTTCATGCCGGAAGGTATACCTCTCATCGGAAACGGCGGAGCGATAATCGTATTCGGTGCTGTCTTTTCGACACTCACCGCGTTGAACGCCGTCGTGATAGCTTCTTCGCGTGTCGCTTTCTCTATGGGAAGGGAAGGACAGCTTCTACCTTCGTTCGGACAGTTACATCACAGGTACGGAACGCCGTTCGTTGCGATAGTCGTAAGTGCTGTCGTCATGCTTTCTTCCGTCGTCCTCCCGACACAGAGCGCGGGGAACATGTCGAGTCTTTTCTTCCTGCTCTCGTTTATTATCGTCAATGTTGCGGTCATAAGACTCCGACGCGAAAGACCCGACATGAACCGACCGTACAAGATGCCTTACTACCCCGTGCCACCGATACTTGGCATACTTCTCAACCTTCTGCTGACCGTAGTCCTCGCCGAACATCTCTTAGGCACCGACCCGCTCGCTCTCGCGCTCAGCGCGGGCTGGATAGCACTCGGAGCGGTGGTATACTACCTTCTCAAGTACCTGAAACGGAGCAAAGAAACGACCGAATCACCAGATACACCAGCAGCCGGTGATTAAACAAACAGAAAGACAATGACAAGCAACTTGGACATAATCATAGCCGGTGCGGGACGTGTCGGTTCGCAAACAGCCGAACGTCTCGCCAACAGAGGACACGACGTGATGGTCGTCGAGAGCGACGAGGACGTTGTCTCGAAGATAGCCGACGAGTGGTTCGCAACCGTCATACAGGGTGACGCGACCAACCCGGACATACTCGAACAGGCAGGTGTCGAAGACGCGGATGCTATAGCCGCGCTCACAGGAGAGACGGGTCTCAACCTTGCTGTCTGTATGGTTTCGGAGGAGATGTCCGACGGTATACGTACGGTGTCACGGATAGAGCGCGATGTCGGCGATGCATACCTACGTTTCGTAGACGGGGTCGTCTTCCCCGAAAGGGCAGGTTCTCGTTTAGCCGTCAATGCGATAGTCGGTAGCGAGGTACAGACGCTCGCGGACGTGACAAGCGACCTCGATATAATGGTGATAACCGTTGACAAGGGCGCGCCTGTCGCCGGCAAGGACCTGAACGAGGTCAGGCTTCCTGAGGGTTCGCTTATCGTTTCGGAAGGTGACTGTGAGGGCGTCGGAAGCAGGGATACCGTTCTCGAACCGGGCGAAAGCTACGTCGTAGCCGTCGAACCGGGTGTCACCGACGAGGTTCTCAACCTTATGAGAGGATAGAGTCAGTCGTGTGGATGGAGCATCTCCGTCGCGTCCCGTACAGCGTCCTTGCTTCCGAGAACCGTGATATGGTCGCCGTATTCTAAGACGAATTCGCCTTCCGGTACGGTGTTCTCACCATCCCTGCTCACGAGTGCTATTACGCATCCTGTTGGTAGGCTTTCGTCTATACCGTCGATGCTTTTACCGACTATGTCTTCGTCGGTGACCTCTATCTCCTGAACGTCGCCCGACCGACCGATTTCTGTCATCCAGTTCGAGATTGCGGGACGTTCGATGAGGTTATCGATTGCCCACGCGACCGATAGGGACGACGAGATGGTTTCTATTTCGAGTTCGTTGAAACCCTCGACGTTGTCCGGTTCGTTGACACGTGCTATTATCTTCTCGGGGTCGAAGTTCGACTTTGCTAACTGTGCCACAAGGAGGTTTGTGTCGTCGTCGCCGGTCGCCGCAACCACTATCTTTGCGTCTTCGGCACCAGAGCTACGTAGGAACTCGACGTTGCTCCCGTCACCGACCCTTACCGAAAACTCCTCTGACCGTAGCTCCTCGGCTTCCTCCTCGTCCTCTTCGATTATCACGACGTTCTCACCTCTTTCTTCGAGGCGTTCGGCGAGTGCTCTGCCCACCCTGCCGCCGCCTACTATGATTACGCGCATCGGTATCACCTGTAGTTTTTCTCCTATCTGTCTCGCAAATCCGCCTTCGAAGACGACCGTTAGAAGAATGACGAGAAAGACGGTCCCCGCAAGGATATCCGCACCCGCTGCGTTCGTCGGCGGTTCGGGAGACTGTAGACGTATGGCAAAAAGCGTCGCAACACTTGCAGGTATTATGCCACGCGGACCGACGAAACTCACGAACAGTTTTTCGCGTCGTGTCAGCCTCTTTCCTGTCGTCGATACAAAAACCAGAATCGGACGGACGACGAGTGCGACGGCGACGACGACTAAGAGGCCACCGACACCTAAGTTCAGAAGCGTGTCGAACTCTATCAGCGCGGCTAGGGCGATAAAGACGAAGGATAGAACGATGATAGTTATGTCGCCTTTGAAATCCTCTATCTCGTCTTCGTAAGGGATGTCTGCGTTTCCGAGAACCACACCCGCAGTCGCCGCCGCCGCGACACCTGCTTCCTTCGCGACTGAGTCTGCGAGGCTGAAAGCGAGTATCGCACCGACGAGCGTCATGAGGCGTGCGTTCTGCGGTGTCCAGCCTCCGGGTGTTCTGACCCTCGTCAGTAGGTACCAAAGCGCGCCAGCGACAACGAGACCGACGAAGACGCCGACGCTCATCCTCTGTACGAAGTTGACCAAGTACTCCGCGGGGTTGACCTCCTGAGACGCGAGAAGCTTGAAGATGACGACAGCGAGTATCGCGGCTGTTACGTCGTTGACTATACCTTCTGTCTCCATCGCCGCAGCCACACGGTCACGCACGGGTACGACGGCGAGTATCGGTGTGATGACCGTCGGTCCCGTCGCTATCAGAAGCGCGCCGACGAGTGCGGAAACGCTCCATCCCGCACCAAGAAGGAAACGTACAGCCAACGTCGTACCTACGAAGGAGATAAGCGCGCCAACTGTTACGAGACGTAGTGCCTCCGTGGGTGCTTCACGCAGTTTCTCAGCTTTCAGATGGAAGGCACCCTCGAAGACGATTATTGCGACGCTCACACCGACGATGACCGAGAGCGACTCTCCGAAGATATCACGTGTGACGATTCCTAGTCCCTTCGGACCCACAGCGACACCCGCGAGTATCAGGAAAAGAACGCTCGGCACGCGGAAACGGT
>Ga0207714_1002547_pt1 | contig 10932 bp, 13 predicted proteins | sample PonA232FremontCA_2_FD_187270 | JGI IMG/M metagenome (GOLD analysis project Ga0207714, IMG submission 187270) | Marine sediment microbial community from Fremont, CA, USA - Pond A23 Sediment 2 (SPAdes) | ecosystem: Environmental > Aquatic > Marine > Unclassified | place: USA: Fremont, California... | reverse complement strand
TCAATAGATGAAAGAACCTTATCCTGATCTGATGGGTCCCAATCCTCAATATCTGTCATGTGGTGTAACCCACTAATATTTAGCTCTACGGCATTTTCTATTGCCGACCTAACAGCACCCTCCCCTTCGGCAACTAGAGTTTTATTTGCATCTTTGTGTTCATCATAATCTACTACCTTACATCTCCACTTGCCAAGTCTCTTGACTATTTTCTTGGTTGCCTTCTGTCCTGGATCATCTTTATCCATCCATAGAATTATCTCATCAAACTTGTCTATAGTTTCCCAACTTTCCTCAATCCATTGTAAATTGTTCGTCCCAAATGGCACGCTGGTAACATTATCTATACCAGCCTCTGTAAGAGCCATTGCATCAAGCTCTCCCTCTGTGATTGTTAAAGGTTTGTCGTAGTCAAGGTTGTCTGTCCCCCAAAGAACTGGTTTTCCTCCACCAGCCTGCCATATCTGCTTGTCCTCTTTTGTCCTATTTGGCACTCTGTATTTCATCAGGACTACTTCGCCGTCCTCATAGTACGGGAAGGCAATATGATGATCGAACTTATCACCTCGATTGTGGCTTTCTTCCATTATGTTCCAGTAGTCCACTGTTTTTTCTGATATGCCTCGCCAATCAAACCAATCAAGAACCTCATCTGAAAGGTTTGTCTCTACACTGGACAAGTCTGGCTCATCATAGTCTCTTTTCTTACTTGACAGCCTCCCTACACCATGCGGTTGCTCGCCAGCGCTCACTGTGAAGTTTTCATCAATCTCTCCAAAATCAACGAGGATTTCTTTAAAAGATTTCTTCTTCCCACACTTAGCCCTATGACAGACGAATGCCCCAGTTTCTTTGTTTATATATGCTGTTTTTTTATCATTGCTTTTTCCACCTTTACAGTATGGGCATTTGATAAGTTCTATTTCATCATTACGTTCGTTGTATTCTCCCAAATGTTTATCAGCGAACTCTATAGGAGTAATGCCAAACATATCTCTAAGTTTTCTAGGTGTCATCTTTCACCTCACGTATATTTTTTTGCTCCTTTATATCAAACACCGACCCTTCTATATCGTGTTCTTCTGCAATCTCTTTTATGATTTCTTCTATGTCTTGATACACCTTTTGGTCTCTAGTTGCTGGCTCTGACCCTCGCTCAGCGGCGTAGCAAACACCATCATATGCTCCATCAAATCGCTTGAGAAGTTCGAACCAAGCTGTCCGATATTTTATACGATTTACGCCGAGAAAACCCCGTAGCTTGCTGCGGGGATGAATCGGCATTAGTTAAAATTAAGCCCTTGCCCAAAACTGACCACCTCTACGTTTTCCACCTTCCAGTAATCATCTTCCTCGCTATCAACCCGCACATATCTACCGTAACTAAAAATACCCTTGGCCCTACTTCGCTTTTTTGTATCGCAATATTCTAGTAAATCATTTGGTTGTATGTCATAACGCTTTTTCCGCACGCTTCGTCCGTAAGTCTTACGATTTGTCTGAATCGACCTGTTATTGCGTCGCTTTCTATGTACCTGAATCAGTTTACTGCGTTTCTGTCCATTACCACCAGCAATCACAAAAGCATCATTAACGTGGCTCTTTTCTATGCCGTTCTCAATACGATTCTTTTTAGTAATGTGGCCAAACGTATAATCTGCGTTTAGTTCGTCAACCATCTTCCAACGCACTTGATTCATGAACGCCGCAGATTTAAGTGACTTTCTTGCCTTTTTTTGCACTGCTGGATACCCATACTCTTCTGCAGTTTGATCACCTTTCTCTTGATTGCAATCATGGCAAGCTATTGTCAAATTTGACACCCGATCAGAACCGCCACGTGAGCGAGGTACAATATGTTCCACTTCTAGCGGTACATCCGTTGCCTCACAATAAGCACATTTGTGGTCAAACTTCTCCAGCAGATAATTACGCACGTTGTACCCTTGTAATGTGCCCTGCTGGTACTCTTTGCCATTAATTTCTGGGTTTTCCATTTTCTGGGTGTCAAACTGGGCGACCTCGATTATGACTTTATCTATCGGTAAAATCTCTTTGATACGGTTAACCAGCCGAATGTGTTCGTTCTTCTTATGGCGTATAGACGGTGCCAACCAACCATCTTCTCTTTTACGATTATCGAACCGTGGCTCTCTGTAACGTGTATTGCGGCTGCGCCTATTACTTCGATAATTTCGTCTCTGTTCTAGTTTCTTGGAAATATCCTGTCGCAATTCTAGTTCCCCAGAAATCAGTTCTTCCTGATCGGTCACAACAGAAAATCCAACCTTCGAATAGCCAGCGTCGATTCCCAGCGTAACCTCTTCTGTATTCTTTTCGCCTTCGATTGCATAGGTCAACCGAATTGTAAATGGATCACTCTGCACAACTTCCGCTCGCCCATCATCCAGCATGTGACGTGCTTTGGCTGGATTTGTGGGCATTAATGGTTCTCCATTCTGATCTTGTACGTAAACTTTTTGACTCATAATAAGAAGTACAGTTTCACGCTGAGGTCATCAGCCTCTCTTGTACTAGGAGAGTCAGTTCCCATCGTCAAGGTTGAAGAGGGCACAAGTCTGTATGATGTTGCATAGCTAGGGATAGCACTATGTTTCGTCCACACAAACTTCCAGAGCGTGGAGCTTGGGAGGCACCCCACGGTGTATTTCAGACCCAATCCTCGAACGTAGCTCATCTGCCACCTCCCTAAGGTGACATGGCTTAGACTAATCTCCTACCAAGCCCCGTCCCTTGGGGCGGGGTAGTTGAAGTTCAGTCATTTTTAGGTATCCACCCGTATTCTTCATCATAAACGTATTCCTCACCATCTATCATCTTTGTTTTCTGGTTGCTATTATTATTTTTGAACTTAAACTTATCGCTGCCATCTTCAATGTAAGTTTTTGGTTTCTCCAGAAATGTTTCAACATGGCCACCTGAATCCCTCGACATGAACTGTTTGATACTCCATGCATCGTAGCTCCAATAAGTATTAGTAGCCCTATTATTTTTATCGTAAATAGATATAGCCTCTTTTAGTTCTGATACCGAAAAACCATCTTCCAGCCTTGCTCTGATAGCACTCTTAAATGATTCTTTAAATTTTCTATGAGATACTGTGCTTTCTTGACTTACCCAGTGGTCGAATACTTCTTGTAGTTTTTTCTGCTCTTCTTCATCTTTATTTGTTTCGGATTTATCCGAAACGCTATTATTATTCTTTCTCTTACTACTACAACTACTATTACTACTATGGTGCCGATTATCCGTATTCGGGTTATCCGTATTCGGGTTTTGAACATTCGGTGGATTTTCCAACATATCTGGAGATTGAGCAACTACCCACTGAACTTCAGAAAATTTCCCGCTATTTTCGTCTCTTTCCTGTTCTATTTCTAGGTATCCATGTTCTTTTAACTCTTCTATAGCGTTGCGCACTGCCGTTCTGCCTTCACTTGATCTTTTGACTAGATCAGTATAATTAAATTCCCACCCATCAGGTCGTGTAATCAAATAAGTATGTAGTCCTTTGGCTTTCCAGCTCAGCTCTTCCTCGTCTTCTAACATTTTAAGGTGTATCGTTTTATAATTTTCTTTTCGGTATTTTGTTAATATCTTATCACGACTCATTATTCACCCTCCGTATCTCTTAATCATTATCACAAGGTCAAAATCCATTTCTTCCCCTGTTTCCTACCAGCAATTTGATAAGGCTCTTCAGTTATTATTCCATGATTCTTCAGCTCCTTAATTCCACCACGCACTGCCGTTTTCCCATCATCGAACCTTCCGTATAAATCTTTTTCGTCAAATGTCCACCCTTCATATTTGTTTTTCAGAAAATAAAAAAGTCCGATTGCCTTAAAGGACAAGTCGGAGTAGTCATCCTCTATTTTTGTGACTAGTTCTTTGCCAGTCACGTCTACGTTATCTACGATTACTTTACTCTTGCTTCGACCTACCATAATTTCACCTCCGAAGTTTTGAGGGCGCATGCCCTACCAAGACATGCACCCTCATTATACATGAAAATATTGAAAAATCAACCCCCACTAAAATGGAATATCTTCTTCATCATCAGAGTCGTTGTCAGGCATATCTTCGCTGTTGCCTTGCTGACTACCGCTACCTGACCCACCGCCCAAGTAAACGACTCGTCCACCATATCTACCTGCCAGTATCTGAGGGCTAAAGCGAGTATTACCCTGGTCATCTTCCCATTTCCCTAGGTCTAGGCCCCCAATTACGGCAACCATCGACCCTTTTTCTAGGTATTCGGCATGATTCTCAGCCGAATCCCCCCAATCTATTACATTGACAAATTGAGGGTTGTCGTCATGAGTTTGGTCGTCAACAATTGCGAACTCTACCTTGGCAGTTCCGTTCTTAGTATATTCCAGCTCTGGCTCTTGTGGAAGTCGTCCTATTCCTATAACCTGTAAAAACATCTATACCTCCTCGCATAGATAAATATTTTCATCATGTGATAAAAGAATCTTATTATCGTCAGTGGCTTCTGGTATGTTATCCTCGTTTTCTGCTGGTGGCATCATTTGACCCCAGAGTATTTCACCATGCATCTTAGCAAGAACCCTTATATAGTCACTATTAGGCTCCTTGTCAGTCCCCACAACCAAGAAACCATAGTCGTCTCCAACACCTCTAGTTCTATCTACCATAACTTTAAAGTCAGTTCCTTTATATGTTTTCGTGACTCTCTGCCAATCTTCATCGAGCAACTCTATCTGTGCTATTTTTATTAAGAATTTTTCCATAAACACCTCCCTTTTTAATCAGGTAAATCTAACATAAGCAATCTTTCTGCTAAATGCCAGATATTAATTTTGATATCCCTATTTGTTTCATTGACATATATTTTCCCCCATCTGTCATGGCAGAGTGCATCTGCCCGATACACTTCTGACCGTGGAACTCTCTTAAAATTCATGTCAGCATTAAATAATTTTTCAATATTTGCTTGTTCAATTTTTTTATGCAGGTGTTTGGGGTCAGTTCTTACTGTTATGTGCCTACCTTTATCATCCCAGTTTTTCTTTAGATATAGCGAGCAGTTTATCAGCCCAGCAAGCTCTGCTTGCTCGGAATTGTCTATATTATGATACTTCCCATTCTCGCTATATATATCTTTACCATCGCTTCCCGTTACCACAAACCCATAGACTCCTACTCTACTACCAGCAATTTTTTTTCTACTACCGTCAGTCTGTACTGTGATATCACGAATGGTATCATCTCCTTTAATCTGGTAGACCTCTTACCGCTTCTTCACGATCTTTTTTGAATATTCCGATGTATTTTCTTGTCGTGCTCTCTTCCTCGTGACCTAGTATATCTCTGATTACTTGTATATCTACTCCATTTTTTCTTAATCTTCTACCCATTGTTTTTCTCCCACTGTGAGTAGAGACAATCTTTTCTTCCTCTAGGTCTATTTCATCTAGCTTGCTTTTTATTATGTTATCTACTGTCTGTCTTGTGATGTGACCCTCTTTGTAGGGAGAAGGAAAGAGGTATTTGTCTCTATCCAATTCTTCTCTATCGAGCCACATAGATAAAGCTCTTTTAGGTTTTGGTCTTATAAACACCCCCTTCATATTGTCATTTTTGCTTTCACTAGCCATAATAGCTTCTTTTATTGTTCCGTCTGGATTGGTAATATCTTTTACTTTCAGGTTCAAGAGGTCACTTACTCGGAGAGTTAATGTGAACAGTAGCTCTATTACTGCCCTATTTCGTACATCTCTTTTACTCCCGTTTATTGCTTCCTTCTTGAACGCTTCTCTTAATTGCCTAAACTCGTTCATTGTTAATGCGTCTGCTTTTTTCATTTTTTTATCTCACCTCGATTCTAAAAACAATTATAACTGAGGTGAGTCAAAAAATCAAGTTTTTACAAAAAATAGTAGATAAGAAAATGATGCGGTTATGTGTAAGTGGTCACTGTGATGCGGTTATATATGAGAGTTCACTGTGAATCATGCGGTTATATATACGGACTCACTGTGAGCTTTTCAAAAGCCGATATCCTGTATCCCCCATAGACCCGCCCAAGCCCTGTAACGTAGTGAGCAACAGGGTTTTGGCAATACATAGTCTATATAAATTTTAGAGTACCCTCATTATAACATATAAGGTTTTGTTTGTCAAGTCTGAGTGCCATAAAATTTTATATTGTCCACTAAAATTCCGATTGTCAACTTATATGGTTCTAACACTTTACAATGTCCAGTAAACTCGTAAATATAGTGAACATTATAAAACAATATGGTAATTTTGCTTGATATTGTCAAAAATTAAAGAACCTTCGTTTCCCCCTTGACAGGGAGGCAAATCTTATATATACTGATGGCGCAGAATCTTGGTCTTAATCATCTCGGAGTGGAGCTAGGATTACCAGTCAAAATCTTACCGCTCTGTCCCCTCGGCTCCTGTCATAGGAGATGTACGAGGGATAACGGTGATACTAAGAGGTGTTCTGAAGCTCCCTATGTGCCCTAATTATAACAGATGGAGGAGATAATATCAACATTTTCGTATTGAGCAAAGACCCTAAGAGATGTGCGATCTACCATAAAGATAAGCACGTTAATAAAATGATATTAGAATCAGCCCAAATGCTTTGTACAGCCCATCACGTCTACGGGAATAATGCTCCATATAAAAAGACTCATGTTAATCATCCTTGTACAAGGTGGGCACGGGAAAGTATGGCTAACTATAATTGGCTACTTAGCCTCGGAGAGAATTTGATAGCAGAATATGATTATCGCTACGGAAATAAGGTTCATGCTACAACACAAGTTATAGCGTGGTTGCGTAATAATAAACCAGAATTACCTAATAATGGAATAACAGAACGACCAATGGCAATGGATGATGAGTATAAAACAAATAGTATCGTGCGGTCGTACCGTAACTATTATATTGAGGAGAAAGTTAAGGGGGCGAGTTGGACTAATCGTCCAAAACCAAGTTGGATAGATGATTAACTGGTTTTCGATATTACCCTTGAAATAGCTTGATGGGGGAGTTAGTATAAGATTGTCGATCTTATTCATCTCGGTCAGGCAAAGAAGGCGAGCAGGAGGTCGAAAACCCTCCCAGTCCTACAAGAGGCAGATGATAGGGGGAGACGAACGTCTCGTAATGTCCTAATAATGGCTGTTGAGTGGGGTGAAGCCGAATGATGATATACCTAGGAGGTATAATATGGATGAACCTAAACAAGATGAATTAACAAAAAGGTCTTTAGAGAAGTGCCCTTCTTGTGGTAGATTGCACGAGAAGGGGGAGCGAGTATGTAGTAAATGTGGAGCGCACGTGCTGTCAGCACAGACAGATTTTGAACCTGTAGGGAATGACTTTGACAAAATAAGGGGGTAATCATGTTCCTTGACGAGGATGAGATGAGATTAGAATTTTCTGTTGAGAAGGATGACGAATGCAGTGTTTGTGGACAAAACGGCGTAGGAATACAAATCAAAATTGGCTATACAAATGCAGATTTTGTTTGTAGCGACTGCATAGATGACTATTTTAAGTCTGCTGAGGCAATTATGAATAAGAAAGTGGGGGATAACGGAGAACTATTTAACAAGTTAGAGGATAACAAAGAGCTAATGTCAGATATAAGAGACCTAGCAACATCGGATTGGACATTTTATTCTGATATTTTTGACAAGCTCACGGAAGTTTATAATACCTTGTTTCCAAATGGCATTACTTCTGGTAGACCAGTTAAAGTTGGCAAGACAGAAGTTAAGGGCTACAAGGGGAACAAGGTAAAGGTTGGCGGGAGTGGTATAGGGTATATACCTAAGTACTCGCACAGTACGAGGGCAAGATATCCCGATAGAGCTGAGCAAATCAGAATCGCTAGTGATTTATGGAAGCGTATACTCCCTGAGATATCCAATTATCAAGATCGTAGTGAAAAATTTAAAAAGTTTTTCAGTGAGCTTGAAGAAGTGTCTCAGGAACTAGAATACGACCTGCTGAACTATCATAATGAATTACAATACAGTGAAACTTTCAACGAAACTATGAGGTTTAGGGGGGAGTCTAGCGATACTTTAGTTGTTAGGCCCCGTCAAAATTATAGTCGTGCTGGTGTATACTTTCAACATGACAAATATAATGATATTCCAATTGACCCGCCTGAAAATCATATACAGCAATGGCTTGACCTACTGCCTAATATAAAGTCTGTGTATGAGATGGCTAAAGAGAAAAACGGTAAGGTTTTAGAGAAACAGAATAAAATCATAGATAGGGTAGAAAGTGCAGTTGAGCAATGGTATGTAGCTAATTCAATATCTTTTTAAAGGAGTGATTTCTTACAATGCAAAAAATTGACCATGAAGAAATGGTTAAGCACGTTATGAAGGCGTATGAGACTCAGACAAGCTTGTTTGTTATGGGTGGTACGGGAATAGGTAAATCTGATATGGTGTTAGAGTCGGGTGCACGACTGGCAAAACGTTGGAAGATGAACCCTACGACAGATTTGGACGCTAAGGATGAATTTAGAATAATTGACTTTCGGGTTGCAGATAAGCGACCTGCTGACCTTAGAGGTCTCCCTGATCTATCAGGGGATAAGACAGTGTGGCAAGAGCCTGAGTTTCTGCCCGATGAAGGGAGAGGGTTGATCGTACTGGAAGAGTTTAACCTTGCAGATAAGAGCCTTCAAGCACCAGCCTATCAGCTAGTCCTTGACAGAAAAATGGATTCCTACAAAGTGCCTGATGGATTCGGAATTATAGCTCTTGGTAACAGGCGTAAAGACAGGGCTAACGTACATGAGCTGTCTGACCCACTCAAGAATAGGTTTGATTGGGCAGAATTGACTCCACCAAACCCTAAAGATTGGGTTGATTGGGCTATGGACGAGGACATAGACGCTCGTGTAATAGCTTTTATCAAAAATAATCCCAATTTTCTTTATAAGCCCCCTTGCGAGGATAATAGTTTAGATGCTCAACGCAAGGCTTTTCCGACCCCACGAGGATGGGAGAGAGTTTCGACTAAGATTACTGGCGAACCAGATGGCGATATACAGTTTTATTCTTCAAGCACGGTAGGCAAGGACATCGCCAGTCAGTTTGAGAACTTCGTCAAGCTCGCAGAAGGGTACGATATCGAGCAAATCTTAGAAGAACCTGAAACGGCTGAATTGCCTAGTAAGCCGTCTGCCCAGTATGCCCTTTCCTCTTCGGTAGCTCAATATTACGACAAGGGTGGAACAAAGACAGAAAAACAGAACTTCTTACAGAAAGTATGTAAGATCGTAGATCGCTTTAAGCCTAGCTTCGGTGCTTTGCTTCTGCGGTTGACGATCAAACAGGATAAGAAGTTTGCCAGTCGTGAGATTGCTCGGCTACCTGAATTTAAGAGCTTGTCGAAGGAGTACAGAAATCACCTGACAGCAAGGAAGTGATATAGATGGTCATTGAAGCTGATATGACGGCTCAGGAAAAGGTTGATCGGGCTATTGTCGAGATAACCTCGGAAAGCCCGTTTTTCTCTTATCTAGTTTTAAATGCTCAGTTCGAGCCAGACCCCAACTTCCCTGCGCTAGCAGGCGTTGGGGCTTCTGGCAAGGGAATATATAATCCGAATATGATAAATCCTCCCGAAGATTCTGAGTTGGAGACTCTTTCAGTTGAAAAGGTAAAAGGCTTGATTGTACATGAAACACTACATTTAGCCTTTCAACATCCTTGGATGGATTTACCCGATCATTGGGATGAAGAGGCTAAAAACATTGCTCAGGAAATGGAAATAAACGGAACGATCAATTTAGAGACTGATTACGAATTACCCGAAAATGGTTATGTTCCAGAGGACAAGGATAATTTTCGGATACCAATGAATGAGGAAGAGACAGAGTTTCTGATGGTTGAGGGAGCTACGGAAAAAGACCTTTTTACACTATACAAGGAGATTGTAGAGCAGTTAGAGGATCAGGATGAGCCAGAAATGCCATTATCTCCTACGATGGGTAACGAAGGGGAGGAATCACAACAGGGGGGTTCTGGCGGTCAGGGAGATACAGAAGAAAACGAAGATGAAATGGACGACAATACAGGTGAGGAAGGAGACTCTTCTGATGATAAAGAGGATGAACAAAACGGAAGCGGAGAGGATGGTCTCGGAGACTATGATTTGGACAAGCAAACTGGGTTTGACGTTCACGGGCAGGGTGACGAAGAGGACGCAGACAGCAAGGACACTAATAAGGGGTCGTGGGATGAAGCCCTCTCTAAGGCTGTCCAACACGCTGTTCAGGCTGGTAGTCAGCCCAATGGAGTCGAGGAAAAAATAGAAGAGCTTATGGGGCATGATTTTAATTGGAGAGACCAACTAGATCAATTCATTAAAGAACAAATTCCACAGGGATTCACTTATAATCGTCCTTCCCCCACTACTAGGGTAATTAACCAACAGGCTGGAGGGAGTACGTACCTGCCAGATGTTCGCTACGAGGAAACAATAGATGTTATCGTTAGCGTTGATTCTAGTGGAAGCGTTAGTTCTGAGCTATTGGGGCATTTTAAGTCTGACATGATCTCAATAGCTCGTAGTTACGAACAGGTAGATATGACTGTTATCTCGCATGACACGGAGGTACATGACGAGTGGGAAATGGTCAACGGGCAAATAGAGAAATTGCGAGAGTGGAATCCTGTAGGCAGGGGAGGAACTGATCTTATAGCTCCTGTAGAATATGTTAAAGAGAATCATAGCCCTGATATATTGATAATGTTCACGGACGGACAAGGCCCACGGCCAGATCAAGTTCACTTCCCGATAATATGGGTATTAGCTGGGAACCATGTTGATGAAGGTAGTATCGAGACTGGTCGCACGATAGTTGCCAAGGAGGGGGATAGATGAATAGAGAAT
>Ga0207714_1002546_pt1 | contig 10933 bp, 9 predicted proteins | sample PonA232FremontCA_2_FD_187270 | JGI IMG/M metagenome (GOLD analysis project Ga0207714, IMG submission 187270) | Marine sediment microbial community from Fremont, CA, USA - Pond A23 Sediment 2 (SPAdes) | ecosystem: Environmental > Aquatic > Marine > Unclassified | place: USA: Fremont, California... | reverse complement strand
CGACATCGGCGTGGTCACGAATCATGCCTCGACAGTTGCCTGCCTGAACCGCGATCTCTATTTCCACGGTGACGCAGAGGCGTTTCTTGAGACCGACGCCATCGCGGAGGCCTACGGAACCGACCAGCACCTCCTCCAGCACAACCACTGATGTCCGGGACCACCCTCGCGCCGGTGTCGGCACCGACTGCCCGACCGCTGGCCGTCACCGACCGGCTGCTTGAGGTCGTACTCGACGGGCTCTGGGGGCGCGTGCTTGAGGCCCTCGCCGGGCTCTCCGGCATTAAGATGCTTGAGTACCCCTTCATGCAGCGGGCCTACCTGGCCGCCATCTGTGTCGCCATCATCGGACCGCTCATCGGGAGCTTTCTGGTGCACCGACAGATGGCGATGATCGCCGACACGCTTGCCCACTCAGCGTTTGCCGGTGTCGCCGCTGGGCTCTTTGTCAACGCAGTGCTCAACGTCGCCATCTCCCCGCTTGTCGCCGCTCTGGTCGTCGCGGCACTCGCGGCGGTGCTCGTACAAGGACTCATCGACCAGGCCGACGCGTACGCCGATACGTCACTCGCAATGGTCCTGACCGGCGCCTTCGGGCTCGGCAGCGTCCTGATCACGGCGACCGAGGGGGGAATCGCCGTCGGGATCAACGCCTACCTCTTCGGATCGCTTGCCACGGTGACGCCAACCAGTGCGGGGATCCTCGTCGCCATCACCGTCCTCGTGGGGACCGTCGTCACCGCCGTCTACCGGCCGCTGTTGTACATCACCTTCGACGAGGTGGGTGCCCAGGCGGCGCGGCTCAACGTCGAGTGGTACAACACCCTCCTCGCCGTGCTGACGGCCGTCGTCGTGGTCGGTGCGATGCAGATCATGGGAGTGATCCTCGTCGCGGCAATGCTGGTCGTCCCAGTGGCGACCGCGGCGACCCTCGGCGGGTTCAAGCGCTCAATCGCCGGGGCCATTCTCGCCGGGGAGTGTGCAGCACTCATCGGCGTCTCCCTCTCGTACGTGCTTGGGGTCGCCGCCGGCGGGATGATCGTGCTCGTGGCGATCGCACTGTATCTCCTGGTGACACTCAGCCTGCGGCTCCGCACCTGGTTCGACGGACGGATCGCGTGACCTTCTCCCGTTGATCAACCCGTGCCGATCATTCCGTCCTCGTCCGCCCACTCGCGTTCGCGGAGTTCGTACTTCTGGACCTTCCCGGTCGCCGTCGTTGGTAGACTGTGTACGAACTCCACCGCACGGACCCGTTTGTAGTCGGCCAGCTGCTCGCGGGTGAATGCGACCAGTGTGTCGGGGGACACCGGCGGATCTTCAGGGGACCCATCCGCCGGCACGACGTAGGCCTTCGGGGTCTCGCCCCACTCTTCACTCGGTGTCGGCACTACCGCTACATCCGCGACGGCCTCATGCTCAAAGAGGACATCCTCAAGTTCGATCGAGGAGATGTTCTCGCCACCGGAGACGATGATGTCCTTCTTGCGGTCGCGGATCGCGATCAGTCCGTCTTCGTCGACTGTCGCGAGGTCACCGGTGTGATAGTACCCCTCGAGACGGGCAGAAAACGCCTCTTCGGTCGCCTCGGGCTTATTCCAGTAGCCCTCCATGACCTGGTTACCCCGAACGACCACCTCGCCGATCGTCTCGTCGTCGCGCGGTACGTCGGTGCCGTTCTCGTCGACAACGCGGATGTCCGTGCCGAGGTAGCCCAGTCCCTGGCGTTTTTTGATGCCGAATCGGGCGGATCCGTTGTCGTCAAACCGTCGGCGGGCGTCGGAGGTGGTGATCAGCGGCCCGGTCTCGGTCGCGCCGTAGACATGCATCAGATACCAGCCGAACTCGTCTTCAACGGTCCGGATGGTCGCTTCCGGTGGTGCACTCCCTGCGGTCGCGATCCGGACGTTGTTCGCGCCGGTCGTCGGCGGGTCATTGGCTTCATAATACGAGATCAGCCGATTGAGAACCGTCGGCGCACCACAGAGATACGAGACATCCTCGGCTTGGATCGTCTCAAAGATGGCTGCGGGGTCGACCGCGGGCAGACACACGTGGGTACCGCCCATGCCCGTAATCGCGTAGATATGCCCCCAGCCGTTGACGTGGAACATCGGTAGGGTCCACAGGTAGACATCGTCGTCGGTGATCTGCTGGTGGTTTGCGATCAGGTAAGCGTGGAGGGTCTCCGTCCGGTGGGTTCGCATCACGCCCTTCGGATCGCCGGTCGTTCCCGATGTGTAGTTGATCGTGATCACGTCGTCCTCGTCCATCGGCGGCCGGTCGTAGGCCGCCTCGACCGATCCAAGCAGGGTGTCGACGTCCTGCCAGTCGCCGTCGACGGCGTCGGCGTCGTCGGTGAGAAACAGCCCCGTCGGGACCGACGCCCGAATCGGCTCAACCTTCTCCGCGTAGTCGTGGTGGGCGTAGATGGCGTCGACGCCGGCATCAGTGAGGATGTACTCGAAGTCCTCGGACGTGAGCCGGTAGTTCAACGGTGTGTGGACGGCGCCGATCTGCATGCTCCCGTAGGCCGCCTCCAGGTGGTAATGCGTGTTTGGATCAAGCACCGCGACCCGGTCGCCCTTCTCAATGCCATGGTCCTGGAGCACTCTGGCGAACCGGTCGGCCCGGTCGCCAAACTCGTCGTAAGTGAATCGTGTACCATCGGCACTGACGATGGCCTCCATGTCGCCGTAGTACGTCCGTGCCCGCTTGAGAAACTGCGGCACGGTGAGTGGTCGCTTCATATGAGCCCGGTGTCGAGTGTGTGATACATAAACATTGTCATGGATAATCATGATGACACGCTCAAGCGAGAGGGCGACCGGGCCCTGCTGGGAGATTTCATCTAAGTGGCGCGTGGCGATTCACAGCATCTTGGGACGGATAGCACGGGGCTTGACACCGAGGTTGATGACAGGCAGTACAAGACGGATAGCACAGAACCTAATCCTACCTCCGGCAGGATCGGTGACATCGTGCCGTGACCGGCAGCCCAGGAGTCACAGCCGGGGATAACACCGGCCGGCGGTAACGTCGCCGGGCAGGCGGAGATTCCGGGGCGATCCGCCGCTAGTCAACGATCCCGTACCCCCGGCGGAACAGCCAGACATCGACAGCGATCACAACCGCGGTCGCTCCGGAGAGGACAATCAGCGCCAGTCGCGGATCAACATCAGCGTAGCCAAGGAAGCCATACCGGACCCCATTGACCATGTACACCATCGGATTCAACAGCGAGAGCGTCCGGTAGAGTGGCGGCAACACCTCAAGTGAGTAGAACACCCCGCCGAAGAACACCAGTGGTCGGACAATGAACTGGGTCATCACCGTCAGGTAATCGAAGTCCCGCGCCCAGAGCCCGCCGATGACCCCCAGGGCCGCGAACAGTGTTGCGATGACCAGCATGAACGCGAGCAAGTACAGCGGCTCGGCCAGCGCGATTGACCGGTTGGTCAGGACGACAAACACCAGTCCGATCCCCGCGATGATCCCACCGACAATGAGTCCGCGTAACGCGGAGGCGACGACATACGCCGTGACGAACATCCAGTGGGACAACGGCGAAATAATGACCGTCTCGATGTACTCGTTCCACCGGCCGTGAAAGATTGAGAACGAGGCGTTCTCGAAGGCGTTCGAAATCGTCCCAAGGACGATCAGTCCCGGCAGGAGGAAGACGATGTAATCGAAGCCGGCAATCTGGTCGATCCGCCCACCGAGAATGACGCCGAAGACCGCGAAGTACAGCACGTTCGTGATCATTGGCGGAACGAACGTGTTCCGAGGGCGACGGATATATCGGAGGATCTCCCGGCGCAACAGCGTCCGCAACCCGACCAGACTTCCGGCGTCTCGTCCTGTCGCCGTCCGGGTCTCGGTCCCGAGGAGCGTGCCGGTCTCGGTGCCGCCATCCGGCCGCCGTCGCTCATCGCTCATGCTCGGCCCTCCGCGGGGCGTGTCATATCGACGAAAACCTCCTCAAGGGACGCCCGTCGGATGTCCACGGCAGTCACTGTATGCCCCGCCGCCTCAAGCGTCCGGAGCACGTCGGGAACGAGTTCGCTTCCCCCCCGAGCGGTGACCAGCAGACGACCGTCGGCTAGCTCCGTGTCAACGACGCCCGGGAGCTCTAGTGTCGGTGGGGTCGCCGGGGGATCCACCAGCCCGATTTCGAGGGTGTCGGTCCCACGGTTGGTCAGCTCCGACGGCGTTGCCACCTCGACCTTCCGCCCCTGATCGAGGATCGCCACCCGATCACAGAGCCGCTCGGCCTCCTCGATGTAGTGGGTTGTCAACAGAATGGTCGTTCCGGCGGCGTTCATCTCCTCGATAATCTCCCAGAGGTCGTGCCGAAGCTGGACGTCAACGCCCGCGGTCGGCTCATCGAGAATCAACAACTCCGGGCCCGAGACCAGCGCCCGGGCGAGCAAAAAACGACGCTTCATACCGCCGGAGAGGCGGTGAAACCGGGTGTCGGCCTTCTCCGCGATACCGACCATCTCAAGGGCGGCCTGGGCCCGTCGCTCGGCCGTCGGCCGGTCGAAGCCGTGATAGCCCGCCTTGTGCTCAAGCACCTCCTGGATTGGGAAAAACCGATCAACGTTGTACTCCTGTGGGGCCAGCCCGATCCGGTCGCGGACCGTCCGGTAGTCCGCAACGACATCGTGGCCGAATACCTCCGCGCGCCCACCGGTCGCCTGGACCAGCCCGACGAGAATATTGATAAAGGAGGTCTTGCCGGCCCCGTTGGGACCGAGAAGCCCAAAGAACTCGCCGGACTCGACGGTCAACGAGAGGCCATCGAGCGCCTGCACATCGCCGTATGACTTCTTGAGATCTCGAACGCGGATCGCGGCCGTCATTACCCAGTTTCAGGGGCCTCGGCCGATTAAGGCCGTCGCACTGAGGCGGCCGTCAGTCCTCTGCGTACTACCAGATCACCCACGCGGTCACCGGCCAGCGATCCATGGATCGAACGCTCGTTCGGGCGGAGTCCGTGTCCGAGGCCGCTGTCCCTGACGATGCCATCGTGATTGACCGCCTCGATCGACCCAGTAAGCGCGTGTGTACGATTCTCTATACCGACGCCGTTCAGGGTGAGAAGGCGTTGCGATCAGAGTTGCTCAACGGAGACGCCTACGTCCTGCGGCTGCCGGCCGAACAGCAGGGTCAACTCGGCACCGGAATGCTCGATGGCCGCGTTGTGACTATCGGCGACGCAGACAATCAGGCATACCGGATCCGGACGACGCGCGAGCAGATCGTTGAGCCCGCTCACACGGTTGTTGCCATTGAGGTTGCTGCCGACCGCAAGACGTTCCGCGATGTCGTTTTCGCCACCCGGATCGATGTCACGCTCAGTCCGTTGACGCTTTCTGAGGCCGTGCGAACCCGCCTGGAACGGACGATTCGTACGCACACCCACACGGAGACGAAACCGCTTTCTGACGCGTTTGAACAGCTTCTCACAATACTTGAGCTCACGCGGTCCGCCGATGAGTGGCGGTGGCTCTTTTATGACGATCGGCTTTATGAGTACGCGCTCTTTGTCTCTGAGCCATCGTAGTCGTCCTCACACCTCCAGCTTGAGGATCGAACTGCGGATGCTCCGGGGCTTCGAACGAGCAGCCATACCTATCGGAGAGTGGGACACTGTCTATATACCCAAGAGCCGCCGAGGTATGACCGGACGGGTGCAGTTTGATCATACGTGGAAACCAGAATGTCATAGAACGGTTGTCCCACCAGTCCTTCGATCCTTCGTCGCTCAGTTTGACATCCTCCCCGCGCTGAAGCGCGAGGCTTTCGCCTCGCATTCTCCGTAATTCCTACATAGCCGAAGAACGCTGGTACCGAAGATACGCTCCACTACCGATACAAATTGTGGCGATAAGTAACAATCCACCGCTGATGACACCCCTCAGCGTGCCTGAAACTCCGGGGGTTTCGACTATGTTGAAAGCCCGCTGAAACACAAGTAGTTGAAATACCAATAGAAGGCTTCCGCCGGATACCAACAGCCGACTTTTCGAAATTTCACTCATACTTCAGCCAGCACCCGGCAGTTGTATAGGCGTTACCTACGCTCTCTGGCTCGGAAACGCGAAACTATACACGGTGTTCGTTCCGGCACTCCTGCTGAGTAACGTGTCGGGTCCCTAAAATAATCGCCCTGTTAAGCGTTCTATGATACTCTTATATGGAAACCGCTATTGCTTTGCCAACCCAAATCACATCGTTGTGGCGTTTCGTCTTAACGGCCGAGGGGGGAGTTCGGCGGTTGCAATCATATTTCTTGTTGGGATTGTGGTGGTCGGAGGCGGCGTGACCGGGTATTACGCCATACAGTTCGCCGATCAACTGCAGAACCCCCCGCCGGCACTCAGCGTTACTATCACCCAGCAGACCGGGACCGTTGTGACAACGCACGCGTTCAACGGTACGGCTCCGACCGACCAGGCGAACGTGTCCGTCACGATGCAGCACACGGCTGGCCCAGTAGTGGACGCCGAGCGTCTTGAGATTACGGTGAACGGGTATCCGGCGTACGATGTGTACGACGCACCGGATCCGTACGCCTATGCAACGTTAGCTGCCCAGCCGATTGCCGACGAGTGGACTGCCGGCGAACGTGCCCGGGTGGTCGTGTACGGGAACGATGTGTACCATACCGGAGAGAACTCGCCGAATGGGCTTCCGTCGTTCTTTCACAACACTGGAACGCTACGAAAGCCACTTGATTCGCCAAGCGACCACCGAGCGAACGAACTCCAGTCGGGCGATATAATCCGTCTTGTCTGGACCTCACCGACGGGGCTGAACAAGCACGTGCTCACAGAAGCCGTCCTGCGGTGACCGTGTGGCATCGGCGTCGGCTTCCGTGGATGTCACAAAGCGGGTACACGACCGACTGGCTTATTACGCGAGGTGGCAGTATATGCCGGTATGGGGCTACTTGATTCGCTCATCGTCTTCGTGGTGAGCCTCATCGTTGGCGGCTTTGGCATCTACGCCGGTGGACGCGTGATGACCAACGTCAAGGACTACCGCTACGCGATCATAACGGCGTTCATCGGGGCCATCGTCTGGTCGGTCGTTGGCTTTTTTGTCGGGTGGATCCCGCTGTTTGGTCCGCTGCTGGTCTTACTCGCGTATCTCGGCGTCCTCAACTGGCGGTATCCCGGCGGATGGGTGACCGCTGCCGGCATCGCCCTGTTCGCGTGGGCCGCCGCGCTGATCGTGCTCTGGGTGCTAGCCGCACTCGGCGTTGGGTCCTTTGAGGCGGTCGGAGTGCCCGGAATCTGAGCCATCGCAACGACCGTGCGGACACACACCGATTGACTCGACGGCAGTCACCGGCTGGCTGGTGTCTATCATCTGGCCAACGACGCGTGGACCAAGGAGTCGATATCAACCGGCGAGAATCTGAACGCCGTTGTAAGTGGCACTCCGGACAGAGCTGTCGGGGCCGGCGGAACTCTTATCGAGTGGTGACGCTGTCGTCGCGACACGGAGATTCTCACTAGAACGTCGGCACGAGGGCGTTAACCGAGTCGCGATAGCTGTCGTATGCCGAGCCGAACGCGGTGTGGAGTTCCTCTTCCTCTGCTGGGAGCGACCAGAGTGTGACGGCCGCCATCACCGGGCTCACCGATAGCACCAGCGGCAACCGCAACAAGAGTGCGCTGCCGGGGACAATAAGCCAGATCCATCCGGCGTACATCGGGTGACGGACAAGCCCGAAGAGTCCCCGACGACAGAGTTCCCCCCGAGCCTGTGCGCGGAGCAGTTGCCAGTAGGCCACCAGCACGCACGCCACGCCAGCGCCGACGAGTCCGCCTCCGGCCGCGTAGACGACCGACCACGACGGGATCCGTACTCCAGGTAGCACAAACCAGTTGAGCGCCGCCACAACCGCCGCGTACGGGCCAACCAGCCCCGCAATGGTCACGCCGGCGCCGAATCCGGGGTGCGATCCCAACACACCTAGAGTACCTGGTGCAGCCACAAAGACCCTCTCACCTCGGTGAGCACCGCCGCAGTCGTTTGGCGCTCAACGTGTATCCCGGATAAGAGGAGCCGTTCTCGTGTCGATCCTAGCGCGGATCACTCACCGTCGCCCGAGCCAGGTACTACATCGCATTGCGACCGTCAGGTGACCCCGAGGAGGGTCGTGAGCAGGCGATAGACGCCAAAGCCAATCACGACCGAAGAGACGAGTGTCACGACCCAGAAAACGAGCGTGACGGCGATTTTGTGCCTTGAGACGCCAGCAGACCCAGCAGCGAGCCCGCCGCCGATCACCGCGGAGATCACGATATTGTTGAACGAGATCGGAATGCCGAGTGCAATGGCCGTCTGGGCGATGATGAACCCCGGAACGAGTGCAGCGATCGACCGGCGAGCCCCGAGTTCGGCGTACTCTCGTGAAGTCGCCTGAAGAAGCCGCGGCGCCCCCATCCAAGCGCCAAACAGGATCCCCAGCCCGCCAATACCGAGGAGGACGATCGTCGGCAACCGGAGGTGGGTCACAAAGAGATCCTCCAACGGCCCGGTAGCGAGTCCGACCTGGCTCCCGCCGCCAGAGAATGCAACAATCGCACCGAGCAAAAGCAAAAACCGTCGGATTCCACGGGTTACTGACCGGCTGACCTGTTGGCGCATCAGCCAGAAGCCGGCAACCGCGAAGATACCGGTCGTCACGGCTGCGGTTACACGCGGACTCCCCGTTGTCGGTCCGAGGGTTCGGGCGGCGTAGCCCGCGACCGTCCCCTGGCTCACCCCTGGCGGGGAAGGAATGACCGTGAGCCGGATGTGGGCGAGGGCACCGCTTACGAACCCGGCAAGCAGCGGCACTCCGACCGTCTCAGGGACCCGATCATGACGCAACAGCGTGGCGGTGAGAAAGGCCAGCGAACTTGAGACAATCGGCACGGCCAACCAGAAGGTGCCGAGACGACGGTAGGTATCCATCGCCGGCGTACCACCGAGTGACAGTCCGACACCAACCATGGCGCCGGTGACCGCGAAGGCGGCCGGAACTGGATACCCGGTGTGGACCCCGACAGCAATGTACGTCGCGGCAGTGAGCAGTCCGGCGGTCGCTGCGAGCGGCGAAATCGTGACGCCGTTGATGAGCTCGCTCCCGACGGTCTCCGAGATGCTCCCACCTTGAATAAGGGCGCCAAGACTTGCCAGCACGCCAACCAGAAACGCTGCCCGCATGGTTGAGACGGCGTTGGCGCCGATGGCCGGAGCAAACGGGGGCGAGTTGCTGCTGGCCCCGAGAACCCATGCCATTGCCAGACAGGAGATCGTTGCAACGCCGATGAGGGCAGCCCCCGACACAGCGGTCATCAGATTGCCATGGGTCGAATGGGATTAAATCGTTCCGCCTGATGGGGGATATCACGACCGTCCGAGCCATCGACGGGATTCGTCCCGACGGTCGTGAGGAGACCGTCTTATGTCGTCACGGGAGATCATACTGAGCGCGCACCAGTTCAGCGAGCCCGCGCTCCGCAAGCATGTCTAGTGGGGCAAGCATGTCGAGTTGGACAACGCCCGGAAGCCGTCCGATCTGGACGCCACCAGTGAACGTACACCGGGCTCGGATCTCCCCCTCGCTCATGCCAAGCAGGTGGCCGGCGCGGTCGAACGCGTTCTGGGTCGCATCGTTGACCGTGGCTCCGGATCCGACAACCTGAATCGGCCCCATGTCAGTCTCAACGTCAACGCCGTGGTCCGCGCCGAGGTCGCGGCCGGCCGCCCGCTCGGCCTCGGTGTAGGGCGCACTGATGAACGGGAGGTCAGCCTCGTTCGGCAGTAACACCGGTCCGTCCAACTCAACGTCCTCAATCACCTCGACATCCATCGTCACAACGCCGCTCACATCCGTCGTGTGCAACGAGAGTTCACCGTCACCCTGATTGGCGTGTAGATCGCCGACATAAACCCCGCCGCCCTCGATTGCCACCGGACAGATCAGCGTCGCGCCAGGACGGACCTCCGGGATGTCCATGTGACCATCGGTCCGCTGTTCAAGATCGGCCTCGGTCTCGACACCATAGTCATGATCGGCGCCGATCAGGTTCTGGCCGAAGTCCCCGGCGTTGTGTGAGTCCGGCAGCGTGACCGGTGGGGTGGTGCCGATATTGCCGATGAACGGGCGCAACCGGCCGAGCGTCCCGGGCATCTCGCTCGGCTCGTACACCAAGATCGGGTGCTGTCTGGCGTTCTCCGGGATGTCCATGACCGCCTCCGCGTCAGTTGCCAGTGCGTGGGCGCCTGCCTCGTCAAGGGTTACTCCGACGGCGTGCTCGTGATCGAAGGCGACCGTGTAGCCGTACTCGAAGCCGAAGGAGGAGGCGTTGGCGCCACAGTTTGCACACCGAATAGCGTCCTCGCCGGTCCCCTCGACAATCGAGTCCGGCCAGACGGCGCCACACTCCGGACAGCGGTGATCAACGAAGGGATCCTCCTGGAAGGCGTCGGCGCGCTCGGCCATCGAGCCTGTGCTTGTGGCCATGCTTGTGACCTCGATGTCGCGGATGTGAATCGCAATGGCATCGCCGACCGACGCCCCGTCAACGCGAATTGGTCGAGTGACCTCATGCCCACCACGAAACGAGGGCGTAATCATCGGCCCCCAGCAGCCCGGCGGCGTGTAAGTGGTAACAGTGCCCCCATCGGCCACGGTTCCAGCCCACTCCTGGTCCGGGCCGACAAGCCCGAGCGTGTACTGATCGACGTAGAGTTCTTCTTGAACCTCCTGTTGTGACATAAGTTGCCAAACGGTCGCACGAATATAACGGTCGCGCCCGGAAGGCCACCCCCGAAGCGTCACGGGTATATGCCGGATGGGCGTACCCGCACACATGGTAGAGGTGACCGCGCCAGCGACTCTTGGCATCAACGTCGGAGCCGC
>Ga0207714_1002545_pt1 | contig 10934 bp, 9 predicted proteins | sample PonA232FremontCA_2_FD_187270 | JGI IMG/M metagenome (GOLD analysis project Ga0207714, IMG submission 187270) | Marine sediment microbial community from Fremont, CA, USA - Pond A23 Sediment 2 (SPAdes) | ecosystem: Environmental > Aquatic > Marine > Unclassified | place: USA: Fremont, California... | reverse complement strand
CGCGTTAATCTCGCGCCGCGCGCCCGGCGCTGCGCCGCGCATCCGCGCGTCGCGTCGGCACGCATGATCGGGACAGGCGAACGGGAGTGCGAAATGGCCGCGTACGACGACAACAACGTCTTCGCCAAGATCCTACGCGGGGAGATCCCGAACGAAACCGTCTACGAAGACGAACATGTCCTCTCGTTCAAGGACATCAACCCACAGGCGCCCACGCACGTGCTGGTCATTCCCAAGGGGCGCTACGTCTCCAGCGACGACTTCTTCAACGAGGCCTCGGACGCGGAGATCGCGGCGTTCTTCCGCGCGGTGGGGAAGATCGCCCGCCAGCTCGGGATCGTGGAGAGCGGCTACCGCATCCTGGCCAACTGCGGCCGCGACGCGAACCAGGAAGTCCCGCACTTCCACCTGCACATCTTCGCCGGCCGGCACCTCGGGCCCATGCTGGCAAACACCGGCGGCGCGTAAGCGCGCGCTTGGGGTCAAGTCCTGAGGCCCGAACGCGCCGGGCCGGTGGCAACCGCGGTATGGTGGGGGCACGTCGTGCCGCCGCGCTGCCGCTATCCGGCGGTTCACCGCTCGCGCGGCGCATCCGCCCGCCCGGCCGCGCCGTCGGGCCGGTGCGGCGTCGCCGGCTCGCCCAGGGCCGTGCGCAGGGCGGCGATCTCGCCGCGAAGCTCGGCCAGCTCGGCCGTCAGCCGGCGCTGGTTCTCCGCCTCGGCGGCGGCGCGTTCCGCTTCCTCGATCTCGCGGTCCTTGCGATGCTCGGTCTCCATCGCGTTGACGATGATGGCGATGAAGAGGTTCAGCACGGCGAAGCTGGTGATCAGGATGAAGGGCACGAAGAACGCCCAGGCATAGGGGTGCTCGGCCATGACCGGCCGGACGATGGCCATGGACCAGCTTTCCAGGGTCATGATCTGGAACAGCGAGTACATCGACGCGCCGATGGTGCCGAAGAAGTCAGGAAAGCTCGCGCTAAAGAGCTTGGTCGCCATCACCGCAGCGACGTAATAGATCAGCCCCAGCAGCAGGACGATCGAGCCCATGCCGGGAATGGCGGAGAGCAGCGCCTGGACCACCCGGCGCATCGACGGCACCACGGAAACCAGGCGCAGCACCCGCAGCACCCGAAGCGCCCGCAGGACGCCGAACCCGGCCGTGGCCGGCATCACGCCGATGGCGACCACGGTGAAATCGAAGAGGTTCCACGGATCGCGCGGAAAACGCCGGCCGTAGGCCAGGATCTTGGCCGCCACCTCGACGACGAAAACGGTGATAATGATGCGGTCCAGGGCGAGCAGCAGGTCCCCGGCCGCGGCCATCGCCGTCGCCGAGGTTTCCAGGCCGAGCGTCACGGCGTTCAGGGCGATCAGCGCCGTGATCGCATAGCGTACCGTCGCGCGCTCGACGAACGCCCGCAACCCGTTCCGCCAACCCGTCGCCTGCACGCCCCGTATCCCCGCCGTCCCTCGATTTCGTGACGACTCTTAAATGTGGTCGACCGGCGCCAGCGCAAGCGGGCGGGGTGGAACGGGGCGGCGCGTTAACCGGCGGCCTTCTGCGTGCGCGGCGCCCAGACCTCGTCGCGCGCGCCGTTATCGTTGAGCCGCCGGGCGACGACGAAGAGGAAATCGGCGAGCCGGTTCAGGTAGCTCAGGATCGCCGGATTGATCGCCTCCTGCCCGTTCAGGGTGACCGCGCGCCGCTCGGCCCGGCGCACCAGCGTGCGTGCGACATGGGCCTGCGCCGCCGCCTGCGAGCCGCCGGGCAGCAGGAAATTCTTCAGTTCGGGCAGCTCGGCGTTCATGGCGTCAAGCTCGGTCTCGATGCGCTGGACCGGCTCGCTGGGGAAACGCAGGTGTGCGCCCTGCTCGCCGGGCATGTGCAGGTCCGCCGAGATGTTGAAGAGGTCCACCTGCACCTGGCGCAGCATGGCGTCCAGTTCGGCGTCTCCGGCCGCCAGCGCGCGCACCACGCCGAGGACCGAACTCGCCTCGTCGATGGTGCCGTAGGCCTCCACGCGGGCGTCGCTTTTGGCGACGCGTACCCCGCGGCCGAGGGCTGTTTCGCCGGTGTCGCCGCCGCGCGTGACAACCCGTGTTCCGCCGCGGCGCGGCTGATCGCTCTGTGCCATCCCATAGCCTCCCGAGAAAACGGCGCTAGCGGGTTCGCGCCGCCACAACCGCTACGTCGAAACCTGACACGCCGCCCGAAGCTGTCAAGTCATCCGACCGGTGAACACCGCAGGCGCGCGCCGCGCTGCCGATGCGCTTGCCAAGGCGGGCGGTTTTGCAGTACCCGCCCGTCCGCGACGTGCGGCGCAAGGGTCGTGCGGCCAGGGCACGGGGACGCGCGATGGCGGATGGCGACACGGCGGCCGGCGGCGGCCGCGTCCTGATGTTCCAGGGCACCAGCTCCGACGTGGGCAAGAGCCTTCTCGTCGCCGGGCTGTGCCGCGCCTACGCCCGGCGCGGGCTCGTGGTGCGCCCGTTCAAGGCGCAGAACATGTCCAACAACGCCGCCGTGGCCGTGGACGGCGATCTCCCGCCGCATCCCGACGGCACGCCCCAGCGCGGCGAGATCGGCCGCGCCCAGGCGCTCCAGGCGCGCGCCTGCTACATTCCACCGTCGGTGGACCTGAACCCCGTCCTGCTCAAGCCGCAGGCGGAAGTGGGCTCGCAAGTGGTGCTGCGCGGGCGTTCGCTGGGCACCCGGATGCCGCGCGATTACCACGCCATGCGCCAGGACCTGCTGCCGGTGATCCTGAACAGCCTGCGGGGGCTGCGCGCGACGGCCGACGTCGTGCTGGTGGAGGGCGCCGGCAGCGGCGCGGAGATCTACCTGCGCGATAGCGACATCAGCAACATGCGCCTGGCGGAGAAGGCGGACCTGCCCGTGGTCATGGTCACCGACAACGACCGCGGCGGTGCCACGGCCGCCATGGTGGGCAGCCACGACCTGCTCGATCCCGCCGACCGGGCGCGCGTGCAGGGCTATCTGGTGAACAAGTTCCGCGGCGACGTGAGCATCTTCCAGCCGGCCATGGACATCATGACCGAACGCACCGGCTGGCCCTGCCTGGGCGTGCTACGCTGGTTCTACGAGGCGGGCCGGTTGCCCGCGGAGGATTCCCTGGCGCTCGAGCGTGCCGCGGAAAGCGGCGGCGGCGATCTCACCATCGCGGTGCCGCGGCTGTCGCGCATCGCGAACTTCGACGACCTGGATCCGCTGTCGGCCGAGCCGGGCGTGGACCTGCGCTTCGTCCAGCCCGGCGCGCCCATCCCCAAGGATGCCGATGTGGTGATCCTGCCCGGTTCCAAGGCGACGCGCAGCGACCTGGACCTTTTGCGCCGACAGGGCTGGGACACGGATATTCATGCGCACGTCCGTCACGGCGGGCGTGTGCTGGGCATCTGCGGCGGCTACCAGATGCTCGGCCGGGTGGTGCGCGATCCCCAGGGCGTCGAGGGCGCGCCCGGTGAGACGCCGGGCCTGGGGCTGCTCGACATCGAGACCGAGATCGGCGCGGAAAAGCGCCTGCACGACGTGGAGACCACCGAGACGGGCAGCGGCAGCCGGATCACCGGCTACGAGATGCACATGGGCTGCACCACGGGGCCGGGCCTTGACCGACCCTGGCTGTCGCTGGCCGATGGCGGCGGCCCGTCGCGTCCGGAGGGCAGCGTATCGGCCGACGGCCGGGTCATGGGCACGTACCTCCACGGCCTGTTCGGCTCGGATTCCTTCCGCGCCCACTGGCTCCACCAAGTGGGCGGCCGGGCGGCGCAGCTCGATTTCGAGGCGCGCGTCGAGGGCGCGCTGGACGCGCTCGCCGACCACTGCGAAACGCACCTCGACCTCGACGCGCTGCTGCGCTGCGCGCGGTGATGGGAGACGGCCGCATGCATGGGGGCTGGCATGGCGTGATCGCACTGATGGCTGCGGCCGTCGCGCTCGCCGGGGCTTGCGCGCCGGTGCGCGCGGGCGGGGCGACACCGGAGCGCGTCGCCTCTCTGGACCCGTGCGCCGACCATTACGTCCTTGCGCTCGCCGACCGGGAGCAGATCGCCGCCCTGGCCCCGCCGCCACCGGGCGGACGCCTGCCGCGCTTTGCCCAGCGCGCGGAAAGCCTGCCGCGCTTGCGGCCCACGGCGGAAAAGCTCCTGATGCGCGGCCCCGATCTCGCGGTCCGGCTCTGGGGCGGCCAACCCGGCATCGGCGGGACGCTGCGGCGCGCCGGGATCGAAGTGTTCAAGCTGCGCTATGCCACGGGCTTCGAGACCGCGCGCGAAAACCTGCGCCGTGCCGGGAAGGCACTGGGGCACCCGGCCGAGGCGGAACGCATGATCGCGCGCATGGACCGGCGCCTGGCGACCATGCGGGCGCGCCGGCTGCCCGCGGGCGAGCGCCCGAGCGCGATCTACGTCACCCCCAGCGGCAAGACCGCGGGCGCGCGCACCTTCGCGGACAGCGTGCTCACCGCCGCCGGCCTCGCCAACATGGGCGCCGCGGATGGGCGGACGGGGTGGTACCCGCTCGACCTTGAGCGGCTGGCGTTGCGGCGGCCGGACGTGATCGTCGCCGGGCAGTTCGAGGCCGGCCTGCGTCCGGACTTCTGGGCGATCACGCGGCACAGCTTTATGCGGCGGGTGTTCGCCGAGGTGCCGGTCATTCGGGTGCGCGGACGCACCATGTTCTGTCAGGCTTGGTATGCCGTCGATGCCGTGGCGCAGATCCAGGCGCGAATGGCCGAGTTGCCCGGCATGCTCCGGCCGCCGCAGACGGCAAAAACGCCGGCGGACTGACGCACCCTCTTGCCATCGCCCGCGCGCTCGGTCTAAGCAACCCGCTTGGTGGTGCCCCGTGACAACGGGGTTAAAAGGGAACCCGGTGAGGCGCCGTGCGCCGAATCCGGGGCTGTGCCCGCAACTGTGAGCGGCGAGCCCGCGTTCCATCGTCCACTGGGGTCGCGTGAGCCCCCGGGAAGGCCGGAACGTCGAGCGGCGAGGACCCGCGAGCCAGGAAACCTGCCACCACGACGTTGTCCGTTCCCCGGCCGGGACCAGCCGCGGGAAGGCGCCCGATCGCCAGCGACGACGTCACCAAACCGATTGGGGGTCGTCGCACGGCGCGTCGGGCGTGCGTGCGCCATCGGCGGCGTCTATGGGCGCGACCCCCGAAAAACGTGAACGGCAACCGAGGGGTCGTCGCCATGAACCACGCCATGCCGCGCGCGACGCGCGCGCCTTTCGCCCTTGCCCTGCTCGCCGGCAGCGCACTCGCCGCACCCGCCTTCGGCCAGAGCACGCAAACCGCCCCGTCCGCCACCGCCTCCGGCCAGGCTCAGCCGGTCATCGTGGAAAGCACACGCATCCCCACCGAGCTGGACAAGACCGGCGCGTCGGTCACCGTGATCACCGAAGAGGATATCGAGGAGGCCGGCGACCGGACGGTTACGGATGCATTGCGGCGGGTCCCCGGCGTTGATATTTCCCAAAACGGTGGTCTTGGTAGTCAGGCCTCGGTTCGCTTGCGCGGAGCAAATTCTGAGCAGACATTGGTTCTAATAGACGGAATTGAGGTTAATGATCCCAGCACCCCGAGTGGAGGTTTTGATTTCGGCGGATTGACTGCAAGCAATATCGAGAAAATCGAAATCCTGCGCGGACCCCAGAGCACACTCTACGGGTCCGACGCCATCGGTGGTGTTGTCAGCATCACCACGAAATCCGGTGAGCGGGGTCTTTCGGGCAACGCAGCCCTTGAGGGCGGTTCGTTCGGAACGGTGCGTGGCAATGGGACGCTACGAGTCGGCGGTGAGCGTGCTCAGGGCGCCATCACATTAAGCGGTACGCGAACGGACGGGATCTCTGCCGCCGACGAGAACAACGGCAATGATGAGAAGGACGGCTTTCGCGACATAACAGTCACGGGACGCGGGCAGCTTGAGTTGAGCAAGCACCTGCGCTTGGAAGCGGCTGTGAATGTCAACGATCAGCGTCAAGAGTTCGATAATACGCCGGAGCCTGGAAATTTGCAGACTGACGCTGATCGCGTGTCCTTCACGAACCGAATTGCCGGGCGGATCAGTGCACGCCACACAGCTTTTGCGGATCGAGTCCAAAATAAACTTTCCGTCAAGCTCGTCGACATCGACCGGGAGAACAAGGGGACTTCCAACTTTAATGCCGAGGGTGAGCGCCGCACGATCGCCTACCAAGGCACATTCGACGTCGCGGATTGGCTGGTTTTGAGTATCGGAGGCGAAGTGGAGGACAATGCGTTCCGAACGCAACCTGGATCTGACGGAGGCTTCACCAATAGTTCTGGTTATGGAATGGCCAAAATAACGCCGATTGAGCGTCTCACCTTGACGGCTGGTGTCCGACACGATGCTAATGATCGGTTCGCTGACGCGACGACCATGCGCGCTACGGCTGCCTACAACCTCCGCGAAACGGGGACAACGTTACGTGCAGTGTGGGGCGAAGGTTTCAAGACGCCGACACTGAGCCAGATCAGTTTTACGAACCCGGGCATTACGCTTGAACCTGAGCGTAGCGAGAGTTGGGAATTCGGGATTGATCAGACTCTCTTCCAGGATCGGCTAAGTGCGAGCGTAACCTACTTCAACCAAGATATCGACGACCTGATTGAATTTGATAGGGCAAATTTCACATTCCGGAATCGCGCAAAGACATCGCAACAAGGTGTTGAGGTATCACTCAACGTTGTTCCTACCGATTGGATGGAGTTCTCCGCAAACTACACGTATCTCGACGCGGAAAACGCGCAAACGAATGAACGGTTGATACGCCGTGCACGCCACAAAGCCGGTTTGGACCTAAGGACGACGCCCACAGATCGGTCGCGCTTTTTCGCAAGCGTCACATATAACGGCAAAGAAAAAGATGAGCCGAGCGGACAGCGGGTAACGCTGGACGATTACGTTCTCGTCACCCTGCGTGGAGCTTATGACGTGCGGAAAAACGTAGAAATATTCGGTCGCTTGGAAAATGCGTTGAATCAAGAATACCAGACGGCATTTGGCTTCGGCACGCCCGACATTTCCGGCTTTGCCGGCGTTCGGGTGAGCTTCTAGGCGGGGCGCTATGGCGGTGTCCCGGCGCCATATGCGGATGCGCGCGGCGGCGGGTGGCCTCCTCGCCGCCGTTTGCGCCGCCCCCGCGCCCGGCTGGGCCGCGGATAGCGGCGGCGACCGGCCGGCGCGCGTGATGTCGCTGGACCACTGTGCGGACCCGTACGTTCTCGCCCTGGCCGGGCGGGCGCGCGTGGCCGCGCTTTCGCCGCGCGCCACGGACGCCTATGCCTATTATGCCGAGCGCGCGCGGGGCCTGCCGCAGACGGCGCCCACGGCGGAGAACATCCTGATGGCCCGGCCCGATCTCGTGGTGCGGTTCTGGGGCGGCGCGGCCCAGACCGGCGCGATGCTGGCGCGCGCCGGCATCCCGAAGGTAAAGCTCGCCTATGCCACGGATCTCGACACGACGCGGGACAACCTGCGCAAGGCGGGTGCGGCGCTGGGTGCGCGCGACAAGGCCCGGCGCATGATCGCCCACATGGACCGGAAGCTGGCGCGCATTCACGCCCGCCGGCTACCAAAGGGCGAGCGTCCGACGGCCGTCTACGTCACGCCCAGCGGCACGACGGCGGGCGCGGGCACCTTCACCGATCGCCTGCTCACCCACGCGGGCCTGCGCAACATGGCCGCCGCGCGCGGCCGGGCGGGCTGGTTCCCGCTGGACCTGGAGCGGCTGGCGCTGAACCCGCCCGACGTGATCGTGACCGGCTTTTTCGACTCGACGGCGCGCCCCGACTATTGGTCCATCGCCCGGCACAGCTTCCTGCGCAGGCTGTTCGACCGGGTGCCGGTGATCCGCGTGCCCGGGCGGCTGCTGACCTGCCAGGCGTGGTATGCGGTCGAGGCGATGGCGCAGATCCAGGACCGGTTGGCCGAGCTTCCCGGCATGCTGCGGCCGCAGCAAACGGCCGTAACGGAGGGGCCATGACCGCGCGCGGCGAGGTGCAGCCGGCAGCCGTGGCGCGGCGGAGCTGGCTGCTCCCCGGCCTGGTGGCGGCGACCGCGATCGCTGTGCTCGTTGGCCTGGCCATCGGCAGCGCGGCCATCGACCCGCTGCGCGCCTGGGCGGCGCTGCTCGCCGACCCTGCGGAAAGCCGGGTGGCCATGGTGGTGCAGGAGATCCGCCTGCCGCGCGTGCTCATGGGGCTGCTGGTGGGCGCATCGCTGGGCCTGTCCGGCGCGGCGCTCCAGGGGCTGCTGCGCAATCCCCTGGCCGATCCCGGCGTCATCGGCGTCAGCGCGAGCGCCGGCCTGGGCGCGGTGGTGGCGATCTACTACGGACTTGCCGCGGTCGCCCGGATCATGGTTCCGCTGTGCGCCATGGGCGGGGCGGCCGTGGCGACGCTGCTGCTCTATGCGCAGGCGCGCCGCAATCCCAGCATTCTCACGCTGATCCTGGTGGGGGTGGCGATCAATTCGCTCGCGGGGGCGCTCACCTCGCTGGCGATGAACCTCGCGCCCGATCCCTACTCGCTCCAGGAGATCGTGATGTGGCTGCTGGGCTCGCTCGCCAACCGGAGCTTTACCGAAGTCCAGCTCGCGCTGCCGTTCATGGCGCTGGGCTGGCTGTGCCTGCTCGCCACGGGGCGGTCGTTGACCGCGCTCACCCTGGGCGAGGAGGCCGGCCAGACGCTGGGCGTGAACCTGGCGCGCACGCGTCTTCTGGTGATCGTGGGGGCCGCGCTGTCCGTGGGTGCGGCCGTCGCGGTGACCGGCACCGTCGGTTTCGTTGGGCTGGTGGTGCCGCACATGCTGCGCGGCGCCGTGGGTGCGGACCCGGGCCGGCTGCTCCTGCCCAGCGCGGTCGGCGGGGCGCTGCTGGTGACGCTCGCGGACACCCTGATCCGTGCGGTGCCCAGCGACCAGGAGCTCAAGCTGGGCGTGGTTACCGCGCTGATCGGCGGGCCCTTCTTCATCTACCTGGTGACCCGGATGCGCCCGGCATGGCGATGAACCCGCGCATCACCGGCTCGGACCTCTGCGTCAGCGCCGACGGGACGCGCGTCCTTCGCGGCGTCGACGTGGCGCTGCACGGGGGCGAGGTCCTGGGGCTGATCGGCGCCAACGGCGCGGGCAAGACGACGCTGCTGCGCGCCCTGCTGCGCCTGGTCCCCCTGGACGCGGGGACGGTGCGCCTGAACGGCTGTGACATTACGGCTGCCGCGCCGCATCAGGTGGCGGCTGAGGTCGCCTATCTGCCCCAGGACCGCACGGTGTTCTGGCCGCTGCGGGTGGACCGGCTGGTGGCGCTGGGGCGCATGCCGCACAGCGGTCGGCGCTGGTTCGTGGGCGGCGAAAGTCCCGAGGACCGGGCAGCGGTGGAGCGCGCCCTGGCGCGCTGCGACGCGGCCTATCTGCGCCACCGCGCCGCGGACACGCTCTCCGGCGGCGAGCGGGCGCGGGTGCTGCTGGCGCGTGCGCTGGCGGCGGAGACGCCCGCGCTGCTCGCCGACGAACCGGCGGCGGGTCTGGACCCGTATCATCAGCTCGCGGTGATGGCGATGTTCCGCGAGGCGGCCGCGGAAGGAACGGGCGTGGCCCTGGTCTCGCACGATCTCGCCCTGGCCGCGCGTTTCTGCGACCGCATCGTGTTGATGCACGACGGCGGTGTGCTCGCCGATGGCCCGCCGGCCGAGGTGCTCACCGACGCCAACCTGGCGCGCGCGTACGGCATCCGGGTGCGCCGGGACGCCGATGGCATCCCGGTCCCGCGCGAGCGCGTGGGTGCGCCCGCATGACGGGGGCGCTGATGTTCCAGGGCACCGGCTCGGACGTTGGCAAGTCCGTGCTCGTCGCCGGCCTGTGCCGTCTGCTCGCCAACCGCGGTGTATGCGTGGCCCCGTTCAAGGCGCAGAACATGTCCAACAACGCCGCCGTCACGCCGGACGGCGGCGAGATCGGCCGGGCGCAGTGGCTCCAGGCCATCGCCGCGCGCCAGGTACCGTCGGTCGACATGAACCCGGTTCTGCTCAAGCCCGAGACGGACCGCGGCGCGCAGGTGATCTGCCAGGGCCGGGTCTGGGGCCGGGCGCGGGCGGACGAAATGCGCGAACGCCGGGCGGCGCTGATGGACGCGGTACTGGACAGCTATGCCCGCATGCGGGCGCAGGCCGATGTGGTGCTGGTCGAAGGCGCGGGCAGCGCCGCCGAGGTGAACCTGCGCGCGGGCGATATCGCCAACATGGGGTTCGCCCGCGCCGCCGACGTGCCCGTCGTCCTGGTTGCGGACATTGACCGCGGCGGGGTGATCGCGAACCTGGTGGGCACGCACGCCGTGCTCGACCCCGCCGACCGGGCGCAGGTGGCAGGCTTTGTGATCAACAAGTTCCGCGGCGACCCGCGCCTGTTCGACGACGGCCTGACGGCGATCGCCGACCGCACCGGCTGGCCCGGCCTGGGCGTGGTGCCCATGCTGACCGGGGCGGCGCAGCTTCCTGCGGAGGACGCGGTGGTGCTGGAGCGCGGGGCGCGGCCGGCGCAGGGCCGGCTCAAGGTGGCCGCGCCCATGCTGCTGCGCCTGGCCAATTTCGACGACCTGGATCCGCTGCGCCTGGAGCCGGACGTCGCCGTGGAGGTGGTTCCGCCGGGCAAGCCGCTCCCGGGTGACGCCGACCTCGTGGTGCTCCTGGGTACCAAGGCGACAATCGCCGATCTCCGGTTCCTGCGCGAGCAGGGCTGGGACGTCGACCTGCACGCGCACGTCCGGCGCGGCGGGAAGGTGCTGGGCATCTGCGGCGGCTACCAGATGCTCGGCCGGCGCGTGCGCGATCCCCAGGGTGTCGAGGGGCCGCCCGGCCAGGAAGCCGACGGGCTGGGCTATCTGGCGCTG
>Ga0207714_1002544_pt1 | contig 10936 bp, 17 predicted proteins | sample PonA232FremontCA_2_FD_187270 | JGI IMG/M metagenome (GOLD analysis project Ga0207714, IMG submission 187270) | Marine sediment microbial community from Fremont, CA, USA - Pond A23 Sediment 2 (SPAdes) | ecosystem: Environmental > Aquatic > Marine > Unclassified | place: USA: Fremont, California... | reverse complement strand
GATAACTGGCGTAAAGTATTAAGTGAAAGTGATAGCGTTGTTCCTGATGGATACGAAACTGTGATTAGAAAGAATGAGGTACTAAACGCTCTTGATGATATAGAAGCTACAAATGGACAGTTAAGTGAGCTTCAGAATACAATTAAGCATAATATTAACAAGTACGGCGAAGACTCCTTCTTTGACCTTTCTCGTATAAGTGACGACATTAAACGTGATATAATGCTAGACGATGAGCTATCTAGTAAAGTAGACGTCTTTGGTCTTGATGAAGAGATTTATAATTACCTAAATCGTGGGGAACGTTTCTATGGTGGTACGAAAGATAAGAATGCGTTTCTTAAATTATATGATAAGGGACTACGTAAGTGGAAGAAAATGGCTACAATATTCCGTTTCCCATTCCACGCTAGAAACGCTATTACTAACCAGGTACGTATGATGCAAGGTGGTATGAATATACCAGACTTAGCAAAATATGGTACTAAAGCTGCTAAGATACAGAAAGGCGGAGATGATATTATAGACATCGGTGGTGTTAAGAAGTCTGCTGATGAGTGGTTACGTGCTTTCTCTGCTAAAGGTGTACGTGGTTGGGGTTTCGTCGGAGAGATGGACCCGAGTAAGTTTGCAAAAGGTGCACCAGATGATATGGCACGTCGTTCTAAGTATATTGATTTAGGTAAGAGAATACTATCTGGTGAAGCAGAAGCTAGTGAACTTAAAGAACTCACTGGACTACCGACTGATGTTGGTGGTTGGCTCGGTCACGTTATTGAAGATAATGCTCGTATTAGTATGGCAACGTGGAAAACAGAACAAGCACTAAAGGGTGCAGATAACGTAACTGATGACCTTGCTAGTGCAGTTTTTGGTGCAACACAGGAAGCTGTAGAGGAAGGTACAGGTGCGTCGTTAAAAGAAGCCTTCGAGGAAGGTGCACAGGAAAGTTGGAAACACTTGTTTCAGTATGACCAACTTACAGATTTTGAACAGAGTACGATGAAAAGACTTATGCCGTTTTATACTTGGATGCGTAAAAACTTACAACTACAGGCTGAGAAAGTTCTTACTGACCCAGTTGGTACTAAGAAAGCATATCAGATGTATTCTAATTTACAGTACGCTAATCCAGATACTAATGAGGAAAAACGTTATAAGCCTGACTATATGGAAAACCTAGGGTACTTTAAGATACCAGACGAATTACGTGAAGCGTGGGAGGCTTCACCTATAGCAGGAGGTAATACTAGTAGTAAAGACCCAATATACGCTAACATAGATATGCCGTGGAATGATGTACAGAACTTGTTTAACAACCAAAGTCGTACATTCCTTAGTTCACTAACACCTGCAACGTTACCAATAAAAGTATTGACTAACACACAGACGTTTCCAATAGTAGGACAGGATATAGAAGAGTTTGAGGGTGATATGGTACCGGCTCCATCGCCGTTAACACTATTACCTACGTCCTTTTGGAAGCCTCTTGGTTTTAAGCCGATAAAGGATAAGGACACAGGTAAAACTGTACTAGGTGCACCTGCTAAGGCAGTTAAGACTATGTACGATACACTCCCAATGTTACGTGAGATGGATAGTATGTTTCCACAAAAAGGTACAGTAGACCTTGAAGAGCCAGAAGCACCGTGGCAAAGGTTGAAGTATCTAACTGGTATACAGTTTAGACCAGTAGACGTTGCTCAACAGAAAAAGTATCGTCAAATTGAACGTGACCAAAATCTTAGTGCAGTAGGTAAGAAAATGTCAGAACTCGGTCGCCCTCTTACAGACGAGGAACTTGACCGTTATCTTGAGGACTAAAAGTTTTGTGTGATATAATGCGGGTATCACACGTAAGTTAAAGGAATAACACTCCTATACAACGAAATACCGCATAAAAAGACCCACAGGTTTTTACGCCTGTGGGTTTTCTATTTCTTTTCGTAATTCTTCAAGCTCACGTTTTTCTCTAGCTTTAACAATTTCCTTTCTATACTTCATAACAAGGTGTTTAAAGCATAGTTGTTCACGTTTCATAGCGGGACTAGCACGTTTCGTGTCGACACGATTTGTACAGCCTTCTTTGCTACATTCCACTAATCATCGTCCTCCCACTCTTTCTTGTCAATGTCTTCATTTGGTACAAAGTAAATCTCACCATTATCTTTTGCTTTTTTCTTCTCAATAATACCTGCGTAATTGAGTGTATCTATCGCACGTTTCATTTCTTCATAGTCAACAGTTTTGTGTATACGCTTTAGTATATTCTTATACGTTGGACGCATATTGTAACTGTATATGACAGCAATTGCATCTCGTACAGTTTTTGTAATAACACCACGTCCTTCTGATACGATATTGGATAGTGGTTTGCTCATATGTTTCTCTGTACTATTGAGCAAGTTTAACGCTGTGTTAAGGTTGTTGACAGTGATTTCTAGACTATCACTCTCAGCAACACTTACTATTTGAGCAAGCGACTGTAAGTGGTCTGGCTTCTTAGCTAGGTAGTGCTTTAGTGACTCATCGTGGTTAATCACACTACGCCCCTTGTGCCACTTATCTACATACCACTGTTCATACCAGTCGTGAGCTTCACTGGTATACGTCATCTTTCCTTCTATTCTACCTATACGCTCTAGGTCATTAACAAGACGTCGACGTAAGTCTCGGTTTTCATCATCCATAGATAAAAACGGTTGCGGTGCTCTCGGTTCTTCTTGATAGACAAGTATTGTACGAGCTAGCATACCTCCACCTGCTTCGTCGCTAGGTAGTGATTTTCGTAGATACTCTGGTGCACTACCTGCAAGGAATGTCGCATAAGTTCTAGGCAAACGCTCTGTACCTCTATCACGTGTCTTGTATTCAAACGGATGTTGACAGTCGTGTAGTTTTAACAACACTGGTAACATACCACGTTGAATACTATTTTGGTTTAGATACGTTGCTATTTCGTCAGCTACTATCATTCCTGTAGACTTAGGCTCTTTCCCTTTAGCCTTGACTTCCATAGCATTTTCGTGAAATGCACTAATCATAGCTTCTGGTGTCATTTTCTGTGATAGCATATTAGGTTGGTTTTCAAGTTCACTTAGTAAGTCAGTACCCATACTTATAGCAGTTGATTTACGACACTTCTGAGAACCTGCTACTAGTATTACGTACAAGTTTGGAAATACTTTGAAAAACCCTTGGTCGATATACACGTCCCTGTCTAGTACAGAACTTATAAGCGTTGCACCTACCCACAGATGGAATAGCTCTGGTGACTCCTGTTTTTCTGTGTACCTCAAGTAACCTTCTAACCAATTTCCATTAACTAGTCTCTGCATTACTTACACCCTCTTCTTTTTCGACTAACTTGTGCATCTTGTACACAAATTCTAGTGCACGTTCTGCTGCTTTAGGGGATGAATTTACGAATAGTTGATGGAATTCCTGTGAGTTAAATATCACGTCAGCTCTATGGTCGATGTCACAGTTGTTACAACGTGGCTCACGTGTATCGTCCTTTGTACAAACTTCAAAGAAGTTATCGTATGATTTATAGTATCGACAACTTTTTACTACTTCTCTTTCTTCCACTATAACACCTCCCCCGTGTGTTTTATCTAGTACTATTCCATATCTGCTATCGTTTCTGTTACAATTTCACCGACGTATTCACTGATAGGTTTATCAGCTTTGACCATTTCCATACTGCTTACGGTTACTTCAAACGTAATACCATCTTCGTTCTCTTCAACTTCGACACCTACGTCTGGGTTTTCTATTTTGTTTAGTTGGTCTTGTATGTTCTGTAAACTTCTCTTTAAACCTGACGCAAGTACATTGTTACTTTCAACGACTGCACCATCGCTTTCCTGTGTATCTCGTATATCAGATAAAGTTTCTTTTATCTCTGTAATATCGTCCCTAGTCTTAATCATAGCGTTCATAACATAAGTTAAGTGCTTTCTGTCACTTTCTGTAAAAATCATTTACTCGTCCTCCTTATTTTGTGATTTTCTTTCTAACCACATTCCGATTAAACTCATCAAATATCCGTAAGCTGTTAGTACTAGTACTTTCAACAAATCACCCCTTCCCGCTAGTACCTGCAACACCCCCAAAAGTTTGGGAATTTAAATTAGTAGCTCTCAACTTTGAGTACTAGCTTGTCACTTACTGAGAGCCCTAACCGGTAAGTGACGGTGATTTTACTTTTGTGTTATCTCTACAACAACATCACCAAAGTACCTAAGAAACTCAAGGTTGACTTCGCTTTCCTTTAGTCCATAGTGTTCAAGTACTATTTCTCTTAACTTAGAATTGCTAACTAGACGGTCTTTAACCTTCTCTTCGTTATTCTCACGATACTCTTTATACCCACCGCTCTCTATAATTTCTCTTGCCTCACGGTAAGATATCGTTTTACCAACGGCGTAAAAGTCAGATATTAGCCTACGTATTTTCTTTTCCTTCTCACTAAGCACGTAAAACACCTCACTTTCTATCTACAAATCACGCCAATTGTTTGCAGTCTCAAAGTCTATCGGTATTGTGACTTCTCGACCCCGTATGTCAATAGGTATTTCCATAGTTTCCTTCATCATCTTCTCAACTTCATCTTGTACGTCCTTACTGTGTTCAACAATAAGACTATCGTGTATGTTCATTACGATACGTGCAGGGTAGTCGTCTGGTTTATCCTGTAAGCGTTCATAAAGGTTGACAAAACCGATGTGAATTAGGTCACCAACAACACTTTGTGGTACATACGCATATGCTTCACGTAGAACGTGATTTGGTATTCCACGACGTGAACGACGGAATGAACCAAAGAACTGACGTATACGTCCTAGTGGTGTTTCAAGTGTGCCTTCCTCACGTAGTTGTCTCTCAATACGCCTGTGCCATTGTTCTATCCCAGGGTACGAGTTCTTATAGGTCTGTAGTAATTCTTTAGCACGTTTCTCACCAGTCTGTAACTCTAGTGCAATAGACTTGTATGAACGTCCATAGTTAGCACCGTGTGATATAGACTTACTTTTCTTACGTAGGTTTTGGTCTACATCATACTTTTCGATGTGCTCTGGGTTAGGTACTTCACACTCATCAAATATCATAAAGGTATTAGTTGCGTGATAATCAGCACCCTGTTCAAATAGGTTTATAAGTCCAGGGTCTTCACTTTCGTAAGCTACAACCATAGCGTCAGCACCACTAAGGTCAGCCTCTGTGAATACCCAGTCTTCGTGTGTCGGTACAAACATCTCACGTACAGGACCGTGTGGTATATTTTGTAGGTTTGTACCAGTGTCGTTTATACTAGAACGACTTGACAACCGTCCTGTTTTTGTACCACTTACGATGTAGGTACAACGCATACGCAAGTCTGGGTCAATAGGTGCTCGAATGTACGTGCCTAAGCGTTTACGAACATTACGTGACTTTAACACAAGTTCGGGAATTGGGTCATCTGGGTAGCGTCGTGACAAGCGATTTAACGCTTCTTCATTTGTCGTTGGTTTTCCCTTGTTCTTGTAGACGTAGTAACCACGTTTATCATAAAAGTATTTCTTTAGTTGTTTTGGTGAACGTGGGTTTAGCTTTGTGTTAGCATAGTTGTCATCAAGTTGCCACGGACAATTCTCGTTTATCTTTTCCTGTATTTCGTCTTCACGCTCTTTGTACTCACTCTCAAGACCTTTCCGTCGTTCTTGGTCAATCTTAACCCCGATGTCACTAGTTACACGGTAGTATTGTACAGCCTTCTTCAGCATATCGTGGTAGAAGTCGTACAACCCTACGTCCTTTAGTTCCTCATCTAGTGCTTCACCTGTACGGAAAGTAGACATAGAGTCGAGTGCGTTGTATCGTTGACGGTCTACATTTGACTGGTCTTTGTGGTAAGGTATTCGTGTGTAAATAGATTGTATTGTATCCATACCCTTTTTCAACTCTGGGTATATAAGGTGGTGTGCGTTCATTGTATCTAGGTAAAGGTTACGTGTCTCACAACCGTACCTAGCCATATATGCTATATCAAAGTTAGCGTTCTGTGCCATCTTTCCTACACTCTTGTCATACAGCAAGTCACTTATCAAACGCCAAATATGACGTTCTTGTATACTGTCCCAATAGTGTTTATTTGTAACAGTTGAACCATTTATCGTCTTGGCGAATGGTACACATATTGACCAGTCTTCACTAGGACAGAAACTTACCATATCTATTTGTTTACCTGTTAGCTCTATATCAAACGCAACTTTGTCAGAATTGAATAGGTTTTCAAACGCACTAGTTACGTCTTCCATAGAAGGCTCTGTGATTAGGTCAAACTCTGGAAGGCGTAGTTCTGGAAATTTACTATCCCCTTTTATACGCTTAAAGTCAAAAAGTACATATGGAAAATACGCCCAACGTCGCTGTACGGCACTAGGGTGTATAGTTGGTATGACTTTTCCAACTGGACTGTCAAGTATTGAACCCCGCCATCTAGTAATACTACTCTTACCAGTTAGTGCATAAAGTGGATTGTTACCTAGTGGTACAATTACATTCGGGTCTACGCCTTTCAGCTCTTGCATAAGTTCGTCTTTGAAACGGTAGTATTCTTTAGTCGGTTTGCCATTGTTAAAGAAACGCTTCTTGAAGTTATTCCCCTTAGGACGTATCTTGGAAAGGTTAGTAAGATACACACTATCACGTGGTATTCCACGCATACGAAGGAAACGGTTTAACAACCTTCCTGCACTACCAACAAAAGGCTCTCCTTCGTTTACTTCTGTACGTCCAGGTGCTTCACCAACTATAGCTATATCTGCGTCTGTCGGTCCAGTAGGTGGTACAATTTTTGCCATTACTTCCACTCCTTCTCATCGTCTTTCTTACCGCTGTACACTTCAAGTTGTAGGTTAGCAATTTGTGTTTCTAGGTTTTCTATTTCGTTGTTCTTCCTGTCTAGTTCACGCTCAAGTATAGCAACCTTTTCCTCTAGGTCAAGTATTCTTCTTTCCACGTTTTTCACCCCTTTGTAGATAGTTACAGTGAGGGTTTTTACGCCCTCACTGGTTTAGGCTTTACATTGTCTTGTCACCGTCACGTCGTATTTCACGTTTACAAGTTTCACACACTGCCTTACCACGGTGCATTTTTTCAGTAGGCTCACCGCAGATAACACAACGACTTCTGTCTTCAGCAGATATCATTACGATATCCTGTCCCTCAACGAAGAACTCAACTTCACTTCCTTTCGTAAAATCGTAACGTTCACGAAGTTCAGTAGGTATTGTAACTCTACCGACATCGTCTATGGTACGAGTAATACCCCGTCTTTTCAATGTTTATTCACTCTCCTTTGTTGTACTGTCTTTTGATGTACTATCTCTTCCCTGCCATAGTTCGTAACAGTAAGCAACTTGTCTGTCTTGTTCCCAGTCCTTCTTATCCTCTTCTTCATTTACTTGTTTCATACAGCGACTCATAAACGATTGACGGTTTTCACCCTTATTTGGTGTAAGCATTACTCTACTGTGTCCATTTCTACTTTATTAAGTACATCAAGTGACTTACTGTAAGAACCAGTACCTTCCTCAGCGTTCTTGTCAGCCTTACGTGCAAGTCTCTTCTTAGCCTCAAACCACATTCTCTGAAAATTCATACTTTGTTGTTCTTCCATTAGTAAACACTCCTTTAGTTAGTTTTATTTTGGGTCAATGTACAAATCTGTCATACCATCATTACCAGTGTCTTTGTCCAACCGTTCCAAGTCGTGCTCAAAGAAACCGTTAGGTGTTTGTATTACGCAAAACAACATACTAGACTCTGGGTGGTCTAGTATAGAGAGCACTTCACCACCACGAAATTCGTCTCCAATACTAATCGTACCTTCAATTGTTTCAACTGTACCTAGTTCCTGTACGAGCCCCTTGTTACTAGCTCGTTTCCAGTAGTCTGCTTCGTCTTTATCTATCTTGTTCACTTACTCACCCCCTTTCTCGTGGCTACTAGCCCTCAACAGTACAGGTGAGCGTGAACCCACCTGTACCATTCAAAGTAGTAGGTTATTCGTAAGCAGGATAAATCTTTTCGACTTCATTGAAGATACGGTCATCGTCTGGGTCACTGTCATTTGTACGTTGTCCTACTTCTGCAAGGTAGCGTTGTCCGACACAAAGAGCAGTATCAAACTGGTCGCTTTCCCACTGTACACCAATAGCTTCAAGCAATGCTTTAAGACCATTAGGCATACCTGCTTCAAGTGCTTTCTTACTAAGGAAGGTATTGTGCCATACCTTACGTCCCTCGTGTTCTGGGTGGTCTACGACTTCCATTTCCCAACGTAGGTAGTTAGACTTATTCCCTTCTCTAAATTCTGGCTCTTTTACGATTTCTAGTTTATACTCACCAACTGGCAACGGCTCAAACCCTTCACTCACTTCAACTTCATCTAAGTTTGTAGGTAAATCAATTTTCATAATAAACATTCCTCCTGTGTGGTTTTTGTTGTACGTTCGTTCCCACCAACGAACGCCGTGTTAGACCAAGTCTCTTAACTAACGCCCAGTCGTGCGTGTGTTACGCTCTTACTCTTTTACGTGCCTTCTTAACCTTTTCTAACATTTTACTAAAGTCTGCGTCCTCGTACTTATCAAACACTCTTACAAGTTTGTTCTTGTCTGGGTCGTAGTAGTTTAGTCTACTTTTACACGACCACTGTTGGTCACTTTCTGTCTGTACCATATAGTCATTTTGGTTATTTCCTGGCTTCTTTCGTACGACCATACGGTACACCTCGTCGAAGTGTAAAGGTGCTTTCTGTGGGAAGCTCTGTCCTGCTTCACTTAGTGGAAGGTACAACTTTGCGTTCGTATCCTCGTTAAGCACAACACGGTTGTGTCCAGTTATGATAACGTTAGCGTCAATACTTTGTAGTCCACTAAAGATTTCAGTTAGCTCGTCAGCTAGTACACCCCAGTCCTGTATACGCATTTTGTTATCTGCGTTCCATCGGTTATTTAGTGTAATAATACGGTTCTTTACTAACTGTGCTAAGACAGTCGCACTATCAAGTGCAACAGTTTCATATGGACAGTCATCTACAAGTTCATTTACTTTCGTCGTTAAGTCAACTAGTGGCTTTAGGTCTTTCGGGTCGTCGTTTGGTGAGTAGTCATCATACTCAGTCTGCGGTAGACCTTCAAGTGTCTGCATACCACTGTCTACATCAAGAACATATAGTGGCTTAGGTGCAGTACCTATAAACCACGTTTTACCTGTACCCCAAGAGCCATAGACTAAACACTTAAGGTACTCACTAATCTCAATATCACTAGCCTGTTTACTCACGTGCATCACCCCCAGTATGTTATTCCATTAGGTTCTTCATTTGTTCTTTCTGTCGTACACTAATTTCCATAAGTCTCATCATAGCTTTGACAATTCTCTCACCATCATCGTCTTCGTTTTCCATTGGGTTGTTTACGATTTCTTCGTCAATATCTTTCATAAGTTTAGTCTCTAGCTCACGTAAGTCACACAGTGTGTGTAATTTCTCTGCAGTTGATAGGTTCTTTATGTCAATGTCTAGCTTTCCGTCCTCTATCTTAAAGTTGAATACTTCATCTTTCACGTTTTCCACTCTCCCCATTTTAGTTTTATTGTGCAAGACTGTTCACGAATATAGTTGTAAGTACCTGCTTTCCGTTCTGTCCATTCCTCCACAGTTTGTCAATACTTTCAGCGTACTTCGATTTAGACCCTTCGTTTAGACTTGCTTTTGTCATAGCGACGTTAAGTACAACGTCCTTGATAATCTTAGGGCAGTCACTTGGTGGCTGTTCGTTCATCTGTTTCTTACCACGTACAGTCCCTAGATTAGGTACGTTTTTGTCTTTATTCACCCATCTCACCTCCTTGTATGTTTAGTATCTCTTGTGCAACTACGTCCATCTGTTCCTCGTCAAGCTCTGTCAAATCAGCTTGCTCAAGTTCAGCTTCCTTGTTGTTGAAGTATGTGTCTACTATATTCATAAGTTGTATTATTTCAACAGTACCAATGTCACCGTGTTCCTGTACCTTTCGCTTATCAACGTCAACCGTAATACCATTCATTCTTCTCACCGTCCTTTACGTATTCGTTAGTTAGTTCACGTGCACAATCTTCACACAGGTGTATAGTGTACCTGTTATAGACTTTGTTGCCAAATGAACTTACGTTACTAGGTTCTGTGATATCCTGTTTATACAGTTCTTGTTCTTCCTTACCACACTTAGTACACGTACCTATGTGTTTAATATCATCCACGTTACTCACCGTCCTTTTTATCAAATTCGTCACGTGGGTCCCAGAAGTCGATTGTGTAGTTTCGTTCAATTACGTTTTCTGGACGTAATGATGTGCAGATAGGTTTGTATGGACAGTGTCCGTAAAGCTCACAGTTACCCCAGTTAGGTATGAAAAGTGTTTCGTCTTTCGTCTTTTCGTACCGTTCCTGCTTAAATGCCATTTCGTTCATAAGTCGTGGGATGTACTTGTCGTATAGACCTAGCTTGTGTGAGTTATATGTTTGTAATGAACGTTCAAACTTAAACTTGTTTTTGTACACAGCGATAGCATTGATATAAAAGCCTTGTACCTTCTTTGCAATATCACTATAAATACGTTTCATAGCCATTGTGTACCCCATAAACTGACGACTTAGTGCGTACTGGTTGAAGTAGTACTTACCTAGACGACTAGTTGTCTTGTGGTCGAAGCCATACAACCCACCGTGCCAATTAATCACAAGGTCAATCTTACCTATTAGGTTGTAACGGTACGAGTCGTCTGAAAATAACTGTTGTTCGAATGGTACTTCGTTAGCAACAATGTCGAAAGGTTCTTTTGGGTACTGCTTGAAGTACTTTTTAAGAATTTCACGCCCACGTGCACTACTGCGTTTCT
>Ga0207714_1002543_pt1 | contig 10939 bp, 1 predicted proteins | sample PonA232FremontCA_2_FD_187270 | JGI IMG/M metagenome (GOLD analysis project Ga0207714, IMG submission 187270) | Marine sediment microbial community from Fremont, CA, USA - Pond A23 Sediment 2 (SPAdes) | ecosystem: Environmental > Aquatic > Marine > Unclassified | place: USA: Fremont, California... | reverse complement strand
GGTATCCGCCAGGACGAGGGCCGCGCCGCAGTCCTCGACAATGGCGCCCAGGCGCGGCAGGGCGCGCTTGAGGCGCGACGGCTCCGGCGGCGGCGCCGGCACGGCGATCAGGCCGGCATCCAGGCATCCCACGAAACCGGCCAGGAACTCCAGCGGACAGGAAAACAGCAAAAGAACCCGTTCACCCGCCGGCAGGCGCTCGCGCAGGGCGCGGGCCACGCCCCAGGCCCGCCGCCGCAGCGCCAGGCGCGTCAACCGTCGTTCCGGATCGCCGGACGCACCGACCAGGGCATGCGCCAGGGCCTCCGGGTCGGCTTCCGCCCCGCGCGTCACCCAGTCACTGAGGTCGCCCGCCCCGGCGGGCCATGGTGCCGGGCCGTCCTCGTTCATTGCGCCATTCCCCCCTTGCGATAACCGCCGCTCCCCGGCGGACGCGCCGGACCCGCCCGCGTCCGCCGGCGGGATCCGGACACGCCATTGCGGCACATTATTGTAGGGCACGACCCGGGACGTGCAATCCTCCGTGGGAACGCCGGTCCGGCCCGGGCCGTCAACGATCCGTCACATTCGACGGACTCTGCCCCTTGCACCCTGGGAACTTCCCGGACCACAATCCGCCATCCTAGCCCGGATTTCGCACGGGCTCGACAGGCTGTGTTGGCTCTGCGCCGTGCCGATTGCGGCCCCGATCGGGGTCGGGGCCAGGTATCGAAGGCCCGCAGACGATGCTCCTCCCCTCAGGGCGGGGTAGGGGGCATCATAAAAGGGGCGGGGTAGGGGGCATCATAAGAGTAAGGGGCTTCAACGTTGCAAGCGGCACCTTTTTCGTGCGTCCTTGAGGCGTGATTTCTGCAGCTAGTGGTGGTGTACACGGCCGGCGAAACCAGCCGTTTCCGGGGTGGCGCCAGCGGGCGGCACCCCCCGTGAGCCGGCCGGGTGCCCGGCAGCAAATTGGACAAGGCCGGGCCCGAAGCAGGCCGGGGGACCTGAATGGCCGATTCGGAAACGTCCGGCGCTCGCGGCACGGAGGATGAACAGCGCCTGCGCGCCGCCGCCGAGACCATTCGCACACTGAAAAACCGGGTCGCCGAACTGGAACGCCGGACCGCGGGCGTGGCCCCCCCGGCGGTGGCGATCGTCGGCCTGGACTGCCGGTTTCCCGGAGCCGAGGACGGCCCGGCCGGTTTCTGGTCCCTCCTGCACGCCGGACGCGACGCCATCCGCCGGGTCCCCGCCGACCGCTGGGACGCCGACGCCTGGTACGACCCGGACCCGGCGACACCCGGGCGCACCCACAGCCGCTACGGCGGCTTCCTGGACGACGTTGCCGGCTTCGATGCCGCCCTGTTCGGGCTTTCCCCGCGCGAAGCGGCGGCGCTGGACCCCCAACAGCGCCTGCTCCTGGAAGTCTGCTGGCGGGCGCTGGAACACACCGGCCTGCCGCCCCTGGACCTGGACGGGGCGAACGTCGGGGTCTACGCCGGCATCAGCACGGCGGACTACGCTGCGCGGGGCCTGTGGTCGGGCGATCCCGCGCAGGTGGACGCCCACGCCTACACGGGCACGGCCTTCAACGCCCTGGCCGGCCGGGTGGCCTACCTCCTGGGCCTGCGGGGCCCCGCCATGGCGGTGGACACGGCCTGTTCCTCGTCCCTGGTGGCCGTGCATCTGGCCTGCCAGGCGCTGGTCGCGGGCGAGTGCGACCTGGCCCTGGCCGGCGGCGTGAACGCCATGATCCAGCCGGAAATGAACGTCTTCTTCAGCAAGGTGGGGGCGCTCACCGGCGACGACCGCTGCAAGGCCTTCGATGCCGACGCCGACGGCTACCTGCGCGGCGAGGGCGCGGGCATGGTGGTGCTCAAGCGCCTGGACGACGCGCGACGGGACGGCGACCCGGTCATGGCGGTGATCCACGGCTCCGCCGTCAATCACGACGGCCGCTCAAACGGGTTCACGGCCCCCAATGGCCCGGCGCAACAGGCCGTCATCGCCAATGCCCTGGAACGGGCCGGCGTGGGCGCCGAGGCCCTCCAGATGGTGGAAGCCCACGGCAGCGGCACGCCGCTGGGCGACCGCATCGAGCTGCAGGCGCTGGGCCGGGTGATGGCGGGGCGCGAGGCGCCCCTGCTGGTGGGGTCGGTGAAGACCAACGTGGGCCATCTGGAAGCGGCGGCGGGGATTGCCGGGCTCATCAAGGTGGTGCTTGCCCTGGCGCACGGGGTGGTGCCGCGGTCGCTGCACTTTTCGGCGCCCAATCCCAACGTTGCGTGGTCGGAGCTGCCGTTGCGGGTGGCGGACGAGGCGACGGCGTGGCCCGGGCCGGCTTCGGCGCGTCTGGCGGGGGTGAGCTCGTTCGGCATGAGCGGCACCAACGCCCACGTGGTGGTGGGGGCGCCGCCGGGCGGGGCGGCGGACGCGGCCGGCGAGACGGACGCGGCCGGCGAGAGCGGGGAAACGCCGGCGGGGCGTCCGGTGGTGTGGCCTGTTTCGGGGCTGGACGCGGCGGCGCTGTCGGCGCAGGCGGCACGTCACGGGGCGTGGCTGCGGGCGGCGGCGGACGGCGGTGACGCGCGGGCGGCGCGCGACGGCGCCTTCACGGCGGCGGCGGGGCGTTCGGCGCTGTCGGCGCGGGGCGTGGCGGTGGGGCCGGACGCGGCGACGCTGGCGGCGGGGCTTTCGGCGCTGGCGGACGCGCCCGAGGGGCCGGGCATGGAGGCGCCGGCGGTGGCGGACACGGTGGTGGCCGGGGCACGGCCCGGATGCGTTTTCCTGTTTCCGGGGCAGGGGGCCCAGGTGGCGGGCATGGGGCTTGCGCTTTACGAAGGCGAGCCCACGGTGCGGTCCGTTGTGGACGAGGTGGACGCGGCGGTGGGGGGCGGTGTGGTGGCGGCGCTTTCGGACGGGGAGGCCCTTTCCGACACGCGCTGGACGCAGCCGGCGCTTTTCGCGGTGGCGCTTGGGCTTTCGCGCCTGCTGCGGGCGCTCGGCGTGGCGCCGGCGGCTTTTCTGGGGCACAGCGTGGGCGAGTACGTGGCGGCGGTGGAGGCCGGCATGCTGGGTCCGGGGGACGGGGCGCGGCTGGTTTCGGCGCGGGCGCGGGCCATGGGGGCGCTGCCGGCGGGCGGGGCCATGGCGTCGGCGGCGTGCGACGCCGAGCGGGCGCGGGCGGCGCTGGAAGGCTACGAGGACCGGGCGGGTCTTGCGGCGATCAACGGGCCGCGGGCGGTGACGCTTTCGGGGGCCTCGGAGGCGATCGCGGCGGCGCGGGCGCGTCTTGAGGCGGAGGGCATCCGCGTGCGCTTTCTGGATGTTTCGCACGCTTTTCACTCGCCGCTGATGGCGCCGTGCGAGGACGATTTCGGGGCGGCGCTTTCGGGGGTGGCCATGGCGGCGCCGCGGCTCGGGGTCATCTCCAACGTGGACGGGGGGTGGCACGTGGCGGCGCCGGACGCGGCGTACTGGCTGCGGCACATGCGGTCGCCGGTTCAGATGGATGCCGGTCTGCGGACGCTTTACGAGGCGGGGCACCGGCGTTTCGTTGAGGTCGGGCCGGGGCGCGGCCTTGCCGGCCTTGCGGGGGCGCTGGGACCGGATGCGCGGGGCATCGCGCTTCAGCCGCGTCCCGGCGGGGACGAGCGGCACGACCTGGCGCGCGGTCTGGGAGCGTTGTGGTGCGCCGGGGGGTCGCTGGACTGGACGGCCTGGCTGGGGGCGGATGGCCGCAAGCGGCGCCTTCCGGGGTACGCGTTTCAGCGGCGGCGGCACTGGCTGGAGGCGCCGGCGCCGTCGGCGACGGGGGGCGGTGTGCCGCTCTGGCGCGTGACGTGGCCGGCGGCCGAGGGGGCGGCGCCGGCTTTCTCGGGGGGCTGGACGGTTTACGGCGAGGGGCCGGTGGCCTCTGCGGTGCGGGCGGGTCTGGACGACGGGGGGCCCGGGCGGCTTCTCGTGGCGGCGGACCGGACGGACATGGCGGGGGTGCGGGCCGACCTGATGACGCTCGCGGGCTGGCTGGAAGCGGGATCGGGGCCGGTGGCGGTGGTGACGCGGGGCGCGCGGCGGGCCGCGGGGGGCGACGTGGACGCCGGTGGCGCGTTGCAGGCGGCGCTTTGGGGGTTCGGGCGCAGCGCGGCGCTGGAACATCCCGACACGTGGGCGGGGCTGATCGACCTGCCGGCCGGGGACGTTGCGGCGGACGCAGCGTTGTTGGTGGGCCGTGCGCTGGGGCGGCTGGACGGCGCGGAACGGGAGGTGGCGGTGCGCGACGGGACGTGCCGGGTGGCGCGGCTGGAGGCGCTTCCGGCGCCGCCGGCGGCGGCGGCGTGGCCGCCGGTCCGGTCCCGGGGGAGCTATTTGGTGACGGGGGGCAGCGGGGCGCTGGGCTGGCGCCTTGCGGAAGCGCTTGCGTCGGCGGGCGCGGGGCGCGTGGTCGCGGTGGGGCGGCGGCCGGTTGCCGCGCCGCCGGTCGGCGTCGACTACCGGCAGGCGGCGACGCCGGAGGCGCTGGGCGACATCGTCGCGGAGCTGGCGCCGGACCTTGCCGGTGTGGCGCACGTCGCGGGGACGGGGCGTTTCGCGTCGGCGGCGGCGACGGACGCGGACCTGGTGGACGAGGCGTTCGACGCGAAGGTGGCGACGGCGCTTGCGCTGGAAGAGGCGCTGGCGACGCACGTGGAGGGGGCGGGCCGGCGCCTGGACTGGCTGGTGCACTACGGCTCGGTGGCGGGTGTCTGGGGCTCGGCGGGCCAGGCGGTTTACGGGGCGGCGAACCAGGTCCTGGAAGGGCTTGCGGAGCACCGTCGGGCGCGCGGGCTCGCCGGGCTTTGCGTGGCGTGGGGGCCGTGGGAGGGGGGCGGCATGAGCGACGGGGAGGCGCTTTCGCAGCTGGAAGCGCTGGGGGTCGAGGGGCTGGACCCGCAGGCGGCGGGGGCGGTTCTGAACGGGCTTCTTGCCGGCGGGACGTCGGGGACGGCATCGCCGGTGGCGGCGGTGGTGGACTGGTCGCGTTTCAGCGCGGTTTACGAGGCGCGCGGGCGGCGGGCGCTTCTGGACCGTGTCCGGCCGGCGGCGGCGTCGGACGGCGGGGCGCCGGGGGACGGCGATCTGGCGGCGCGGTTGCGGTCGGCGCCGGCCGGGGCGCGGGCTGAACTTGCGCTGGACGCCGTGCGGGCTGTGGTGGCGTCGGTTCTGGGGCTGGACGACGCGGCCGGTGTGGCGCCGGAGCGGGGGCTTTTCGAGCTGGGGCTGGATTCGCTGATGGCGGTGGAGGTGGCGCGCCGGCTGGGCGGATCGCTGGGAACGACGGTGGCGCCCACGGTGGTTTTCGACGGCGGCACGGCGCGCGGCGTGGCGGAGCAGGTTCTGGCGCTTCTGGACCTGTCGGGGCCGGCGGCGGAGGCGGCGGCGCCGGCGGCCGGGGCGGCGGACGACACGGTGGCGATCATCGGGGTGGCGTGCCGTTTTCCGGGTGGCGGGGACACGCCGGAGGCGTTTCACGCGGCGCTGCTGGCGGGGGTTGACGGGGTTCGGCCGGCGCCGGCGGCGGGGCGTCGTGGTTTTACGGGGGACGGCGGTTTCCTGGACCTGGAACGGGGGTTCGACGGCGAGCTTTTCGGGATATCGCCGCGCGAGGCGGCGCGGCTGGACCCGCAGCACCGGCTGACGCTGGAGGTGAGCCGGGAGGCGCTGGAACGGGCGGGGCTTGCGCCGGACGCATTGGGCGGGCGGCGTGCCGGGGTGCACGTGGGCATCAGCAACGCCGACTACGGGCGGCTCCTGGAAGCGGCGGAAGGGGCGGAAGGGCTCGACCTGCACCATGCCACGGGGAACGCGCTGAGCGCGGCGGCGGGGCGTGTCGCGCACGTGCTTGGGCTGCGCGGGCCGTGTCTTTCGGTGGACACGGCGTGCTCGTCGTCGCTGGTGGCGATCCACCTGGCGCGGCGGGCGCTTTTGCGGGGCGAGGCGGAGCTTATGCTGGCGGGCGGGGTGAACATGCTGCTGGCGCCGGCGGTGGACCGGGCGGCGTGGCGGGCCGGGATGCTTTCGGCGTCGGGGCGGTGCCGCACCTTTGACGCCGGGGCGGACGGGTACGTGCGCGGCGAGGGATGCGGCATGGTGGTGCTGAAGCGGCTGTCCGAAGCGCGTCGGGACGGCGACCGGGTGCTGGGGGTGATCGCCGGCTCGGCCATGAACCACAACGGCGCCGGGGCGGGCCTGACGGTGCCCAGCGGGTCGGCGCAGGCGGAATTGCTGGGGTCGGCGCTGGCCGAGGCGGGGGTATCCGGGCCGGCGGTGGAGGTTCTGGAAGCGCACGGCACCGGGACGAGCCTGGGCGATCCCATCGAGCTTGGCGCGGCCGGGGCGGTTTTCCGGCCGGCGGACGCGCCGAAGGCGGCGCCGCTGGCGGTGGGGTCGGTGAAGACGAACATCGGGCACCTGGAATCGGCGGCGGGGGTGGCCGGGCTGATCAAGGTGGTGCAGGCGCTTGGCGACGGGCGGCTGCCCGGGCATCTGCACCTTGACACGCCGAACCCGCGCATTGACTGGCGGGACGGCCGGCTGGCGGTGCCGGACGGGCCGTGGCCGTGGGCGCGCGGTGCGGGGCGGCGGATCGCCGGGGTGAGCAGCTTCGGTTTTACAGGCACGAACGCGCACCTTGTGGTGACGGACCCGCCGGCGGCCGAAGACGCGCCACGGGAAGCGGCGCCGTCGGAAGGCCCGTGGCCGGTTCTTCTGGCGGCGCGCGGGGCGGATGCGCTTGCCGCGCAGGCGGCGCGGGTGGCGGCGTGGGTGGCGGCGCGGCCGGCGGCGGAACCGGGGCCGGTGGCCCGGGAGCTGGCGGCGGGCCGGGCGGCGCTGCCGGCGCGGGCGGCCTTTGTGGCGGCGACGCGCGCCGACCTGCTGGCCGGCCTGCGGGCGGCGGCGGGCGAGCCGGAAACGGCGGCGCCGGCGGTCCATGGCAGTCCGGCGGACGGGCCGGCGGAAGGGACGGTCTGGCTGTTCACCGGGCAGGGCGCGGCGGCGGCCGGCATGGGGCGGGCGCTTTACGGGTCGGCGCCGGCCTTCACGGCGACGGTGGACCGGTGCGCGGCGGCGTTGTCGGCGCTCGGGGCGCCGTGGACGCGGCCGCTTCCGGAGGTTCTGTTCGCCGGGACGGACGAAGGGGCGGCGGCGCTCGAGGCGGCGGCGTGGGCGCAGCCGGCGCTCTACGCGCTGCAGTGCGGGCTGGCGGCGGAACTGTGGGCGTGGGGCCCCGCGCCGTCGGCGGTCGCGGGGCACAGCCTGGGGGAATACGCGGCGGCGTGGGTGGCCGGTGTTTACGGGCTGGAAGACGGGCTGCGGCTGGTGGCGGAGCGCGGGCGGCTGATGGACACGCTGGCGCCGTCGGGCGGCATGCTGGCGGTGGAGGCGGACGCCGAAACGACCCGGCCGTATCTGGCGGACGGGGCGGAAGTGGCGGTCATCAACGGCCCCGACGCGGTGACGGTGGCGGGGCCGGCGGCGGCGCTCGCGGCGACGGCGGACGCGCTGGCGGAAGCGGGGGTGCGGTCGCGGCGGCTTGCGGTGACGCACGCCTTCCATTCGGCGGCCATGGCCCCGGTGGCGGAAGCGTTCGCGTCGGCGGCGTCGGCGACGCCCCTGGCGGCGCCCGGGTTGACGCTGGTGCGCGGCGAGGACGGCGCGGTTCAGGCGGCAGCGCCCACGGCGGCCGGCTGGGCGGACGGGGTGCGCCAGCCGGTGCGCTTCGACCGGGTGCTGGCGCGGCTGGGGGCGGAACATGCGCACCGGGCGTGGGTCGAGGTCGGGCCGCGACCGATCCTTCTGGGGCTCGCGGGCCGCGCGGCGGCGGCGCAAGGCGGCCCGGCGCCGCGCGCCGGCATCGCCACCCTGCGCCCCGCCCTGGACGCACGGGCGGCGCTGGCCGACACGGCAGCCGCCCTGTACGCCGCCGGCCCCAAACCCGACCCCCGCGCCCTCTTCCGGAATACACCGCCCCTCGACGAGCCCCTGCCCACCTACCCCTTCCAGCGCCAATACGCCTGGGTGGCGGGCCTGCCCATCGACGCGCCCGACGACGCCGCGACCGGCGCCGACATGCCGCTGATTCACGGCGTAACGTGGCAGGACGCGGGGCCGGCGGCCGAAGGGCCGCGCTTCCCCGACCCCGCCGACCTGCCCCTGGACACCGCCGACATCCTGGCCGGCACGGAGACCTGGAACGCCTTCCTGGACCGGGTGGACGCGGCCTGCCGCGCGGCCCTCGCCGGGGTTCCGGTGCCGTCCGACGCCGTGCCCGACGCGCTGCGCCGCCTGGCCGGGCGCCTCGCCGCCGTGGCCCCGGAGGGGGAGGCGCCGCCGGCCGACAGCCTCAACGCCCTGGCCCGCGAGGAGCCGGCCTTTGCCGGCGAAATCGCCCTCCTCGAGCGCGCCCTGGAAAGCCTGCCCGACGTGCTGGCCGGCCGGGCGGAGGGCGTGGACGTCCTGTTCGCCGACGACTCCCTGAGCGGGCTGTACCGCGAGGCGCCCCTGGCCGACCGCCTCAACGCCCTGGCCGGCCGGAGCCTGGCCGGCCTCCTGGCGGACTGGCCGGCGGAACGCCGCCTGCGCGTGCTGGAAATCGGCGGCGGCACCGCCGGTACCACGGCGCATCTGCTGGACGCCCTGCCCGGCGCGCCGGCGGACTATGTGTTCACCGACGTGTCGCCCGCCTTCCTGCCGGCGGCGCCCGACCATCCGGCGGTGCGCGGCGCCGTGCTCGATATCGCGCGACCGCCGGAGGAGCAGGGCTTCCAGCCGGGCACCTTCGACGTGGTGGTGGCCGCCAACGTCATCCACGCCACCCCGGACCTGCGGCGCGCGCTCGACCACGCCGCCCGGCTCCTCGCCCCCGGCGGCGCGCTGGTGCTTCTCGAAGTGGTGGTGCGGCGCCTGCGCTTCGACCTCGTCTTCGGCCAGACCCCGGGCTGGTGGGCCTTTGCCGACACGGACCTGCGGCCGGACCATGCCCTCGTCCCGGCCGCCACGTGGCGCACGCTGCTGGCCGACGCCGGTTTCGACGCCGTGCGCACCGTTTCCGATCCCGAGGCCGGGGGCCTGCCCGACCAGGCGCTGTTCCTGGCGCGCAAGGCGGCGGCCTCCGCGGCCGGCACGCCGCCGGCCCGGGCCGACGGGGACCGCGTCGTCATGGCGGCGCCGGATCCCCGGGCCCCGTTGGCCGAGGCGGCGCTGGCGGCCGTCCGGCCCGTGCTGGACGCACTGGCGGAGCCGGACCCCGGCCGCCTGTGGCTGGTGACCCACGGGGCCATGGCCGTCACGCCGGACGACGCCCCGTCGCCCGCCGGGGCGGCGGCCTGGGGGCTGGGCCGCGTCCTGGCCCGCGAGCACCCCGAGACCCTCGGCGGGTTGGTGGACCTCGACCCGGCCCGCCCCGTCGAGGCCCAACGCCAAGCGCTGGACGCCTGGATGGCGCGCGGCGACGCCGACGAGGCGGCCCTGCGCGGCGACCGCTGGCTGACGCCACGCCTGGCCGCCGAGGTCCCGCCGCCCGACGGCCGCCTGGCCCTGGCGGGCGGCACCTGGATCGTCACCGGCGGCCTGGGCGGCCTGGGGCCCCTGGTCGCCGGCCGCCTGGCCGAGCGCGGGGCGCACCGGATCGTCCTGGTGAGCCGGCGCGGCGAACCGGCCCCCGACCAGGGCGAGGCGCTCGCCGCCGTGGACGCCGAGGTGCTGGTGCGGGCGGGCGACTGCGCCGACGCCGACGCCATGGCCGCCCTCTTCGCCGAGGCGGGCCCGGTGACGGGCATCGTCCACGCCGCCGGCGTCCTCGACGACGGCGTCCTGGCCACCCAGACCCCGGAGCGCTTCGCCCGGGTGCTGCACGCCAAGGTGGCCGGCGCGGCGGTGCTCGACCGGTTGAGCCGCGACCACCCGGTGGCGCATTTCGTGCTCTTCTCGTCGGCCACGGCCACCCTGGGACCGCCCGGACAGGCCAACCACGCCGCCGCCAACGCGGTGCTGGACTCCCTGGCCGCCCGCCGGCGGGCCGAGGGCCTGCCCGGCATGGCCCTGCACTGGGGCGGCTGGGCCCGGGTCGGCGCGGCCGCCGACCTCGCCGCCACCCGGGGCGCGCCCGCCGGCACCCGCGCCCTGGAACCGGCGGAGGCCCTGGACGCCATGGAGGCGGCCATGACCGGAACAGCGGTGGCCCCCCTGCTGCTGCCCGCCGACTGGTCCGCCTACGTGGCGGGCAATCCGGGCGACCGGGGGCGCGCCCTGTTCCGGGCGACGGCGGCGCCGCAACACGAGCCGTCGGCACAACCGGCGGAGGCCGAGGCGCCGGCGGCGCCGGAGGCACCCGGGACCGACCTGGCCACGCGCCTGGCCGGGCTGCCCGCGCCCCGCCGCCGCCCGGAAACCGTCAAGGCCGTGCGCGCCGAGGCCGCCACGATTTTCGGCTACGCCGACCCCGAGCGGCTGCCGGTCGGGGAGCCGCTGGTGGACCTGGGCCTGGATTCCCTCATGGCCCTGAACCTGCGCAACCGGTTGTCGGCCCTGTGTGGCACCGAGCTGCCGGCCCATCTGCTGTTCGACCATCCGACGGTCGAGGCCATCGCCGACCACCTTCTGGGAACCGTCCTCGCCCCGTCGGACACGGCGGGCGCGACGCGCGCCGGGGCGAGCGGCGCGCCCGCGACGCCGGACGCGGCCGACCTGGATTTCGACACCCTGGCCTCCATGGACGAAGAGTCGGTGGCCGCCCTGTTGGAAACCTACGGCCGGGATGAACAAGGCGATTCGTCATGACCGAGACCCTGGACCGCCTGCTGGCCCTGTCCCCGCAGAAGCTGGCGCTCTACGCCCTGTCCCTGGAGAAACGCCTGGAAGCGCACGGCGCCGAGGCGCGCAGCGCGCCCGTCGCCGTCGTCGGGGCGGGGCTGCGCCA
>Ga0207714_1002542_pt1 | contig 10940 bp, 8 predicted proteins | sample PonA232FremontCA_2_FD_187270 | JGI IMG/M metagenome (GOLD analysis project Ga0207714, IMG submission 187270) | Marine sediment microbial community from Fremont, CA, USA - Pond A23 Sediment 2 (SPAdes) | ecosystem: Environmental > Aquatic > Marine > Unclassified | place: USA: Fremont, California... | reverse complement strand
ACAAGCCCTATCTCGGGTTTTAGGCTGTGGAACATGCGCTGGAAGGCATCGCCTCACAGATCATCGCCCACGGTGGGAAGGATGTCCAGGCAAAGTACACGGCGAGCGCATGGGGAGGGCTGTCCCCCGAGCACGGGCGCGTGCATTTGCGGAGTCAGCAGGCAGGAACACGGTCTTTGACAGTCACGGACGGAGTCTCTATAATGATATCCGATTTTCGCGGGACTGATTCGAAACCAGATCACCGTGCGCCCCCGCCCCGGGGCCGCCGCTTCGTCACGCGGTGCGGCGGAAATCGACCCGGATGGGCCTGCGAGGTGTGTTATAAAATTACAGCAGGATGCGAGGACGCCCATGCTTGTTTTTCCGGCCGTTGACGTCAAGCAGGGACGCTGTGTCCGGCTCCAGAAGGGAGACCCGGACGCGGAAACTGTATATGAACAGGAGCCGTGGAAGGCCGCACGGCGCTGGGCCGAGGAGGGGGCTGAGGCGCTTCACGTGGTGGATCTGGATGGGGCCCTGGGGAGCCGGAATAACCGGGTGGAGATACATGAGCTGCTCCGGAGGGTATCCATCCCCGTGGAGATAGGCGGGGGGCTTCGCGACGAGGAGGCCGTCCGCAGCATCCTGCATGCCGGAGCGGCGCGCGTGGTGGTGGGCACGCGGGCGGTGGAGGAGCCTGAATGGGCGATATCGTTGACCGAACGGTTCCCGGACCGCATCGTGGTGGCGCTGGATGCCCGTGATGGCTCCGTGGCCGTGGAAGGGTGGCAGAAGACCTCTGACGTGGAAGCGACCGAGCTCGCGCGCAGTCTCGCGGAAGGGGAGCCTGCGGCCTTCCTCTATACCGACGTGAGCCGCGACGGAATGCTCAGTCATCCAAATTTCGAGGCCGTCGCCGAGATGACGGACTCCGTAAGCGTGCCGGTCATCGCCTCGGGCGGCGTCAGCTCGGAGGAGGACATCCGCAGGGTGGGCGAAGTGGGGGCAGATGCGGTCGTCGTGGGCAAAGCGCTCTACGAAGACAGGTTGACGCTGTCTGAGGCCATGAGGGCGGCCGAGCCCTTCGAGGGAAATTTGTCGGCCCGACCGAAAAACACGGATTCATCCGTTTCATAGAGTTTTCGCGTCTATACCTAATCCCGGAGGACACAGATGAGCGATCGCCAGACCGCGGATATCAGAAACGTAGCTGTGGTGGGACACGGAGGGGCGGGAAAAACCACCCTTGTTGAAAATCTGCTTGCCGAGGCCGGCGCCGTGCCGGAGCCGGGCGACGTGGAAGAAGGCAGTTCGCGGAGTGACTACGGACCGGAGGAGAAGGAGCGCGGCTTCTCCATCGACAATTCCATGTTCCATTTCGACTGGAACGACATCTCCGTGAACCTCATCGACACCCCCGGGTACATCGAATTCGTGGGCACGGCCACATCTGCGCTGCCGGCCGTCGAGACGGCGCTGGTAACCATCGATGCCACCGAAGGCATCCAGATAAACACCAGGCAGATGTGGGAAAGGGCCGGTGAACTGGGCAAGGCTCGGGCGCTGGTCATTACCCATCTGGACGGGGAGAACATCCGCTACCAGGACCTGATCGATGAGATACAGGACGTGTTTGGCCGACAGTGCGCGCCCCTCTTCCTGCCGGTCGGGCTGGGGGAGGAGGTCTCGGGCGTGGTCGATCTTCTGTCCGCGGACGAGGCGCCCAACGGCGTCGTGGGCGATTTTTCCGGGCTCCAGGAAGAGCTGGTGGAGTCGGTCATCGAGAGCGATGAGGAGCTGATGGAGCGCTACCTGGAGGGTGAAGAGATCGAGGACCAGCGGCTGCGCAGGGCCTTCCGCGAGGCAATCGCTGCAGGCGAAGTGGCTCCCGTCCTCTGCTGCTGCGCGCCGCAGCAGGTGGGGCTGGAAGAAACGCTTCGGTTCATGGCGGATTGCCTGCCGTCCCCGCTTGACGTGTCCGCCCCCGTGGCCCAGGACGAGGAAGGCAACGAGGTTGACGTGGAGCAGGAGGCTGATGCGCCGCTGTGCGCGTGGGTGTTCAAGTCGTTCACGGATGTCCATGTCGGGAAGCTGGGCTTCTTCCGCGTCTTCGGGGGTACCGTGGAACGTGGCCAGGACGTCCAGATAGCCCGCACGGGCGATACCGCACGGATGGGTCATATCTATCACGTCTTCGGCGAAGAGCAGGAGGAGGCCGAACAGGCCACCCCGGGTGATATCCTGTGCATGAGCAAGGTGGAGGAAGTGGAGCTGAACGATACCCTCTGCAGCCCCGAGCAGAAGCTCTTCCTGCCGGCGCCGAAGGAGCCCAATACGATGGTATCGCTGGCGGTCACCCCTGAAAGCAGGGAGGACGAGGAAAAGATGGGCGAGGGGCTGGAGGAGCTTGTCGGCCGCGATCCCGGCCTGAGCCTGCGGCGAGATGAGCGCAGCTCCGAGCTGGTCCTCAGCGGTCTCAGCAACCTGCACCTGGAAGTAACCCTCAGCCGGCTGAAACGCCAGTACGACGTGGAAGTCACCACCCGCCCGCCGACCATTCCCTACCAGGAAACCATCACCGAACGGGCCAAGGGGCACCACCGCCACAAGAAGCAGTCGGGCGGGCGCGGCCAGTACGGCGAAGTTTACCTGGTCATCGAGCCCCTTGAGCGCGGCGAGGGCTTCGAGTTCCTGGACGAGACGAAAGGCGGTGTCATACCGCGGCAGTTCCTGCCGTCCGTCGAAAAAGGCATCAAGGAGGCCATGGATGACGGCCTGATGGCCGACTTCCCGGTGGTTGACCTGCGGGTCCGGGTCTATGACGGCGACCATCACAGCGTCGATTCGTCCGAGGCGGCCTTCAAGACCGCCGGCGCCAAAGCGTTCGAGAAAGCCTTCAACGGCGCGGAGCCGACGCTGCTGGAGCCCATCTCCGAAATGGAAGTGACCATCCCCGCGGAATACATGGGCGATGTCACGGCGAACCTCACCGGGCACCGGGGCCGCATACAGGGGATGGACCAGGAAGGCGAGACGCAGACTGTGCGCGCGCAGATACCCATGGCCGAAGTGTCAACCTACGGAGCGGAGCTGAAGAGCATCACCGGGGGCGAAGGCACCTTCACCGTGGAATTCTCCCACTACGAGCCTGTGCCCTCGCACATGCAGGATGAAGTCATACGCAAGGAACGAGCCAAGCGCAAGGAAGACGAATAAGCACTCCGCGCACCGCGCGGGACAATACGCATGATCAAGGAACACATAGCAACCCTGTGCCGCGGCCAGCATCTGTCCGAGGAACAGAGCCGCGAGGCCATGGCCGACATCATGGCGGGACGGACCACGGACGCCCAGATCGCGGGCTTCCTGGTGGCCCTCCGGCTCAACGGCGAAAGCCCGGGCGAAATAACCGGCTGCGTCAGGGCGATGCGCGAGGCGGCCAAGGGCATAGAGGTGGGCGGGCTGCCCGTGGTCGATACGTGTGGAACCGGCGGCGATGAGAAGAATACCTTCAACATCTCCACGGCCGCCGCCATCGTCACGGCCGGCGCGGGTGTGCCCGTCGCGAAGCACGGCAACCGCAGCGTAAGCAGCAGCAGCGGAAGCGCCGACGTGCTGGAACACCTGGGCGTCAACATCGAGGCCCCGCCCGAAACGGTCGAGCGCTGCGTGCAGCAGCTCGGGCTCGGATTCCTGTTTGCCCCCCTCCTCCACCGCGCAATGAAACACGCCGTCGGCCCGCGCCGTGAACTGGGCGTGCGAACCGTCTTTAACCTGCTCGGCCCCCTCACAAACCCGGCGGGCGCCCGCAGGCAGGTGCTGGGCGTCTACAGCGAGAATTTGACCTCCCTGATGGCAGAAGTGCTGCACAGGCTCGGGACGAAAAAGGCGCTTGTCGTCAACAGCCGTGACGGCATGGATGAACTGAGCGTCTGCGATAAGACCGACGTGGCGGAGGCAGGCGCTGATGGAGTCTCCACCTGGGTGCTGGAGCCCCGGGAGCTGGGCCTGGAGCGGTCAGATATCGCCGACCTGGGCGCGGACGGGCCCGAGGACAGCGCGCGCATCATACGAAACATCCTGGGGGGCAAGCCGGGGGCGCCGCGGGACATCGCAGCGCTGAATGCGGGCGCAGCAATCTATGCAGGGGGAAAAGCGGAGAACCTGCAGGAGGGTCTTGACGCGGCGCGGGAATCAATAGATTCCGGCTCCGCACGGCGGGTGCTGGACAGGCTTCGGCAGTTGAGCCACGAGACGGGGGCTTAAATGACGCCTCTATCCTTCCTCGTCTGCTTCCTGCCCTTCCGCGTTCAGCTCCTTCTTACGCTGCGCGGCTTCCTCGAAATACGGGTATGTTGACAGCACTCTGTTCAGTTCCCGGCGGGCCTCTTCCTTTTTGCCCTGCTTCAGGTAGGAGCGGGCCATCAGGAAGCGTGCGCGGAAGTGGTTCTCCTGCAGCGAAACGGCCTTCTTCGCATTCTTCAGCGCCTTTGCCGGCTTGTTCCTCCGCAGCCATATCTTGGCCTTGAGCCGGTACGCCTCGCTGATGTCTGGGGCCAGCTTGTGGATATCGTCGAGGTAACGCAGCGACGCGTCCCACCGGCCCCTTTCGTAGGTATCGAACGCCCGGTCCAGCCGCTGGCTCGCTACCGCCGAATCCGACGTCCGCCACAGCTTCAGAAGAGCCTGCGAACACTGTTCGGCCACCTGCCGGTCCGGGTCTTTCAGTCCGGCCAGCAGAGCCGGCTCGGCCGCGGGATGGGGGCGAAAAGTCAGCCTGAGCGCCGCATCCCGCCTTTCGGACACGTCCCCGCTGCGAAGATCGCGTATTTTTCGCCGGGTCAACTCACCCACGTCCCATGACCGGCCGGGGGTCGCATCATCGCTCCCGCCGATATCTATCTTCTGGCCCGTTTCCTCTATTTCGGTCGCCGAAAAAGTCGGCCCGTCCTGGCCCGACTCCCCCTGGTCGGCCTGGTGAAGCCATACCTGGAGGCCCACCAGCAGCACAAAGCCGACTGCCACCAGCCCGATAAGTCTGCCCGAGATTTCAGTTTCAGACATGCGCCCGGCCCTCTTTCGGGGGAACAAAATCCTGCCAGCACACCACACGCTCTCGAATTATGCCATAATTCGCGACGTTTTTCAACATTCGACGAGCACCGCGCCCTGTAGCCCCGGCAGAATGGGTTGCCCCGCCGGTGCGTTCACCTTAGGATAAGTGACGGAGGGAAGCGGGAGGCGATGAACCACGTCGCGGGCGGCTGCGGACAAGGCGCCGCAGGAAAAAGCCTGGCGGTCGGGCCGTCTCTACTGCCGGCGAACAACACTATCCATAAGGGAGAAGAGAATGAAGCGATACTGTACGGTTTTGATGGTCGCTGCCGGGTGTCTCGCGTGGGCCACGACCACGGCCGGGGCCGCAACCATCGATGGAACGCTGAAGACGTGGCACCGGGTAACGGTGAGCTTCGAGGGCCCGGAAACGTCCGAGTCGGCAGAGCCCAGCCCATTCCTTCATTACCGCCTGAACGTCACCTTTACCGGACCCTGGGACAGCTCCATCACGGTTCCCGGTTTCTACGCCGCCGACGGCCACGCGGCCGATTCCGGCTCGTCGTCGGGCAGCACCTGGCGCGTCCGCTTCTGCCCCCCGGAGCCAGGGGTGTGGAAGTGGCGGGCGTCCTTCCGCCGGGGGGACCGCGTGGCGCTGGCGGGGGAGCCGCACGCGGGCAGTGCGGCGGCCTTCGACGGCGCATCGGGCTCTTTTACCGTGAAACCTTCGGAGAAAGACGGCCGCGATTTCCGCGGGCGGGGACGGCTGCGCTACGTGGGCGAGCGCTATCTGCGCTTCGCGGGCACGGGCGAGCCCTTCCTGAAGGGCGGGGCAGATAGTCCGGAGAATTTCCTGGCCTACGAAGGTTTCGACGGCACTCCGCCCACCCACGCCTACGCACCCCACCTGGACGATTGGCGCGAGGGCGACCCGACCTGGGCCGGTAACCGGGGCAAAGGCATCATCGGCGCCCTGAACTACCTGGCCGGCAAGGGCATGAATTCCGTCTATATGCTGACAATGAATGTGACCGGCGACGGCAGGGATGTGTGGCCGTGGACCGCCAAAAATGCCCGCATGCGGTTCGACTGCAGCAAGCTGGCGCAGTGGGAAATCGTCTTCAGCCACATGGACCGGCTGGGCCTCATGCAGCATTTCGTCACGCAGGAGACGGAGAACGACCATCTGCTGGACGACGGGGAGCTGGGCCCGCAGCGGAAGCTCTACTACCGCGAGCTGGTGGCGCGCTTCGCTCACCATCCGGCCATCACGTGGAACCTGGGTGAGGAAAACACCAACACCGACGAGCAGCGGAAGCGTTTCGCGCGCTACATCCGCGGACTCATCCCTTACAGGGGCCCATTCCTGGTGGTCCACACCTACCCCCAAAAGAAGAAAAAAATCTACGAGCCACTGCTGGGATTCCGGGGCCTGGGCGGACCCGCCCTGCAGATGGGAAACCCGAAGGGGAGCCATTCCGAGACCATCCGCTGGCTCGAACGTTCGCGCGAGGCCGGCCACCCGTGGGTCGTCTGCGTCGATGAAATCGGCCCCGCGAGCACGGGCGTCATGCCCGACGGCCCGGACTCGAACCAGGACATGGTGAGGCGCCGCGTGCTGTGGGCCAACCTCATGGCCGGCGGCGCGGGCTGCGAGTGGTTTTTCGGCTACGACTACCCGCATAACGACCTGGACTGCGAGGACTGGTCGTCCCGGTCCCGCATGTGGGACTTCACCCGGCACGCACTGCGGTTTTTCCACCGCCACCTGCCCTTCGCAAAGATGCGCCACGCGGACGACCTGACGTCCGCACCCGACGACTACTGCCTGGCCCGCCCCGGCGAGGTCTATGCCATCTACCTGCCCGAAGGCGGGAGCACGAAGCTCGACCTGGGCGACTCCGATGCTTCCTTCCAGGCCCGGTGGTACAATCCCCGGGAAGGCGGGGAGCTGCGCCGCGGCAGCGTCACGCGCATCAGCGGTCCCGGGCAGGTATCTCTCGGGCCTCCGCCCGACCATTCCGGGCGGGACTGGGCCATCCTGGTGGAGAGGAGGACTCAATGACCGCGGGCGACCGAGAGGACATCCCCGAGGCAGGCCCCGGCCGCACCTGGAGCCGCTACATGGAGCAGAAATACAGCACCGTTTTCCGCCGCTTCCGGCGGCCCGTGGAGCTGAAGCCGCTGCTGGCCACGCAGTCGGAGATAGAACTGCTCAAATACCGCATGGTCAGCCGGGAAGGGTTCCGCATCCACGAGCCCATAGTGGTCTATCGCGGCCGGATGGGCAGCTCCTACATAGTGGACGGCCACACCCGTGCGCGGGTCCGCTGGGACGCCGGCGACGAGGACATCGACGCCGTGGTGCTCACCTGCCGGGACGTGCAGGTGGACACCGAGCTGGAGGCCCAGGCCACTCGCGCCGGCGGGGGCGAACCCATGCACGTCTGGGACGTCCCCATCACCGACCGCCTCGGCGAGGGTTCGGAAGCCTGGCGCCGACGCCGCCGCCAGCTCAAGGACCAGCACGGCCACGAACCGGGCGGGCAAAGCAGCGCCGGGGCCGAAACAGGGCCGGATAAATGAATCAGGCTGCTCCGACGGGCATGCCGGAAGCCACCTAAATACGGTATTTTGGCGCCCCCCCCTGCGCCCCGGAACTCCACGTGACGTCTATCGGGCCGGACCATCGCTCCATCAATACGCATGGCCCGGAGGGCGGGGCCCTCCGGGCCGATGGTGTGTGCGGTTATGTTGCCCGTGTGGGGTTGGTTACTCGATGTCCGGCATGTCGGAGAGGTCGGCGCTCTCCGGGGCGCGGGAGCGCGTGAGCAGGGCCTCCAGCAGGCCGCGGTTGTCCTGGGGGCGGTAGTTGGCCGCCAGGACCTTCTCGTGGTCCAGCCGGTTGATGCGCTCCCTGGCCGCCTTCATGGCATCGAAGCAGTTGATGAGCGCCCGCTCGACCGGCATGCGCGCCGGGTTGATGTCGATGCCGAAGTGGCCCTCGTAGCCGTGCATCTTCAGCGCATACAGGGCGGCCTCCGTCTGCTCGGGACTCATGGCCCACACGTTCTGGTCCTGGTCGTAGTTGCCCAGCGGCTGCGAGTTCCAGTGCGTGTGGAACAGCTTGCCGTATTCCATGACCAGGCTGAAGGCGTAGGGCATGTTCTCGTAGCCCATCAGGATGTGGCCCACCTCGGGGTTCAGGCCCACCATGCTGTGGCCGTTCTGCAGGTATTCCAGGTTCTCCTCGTTCTGCAGCATGCTCTCCACCTTCTCGGCCATCAGGATGCCCTCGGAGGTTGTGCCGTAGAGGATGCGGGCGCGCGGTTCGTAGGGCTTCGGCTCCAGGGCCACGCCCACGCCGGGGACCTCGTCCATGGCCTCGGCCACGCCGCGGCAGAAGCGGTCGCGCATGTTCATGAAGTCGATGCCGAAGCCGAGCTCGTACCCGTCGTTGCCCGGCCACATGACGGCGAAGTCGTTGTCGAGCTCCTTGTTCAGCTCCAGGGTTTTCTTGGCCCGCTCCAGCGCCTTCTCCCGGATTTCGTCCTGGGGATTGCTCAGCGAGCCCCATTCCCACTGGCGGTCGTAGAACAGGTTGGGGACGATGCTGACGAGGCCGATGCCGGTCTGCTTCTCGAACTCCTTGTAACGGTCGATGTTGCTCTCGTCAACCTCGGTCGGGTAGTGGGCCTCGAGCCCGCTGAGGCCGTATTTCTTCAGCTCCGCGGCTTTCTCGAACAGCTGGTCGAACCATTCGTCTTCACTTTCGGGTTCGTCCACGTATGCCTCGTTGAAGCGCCCGCCGCCGGGCCAGAAGAACCAGACTCCGGCCGAGAATTTCAGGTCCAGCTCGAAGCTGTTCAGATGCTCCAGCATCTCTTCCTCTGTGCGGCGCTCGCTCTGCTGCTTTGCGTATTTGGGGGGCATGAGATGTTCCCTTTCCGTAATGATGGGCTTAAAATTTCTTCACGGTGACAATGGTGACAATTAAGAATTATGCCGTCAGCCGCCCCTTGTGTCAAGTTCCGGCTCCGATACGCTGGAAGCCAGCGCCTCTGGCCCTTAGAATAATATTATCGTTATACAGCCCTCACACACCACCTAACTCGTTTCGGAGGAACCCCTGACGCTATGACTGCCTTTGGAGAGCGCTACATGCTGGAGTCCGATTCCGCCGCACGCCTGTATTCGCGCGTCGCCGACCTGCCCATCGTGGACGCCCACTGCCACGTTGCCGTCCCGCGCATCGTGGATAACGAGCCCTGGAATGACATATGGGAGGTGCAGGGCCAGACGGATCACTACGTATGGGAGGTGATGCGGAAGCGCGGCGTGCCGGAGGAGAAGATAACCGGCGATGCGACGAACCGCGAGAAGTGGAATGCGCTGGCGGAAGTGGCGCCGGAGATAGCCGGTAATCCCGTTTATGACTGGCTGCACCTGGACCTGAAGAACCGGTTCGGCATCGAGAAGGCGGTTTCCGGGGATACGGCCGATGAAATCTGGGAACGGACCTCCGAGGCGCTGCAGGACGAGTCGATGAAGCCCCAGCAGGTGCTGCGGGACATGAATGTAGAGGCGGTCTGCAGCACGGACGACCCGGCCGATTCGCTTGAAGACCACCGCCGCGCCGCCGAGGAGATATCCGACTTCAGGGTGCTGCCGACCTGGCGCCCGGACAATTACATGTGCATCGAGCAGGATTCCTGGGAGCCGAGCCTGAAGTCGCTGGCTGAGAAGACCGACCGGGACCTGGGCGCGCTGCCCGACCTGCTGGAGGCACTGCGCGAAACACACGAGGAGTTCGACGAGCACGGCTGCAGGGCCAGCGACCACGGGGTGGAACGGGCCATCTCTCACCGCGTGCCGGAAGGCCGCGCCAGTCGCATTTATCAGAAGGCGCGCGGCGGCGAGAAGCTGAAGGAATCGGAGGTGGCGGACTTCAAGAGCTTCATGCTGCACCAGTTTGCTGCCATGAACCGCGACGCCGGCTGGGTGACGCAGCTTCACATAGGCGCCGTGCGGGACTATCGGCACAGCCTCTACGAAGCGCTGGGCGCCGACTCCGGCGGCGACGTCTCGACGCTGAATATCGACATGACGAAGGACCTGCAGGGCCTGCTGAACGCCTTCGATGAGGAGATGGAAACCGTCATTTACTGCCTGAATCCGGGTCACTACCCCTCCATCGCCACCCTGACGCGGGCGTTCCCGAACGTGAGCATGGGCGCTCCGTGGTGGTTCAATGACAGCCCGTGGGGCATCCAGCACCAGCTCCGGGTAACGGCGACGGTCGATGTGCTGACCAATCACGCCGGTATGGTGAGCGATTCGCGCAAGATACTGTCCTACGGCTCGCGCATGGAGATGTTCCGGCGGTGCCTGTGCAACGTGCTGGGGCAGATGGTTGAGCGCGGCCAGATGCCCGAAGACGTGGCGGGCGAGACGGCCGAGCACCTGTCCTACCGGCGGCCAAAGGAGCTGTTTGACCTCTGAAACGCCGTCGGCGCGCCGCGTCGCTCTCACACGCAAGACATCCATGTAAGGGAGTTCGAAAAGTGAAACTGCCGAAATATTCGATGGGCGTTGGCGACCGCTTCGGACACCAGGGCCGAGCTCAACTGGAGGCCATCCGGCAGGCCCGGGAATCGGGCAGGCAGGTATGCCCGGTGTGGAACAAGTCATACCGGGAGCATGAGCTGACCGGCACGGAGCCGGAGTCCGTGCGGCGGGAAGCCGACGCCGCGGTGCGCCAGATGGGCTGGGACGGCCCGTATTTCGTCGATGCCGACCACGTGGGGCTGGACACGGTGGACCTGTTCCTGGACTGCAGCGACTACTTCACCATCGACGTGGCCGACTTCATCGGCCAGGCCGCGCCGGAAGAGGATGTAGAG
>Ga0207714_1002540_pt1 | contig 10943 bp, 13 predicted proteins | sample PonA232FremontCA_2_FD_187270 | JGI IMG/M metagenome (GOLD analysis project Ga0207714, IMG submission 187270) | Marine sediment microbial community from Fremont, CA, USA - Pond A23 Sediment 2 (SPAdes) | ecosystem: Environmental > Aquatic > Marine > Unclassified | place: USA: Fremont, California... | reverse complement strand
CGGTCTGGGCGAGCAAGATACTGCCGGCCATCCCGGTTGGGCTTATCTGGTATGGTCTCACCGGCTGGCGGTGGCAGACGGTTCTGAAAGCGACCGCTGGCATCGTCGCTGGCGGTCTGCTTGCTGGCTACATTCCCTGAATCCTGCCTGGCCGCAACGGAGTCAGCTGCCGGCGTAGTCGAGTGCAACCACCCGGCCGTCACCGTACCGGACGAGTAGCTCCGCCCGACCGTCGTCGTCGATATCGGCCGGTGTCGGCACCGTCCAGATCGGGACCGACCGTTCGTAGCGAGCCAGTTCCTCACCCGAGACTGCATCGAGGACGGCCACACGACCGCTGTTGGTGACCGTGATCACCTCGACCGAATCGTCACCGGTCACGTCGGCAACCACCGGCGGGGGTAGTGTCGCGTCCTCACCGGTGGCGACGGTCGTTTTCCACTCGGTTTCACCGGTCTGGGCGTTCAGTGCGACCACCTCGCCGTTGACCCGCCCCACGTAGAGCGTGGGGCCACTCCCGTCCGGATTCGCCGTTTGCCGGATGCGATTCATCCCGCTGAAAGAGCGCTCCCACTCGCGGCTCCCGTCTCCCCCGTCGATCGCCGTGACACGCCCGGAGGCAGCGACGACGATCTCGCGTGCCGGGTCGCTATCGGCCTGCGCGACGACGATATCGTCGGCGCTCACGGGGGCTGTGTATTCGACCGACCCGTTGCCTGCGATCACGGCTACACCTTGACTGGTTCCCACCACGACCTCGCGTCTATCGTCGGCATCCACGTCGACGACAGCGGGGGCATCGTACACCGAAACCCGCTGGTCGTACGCCGACACCTGCTGAGCGAACGTCTCGTTGAGCGACACCCGCCACAGCTCGTCTCCGGCCGCTGTCGCCGCGAGGACGTGGCCGGTGATGTCGCTCGTGACGATCTCGGTTCCGGCTGTCGGTCGGAAGTCGGCGAGTGTCGGTCGGCCGTATCCGTAACTGACCAGCGGGAGTCGGTAGGTTTCGCGTCCGGTCGTGGCCTCGTGGACGACCAGAGCCTCCTCGGTCGTCGAGCCAACCACCTCCTGTCGACCGTCGTCGTCGATATCCTCGATCGCGGGCTGGGTCAGAGCGTGCGTAAAGCAGTCATCGGCCGGCATCCCGTTCCGCCATACTGTCGACCCATTATCAGGGTGCACCCGGACGAGCGAACACGACCTGTTCGTGATCGGGGCATCGCTGTAGGGGACCTCGGAGACAGGAGCGACGATCACGTCGTCGCCCGGCCCGACCCCGACAGCGTGATGATTCACCCGGTTATCGCGTGGGGTGTCGCTGATCCACACCTCCGTCAGGCTGCCACCAGCGGCGAACCCGCCGACGCCCACGACGACCAGACTCACGGCAAGCGCGGCGATGCCGACGAGCGCGACGACGGTCCGGCGGCGCATATCTGTGCTTTCTGCGGGGCGCGCAAAAGACTGCCTTTTGCCCCCTGACGTTCGAGAGTCGAACCACAACCACCTTTGACCGCTCGTGGCGTAGCGAGCCCTGATGGCCAACCGCCGGGCGAGGGTGTGGCTGGCTCGTGGTGTCCCGGTTCTCGTTGCGCTGGCCGCTGTTCCAGGGCTCGGTCGGGCCCACCAGATCGTCACCTCGCGGTTCAGCGCCCCACTGCCGTTGCCGCTCCTGCTGGCGGGCGCGGGCGGCACCGTTGGCCTGACCGCGCTCTGGCTGGCCGCCACCCCGGAGTCGACGACAGTTCGGGAGCCGCCTGCGGTGGCGACCATTCCCTCGTGGCTGGCGACCGGCGTTCGACACGTGGTTCGGGGCAGCTTCCTGCTGGCGGTCGCGTATGCCCTCGTTGCCGGGATCGCCGGTCCGCAGGTCGCCGCCGAGAATATCGCCACGCTGTTCGTCTGGCCGGTCTGGTTTCGCGGCGTCGCTCTCGTCTCGATGCTTCTCGGTAGCCCGTGGTCGGTTATCTCGCCGTGGCAGGCCGTCTACGACGGACTCACACGGCTTGAGAATCGGAAGCTATCGGTGCTCGGGTCGTCTCCCGCCGCGCTCGAAGCGTGGCCGGCAGTGCTGGGGTTCGTCCTGTTGCTCGGTATCGCCGAGACGCTGACCGTCTTCCCGCAATCGCCGCGGCTGACGACGGTGATCGTGGCGGTGTATGCGGTGATTATGGTCGGCGGGGCGGTCGCATACGGCCCGAGGTGGCTGCGCGAGGCCGACCCGCTCGGCGTGTTCTACCGGCTGTTCGGGCGGGTCGCCCCACTCTCGGTCACGGCCAGCGGAGATGGCTCGTATTCGCTTCGCGTTCGGCCGCCGTGGCGAGGCTGTCTCGAGCCGGTCGAGCACGGCTCGCTCGTGGTGTTCGTGATCGCAACGGTGTACACGGTCAGTTTTGACGGGTTTACGAACACCGCCCGCTTCCAATCAGCCCTCTTCGGCGTTCGTGAGACGCTGTCGACCGGGCCAGAAACCAGCGTTCTCCTCTATCTGGTCGGTCTCGCGGCCTTCGTCTGCAGTTTCGCGGTCGCCATGTGGGCCGTCGAGCGACTCGGCAGCGGGGGCGAAACCGACTGGCTGGCGGCCGCGCGCTGGTTCGCGCCGACGGTGCTTCCCATCGCGGCGGCCTACGAGGTTGCTCACAACTATCCGTACGTCCTCAGAAATCTGGGGCAGTTGGCCGTCGTCGCTGGCCAACAACTCGGCGTGGCTGTCGAGGCAGTTTCACCGCTCGGGTGGCTCTCGCTGCCGGTGTTCTGGGGCTCACAGGTCGTCTTGATCGTGGTCGGGCACGTGGTCGCCGTTGTTGCGGCACACAGGGTCGCAGTCGAGCGATACGGGGGGCAGACTGCGGCCAGACGTGGCCACCTGCCGCTGGTCGTGGTGATGATCGGGTACACGATGCTCTCGCTGTGGATCGTCTCACAGCCGGTGATCGCGTGATGTCGGTGGTTATCCCTCGTCTGGTCGACCGTGGCCCGCCGCAACCGGGATGCTCAGGTGGCTTGAGTCACAATATCGAACTGATGGCGACCGCCAGACCGTTGCACGGTCTCTCCGGCGGCCCGGAGTCGCTGCCACTGCTCGCCCTGATCGCTATCGCGGCACTGGGGTCGGCGGTACTGCTGGGGCTGGGACTGGGCGCGTTCGTCCGGCGGCGCTCCGGGTCGTATCTGCTGATCGTCGCCGCTATATCTGCCCTGCTCGCCCGGTCGCTCGTCGCCGGACTCAGCGTCACGGGACTGCTGTCGCCGGCGAGCCACCACCTCCTCGAACACGGGTTTGATGTCGTCCTCGTCGCGCTCGTCATCGCCGCTGTCTACAACGCACGCACCACGACCAATTCGGAGTTCAACGCATGACACACACCCGAGACCGCATTCAGGAGTACATCGCAACACACCCCGGCGAACACTTCAACGCGCTCACCCGGGCACTCGATCTCGCGCCGGGACAGGTACAGTACCATCTGAAGCAACTCACCGGTCAGGATGCCGTCGTCGCCGACGAGTACTACGGCCGCACCCACTACTACACCCCCGAGTACGACGCGTGGGAGCGGGGCGCGATCGCGGTCTGTCGCCGTGAGACGGCCCGCGATATTCTCTTCGTGGTACTCGAATCGGGGCCGGCAACGCCGGCTGCTGTCGCCGACTCCCTCGATATCGCCAGAAGCACGCTCGAATGGCATCTCGACCATCTCGACGAACAGGGGCTGGTCGACAAGGAGCGTGACACGCACAATCACGTCACGCTCGTTGTCTCGGATCCCGCCGCGGTGGTCGGCCTGCTCGAGGAGATCACGCCGTCGCTGTCAGACCGGATGGTCGATCGGTTTACGCGGCTCGTGGACTCGTTGCTCGAACGGTAGCCAGCCTGAACGGGTGGTCACCGGTCGTGACTTCAGACTCTGCAACTCGGCTCGCCCACTTATGCCCCGTGTGGCATAGTAGCCAAATGGAATGTCACGATCACGACTGACACTCGGTGTGCTGCTTGTCGCGGTGCTGGCCGTCACGGCCGGCTGTGCGTCCGCGATCAGCGGTGACCCGAACCCCGATCGTATCGCCGAACAGATGCAGCAGCGACTTGACGACATTGACACGGTGGAAGGCGTGAAGGTCATGGAGACTACCCGGAACGGTGAAACGAATACGACCGTCACCGAGTACGTCCGTCAGCCGCCGAACAAGATTCGATCCAAGGTGATCGAAGGGGGACAGTACCGTGACGAGGGCGATTACCGCGTCAACACCGGTGAGAAGACCTACCGATACGACGCGAGCGAGAACACCTACACGGAGTACGACTTCGATTACAACCGATCTGGTGGCTACTTTGACGCTGATACGATCGAACGCGTCCTCAACAACAGTGAGGTCTCCTACGAGGGCACCGATACTGTCGCGGGTCGCAGTGTCCATGTCATCGAACTCACACGGACCGAGCAAGATAGCACGATTACGATCAAAGCGGATCAGGAACACTGGTACCCGCTGGCCTACGAGACGAGCTACAGTTACGATGGAACCACGACGACGACGTCGTGGACGCACCGAAACGTTAGCTTCAACGAACAGGTCGACGACGAGACGTTCAGCTTCGAGCCACCGGAGGGCGCGGAACTCAAGGAGACCACGACCACAGACGTGACCGAGTTCGACTCGGTGAGTGCGGCCAACGAGGCAACGGCCTACGAGGTCGTCCAACCGGAGATGCCGGACGGCTACACGATCGAGTCGATCCAAGAGATGGTGATCGACGGCACCTCGACAACGAGTCTGAGCTACAGAAACGGTGACAAGGGTGCATACTACTCGGTCTCCAACGAGTCTGTCGGTAGTGAGTCAGCCGCCGGGTCTGACGGGGAATCGGTCACTATCGGCAACACGACAGGGACCGTTAGCAGCTACGGTGAAACTACCTCAGTTCGATGGAGCTGTGACGGGATGCGATACTCACTGGGCGGTCAGCTTACCCAGTCGACGCTTGTTGAGGCAGCCAGTGCAGTTGGCTGTCCCTGAGGTCGTGTAGTCGGCTCGGAGGCTCGCTTCCGCTCTCCACGACGCTGGCAGTAACGATCTGAGCTCGCGACGGCAAAACGGACTGAATGGTAATCTCAGATCTGTTTGTCGACGAGCTGTCGGACGTCGACGATCTGCTTCTGATGCTCTCTGGCCGACGCCTCGGTGTTCTCCATCGCGTCGACGACGCTGTTGAGCCCGTCGACAGTATCGTCGACGAGTCCAGCTACCTCCTGTGTGCTCTCGGCCTGCTCGTCTGTGGCATCGGAGACCTGGATCAGGCTGGTCGAAACCTCCTCGATGCTGCGGTTGATATCCGAGAGGTTGTCCGCGGCCCGCTCGATCTCGCCGATCCCGGTTTCGATCCGCTGGTTCATCGTGTCGAGGCTCTCGACGGTCTCCTCGGTTGAGGCCTGAATCGCGTTGATCATGTCCTCGATCGTCTCGGCGTTCTCCTGTGATTCACCGGCGAGATTCTTCACCTCGTCGGCGACGACGGCGAACCCGTCGCCGGCCTCACCGGCGCGGGCGGCCTCGATCGAGGCGTTCAGTGCCAGCAGGTTGGTCTGATCGGCGATCCCGTTGATCACCTCGACGATCTGGTCGATCTCGTCGGCCTTCTCCTGCAGGTCGTGGATCTCGTCGGACACCGTCTCGGAGGCGTCCGTCACGTCGTGCATTGCCTCGACGGCCTCCTGTGTCGACTCCTCGCCCTGCTCGGCCAGTTCGGCGGCCTCCTCGGCTTTCTCGTCGACCTCGTCGACCGTGGCGGCGATCTCCTCGATGGTCGCGGTCAGATCGGAGACCTCGTCGTTGATCTCGTTGAGCTTTGGGGCGTAGCCCTGCACGACATCGTTGTTGGACTCCATCATATCGCCCAGCTCCTGGCCGCTCTGTTCGAGCTCGGCGATCAGATCCTGTAGCTTGGTGAACGACTTGGCGTCGATCTCGACGGTTTCCCCCTCGCTGATTTCAGCCATTACTGCATCTGTCGGCTGCTCCACAATCAATCCTGCGCCCTTCTGTCGGCGCGACCGACAGTCAGGGCAGCTGCCACGAGGCCGACCCTGTTGGCGACCAGCCACCGCCATCGACAAACTGGTTTATAAAATGCCGGTGGTGTTTCCGGCTCTGAAACCGACAGTGGTAGTTTAATGAGGTATCCGTTGCAGCGTCTGTATGAGCTTCCGGCTTCGAACCGCGGTGACCGACGGGTTACGACTCACGTTTTCGCGGAACGGTGCGGTGTTCGTCGGCCTCAACGCCGCTGCGCAACTGGTCAGTCTCCTGCTCGTGGCTGTCGCCGCGACGCGACAGCTCCCCGTCTCGACGGGCGTCGGCCTTGATCCGGTTGCCGGCGTCCCGATCGGGGAGTCGATTCCCACCGCGGTAACGGCCCTGACTGTCGGGCTCACGACTGTGTTTTCGGCCATCGTCACGACACCGATCACGATCATCACGATCCGCACCTTCGTCGATGGCGTGACCGATCACATCCCCGATGTGCATCTCTTCGGCCACCTCGGCCGAGCTACCGCCCGCGGCCTGATTGCCAGCCTGCTGATCGGGGTAATCATTTTGGGAGCGTTCATTCTCTCGTTCCTGATTCCGCTGGCCCTCGCGGCCGGGATAATGGCGGCTGTCGGAGCGCTTAGCTTCCTGCCGGACTGGATCGGGATTATTGGTGTCCTGTTCGTGTCGGCCGTGAGCTTCCTCGGAATGCTCGTCGTCGGACTGCTGCTGTATATCCATCTCATGTTCGTCCTCCACGAGATCAGCGTGCGGAACCGCCCGGTCACCGACTCGTTGCGTGGCAGCTGGGATATCGCCCGCGAACACCGTCTCAAGCTTGGGGGACTTGCGGTCGGTCTGATCGCCGTTCAGAGTGCGGTCAGTTCGGTCGGCCCGCCGAACCAGCTCTCCGATCCGAACACCGCCCAAGCGTTCATGTCTTCACTCCCACAGCTGCTGTTTCTCCCCGTCGGACTCGTGATTACTGCGTTCGTGACGACGCTTTCGGCGGCCATCATCGCCAGAGCCTACGCCGAGATCACCGCTATCGACGCCGTTGGCGGCCAGCGGTCGGAGCTCGACAGCGGCGACGATCCGACAGACAGCGAGACCACTACTGATGCCGAAAAGACGCCAGAGACCGATGCTGAGCCCGCAGCGTGAGCTCTGGCGCCGGTGACCGCCGATTGCGATTTCGGAGCATGAAAACAGTCCCCTGTTTATACCGGCCGTCCGGTCGAAGGAGGAATCGTGAGTGAGGAGCTCTCGATCGAGGAGCTACTGTCGGTCCTCGACGACGAGTACGCACGCCCGATCCTCGTAGCCGCGAGTGCCGAACCGAAATCGGCGAAGGCACTCGCCGAGGCGTGTGATGCCTCACTGCCGACCGTCTACCGGCGACTCGACACGCTCGAAGCGCACGACCTGATAACCGAACGCACCGAACTCGATGACGATGGACACCACTACAGCACCTACGAAGCAACGTTACAGTCAGTCGCGATCGAACTCGACGAGGAGGGACTCACCGCCGACGTGTCCCGCGAACCAACCGACGCCGCCGACCGGTTCACCGAGCTCTGGGAGGGCATCTAACCATGACCGCTGTTGAAACCGCCCTCTATCTGGGGCTGGTAACGGCGACGCTGATCGCGATGACCCTCGGCCTGATGATCGTCTTTCAGGCCTACCGTGGCTACCGCCGCAACCAGAGCCAGCGAATGCTGTATCTGGCCGCTGGCCTCGGGTTCGTCACCATCGCCCCGTTTGCACTCTCGCTGGGGGTTGCTCTGCTGTCGCCCATTCTTCCCGGGGCCTCGTTCGTCCGAACCTCGGTGTTACCGCTCGTCTCGCGGCTGCTGGAGATCACGGGCCTCGGCCTGATTCTCTACTCGCTGTATAGCTCTCGCCTTCGTGGCTCGGTCTGAGTCGCTGGGTCCATCGTCGAAGCGCCGGGTTTCTGTCTCGATCGAATACGTCCTCGGCACCCGAGTGGTGCTACCGGGGCCTACGGTGTCCGTCCACCAGCGGTCCGATTGGAAGAATCGTGGGGGATACACAGTGCGTTCCAGCCGACAATCACCGCCCGCTACCGCAAGGAGGGAGGGAGAAACGGTCGACTGCTGCGGCAGGTGTCGAAACGGTCGACTGCTGCGGCAGGTGTCGAAACGGTCGACAGTTCGCGCTGTTTCACGATGGGAAACTCGGAACCGCTGTTTTTCACCTCCCATTCACATCAGGAAGGTATGCGATCAACCATGCCACTGCGGTCATCGAGCGCTCCAGCCGAGTCGTCCACAACCCGGTCCAGTGCCACACAGACCACGCGACGGCGACTGCTGGCGGCTGGTGGCGGACTCGCCACGGTCGGGCTGACCGGCTGTATGGGTGTGCTCAACTCTGTCGCGGAGGCGATTCTCAAGGATGTCAACGTTATCAACGGCACCGCCGCTGAACGCAGCGGGTCGGTCACTGTCGTCGGCCCCGATGGTGAGACGCTCCTCTCCGAGGAGTTCACCGCTGCGCCCCAGGAGGATGAGTCCAGCGAGGGTGAGACCTCGTCGACGCCGACCTACGAGGACGTGTTCACCGGGAGCGGCGAGTACACGGTCAGCGTGTCGCTCGATTCGGGCAGTGCTATCGACGGCACCACCGACGCCGAAGCGACGGTGACCGTCGACAACCCGGACGATCAGCACATCATCGTCGGTCTCGGGGCGAGCGAGTCGGGGTCGCCGATCGAAATTCTCGTCATCGACGACTTCAGTGACCTCGCCGAACAGACCAACGAATCTGCCGACGGCGGCGATGGAGCGTAGCGACAGGGGTTCTGTCGGCGACGGAAGCCGTCAAGTGGGGTCGGCCCCAAGACCACTCCATGCTCGAGCCCGGCGATCCGGCCCCCGAGATCAGCGCGACCAACCAGCACGGTGAGGAGCGATCCCCGACCTTCGCAGCACCGACCGTCGTCTACTTCTATCCAAAGGACTTCACCGGCGGCTGTACGACAGAGGCGAGCGACTTTCAGGCGGCGCTCCCGGAGTTTCGCGAGGCGGGAATCGCGGTGTACGGCGTCTCGATGGACGATGTCGAGACACACGCCGAGTTCGCCGACGAGGAGGGCCTATTGTTCGATCTGCTCGCAGACCCTGACGGGACCGTGGCGACGGCGTTCGGCCTCGATACGGGCGATGGACACACGGATCGCGTGACGTTCGTGCTCGCCGACGGGCAGGTCGTTGCGACCTACGACCCCGAACTCGCCGATCCGTCAGGGCATGCCCGGAGCGTCCTGAACGACACGCGCAACGAGTTCATCACCGGCGGCTGATCCGGGCGGCCACGGAGAGTGTTTTGGTTGTCGAGCCCCTGTCACCCGGTATGGCAAACTCGCCCGAGGCAATCGCTGGCGTCGATGACGTGGACTGCACCGGCCAACAGGTACTCGTGACGGGGTCGACCAGCGGCATCGGGCGAGCGGCCGCCCTCGCGTTCGGCCGACTCGGTGCCGATGTGATCGTTCACGGCCGAGACGAGGAGGCCGGTGAGGCGGTTGTCGACGAAATCGAGGCTGCTGGCGCAACTGCGACGTTCACCGAGGCCGACTTTGCCGACCTCGATGCGGTGGAAGAACTAGCAGCGACAGTCCGTGGCGACACTACGGGACTCGACGTCCTCGTCAACAACGCCGGCGGGCTGTTCCGCGAGGGTCGGCTGACCGACGCCGGGGTCGAGTACACGTTTCACGTCAACCACCTCTCGCCGTTTCTGCTGACGGCCGAACTGGTCGACCACCTGAACGACGACGGTCGAATCGTCACGACCGCCTCGGCTGCCCATCAGGGTGCGTCACTCGATCTCGACCGTGTCGAAGCCGTCGAGAGTTACTCCGGCACGTGGGCCTACAGCCACTCGAAACTGGCCAATATCCTGTTTACCATCGAGCTCGCGCACCGACTGGACCAGACCGACCGCTCGGTGACGGCCAACTGCGTGCATCCGGGGGCGATCCCCGGCAGCGGGTTCGTCCGGTTTTTGCCGGGGCCGCTCTCCCGGCTGGCCAACGCCCTCGATGTGGTGCCCGGCGTCACGTCGGTCGCCGACGGAGCCGCCGAACTCCTGTTCGTCGCGCTCTCGCCGCGGGTGGACGACGTCTCCGGCCGGTACTTTGCGGGCCAGTCGGCCGGGGCGCCGTCGGCAGCCGCCAACGACGCCGATGCGGCCCGGCGGCTCTGGGCCTACAGTGCTGACGTACTCGATATCGACGAACCGCTGGCCGACGACGTGAGCGAACCGGTGCCCTGATACCGTGTACTGTAGACGGCTACCGCCTCGACCGCCGTCCAGCTGGGCGGTCGAACGGTACCTTCCGCCAATAGACCGTATGAGCGCCCGCCTCGCCGACGGCTATCGCTGGTGTGGCAGGCCGCTGATCGCCGGCTCTGATCGCTGTTCGGCGGCCTCCAGTCGCTCCAGTACCAGTTCGGCCACCTGCACGGCGGCCCCGAACTCGGGGTCGGTGTCGAACGTGTCGCCCTGTGTTTCCGCGAGATCGACCAGTCGCTGTAGATACTCCTGATCGAGATCGTTCAGCAACTCCGCATCGAACTCCTCAAGCACGAAGGCTTCCGCGAGGGCGTCGACCTGATCGACGACCTCGGGATCGAACTCGAAGGGCCCGGTTTCGGTGCCGGTCTCGCTCATACCCCCGGCTTCCGCCGCGACGATAATAAAACCAAACTGATCGAGACGCAATGCGCTGAACCGGATCGTGGGCGAGCGACCGGCCACCAACACTACCGACGCCACACTCACGAATCATCCACACACAGGGTCTATTGGCGGAAGGTACCGCTCGACCGCCCAGCTGGACGGCGGTCGAGGCGGTAGCCGTCTACAGTACACAG
>Ga0207714_1002539_pt1 | contig 10945 bp, 10 predicted proteins | sample PonA232FremontCA_2_FD_187270 | JGI IMG/M metagenome (GOLD analysis project Ga0207714, IMG submission 187270) | Marine sediment microbial community from Fremont, CA, USA - Pond A23 Sediment 2 (SPAdes) | ecosystem: Environmental > Aquatic > Marine > Unclassified | place: USA: Fremont, California... | reverse complement strand
GGCGGGGCGCCGGCTGGCTCCCTTCGGTCGCAAGCCGGTCTACGGTGAGAGTGGATCGGGGCACTCGGGTTGCAGGACCGTAGGCCGGCTTTTGCTGAAGGCAACAGCCGGCGCCCCGTGGTCGTCTTCCGATTACCCCCAGCGATTGCCTGCGTCCGGACCACTCAACGCAACGCCGATCACCGGCGAGACCGAGCACTTCTTCGGTGAGCGCGAACTCGGCGCGATGAAACCGACGGCGTTCCTGATCAACATCGCGCGCGGCATGAGATCCACGGAAAAAAGGCCCCGCGCGCGCGGGGCCGAACAGGAGATGAACATACCGGGCTTACTACCCCGTTCGGCTCTGGAGGTAGGCCGAACGGTCATGCGCCGCTATGCCGGGCTGCCCCCGTGCGTAGCGGAGTGGCGCTGCGGGGCCGGGCCGGTCAGCGCCCGCATCCGGCGGCGCCAGCGACGTCGGGAGCGCAGCCACAGGGCCTGAAAGGCCCGGGCCCGCAGCATTCTTCCCCGCATGATCAGTCGTTCCATCTCGGCCTCGGTGCGGCCAGGCTCGATCGACTGTCGGTGCAGGTGTCGGGTTGCATTCCCATACCGTTCGAGACTCTCGGGACTTCGCAGATGCATCATTTCGTCCTCCCGTGCTCACGGGACGCATCCTGCTGCAATCATATCCGTTGAAAAATGCATCAAATGGAATTGCACTTGTTCCATTCCGTTGAGAATATCCGGGTATGGATACCGCCGATCTCGAACTGTTCGCACGGGTCGTGGCGCTGGGGAGTTTTTCCGAAGCCGCTCGTGCCTTCGATCTGACTCCGGCGGCCGTCAGCAAGCGTATGGCGCGGCTGGAACGACAATTCGATGTTCGCCTGTTTCAGCGTACGACCCGCCGGCTCCGTACCACCGCCGAGGGCGCCACGTTCCATCGCCACGCCTTGCGGATCCTTGCGGATGCCGAAGCCGCGCGCGAGGCGATGTCGCGGCGTTCAACCGAGCCGGCCGGTCTGCTGCGAATCACCGCGCCGGCCTCGTTTGGCCGGATGCACATCTCGCCGGTCGTGCCGGCATTCATGGAACGCTACCCGGAGGTCGCACTCGATCTGTCCCTGACCGATGGTCTGGTCGATCTGGTCGAGGAGGGGCTCGATCTGGCGATCCGGATCGTGCAGCCGGCCGATTCGAGCATGATCGCCCGTCGTCTGGCCCCGAACCGGCGCGTGCTGTGCGCCGCGCCGAAGTATCTGGAGCGTTACGGCACGCCCTCGACACCGGCCGAACTGGCCGATCACGACTGCCTGGTCATGCACCATCAGCATGTGTGGACGCTGGAGTCACCCGACGGTGCCGAGCGTGTGCGCGTGTCCGGTTCTCTGCAGACCAACAATGCCGAGGTCCTGCGCGATGCGGCCGTCGCCGGCATCGGTATCGCGCGCAAATCGACCTGGGATGTCGGTCATCTCCTCCAAAGTGGTGAACTCGTACCGGTCCTGCCCGAATATGCGGTCTCTACCCACGTGGCGATCCATGCGATGTACCCGAGCGCACGGTTCCTGGCGCCGCGCGTAGGCGCCTTTATCCGGTTCCTGCAGAACTGCTTCGGGGATCCGCCCTACTGGGACCGGAGCGATCAGGAGTCCGCGCTATAGCGTCCCCATTGTCATAACCACCCCGAGAACGCTCCGTCGTGCGTGCGCAGACAGGGGGACTGGGCCTGGTGCTGTCCGCATGCAGCGTGAATAATGGTGCATTCGATCGATTGTTACCCGGATAGGCGAGGAGATGGCCGTGAGCTCCGACAATATCCCTTCCACCATGGCGGCGATGCTGCTCATCGGCCATGGTGGCACCGATAAGCTGGTGTACCACGAGGATGTGCCCACACCCGAACCCGGACCGGGGCAAGTGCTCGTCAAGGTCACCGCTACCGCCAAGAACAATACCGACCGCAAGGCACGCGAGGGGCTGTACCCGACCAAAGAAAAGGGCGATGTCACCTCGTTCGCGATGGGCGGGTCGCCAACATTCACGTTCCCGCGTATCCAGGGCGCGGACGTGGCCGGGCGTGTGGTCGCGGTGGGGGAAGGGGTTTGCGATGCGCGTATCGGTGAGCGCGGGCTGCTGGATTTCAACCTGTACGCGGACGAACGCCGCGATATCAACCTGACGCCGGATTACTACGGCCACGGTGCCGACGGCGGTTTCGCCGAATACATCGCCGTGCCGTCGGATCAGTTCCATTCGGTGCCCAATCCCGACCTCGCCGATGCCGAACTGGCCGCGATGGGCATGTGCTCCTGTCAGACCGCGGTGCACATGCTGAACGTGGCACATGTGCGGGCAGGGGAGCGTGTGCTCGTGACCGGTGCCAGCGGCGGCGTCGGCACGGCGCTGATCCAGCTCTGCCGGGTCGTGGGCGCGATCCCCTACGCGCTCAGTCAACAGGACAAGGCGGGTTCGCTGATCGAACTCGGTGCCGAGGCCGTGCTCGACCGTTCCGATATGGACGGGTTCGTCGATCGCGTGCGCGATGTGACCGGCGGTGAGCCAATCGATGCGGTGATGGATCTCGTCGGCGGCACCATGACTGATCGCTTCATCGATACGATGATCTTCGATATGCGACGCCGGACGACCTATCCGCGCCTGAGCATCGCCGGCGCGAGCGGCGGCAATCTCAGCGAGATCATGTGGACGCGGATTTATCTCTATCAGGTGCAGATCTTCGGCGTTTCGCACGGCACCCGGGCAGAGGCCGAACAGCTCATCGAGTGGATCCGTGGCGGCAGGCTTCGGCCGGTGCTGCATGCCGCGTTCCGGCTGTCGGATCTGCGCGCGGCCGAGGACTACTTCGTCAATCGCGGCAGCGGTTTCCTCGGCAAGATCGTGATTGTGCCGAATTCGGAATGGGAAGAGCATGGGGCCCCGTATGCACTGGAGGGCATGGTGTGAGCGATGCGCTGACCCTGCAGTTGATCGACACGCATGCCGGCGGCGATGTCAGTCGCATCGTGGTCGGTGGCATCAAGGACCTGCCCGGGAACACCGTCCGCGAACGCATGGAGTATCTGCAGGCCGATGCCGATGGGCTGCGCAGGCTGCTCCTGTTTGAGCCCTACGGGATCCCCGAGATGTCGGTCGACCTGATCGTCCCCGCCAGTGACCCGGCGGCGGCCGCCGGCTACATCATCATGGAGGTGATGGGCTATCCAGTCTATTCCGGTTCCAACACCCTGTGTACCGCGATGGCGGTGTTGGAGAGCGGCATCGTGGGGAAACGCGAAGGGCTCCAGCGGTTCATGCTCGAGGCACCGGCCGGGCTGGTGCAGATCGAAGCGCGCGTGACCAACGGGGTCGTCGAGGCGGTGACCGCCGAGGGCCTGCCGAGCTATATCGATACCTATCGGGCCGTCATCGATGTGCCATCCATCGGCGAGGTGACCTACAGCATCGCCTACAGCGGCGGGTTCTATGCGCTGGTCGACGCGACCGAACTCGGGTTCTCGCTGACCCGCGACGAAGAGTCGCGTATCGCCGCCTGCGCGTATGACATCGTGGAGGCGATCCGCGCCAAGAGCGTGTTTTCCCATTACAGTCTCGGGAATGTCGGCCCGCTGCCGTTCCTGCATTTCATGGGGCCGGTCGAGAAGGTGGCGGATGATTTCTATCGCTCGCGCTCGACGACCTACGTCCATCCGGGCGTGATCTGCCGCAGCACGACCGGTACCGGCACCTCCGCCCGGCTTGCGCTGATGCACTACGAGAACCGGATCGTTCCGGGGGATCGACTCGAGACCGTATCCCTGCGCGATACCACGTTCATCGGCGAGTTGACCTGTATCAGTGAAGCCGGCGGCCATGACGTGGTCGAGAACACGATCACCGGCCGCAGTTATTTGCTCGCGCGCTCGGAGATCGTCGTCAACTGCGATGATCCGATGGTGGACTGTACGGGGCTGCGCCACATCCTGCGGGACGATTCGTTATAGCGAGCGGTGGTTTCCTGCCGCCGCGGCGCGATGGTCCGGCTGATAGGCGCATGCGTCTGGTCTATAATGTCTTACAGGCATGGTGACCACTGCAGAGAGGTCGTAGCGATGGGTAAGACTGGAAAAGGCCAGGGCCCGGGCCCTGACCAAGAGGCGGGCGCGGCGGTCAGCGGATCGCGTGAAGCGATGCTCGGCTCGCACGGCCTGCGCGTGTCAAAGGCATCGGGGACCACGCCGGCGACGCGGCCGGACGATTCACGGCCCTCGGCGTACGCGGATGATACGCCCGAGCCGGTAGCCGATGACGAGGTGCACGCCTCGCGCGAGGCCAGCCTTGGCGGCACGGCGACCGGGAACCACCCCGCCGGCGGGCTCGCGCCCGAAGACCAGCGCCTGCCTTATGGTGCGCGCCCCGGCGATCCGGATCCGGAACGCGACTGGGCCCGCGACGAAAAGGCCAGCAGGAAGAAGTAGCCCACCAGTACCCCCCCCCTGCGCGCGGATCCCTTCCGCGCAGGGGTTGTTCGACCGCGTGCGCACCCCCACATCCGTGGCGACACCCCGCACCGGAGAGACTCCCCATGAGCGCCATCCTTTTCGTCCTGACCAGTCACGATCGCATGTCCAATGGCGACCCCACCGGGGTCTGGCTCGAGGAGTACGCCGTGCCATGGACGCGGCTCACGGAAGCCGGTCACGACGTCACGGTGGCCTCGGTCGCCGGCGGTGACGTGCCGGTCGATCCCAACAGCGAGCCCACCGCGGAACAGGCGCGCGAATGGAGCGAGGCGGTCGAGCGCCTCAAGGATACGCCTGCCGTCGACCGGTTTTCCGCGGAGGATTTCGATGCCGTCTACCTGCCCGGTGGTCACGGCACGATGTTCGATATGCCCGACAACGAGGGCCTGCATGAACTTCTGCTCCGCTTTGATGAGCAGGGCCGCGTGCTCGCCAGTGTCTGCCACGCGCCAGCCGTGTTCAGCGGCATGAAGCGCCGGGATGGCCAGCCGTTTATCGCCGGCCGCCGGGTTACCGCGTTCACCGATTCCGAAGAGCGGGCCGTGGGGGGCGAGGAGAAAGTACCGTTCCTGCTGGAAACCCGCCTGCGGGAACTCGGCGCGGATGTCAGTACCAGCGGCGACTGGGCTTCACACGTTGTTGTTGACGGCCGCCTGATCACCGGGCAGAACCCGCAGTCCTCCGAGGCGGTGGCCGGGAAACTGCTCACGACCCTCGCGCAGGCGTGATGATCCGTCCACGGTAATCGGGCGGTGCGGCCGGCCCGACCCGCCCGATCACTTTGTCAGCGCGGGCTGGCCGTAACGGGGTCGCCGACCCGTACGGTGCGGCCGTCGCCGGCCAGCAGGATGGCGTTCTGCCCGAAGAACGCGCCCTTCATCCCGGGTTGTGTAGCCATCTCCGCGAGCGTCTTCAGGGGCTCCTTGAGCGCGGGCCTGTCGCCGTTGCGCTGATCGACCGTGATGACCTTGCAGCGCTTGCAGGGTTTACGCAGACCGATTCGCCAGCCATGGTTGTCGCCCGCCAGTTCATCCCATTCCCGCTCCGTGAAGGCAGCGCTGCTGTCCAAGACGATATTCGGCCGGAAACGGTCCATGGGAACCGTGTCGAGCCCTTTGTCGGCGAGCCGCTCGTTGAGCGCGGCCAGTGAACCCTCCGCCGTTACGAGAAATGGATAGCCGTCCGGGAAGGCGGTCTGGGCCTGCTCCCCCTGGAGCCAATCCGGCTCGACATCGCGCCGCGCGTCATCCGGGAACCGCACGAGCCGCAGGCCCTGCTGGCCGAGCACCGTGCTCAACCACTCCGCCGCCTCTCCCCCCTCATCCAGCGCCTCGCAGCGGTCACGGAAAATGGTCACCATGAGCCGGGGCTGATCGGATCGATCCAGTTCAATGGCCAGTGGAACGGTGTCGGGATGCTCCAGTATGAGTGCATCATCCGTGAGGCGAACCGCGACTCGCGCCATGGGCGGGATCTCCCGCTGCGTCACGAAACGATGGGCTTTGTCGACGACCATCCAGTGCCGATCGTAAGCCAGGCCGCGTGGCGTCAGGCGCGCTGCCGACAGGCCGACGCCCCGCAGCGACTTGACGGGGTAGATGTTGAGTTCGGTGACCTGCATGTGCTCCCCCCCGGTCTGCGGGAATCGCGCGCGTGGTCACTGTACCCGAGCCTGGCCCGGTTGCGCACGATGTGTTTTTTGTCTGAAATGGTCGCCGGCAATCTCTCCGACGTGCCGCGAAACGGCGTGCAGGGTGTGTCGATGCGCGCCGACTGCGAACGCGGCCCGGATCGCCCGGCGTTGCGATGGCTGGATCGAGGTGACAGTGTAATCCTTACCGGCCGGCATGGGCCGGACAACCGGGGTAGACGTGATGACCGACAGGATCGAGGTAGCCGGACTCCAGGTGCATCGGGCGCTCCATGACCTGGTCGCCCATGAGATAGTCCCCGGGCTCGGCATCGAGTCCGGGGCGGTATGGCAGGGTCTGGCCGGGATCGTGCACGATCTCGCGCCGAAAAACCGGGCCCTGCTCGAACATCGCGATGCCCTGCAGGGTCGGCTCGACGCCTTCTGTCGTGAGCAGGAGGGAGCGCGGCCGAATCCGGCCACGGTCCGGGCGTTGCTGGAGGACATCGGTTACCTGGAGCCGGAGGGCGGGAATTTCGCCATCTCCACGGCCGGGGTCGATGCAGAGATCGCGCGTGTGCCCGGGCCGCAGCTCGTCGTACCGGTCAGCAACGCCCGCTTCGCGCTCAACGCGGCGAACGCGCGCTGGGGCAGTCTCTACGACGCGCTCTACGGCACCGATATCATCCCGGAGACCGATGGCGCCGAGAAAGGCGCGCGGTATAACCCCAGGCGCGGCTACAGGGTCATGGAACACGCCGCGGCGATACTGGATGAGATCGCGCCGCTGGCCGACTCCAGCCACCGGCAGGCGACCGCCTATGCGCTGAGTGCGGCGCGCGGGCGCCTGCGCCTGGTCGTGCATACCGAAAACGGCGAAACGGCGCTGGTCGATCCCGATCAGTTCGTCGGTTACACGGGATCGCAAGAGGCCCCGGATGGCATCCTGCTCGTCCACCACGGCCTGCACGCCGAGATCCGCATCGACCACGAGGACGAGGTCGGGCGCGACCATCCGGCGGGCGTCCGCGATGTGATCCTCGAGGCGGCGGTCACCACTATCCAGGACTGCGAGGATTCGGTCGCCGCGGTCGATGGCGAGGACAAGACCCTCGTCTATCGCAACTGGCTCGGGCTGATGACCGGAACGCTCGAGGAGAAGCTGGAGAAGGGCGGGCGCACACTCACGCGACGGCTGCATCCCGACCGGATGTACAGGGGCGCGGACGGCGGCAACCTGACCCTGCCCGGGCGCAGCCTCATGCTGGTCCGCAACGTGGGCCATCTGATGACCACGCCGGCGGTGCTCGATGGCGATGGGAACGAGGTCCCCGAAGGCATGCTCGATGCCATGATGACGTCGCTGATCGCCATGCATGACCTCAAGCGCACCGGTTCGATAATCAACTCGCGCACGGGCGAGAGTGTCTATATCGTCAAGCCGAAGATGCACGGTCCCGCGGAGGTCGCCTTCACGGTCGAACTGTTCGGCCGCGTCGAGGACGTGCTGGGGCTGGCGCGCAATACGCTCAAGGTCGGCATCATGGACGAGGAACGCCGCACCACGGTCAACCTCAAAGCTTGCATCCGTGAGGCGCGCGAGCGGGTCATCTTCATCAATACCGGATTCCTCGACCGCACCGGTGACGAGATCCATACCTCGATGGAACTCGGCCCGATGGTGCGCAAGGAGGCCATGAAGAGCGAGCCCTGGATCCAGGCCTATGAGGACCGCAACGTCGATGTCGGCCTGGCCTGCGGGTTCCGCGGGCGCGCCCAGATCGGCAAGGGCATGTTCCCGAAACCGGAGCAGATGGCCGAGATGATGGAAACGAAGCAGGCGCACCCGGACGCGGGGGCGAACTGCGCGTGGGTACCGTCACCGACGGCGGCCACTCTGCATGCCATCCACTACCACCGGACCGACGTGCTGGCCGTCCAGGACCGCCTCGCGGGTCGGCAAAGGGCGGACCTGCATGATCTGTTGACGATCCCGGTCGCCGAGGACCCCTCCTGGTCGACCGAGGAAATCCAGCAGGAACTGGACAACAACGCGCAGGGCGTTCTCGGCTATCTGGTGCGCTGGATCGATCAGGGGATCGGCTGTTCGAAGGTGCCGGATATCAATGACGTCGCATTGATGGAAGATCGGGCCACCTGCCGGATCTCGAGCCAGCACATCGCCAACTGGCTGCGCCACGGGGTTTGCAGCGAGGAACAGATCCGCTCCACGCTGGAGCGGATGGCGGCCGTCGTCGACAAACAGAACAGCGATGACCCGGCCTACCGGCCCATGACCACCGATCTCGAAGACAGCGTCGCGTTCCAGGCGGCCTGCGATCTCATCTTCCGGGGACGCGAGCAGCCGAGCGGTTATACCGAGCCCGTGCTCCATGCCCGCCGCCTCGAGCGCAAGGCCCGCGATCACGGCGGTGGCTGACCTGCTCCGCTGCGCCTCAGGCGCGCTGGTTCGCCGCGCGGATGAGGAAGCCGGGGCGCGCCCCGCCTTGTGGCGATACGGCCGGTGTCACCAGAATCGCGGCGATCACCATGACCGCCCCCAGCGTCTCGCGGGCGCCGATGACTTCGCCAAATGCGATCCAGCCTATCGCCAGCATGGTCGGCAGTTCCGCCGCTCCAGCCGCTGCCGCGCGGGCGGGCGACACCGCACGCGCCGCGAGCGTGAACAGGATCTGCGGGATCGTGGCGGTGACGACGGCAAGGCCGGCGACCCAGAGCCAGGCCTCGGCCGTGCCCGGGAGTACCGTCCCCGAATCGCTGAGCAGGGCCGCCGGCAGCAGGCCGACGACATGGCCTGCACAGATGGCGCTCCAGCGTTCCATGGTCGTGAGTTCGCGGCCGACGGTCGCCAGAATGACCACGATCAGCGCGAAGCCGGCCGGTGCCGGCAGGCTCGACAGGAGGTTGCCCCAGGCGCCGTCGCCGATCGCCGTGGGCGCATTGACGATGAATGCGCCGCCGAGCACGAGCGCGGCGCCGAAGGCTGAGCGGCGCGTGATCGGCTGGCCCGCCAGTAGACGCGCCAGTAACACGACGAACAGCGGATAGCTCATGTAGAGCACGCCCGCGCTCGCCACGGGCACATGCTCGACTGCCGCGAGGTATGTGGTCCAGCCGAGCCCACCCGCCATGCCTGCCCCGGCCAGGGCGATCGCAGGCCGGATCGCCGCGCGGCGGCGTGGCAAGAAGGCGAGCGCCAGCGGCAGGGCCACGCCGAAACGGTATAAAGCGATCGCCTCGGCCGAGAGACCCGCCTCCAGCAGTACCCGTCCGAACAGGGGTACCAGCCCGAAGCAGATCGAACTCCCGGCGATGATCAGGGTCGCGCGCAGCGTGCCCGGCACGGTCCTCTCTCCTCATGATGTGTTGCAGCGGCGGGCAGACTAGGTTCGCGTCAGGCATGCGTCCAATGATAAATATGAGGCGAATTCCATGAATTTCCTGCATAGCCATGACGACCGCCCGACTGGATATCCGCCACCTGTCCATGCTGCGCACGATCGCCGATGCCGGGACTGTCACCGACGCCGCCGAGCGCCTGGGCGTGAGCCAGTCAGCGCTGACGCATCGACTGCGCGAGGCCGAGCGCCGCCTAGGGACCGAATTGTTCGGGCGTACTGCCAATCGCCTGCATCTGACGCCCGCCGGTGAACGTCTGTACAGCACCGCGGTAGCGGTGATCGAGGATCTCGAACGCGCGGAGGCGGATGTGCGTGTGCTCGCCCGGGACGAACGGACGGTTGTCCGCATGGGGCAGGGGACTTACAGCCGGTTCCACTGGTATCCCGATTTTGCTAACGGGTATGTTGACCAGGATCTGGAACTCGACATCGTGGCGCGTGCCGCACACGAGCCGCTGACCTGCCTGGTGGAAGGGGCGGCGGACGTTGTTACCGTCCATGGCGTCAAACAGGACGAGCGGCGTTTGCGCTGGTTTCGTCTCGCCAGCGATCCGCTGGTTGCGATTATGGCCCCGACGCACCCGCTCGCCGACCGGGATTGGCTGGAGGCGGAGGATTTTGCCAATGAGCGGTACATCACCTACACGCTGAAACCCGCGCCCGGTTTCGAGTGGCAGCGCCTGTTCCGCTCGGCTCGCATCCGGCCACGGCGCATGTCCACCGTCGGTGTGCCGGAGGCGATCATCGATCTGGTACGCGCCGGTTTCGGCGTCAGTGTTCTGAGTCGCTGGGCGGTGGAACCCGAGATCCGGGATGGCACGCTGGTCGCGAAGCCGCTCGGTTCCGCCGGCATCGAGCTGAACTGGTGGGCGGTCGTCCGCGCCGAGGAAGCGCGCGATTCGCCCGCATGGCGCATCGCCGAGGCATTGGTGGCCTGGAGCCGTGCCCGTCGCGAAGGCGAGGCGGCCGTCGGGTTCGAGGCCGCTGATTCGGACCCGGGTCGGTCGCCGTGATGCTCAGGGCCAGGAGGCTGTCTGGTACCCCGGCAGGCGCGCCAGGAAATCCACGCAGGCCTCGAGTTCGGAGACCTCGATGTATTCGTTCGTCTCGTGCATGCGCGCGGTCTGGCCGGGGCCCAGGATGACCGTGGAGATCCCGGCGGCCTGGAAGTAACCGCCGTCGGTACCGATCGAGAAGACGCCGGGTGGCGCGTCGGTCCAGAGGTCGCGCACGAGCCGGGCGGCGGCGCCGTCGGGCTCGGCACGCAGTGCCGGGTAGATCACCTCGTGCCGGAGCGTTATGCCGGTGTCCGGGTGCCGCGCCCGCATTTCGGGCTGCAGGACGGTGTCGATGTGCTGCTGGATACCGGCGAGGATCGCGTCGCC
>Ga0207714_1002537_pt1 | contig 10954 bp, 11 predicted proteins | sample PonA232FremontCA_2_FD_187270 | JGI IMG/M metagenome (GOLD analysis project Ga0207714, IMG submission 187270) | Marine sediment microbial community from Fremont, CA, USA - Pond A23 Sediment 2 (SPAdes) | ecosystem: Environmental > Aquatic > Marine > Unclassified | place: USA: Fremont, California... | reverse complement strand
CGATCCGGTATTTCGCGGAATTCGTCGACCCGGACGAAACAATTACCACAGTCGAGCCAGATCCTGACGACGACAAGTTCCTCGAAGCGGCCGTCGCTGGTGATGTCGACTACCTCGTCTCTGGAGATAGTCATCTCCTGGATATCGAGTCATTCCGCGGGATCGATATCGTCGAACCACGTACTTTCTACGAACACCTAGAGGCACAGTAGCTGTCTGTCCCGTTTGTTCGTCGGGCAGTTCTAAAAAAGTGAGTGAACTGTTCTATAGCAGCCCTGATGATCGACGTTCAATTAAAGGTTGTCCAGATATCCCCGTCGCTGCTCTAATTTCACCTCCTTAGTGCGCTTGTCGTAGTGTTTGTCGAGCACGTCTCGACTCACATTCATCCGGTCCCCAACAATCTCTGCTGGCACGTCCTGCGAGAGAACGTGAGTGATACTTCCTCGCCGGATCGCGTGTGGACTAACTGATTCACCGCACTTTCCCTCGGCTCCCTCCGTACAGTCTGGACAGGGCTCGCTTCGGAAACACGGAGCTGTCACACGATAGACCAGGCGGCGCATCGTGGCTCGGACCATCCGGCCTTGTGATGTCGAAATAAACGGACTACGACCGTACTCATCAGTCACTTCCTCCCGGGTCATGGCTACGTAGTCGTCGAATATGTCCGCCAGTTCGCTCGAAATTGCAACCGGGCGCTCGCCGTCAGTCCCGTTTTTCAACTATGTGCCCTGCTCTGGTCGGTGGACGAGATTGATTCGTTCTTCGTTGGTATCGACATCCTCGACATCGAGAGAGTTCGCCGCGCCGATCCGAATGCCCGTCTCCCACAGGAGCGCGAACACCGCATGTTCTCGCGAGGCGTATTGGTAGGTCGATAGATACGCTAGGATCTCCTCGGCGACGTCGGAGTCAAGCGTCTCGTCGTTGCGTTCGTCCTGTGGTCGAACGCGGGGTACCATGACTTTCTCATAGAGGTCTGCTGGCACTGCTTCGATGGATCCACACCAATTCAAAAACACTCGAATTGTACTCATCTGCTGGTTCAACGTAATCTTCTTCAAATCGCCATCTTCCTGTCGCCACAGACGATACTCTTGTAGATCTCTCCCCGTCAGTCCGTTCATATTCGTGATTCCGTTCTCATCACACCACCGGACAAAATGCTCTGTCCGGTAACTGTACGATTGGACTGTTTGCTCTGCGCAGCTGGTGCTCTTGTGCTTGAGGAATAGCTCGCGCGCGCTGTCTGGATCAATTGGTTCGAGGTGGTCTTTTCTCGTGCTCATAGTTCTCACGGAATCCCGTGAGAAGGCGCGAAACGCGGGAAATCCGCAGGGAAGGGACGGTACGCACCTCGTGCTGATTCCGCCCGAACCCAGTTCTGTCGCCCCGGGCACTGTCTCCCGACACGAGACGCCAGCCACCCGGTTACATTACCCCGACCCGAACAGTCACACGACGATGGACCGACGGAAGCTCATCGCGTTTGGACTCGTTGCCCTCCTCGCGGCCACCGCAGGCTGTTCCTCACAGGGGAGTCTCAGCATGGAGCCGGCAGCCAACGAGACACTCGTCGAGGAGGCGAGCCTCGACGACGAGATACTCCAGCCGGGGACCGAACGGGCGTTGCTCGACCGCGTCCTCGCAACCGGCTCCACGACGGTGACTGACACGGAGCCCCCGCTCGACCGTGACCTGCCCTTTCGTCACGACGGCGGATTCTACAACGTCACACACACGGCAACCGGGTCACAGCAGGGGTACGAGGTGACCATCCCTGTCGACTACAACGTCTCCTCGGTGTCGGGCGATGTTGTGGGGTACGAGGAGTTGCCCGCGGTCGACCAGGCGGCTCTCGAGCCCCTGTTGACCCGGCCAGAGCTTCCCGATGGGCTGCTGGAACCGGGCTACGACATCGCTATCGAGACCGCCTACACCGAGCCCGAGACCGACGAGTCGGTCCTGGTTCGGGAACAGACGTACGACGCCATCCGGTACGAGGGTGAGACCTACCCCCTCGAGACCCAGACAGCCCCGGAGAGTCTGACCGTCTACCGGTACGAGTCGACACTCGTCGCCGAGACTGTCGACGGGTACGCCGCGACACTGCGTGACCGCTACGCGTTCGAACTCCCGGGACTTTCTGAGGGCGAGCGCGACGTTCTCGAGAGCGCACTGGACGACACGAAGCGCATCGACAGCGACGACAACCAGGCGTTCGACTCGCTGGTCGACCGATTCCGCGACCGCCAACCCGTCACCGGTGACGGCGACAGCGGGACGTTCCTCGTCCGGTACGACGAGCAACTGTACGTGACCGAGATCAACTTCGGCAGCTACGCCGAGGGATGACGCGGCCGCAGGGCTGTCGGCTGGAGTCCTCACCGGGTTGGTCCCGTCGAGGGAGGTGGGTTACTCCGTCGACTGGGCGGTGACCCCGTCACCGACGGTCGAGAGTGGTTCGTCGATGCCGAGCAGGTCCGCACTGACGGTCCAGAGTCGGCCCGCCGCGGTCAGGTCCTGTGCTGCTGTGGACGGTGTTCGTGGGCGTTGGCCGCTGAAGTAGCCGCCGGAGGCCTCTGCGGTCTGTGGCGACACTCCGACGTGGAGTATCTCCGCAGCCCCGTCTGCCACGCCAGGCACACCAGGCACCACAGAGAGTTGCTGGACGAGACTCGGCAGTGGCCCTGGCAGGAACCGGGCGAACCCACTCCCGGGTATCGCACCCGGGTGGAGGCTGTTCGAGGTGACGGTGCTCTCGGTCGCGTCGAGTCGACGGGCGAGCTCTGTCGCGAACAACACGTTGGCGAGTTTCGAGTGGCTGTACGCCACGAGCCCCGAGAGTAGGTCCTCCCCCTGTACCCGGTCCAGACTCAGCGAGGCACCGGTGTGGGCCGCGGAGGCGGTGGTGACGACCCTCGCGTCCGGGGCCAGGTGGTCGAGGAGTTCGACGGTCAGCAGGTACGGCGACAGGTGGTTGACGTGGAAGGTGTACTCGACCCCGAGGTCGGTGACCGCGGTGTCGCGGAACAGACCACCGGCGTTGTTGACCAGCAGGTCAAGCCTGTCAGTCTCGGCCCGGACTGCCGCGGCGAGTCGCTCCACCTCCTCGACACTCGCAAAGTCCGCCGCGAGAAACTCCGCGTCGACACCGAGACCGGAGAGCTCGTCGACCACCTCGGCTCCCGCCTCCGGGTCCCGTCCGTGCACGACGACATCGGCACCGAGACGGCCGAGCGCGAGCGCAGCTGCCCGGCCGATACCACTCGTCGACCCGGTCACGAGCACCTGCTGGCCGGTACAGTCGACGGTCTCGACACCTGCGAGCTCCTCCGGGCGGTCACTCATTATCTCTTACAGGGGCTGGACGAACAAAACCTCACCTGTTTCCTGTGACACCACAGGGGGAACTCCCGACGGGAGGGGGCTCTCGCGGACCGGCGCGGTCAGGGGGGGCGGTGTGTCGCTGCTGTCCCGTCGAGGCCGGGCCCCGGGGCCACACCCAGGGTGAGAGCCCGTGGCCGACCCCGCCGACGACCACCGGTAGCTGGAGAGCAGGACCGCCGGGGGCAGAAACCGGTCTCGCCGGACCCTGTTCTGTCTGTCCCGTGTCACGGTGACCGGCGGCAGTACGCGGGGCTCCGAACCGACAGTCGGTCGGCAGCCCCGTGTCGGGCGGTTCCGGGCACCTCCTGTTCGGTCGTATCCGGTCCGACACCGGTCGGCCTACCGGGGCCGGCGAAGCACCATCTCCATTGGAAGCCCCTCAGCGTCGACAGGTGGCTCCGCCGGGAGGGTGTCGAGCGACCCGGCCCCCGGTCGGGCCGTGAGCGCGAGCACGAACGCGTCGACGATGTCGTCGTTGCCGACGGCAGCGTCGATGGCTGTTCCGGCACGGCGAACGTGGTCCAACACCCCCTCGTCGACAGTCTCCAGAACACCGATGCGCTCCCAGAACGCGGCCGCAGGCTGGCCGGTCTTTGAGTACTGTGCCGGCGAACCGCCGTCGAGTGCACAGAAACAGACCTCTGGATGTGCCTCGCGAACGGTTCCAACGGCCTCGGGAGCCGTCTCTCGGAGAAAGCTGTCCAGTTCCGCGATGTTGTCTGCGATGTTCCAAGACTGTACACCGAGACTCCCGTCGGTGCGCTCTTCCTGTACCGTCTTTGCCGTCTCGTAGCTGTCGGCGTGGACGGCCGCCCGTACCGGCACCGGAAACACACTGCTGTGGCGGGTCGGGCTGAGGAGGTCCCGTGCGGCGTCGTCACAGGGCCGTTTCTCGTTGGAGGCGGTTCTGAGCCCGATCGGCACGTCGACCAGCACCAGGTCGGCCGCCTCGCCGTGGTCCGCCCACAGCGCCCCGATGTTTTCGTAGAGACCCGCACCCGCGTAGCCACTCGCGTCGTACCAGACTGCGATCCACCCATCGGCACAGCCGTCGACACCGACGAACATACACACGGTCCGGGGTGTACCGGATAAACCGTTGTGAATCTCGCCCGGTCGATCCGACACGGTCCGGGGGTCTCGGGGCTCGCGAGACCGGTGTCTGCCGCCTGACGGGGGGTCAGCGCAGGTTCCGCAGGCTGCGGAGACGGTCGGCGATTCGTCCGGGGAGTGCGAGTGCCCCGGCGGTGACGCCGACGATGACCATCAGCGCGTACAGGCCGAGTGTCGACAGCCAGATGACGAGCATCGCGAGTATGGCCCACCCACCGCCGAGAAAGACGAACGCGCCGAGTGTCATCACCGTCCCGTAGAGCAACACCAGGTACGGTCCCCAGTCGCGTGCGTGTCCACGACGGACCCGCCGGCGGACGTACTGCTCTAAGTCCTGCTCGAGTTCGTCACGGTGGACGGTGCGGTCCTCTATCTCAGACTCGAACCCCTCGATGCGTTCACGGAGCGCCTCGAGCTCCGACTCCGTGACGACCTCGTCGGCCCGTCGGTCGCCGTCTGTATCCCCACGGTGGCGCTGTCTGCCCCGTGCAGACCGGTTGTCGGACTGGTCTGTCGTGGCGGTGTCGTCGTTCACGCCGTCGGTTCGGTCCTGCCGTTCGACCGATCTGTCGTCGCCCATTGTCGCTCGTTGGTTACCCCGTTGGGGCCGGTCGTGTTGTAACTGCCGGTCTTCGAGTCGGCCCGCGAGCACCGCGTTCACCGCCGCACCCACCAGCAACACGAGCCCAGCGAAATAAAACCAGACCAGGAGCAAGAGCACCCCGCCCAGAACACCGTAGAGCTGGAACGACCCGGCGCGTGACGCGTAGAGACCGAACACGGCACCCAGCCCAGTCCAGCCCAGTCCGGCGACCAGCGCGCCGGGCACGGCCTCCCGGAGGGTGACATCCCGTGCCGGAAAAACGTAGTAGAGGGGAAAGAACACGAGCGGTAGCACTACCGCGAGCGTCAGGGGTCCACTGACCGCCTGAACCCCGACCGGGCTGAGCGAGAGAAAGGCACCGCCGAGCACCGTCGCCGCCACCGCCAGCCCGACGGCGCCGAGCACCAGCAGCGCGTCGGCCACCTGTTCGGAGAGTGGTTTGTCGAGTGAGACGCCGTACACCGCCGAGAACGCGACGTCGAGACCGCGAAACACACGTAGTGCGCCCCACAGCAGGACGACCGTCCCGACGGCCGTCACACCGCTCCGTCCCGACGGTTCGACGAGTGTGGACTCAAGTAGGTCTGTTGCCTCGGGTGTCAGCAGGCCGTCGAGCGAGTCGACGAGCTCCGCGGCGAGTGCGTCACCGGCAACCGCAGTCGTGGCCACGAGCGTGACAATCAGCAGTGGCACGACGGAGATAAACGCGTAGTACGCGATGGCCGCAGCCAGAAACGGGAGCTGCTGGGCACGGACCAGCGCCACCACCTCTCGTACCCTGGATATGTTCGGATGCACACCGACACTAACACAGACCGGTACAAGTGCGTTCTCCGGGGATACCGGGTTCCGACCGACGCGTCGGTTCCCCCGCGGGCGGACTCGAAAGCGATTAATCCGCGGCCCGCCTGCTCGTCTGTGATGACAGACTGGCGGGAACAGACACTCAGTGTGACGTTCGCCCTGCTGGCCGGGAGTGTCGTGCTCATCGTTCCGGGGCTGGCGGGGCTCGGTGCCTCCCTGCCGCTCCTGGTGGCGGTGCTCGGTGTCGGTGTGAGTCTCGCCGCGCTCCGGCGTCGACTGGCCGGACTCCCGGCCCTGATGAGACAGGCGGTCGGCCCTCACGCCCGAGACCTCTGGGTCGGTCCGGTGGTGGCGGTTCTCGCCGTGTTCGTCGTCGAACCGTCGGCAACGGCCGGCGAACTGCAGTCTATCGGTGGTCTGCTCGGGTTCGTCGGGATGGTCAACTACTTTCTCCGCCCGCTGTACCTGTTTCTGCTCGGGCTCGCCGGGCGGTTGCTCCCGAACGGGCACTCCGGATAGCCCGTGGCCGGCTACTGGCGAGCAGACCTGGTTCGAGACCCCACGAGGCACAACGTGGACGACCAGTGTGACGTAGACCACTCACCCGGGTGAGCGTGGCAGGTTCCACGCCCGGACCCTGCCACGGGGCGTTACTCTGTGGTCCGGTCACTGTCGAGCAGCCGTGCGTGCTCGTCAACGAACAGTGTCAGCCGCTCGCCGTCGCGTTCGACCGACAGCGACAGTCGAACTGGCTCCTCGGAGTGGACTGTCGGGTCGGCGATCGTCAGCTCCACCGCCCAGAGCGGTGTCTCTGTGAGGTCGACACCGTGGTCGTGGTAGAACGCCACCACGACCGGTTCGGTGAGGAGGTACGAGCCTATACTCGAACTCGACACCCGTCCACAGCCCTCACAGGTCGCAATCAGGATGTGGGCAGCACGGGGCGAATTTAGCACCTCGTACTCGAGTTCGACGGTGGCGAAACAAGCCGGGCAGACCCCCTCGCGGACCAGGTCGAGGTGGTGTCGCGTCCGGCGTGTCTGGATGGCGATGACCTCGTCGATAGGTCGCCCCGAGACGGCGTTCGGCGGGAGGTCGTCGGTGGGGAACCTGTGACCGTTCACACACGTCACCGAGAGGAGTCGGTCCTCGTAGCTCGCCGTGAGTTCGGTCCCGCAGACACCGCAGGTCGCGTCCAGCGTGACCGGTCCCCGCGTCGTTCTGGCACCGACACCAGCCTGGAGGACACCGACGAGTGACCGCCCCGACCAGGTCAGGGTGTACTCCTCGTCGGTCCGTCTGACGTACGCCGGTCGGAGTTTCTTGAGGTGGTAGGTGAAGTTTCCCGAGTCCTCGATAGCGGCCCGCTCCTGGAGTTCGGTGAACCCGAGTGTGGGGTCCCGAGGGTTCTCTGCCTGGTAGGTCGCGAGCGCATCGAGAATCGCGGCACGCGGCTCGACAGTGACGAGTTCGAACGCACCGGTTGCGAACTCCGCCACGGGTGTGTCCCCGGCGGAGGTCTCGTGGTCTAACCGCTCCGGGTCCGGTGTCTCTGTCTCGTCCATACCGCCGTTTCGTGGCACCGGCAAAACACGTTTTGGCGAGTTTCTCCGCGTGACCCCATCTCACACCGCTCGACCCGTCGACCGGCGCTGCGGCCGCTGCCGGGTACTCGTCGTTTCAGACGACGGACAGCCCACACACCGTGTCGCATACTCGACTGTATCGCGGTACAGAGTCAGGACTTATACCCCAGGCTCTAACCCGGAAACAGACGATGAGACCGCGCCAGCAGCACAACACCCTCCACTCGACCGTCTGTGCAGAGTCGAACCGGCGGCGGTTTCTCGCGGGTGCAGGGACCGCCCTGACCGTCCTCCTCGCCGGGTGCACGAACAACGACGGTGACACCGACAGCGGGACGCCGACAGACGATAACGGGTCCGACGACGACACCGAGGGCGACGGTGACGACGACGGAACCGACGGCAACGGGGACGACGACATAGAGGCCACCCCGGCGACACTCGAACAGCAAGTTCGGGTGTTTCTCACCCTGCAGGCGAACGGGTCGTTCGAGGCCGCGTACGAACGTCTCGCCGATGCCGCGGCAGAGCAGCTTATGATAGCCGGACTGGAACAGGGATGGAGACAGGTGGCCCGTGGGTCGGGGCGGTTCCAGTCTGTGCTCGACACCGAGTTCCAGACCGTCGAGAGCGGGGTCGCCACCGTCAGGGTCGAAACCGCGCACAGGCTAATAAAGAACAGGTGGCGGGTCTCGGTAACCGACGCCGGAATCCTGGGGTTCAGGATAACGAGCCAGGAGGCGTACGCCTGGGACCCGCCGGCGTACGCCGACCGGTCGGCGTTCGAGGAGCGGACAGTCACACTCGACGTGACCGACTCCTGTGACCTGGGCGGGACACTCTCGATGCCGACCGGCGGGGGGCCGGTGCCCGGTGTCGTTATCGTCCACGGGAGCGGTCCGGTCGACCGCGACCGGACGCTCGGTCCGAACAGACCCTACAAGGAACTCGCGTGGGGGCTCGCCAGCCGTGGTGTCGCCGTCTTACGCTACGACAAGCGGACCGCTGCCTGTGACGTCTCCGCCACGGCACTCGGTATCGACGACACGACCACCGACGACGCGCTTGTCGCGCTCGAACGACTCCGGGCACAGGAGCGCGTGGCGAACGAGCAGGTGTTCGTTGTCGGTCACAGTCTCGGGGGGCAGCTAGCGCCACGCATCGCAGAGCGTGACGGCCGCCTCGCCGGCGCGGTGATGCTCGCACCCGCCGCGAGACCGTTCGCCGAGGCCTACCTCGACCAGTATCGGGTTCTCCTGAACCAGCAGGACATCGGCGAGTCGGAGCGTGAGCGCCTTCTCGCCGCGGCCCGGGAGACCGCCGAGCAGATCCGCTCGCTGGATATCGGCGAAAACGAGGTCGTCGAGGGTGTCGACGGCCAACCGCTCAGCGGTCGGCGGTTCTTCCGGACCCTCGCCGAGTACGACGGTCCACAGACGGCCGCGACGCTCGATATCCCCCTGTTCATCGCACAGGGTGGCCGTGACTACCAGGTGACCGTCGAGGACGACCTCGCACTCTGGCGGGAGTCACTCTCGGGAATACCCCGTGTCCGGTTCGAGATATACGACGAACTCAACCACCTCTTCCAGCAGAACGACGACCCGACGACGAACGCAGAGCAGTTCGATGCCTCGTCGGTGCTCGACCTGCGTCTGGTCGAGGACATCGTCTCCTTTGTTGCTGACGGCGTCTGAGCACCACTCTCCCCTCGTTGTCGTGACCGGCGTGGAGCACAGGATGTCCCACGCCGGCGTCTCACCCCGACCTGCGGCCGTCCAATAGAGTATTCACCCCGGCCGCCCGTACAGTGTGTTGTGCTTCTTATCTGTGGGTTGGCGGCCGGCACCGGCACGACGGGTACACTGTACGAACCCGACGAGACGCCACCGTCGTACAGCGGTGCGCCGACTACGGCAGCGCCGTACGCGTGGGTGTGTGACACCTTCTATCAGGTTCACTCCGGCGGGCAGGAGCTCGAAACCGACCGTGGGACGATTCAGGTCGCCTTCGACCGACCGACCGTGCGTGGATTCGAACAGCGAGAACAGGCCGTCGGGGCCGCGAAATCACACATCCGGCGGCAGTTCGGCCGGATCGGAATCGACGCCGAGCCGGATTTCTACCTCGATACACCACAGGAGGCTAGCCACGTTCCGCCGGGGTGAACCGGCGGTGCTGGCCGTCACGCCCGACACACCGGAGAGACTGGACACCGGAGTGTGAGCCGAGACAGTCCCGGGCGGTCGGACTCACCCGGTGGGGCTACCGACGGTACCGGCGGGCGTGCAGACAAAGACCCTGACGGGCCAGATACCGCCCCGGCGGAGTCGTGTCACCGACTGGACCGCAAAGTCCGCCCCCTGCAGTACCGCCGTCGCAGGAATCGGGCGACAGCCGACCGTCTCGAACCGGGGGACCCGACGGTACGCCCACTCGTAGGCCCGCAGGAACGTCGAGTCGGAGACACTCGCCCGGTCCATCGTCACCACACACAGCCGTCCCTCCGGTGTGAGCACCCGGTGACACTCGTCGAGCACCCGCTCGAGGTCCCCGCGGCTGAACAGATCCAGCACGTCGAACACACAGACAGCGTCGACGGTACCGTCGGCAACGGGGAGCCGACGGGCGTCACCGAGTGTCAGTGAGAGACGCCTGGCGACACCCGTCCGGCCCGCCCGGTGCCGGGCCTGTGCGAGCATCGACGGGGCTGCGTCGACCCCCAGGACCACGCCGGTGGGTCCGACCCGGTCGGCGAGTGTCGGGAGAACCCTGCCGGGTCCACAGCCGATATCCACCACGGTGTCGCCGGGAGAGAGGTCGAGTTCGGCAACCGCTCGTCGCTGTGAGGGGGCCTCGAACCGGGCGACGGTGTGTGCGTACAGCCCCGCCACCCGGTCGTACGTCGCTCGAACCCGGCGGTTCGGGACCGTGACCGGAAGCATCCCCTCGACACCACTCATACACCCTACACCGCCTGTTGTGTCATATCTGTTTCTATCGCTGCAGGGGACACCGGCAAAAAGGGTTAACATGGCTCACAGTACAAAGAATGACAACCATGGCAACAGAGCAGGGAGCGGGTGGTCCGGTGTGGCCGCCGCGAGCGCAGTCAGAGCCGGCAGATGCAGACGAGGTGCCCTTCGAGGTGTCTGCCAGTCTGAGCCGGGCTCTCGGTGACACAGACGCCTCGACACTGCGCGAGGTGGCAGACGACCTCGCGCCGACCGGGGTCGGGTCGGTGCTGCGGCTGACCGCCAGTGTCTGTCCGGGTTGTGTCGCGGCCGGTGACCACGACCAGATGATCGTCGCGATGTGTACCTTCGAGTCGGAGGGGGCAGTCCACCTCCGCAAGCGGTGTCCGACACACGGGCTCTGGTCGGACCGCTTGTGGCACGACGCCACGGTCTATCACCGGGCGCGTCGCCTGGATGCGGAGAGCCGTCACCCCACA
>Ga0207714_1002536_pt1 | contig 10963 bp, 13 predicted proteins | sample PonA232FremontCA_2_FD_187270 | JGI IMG/M metagenome (GOLD analysis project Ga0207714, IMG submission 187270) | Marine sediment microbial community from Fremont, CA, USA - Pond A23 Sediment 2 (SPAdes) | ecosystem: Environmental > Aquatic > Marine > Unclassified | place: USA: Fremont, California... | reverse complement strand
GCCCCGGTCGGCCGACGAGCGGCTCGCAGACCTCTGGTCGGAGGTGCGCAAGGAAACATGAGCCCACACCAGATCACCCCGCCGGTCGCCATCATCGCGCTGAAGACGCTGACGTTGCTGCTGGGCGCGCTCATCACCTACCTCTCCTACAAGGCCTACCGCCGGACCGGCGCCCCCGCCTTGCGGGCGCTGTCGGTCGGGTTCGGAATCGTGACCCTGGGCACGTTGCTGGCAGGGGTACTCGACCAGGTCTTCCAGTTCCGGATCCAGGTCGGCCTGCTGGTCGAGAGCGCCCTCGTCACCGTCGGCTTCGCGGTCATCGTCTACTCGCTGTACACGGAGTAGGCAGATTTTCAGCCCGCAGGAACGCGCGCCGGAGTATAAGTACGAGCCCGGGGGACAGCGTGGCATGGAGGGGCAGTCATGATGGCCGGCGAGGTCAGCGTCCTCCTCGTAGCGGCCAAGACCGTCACGCTGGTCTGTGGCGGTGCGCTGACGGTGCTCGCCACCCGGGCCGCGCGACGCACTGGCTCGCCCGCGCTGCGCGCGCTTGCGCTCGGGATCGGCCTGCTCACCTCCGGAGCGCTGGCCGGCGGACTCGGACACCAGTATCTCGGGCTCTCGCTGGACGCCAGCGTCACCGCACAGAGCGTGTTCACCGCCCTCGGCCTCGGCGTGATGACCTACTCGCTGTACGCCGAGGGCACCGGCCGCGACAGCTCCCGGGACCGCGAGGAAGCCGGCGGCGCGGCCGGCGACTGAACGCCTAAGTCCGTGCCGCCCGAGGAGGGTGTATGAAGGTCTACACCGGCCGTGGCGACGAGGGGATGACCGACCTGCGGAACATGGAGCGGGTCTCGAAGGCCAGCGGGCGCATCGAGGCCTACGGCACCGTCGACGAACTCAACGCCCTGGTGGGGACGGTTCGGCCGACCGGCCACGACGACGTCGACGCCCAGCTCCGGGAGGTCCAGAACCACCTCCACATCGTCCAGGCCGACTTCGCCAATCCCGAGCCCGACGAGGACGACCCCGTCGTCCGCGAGGAGCACGTCGACCAGGTCGAGGGGTGGATCGACGGCTACGACGGCGAACTCGACCCTCTCGAGTCCTTTATCCTCCCCAGCGGCTCGGGCCCCGGGTCGCGGCTGCACCACGCCCGCGCGGTCTGTCGCCGCGCCGAGCGCCGCGCGGTCGCCTTTGCCTCCGAGGAGGCCGCCGTCAACGAGACCGCTATCGTCTACCTCAACCGGCTCTCCGATGCGCTGTTTACCCTCGCCCGCGTGGTCAACAAACGCGAGGGTGTCCGGGAGGAGAACCCCGAGTACTGAGTGCGAGAGCGTCCCGCCCCGCGAACTGTCGTACGACGCGACAGCCCCCGCCCACAAGGGATATATTTGTCCTTCGCGTACGGTCAGATATGAACAAACATTTCGAAGACACCCGGTACTACCTCAAGCGAGCGGGCGAGACGGCCAAGCGGGGCATCAGCGAGGAACTCGAACCCCTCCAGGAGCGGGTCACAGAGCTGACCGGCGGCGAGGAGGAGCCGGAGCCGAGCCGGCTCGAGGAGGTCAAAGCGGACCTGAAGGAGCTTCAGGGTCGCGCCGAGGGCGAGGCGGAGAGGGCCATCGGCAAGGCCCGCGAGCGACTCGGGCGGAGGGAAGGCGAAGATAATTCTTAAGTCCGGCCCCACGATATCGGAAACCGGCAGGGCCGGTGATCTAGTTCGGTTATGATACCTCCTTCACACGGAGGAAGCCGGCGGTTCAAATCCGCCCCGGCCCACTGAGTTCTCGCGCCGCTCGCCTTCGAGCGGCGCGTGTGCGAGGCGGCTGGCGGATTTGGAGCAGGGAGTGGAGCAACGCGGAACGACCGCGGTTCAAATCCGCTCCGGCCCATCCTGCGACGAACGTGAGGAGCGGACGGGCTCGGCGGTTTGAGCCCAGAGGGCGAGCGAAGCGAGCCCTCGCGGTTCAAATCCGCCCCGGTCCACGTCTGACGCCGCCTGCGACGAGCGACGCGAGGAGCCGGCAGCGTCTGTGTGGCAACGGGCGTGATTTGAACTGCGCGAGACGGACGGAGTGAGTCTCGCAGTCGAGTTCAAATCCGCCCCGGACCCCGGTCGGTCGTGCGATGGGGCCGGGAGCTCGACGGATCCGTTATATGCTAACAGGCCGATAAGGGAGGTATGGCTGCAGACTTCCGTGGCGCGTTCCGGGGAGCGGTGGGCGCGCTGCTGTGGGTCGCCGGGACGGCGCTCGTGGCGCCGCTGGCCGGCGGCATCCCGCTGGTGGGGGTGGCGCAGTTCGTCATCGAGGCCAGTCCGGGAGCCGTCTCGACGACGGCGATAGAGGCACTCGGCGAGGGCGCACAGCCGGCGCTGGTCGCGGGCCTGGGCATCGGAGCCCTCGCAGCCGGTGCCGCCCTCGGCGCGTACTGGTCGCGGATCCCCGGGAGCCTCCGGCGGCCGGCGGTGCTGGTGCCGGTCACACTCGCCGGGACGGCGGCCGCGGTCGCGACGGTCGCCGGCCCCCTGCCGGGACTCCTCGCGGCGACGCTGTTCGGGGCGCTCCCGCTCGTGGTCTACGGGCTTGCCCTCGGCGGGGCGGTGTCGCCGGGCGCGCCGGGTGCCGACGGCGACCGGCGACCCTTCCTCGGGAGCCTGGGTGCTGCGGTGCTCGGGCTGGTGGGCGTCGGGACGGTCTCGGGCGCCCGGACGGTGCTGTTCCCGGGCGCGAGCGACGAGGACGACGGCGAGACCGAGCCGCTGCCCGCGCTCGACGGCGACCCGCAGGCGGCCAAGGAGGCCGGAACGACCGACGGGGCCGGAGCGGGGGCGACAGTTACCGCGACGCCGGAGGTGAGCAGTTCCGAGCGGACCGGCCAGGTGACGGTCTCGACGGCCGACACCGACGCGGCGTTCGGGTTCGGCTTCGAGGGGATGCCCAGGCCGGTGACGCCGCTTGGCTCGCATTACGTCGTGGACAAGACCATCGACGACCCGGAGATCGACGACGAGAACTGGTCACTGTCGGTCGGCGGGGCCGCCGGCGACACCTACGAGCTGACCTTCGAGGACCTGCTCGACCACCCCGAGAGCACCAGCCAGGTGGTGACGATGGTCTGCATCTCGAACCAGGTGGGCGGCGACCTGATCAGCACGGGCCGGTGGCGTGGGGTCCCGCTGCGGGCGCTCGTCGAGCAGGCGGCGCCCGACGGCGAGGTCGTGGACGTCGTCACCAAATCCGCGGACGGCTACACCGAGGCGCTCCCCTGGGCGTACGTCCGCGACCACCCGGAGGTGCTGGTCGCCTACGGGCTGAACGGCCGGACCCTCTCGACGGAACACGGCGCCCCCGCGCGGTTGCTGGTCCCCGGCCGGTACGGGATGCGCTCGACGAAGTGGCTCACCGACGTCGAACTCAGCACGGCCGACCACGTGGCATACTGGGAGGAACGGGGCTGGGACGAGGAGGCAGTCGTGAACACCCTCTCGTACATCCGGGCGGTCCAGCGCCGCGGGGGTCGGGTGGCCGTCGGCGGCGTCGCCTACGCCGGCTTCCGCGGGGTCGACCGGGTCGAGGTGAGTCTGGACGGCGGCGACACCTGGCTGGACGCCGACCTCGAGGAGCCGCCAGGGGAGTTCGCCTGGCACCGCTGGCGGGCGGTGGTCGAGCGGGCCCCCGGCGAGCTGTCGGTCCGGACCCGCGCGACCGACGGGACCGGCGAGGTGCAGACCAAGATCCCGAGCCAGCCCCACCCCGCCGGGTCGACGGGCTGGCACCGCAAGACCGTCGACCTGTAGGTCGAACAGCCTACCCGTCCGCCGGGCGCGGCCGCCGGAGGACAGTCAGAAAGAGCCCCACGGAGACCAGGAACACGACGGTTGCGACCGGGTACTGCGCGCGCATCAGCGTCGCAGCGACCGAGCCCGAGCCCAGCGAGCCGAACAGGCCGGCCAGGAGCGGGGCCGTACAGCTCACGCAGGCGAAGAGGCCGAGCACGCCCGGCGCCGTCGCCCGGAGGGTTCGCTGGACCGCCAGCGCGCCCAGCAGCCCAAGGGTCAGATAGCCGACGACGAGGAAGGGAACCAGGACCACCCGCACCAGCGGGCCGCCGTAGACGAGCGCGGGACCCCAGCCGGGCGCAGCGAGATACACCTCCATCCCGGGGCTCGCGGTGGGGGAGCCGACGAGCCCGGCGGAGAACAGGAGCACGAGCGTGTACGCGGCGCCGACGGCCAGCGCCCGGCGCCCGAGGTCAGGGAGGCGGTTGCGGACCCGCCAGAACGCGAGCCCGCTGGCGAGCAGCCAGACGACGGGGTAGGCGACCTGCTCGGCGGAGGCGACCGTCGGCTCGACGGCAAGGGTGTAGCCGAGCCCGAGGCCGGCGACGACCGCCACGCCGACCCAGCGCAGCGGCGGCGTGGGAGTCCGGTGTCCGTACATCGTCCTACGAGCGGGCGCTGTGGCTCGTCCGGGTGACGTCGGCAAGGATGGCCAGCGCCCCGACCACCACCACCCCGGCCAGCATGTACGGGACCGGCGGGAGCGTGACGCCGAAGAACATCCCGGCGACGGTCCGGGCCTCGAACCAGAGGACGAGGCCGACGACCACCGCGACGAGCAGCCCGCCGCGGGTGCGGACGGGCGGCCGGCGGTCGCTCATGCGACCACCTCCAGAGCGCGCACCACGGGGTCGGCGACGACCGCCTGCAGCCCGGCGAGCGAGTCGGGGGTAAGGACCGCGGGATACGCCGTGCCGCCGGGACCGAGCAGGCCGCTGTCGGCGATGATCGACCCGAGCGGGAGTGCGTAGGCCAGCACGACCAGCACGACCGCGATCCCCGACCAGAGCGCGAGGTTGTCGAGCACCCGGGGGCTGTCCTCGGGACCGGACAGCGCTGCCGGCAGCTGCTGGCCGAGCCCGGAGCGGGTCGGCTGGGCAAGCGAGAGCGCCAGGTTCGACAGGAACAGCAGCGTCGAGACGAACAGCAGCGTCCCACCGAGGGCGAGCTGGATGTTCAGTTCGCTGACGCCACCGAAGGTCGTCGCGAAGTCAAAGCCCTGGTACTGGGGCTCGGCGGTCCGCCGGGGGATCCCGAACAGCCCGGAGACATGCATGGCGTTGGACATCAGCGCCATTCCGCCGAACCAGAGTACGACCTGCGCGAGGGCGATCGGCCGGGAGTAGAGCCGGCGGTTGGTCAGCTGTGGCCACAGCCAGTAGGTGCCGGCCATGAAGGTGAGCGCGACGGCGGTCCCGACGGTGAGGTGGAAGTGGCCGGGCACCCACAGCGTGTTGTGGACGAGGTAGTTGATGTTCATGCCGGCGTTGACCATCCCGGAGAAGCCCCCGGCGGCGAACATCAGCCCCGCGAGCGCCATCCCGGTGAATGCGGGGTCACGCCAGGGCAGCGCCCGCAGCCAGCCCAGCAGGCCGGTCCCGCCGCGCTGGCGGGCGCCGTGCTCGATGCTTGCAACGACGGTAAAGGCCGTCAGCAGGCTGGGCAACAGCAGGAACATCGTGTTGGTCATCGCGATGAACTTGAACCCCTGTGCGATCCCGGGGTCCATGTACTGGTGGTGGATCCCCACCGGCGTCGACAGGAGGACGAAGAGGACGAAGACCACGCGCGCGAGCGGGTCGCTGAACAGCCGGCCGCCGGCGATCTTCGGCATCACGGTGTACCACAGCAGGTAGGCCGGCAGCAGCCAGAAGTAGACAACCGGGTGGCCGAAAAACCAGAATAGCGTCCGGGTGAGAAGCGGGTTGACCTGGTCGATGAACCCGAGCGACCACGGCAACAGGAAAAACAGAACCGAGACGGCCACGCCGATCGTGGCGATGTACCACATGATCATCGTCGTCAGCACCATGAATGCCTGCAGCGGGATCCGCTCGTCGGGGTGCTCGCGGCGCCAGCCGAGCCAGGTACGGAACCAGTCGACCCCGGCGAGCCACGTCCCCACGATGAACACCACCAGCCCCGCGTAGAACAGCGGGTGGGCCTGCAGCGGTGCGTAGAAAGTAAAGAGCACGTCCGCGCTGGCGTCGACCTCGCTGATCACGCCGGAAACGATCGCCGCCCCAGTCATTACCGACCCCAGCGACATCAGGCCCAGCCAGGCCTTCGTGAACGTGATGTTGGGGGGCGAGCGCTCGAGGCTGCGGGTGATCGCCCACTGGAAGACCCCGACCAGAAAGAAGATCGTGAAGACGATCACGAGCAACACACCGTGCAGCGTCAACACCGTGTAATAGTCCGCCGAGGGGATGATCCGGAGGATGTTCGTGCGGTGAAGCGCCTGGATGACCCCCGCCAGCGCGCCGACCCCGAGCGCAATGAAGGCCACGAGAAAGGCCCGCCGGACGATCGACGCCTCCTCGGGGTACTTGTTCGCGAACGTCGGCGTTCCCGCTTCGGTCGCCATCAGCGGTCACCTCCCAGACGCGCCGTCTGACTGTCCGTGCCGTTGTACTCTCCGGGTGGGACGACCTGCATCAGTCCTTCCATGGTGTGGTGGCCGCTGCCGCAGTACTCGTTGCAGACGATGCCGTACTCGGCGGGCCCGCCGACCTCGACGGTGAGTTCGCTCACCTCCCCCGGCACGACCATCGTGTTCGCGTTCGTCCCGGCCACGCCGAAGCCGTGGACGACGTCTGCGGAGGTGATGTAGAAGTTGACCGTGCTGTTTGCCGGCACCGTGATCGGGTCAAACCCCTGGGTCGAGGAGCCGGGCTCGAAGTAAAAGCGGTGGGCGACGACGTAGACGTCGTACTCGTTGGGACCGACCCGCTCGACGCCGGGGTCAGCGAAGTCGGGATGCTCCCCGAGCGCGCCCGGGTCGACTGTCTCCCCGCTGTCGTCGACCATCTCGACGCCTGCCCCCAGGGCACCGTAGGTGATGGTCGCGACAAAGCCCGTGATCAGAAGCAGCGACAGCCCGAGCCAGAGTTTCTCGTAGGTGTGGATGTGCATGTGTGGTCACCCCACAACCACCAGCTCGTTGCCGAGAAACTCGACGAAGTACATGAACACCCACATCACGCCGAGGACGACGAGATAGGCGAGGATGAGCGCGAGCGTCCCCTTGGGGTCGAACTCCTCGTAGGAGATGCTCCGCTGGTTCCCTTCCTGCGTGACCGGAGCGGAGATGCTTCGTTCCGCGTCCGGAGCTATCTCCCCGTCGGTGGTGTCGACGGTATCGACTGGTGTCTCTGAACCGCCGTTCATACTCCTGCCTCACCTGTTCGGTGTATTAATACGGCCGCGGATTCCCAGATGCTTGGAACGGGGGGAACTGAAATATAGAGCGGTTCTGCATAGACCACAGTATGGAGATCACGCCACGCCTGGTCGGCCTGCTCGCGCTCGTCGCGCTGGTCCCCGCGGCAGCCTTCGTCGTCGTGCGCGCGGAGTGGCTCGCGGCCGTCACGCTCGTCAACGTCGTGCTGATCGCCGGGAGCCTGGCGGTCGCGCTCGCGCCCCACGACGAGGACCACCCGGAGGACCCGGGCGGGGTGTAAGCGGACGATGGGGCTGTCAGTCGGGGTGCTCGCCTTCGCGGGAGCGGGGCTCGGCGGGAACGTCGACCTCCTGCTGTTTCTGGTCGTGGGTGCGCTCGGGGGTGCCCACTGCCTGGGGATGTGTGGCCCGCTCGTGGCGACATACGCCGACCGGGTGACCGCCCAGCGCCCGGCGGGGACCCGGGAGCGGGTCACGCTGTTCGACGTCCGCCAGCACGGCCTGTTCAATCTCGGGCGGACAGTCGGCTACGTCGCAGTCGGGGCGCTGCTGGGGCTGGTCGGGAGCGTCGTGGTCGGGACGGCCGCAGCGGTGACGCCCGTCGCGGCCACCGTCCGGGGGGTCGTGGGGGTCGTCGTCGGCCTGTTCATCGTCGCCGCGGGCGCGGGGTATCTCGCCCGCGGCACTGGCAGCGCCGGGGCGCTCACCGACGCCCCGCTGGTCGGCGGGGCGTTCCGGCGGGTGTCGGGCTTCCTGACCGCGCGGGTCGACCGGCTGGCCGGCTCGGCCGGCATCGTCGGGCTCGGGACCGTCCACGCCCTGCTCCCCTGCCCGATCCTCTATCCCGCGTACCTCTACGCGTTCGGGGTCGGTGACCCGGTCCGGGGGGCGCTCGCGCTCGGGGCACTCGGGGTCGGGACCATCCCCACGCTGCTTGCCTACGGGCTCGCGGTCGGGTCGCTGTCTGTCGGCCACCGGCGGGTACTGCACCGCGCGATGGGGGCCGCCTTCCTGCTTCTGGGCTACCTGCCGCTGGCCCACGGGCTGATGTTGCTCGGCGTCGGCCTCCCCTACCCGGACGTCCCCTTCTACCAGCCCCTGTGACCATGTCCTGTACGCTCTGTGACCTTGACCTGCCGGCCGAGCCCGTGACCGACCCCGAGGTCGACGGCGAGTACTGCTGTCGGGGCTGTCTCGAGGTCGCCCGCTCGCTCGGTGACGTTGAGGACGTCGAGAGCGAGACGCCGGAGGACCTGCTCGAGAGCGGCGCGGACGACGCGGAGGGGGAGGTGGCCTACCTCTCGGTCGACGGGATGCACTGTGCGACCTGCGAGCTGTTCCTGGAGTCGACGGCCACCGACCACGAGGGGGTCGAGGCCGCCGCCGCAAGCTACGCGACGGAGACGATGAAGGTGGTCTACGACCCCGACCGGCTGGCCGGCGAGCAGCTGCCGGGGCTGGTCTCTGGGACGGGCTACGAGGCCCGCGAGCGGGCCGTCGAGCGCGAGGAGGAGAGCGACCCCCGGGTCGCCAGGCTGCTCGTGGGCGGCTTCTTCGCGATGATGGCGATGGTCTCCTACGTACTGTTCATCTACCCCCAGCACTTCGGGTTCGACCCCGTCGTCGACTTCGGCGTCTTCGGGCGGGGCTACCTGCTCGGACAGGTGTGGCTGTTCGCGAGCGTCGTGCTCTTCTACACGGGCTCGCCGCTGTTGCGCGGGGCCTACGTCAGCCTGCGGGCCGGGCAGCCGAACATGGACCTGCTGGTGGCGCTGGCGGCCACCTCGTCGTACCTCTACAGCACGGCCGTCGCAGTCGGCGGCGGGCTCGACATCTACTTCGACGTCACTATCGCCGTCGTCATGGTCGTGACGGCGGGTACCCACTACGAACAGCGGGTCAAGGGGCGGGCGGTCGGCCTGCTCGCCGACCTGACTGCCGACCGCGTCGAGACCGCCCGCACGCCCGACGGCGAGACGCTCGAGGTCGAGGACGTGACCCCGGGAGCGGAGCTGCTCGTGCGACCGGGAGAGCGCGTCCCCCTGGACGGGACAGTCACGGAAGGGGTTGCGGCCGTCGACGAGGCGCTGGTGACCGGGGAGTCGCTGCCGGTCACCAAGCGGCCCGGCGACGAGGTCGTCGGCGGGGCGGTCGTCACGGACGCGCCGCTGGTCGTCGCGGTCGGCGAGGAGGCGGCGAGCACGCTCGACCGGATCGTCGGCCTGATGTGGGAGATCCAGAGCGCGCGCCCGGGCGTCCAGCAGCTGGCGGACAAGCTGGCGACGGTGTTCGTGCCGCTGGTGTCGGTACTCGCGGTCGTCGTCGCGGCCGGGACACTCGTCCTCGGCGGCTCGGTGACCGCGGCCGTCCTCGTCGGGCTGACGGTGCTCGTGGTCTCCTGCCCGTGTGCGCTCGGGCTCGCGACGCCGCTGGCGGTGGCCGCGGGGACCCGCCGGGCCGCCGAGGAGGGGGTCGTCGTGGCCTCGGAGACCGTCTTCGAGACGCTGCCGGACGTGGAGACGGTCGCCGTCGACAAGACCGGGACGCTGACCAGCGGCGCCATGACCGTCGTCGACGCGGTCGGCGGGTCGGAGGTGCTGGCTCGCGCCGCGGCCCTGGAGCGGTACTCCAGTCACCCGGTCGCCGACGCGGTCGTCTCCGCCGCCGGGGCGGCAGGGGCCGAAGAGGGCGGAGACGCCAGCAGACCCACCGTCGACGGCGCGGACGACCCCGGCGGGGCCGCGAGCGCGGACGGCGGGATGGCGGCCCCGGCGGCCGACGGCGCAAGCGTCGACGTCGAGCCCAAGGGTGTCGCCGGCCCGGTGGACGGGGCCGAGACGGTCGTCGGCCACCCCGACCTCTTCGCGGAGCGGGGCTGGACGGTCCCGGAGCGCCACCGCGAGCGGGCGGCCGAGGCCCGCGAGGCGGGTGCCGTCCCCGTGCTCGTCGGGTGGGACGGCCGGTGCCGGGGCGTGCTGGTCGTCGCCGACCGGCCCCGGGCGGACTGGGACGCGGTGGTCGAGACGCTGGGCGAGGACCGCCGTGTGGTCGTGCTCACCGGCGACGACAGCGCCGCTGCGGAGCGCTTTGCCGACCACGACGCCGTCGACGAGGTGTTCAGCGGCGTCCCCCCGGACGGGAAGGTGGCCGCCGTCCAGCGGCTCCGCGAGGACGGCCGGGTGGCGATGGTCGGGGACGGGGTCAACGACGCGCCCGCGCTGGCGGCCGCGGACGTCGGCGTGGCGCTCGCCCGGGGGACGGAACTCGCGACCGACGCCGCCGACGCCGTGGTGACCGACGGGCGGCTCGGGGCCGTCCCAACGCTGTTCGAGGTCGCCAGCCGGAGCCGCAAGCGGGTGCGCGGGAACCTCGCCTGGGCCTTCGGGTACAACGCCGTCGCCGTTCCGCTGGCGGCGACGGGCATGCTGAACCCCCTGTTCGCGGCGCTGGCGATGGGAACGAGCAGCCTGCTCGTGGTCCTCAACTCCAGCCGGGCGGTCGTTCCCGGCGACTGAGAACGGGGCCAGTAATTTTGAAGGGAGAACTCGGATCTACACGCATGCCCGACGAGACCGACGCGCCCACGCGCGGCGAGCAGTTCCTCAAGTACGCCGGCGCCGCGGGCATCGTCATCGCGGTGGGGCTGGCGCTGCTGGTCGTCGCGCTCACCCTCCTGCCGGCAGTCCCGGCGCCGTCCGCCCAGCTGCTCGC
>Ga0207714_1002535_pt1 | contig 10963 bp, 9 predicted proteins | sample PonA232FremontCA_2_FD_187270 | JGI IMG/M metagenome (GOLD analysis project Ga0207714, IMG submission 187270) | Marine sediment microbial community from Fremont, CA, USA - Pond A23 Sediment 2 (SPAdes) | ecosystem: Environmental > Aquatic > Marine > Unclassified | place: USA: Fremont, California... | reverse complement strand
GCTGGTCGCGGTCGGGGAGGTACTGTACCCCTCCGGCGTCGAGGTAACCGAGGAGTTCGTCGGGACGTTCATGTTCGGACGGATCGCAGACGAGGCGGCCTACGAGACGGAGTTGACCGCCGGCATCGAGACGCTCGACGGACTCGCGATGGACCAGCACGGGGAAGCGTTCGGTGCGCTGGAGGAGAACAAGCGCATCACGCTGTTCCGGGAGTCGGCGCTCCGGTCCGGTGACTCCGTCCCGGACGGCAACGGTATCGAGCGGGTCAACTACCACATCGTCGACGAGTTACTGTTCGCGTTTTACGCCTCGCCGACCGGCGGCGAGATGGTCGGCAACCCCAACCCGCGCGGGTTCCCGGGAGGGTTCGGATACAGAGGGCCGAGCTGATGACCAGTACACTGCAGACCGGCGATAGAACGCCGGTCGAGGACGCCGACGTCTGTGTCGTCGGTGCCGGCCCGGCGGGAGCGGTGCTCTCGTACTCACTGGCCCGGCGCGGGCACGACGTGGTCATCCTCGAAGCCGGCCCGCGGTTCGACAACGAAGAGCGCGTCGACCGGATGAAACGCCAGATCCACCCCGACCGGGCCGACAACGAGATCTGGGATATGGGCGGCGAGCGCGACGCCTACTCCGCGTCCGGGGAACACTCCTGGCCGGTGAACCAGCGCCGTGTGAAAGGTGTCGGCGGCACCAGCCTCCACTGGGGCTCGCTCGTCCCGCGGATGCAGCCGAAGGATTTCGAGATGCAGAGCAGACACGGACTGGCCAGGGATTGGCCGTTCGGCTACGAGGATCTCCGGCCCTACTACGTCCGGGTCGAATCGGAGATCGGCGTCGCCGGCGACGCGGACACGCCCAACATCGCGCCCCGGGAGGAGCCGTATCCGATGGACGGCTTCGAGCGGAGCCACCCCAACCGGCTGTTCGAAGCGGCGGGCGAGGAGACCGGTATCGAGATCAACACCGCACCCATGGCGATCAACAAGGGGAGCTACGACCGCGAGGAGTGTCAGGGCTACGGCACCTGTCAGTTCGTCTGTCCCTCCGGTGCGAAGTACAGCGCCGACGTCCACGTCGAGAAAGCCGAGGCCGAGGGGGCGACGGTCCGCACGGAGGTCCCCGTCCAGCGGTTCGAACACGGCCCGGACGGCGAGGAAGTCACCGAAGCGGTGTACAAGACGCCGGACGGCGAGACGTACCGACAGGAAGCCGACATCTTCGTCGCCGCAGCCGGGGCGTGGGAGACGCCGCGCCTGCTCTTGCTCTCCGACTCCGACCAGTACCCCGACGGGCTGGCAAACTCCAGTGGCACGCTCGGCAAGTACTTCATGGCACATCCACCGGCCAGCGTCATCGGCATGCTTGCGGGCGAAAACACGGTTCCGGGTGCGTACGGACCACAGGTCACGGCGGCGATCTACCAATTTTACGACAATAATCCGCCCGAGAACGGCTGTGTGAACATGTTCATCACAAACACAGCGGGGCCGTCGCCGGCGACGATCGCGATCGGGAGCGAGCAGTTCGGTGACGACCTGCTGGAGACAGTCGACAGCCAGTACGGGAGCACGCTGCAGATAAACATGAACGCCGAGATGCTCCCCAGGGAGGACAACCGCATCGTCCTCGACGAGTCGAAGACGGACAACCACGGCAACCCGGTGCTCGATGTCCAGGTCGAACCGGGCGAGTACGCCCGCAAAGGACAGGAAACCGGGCTGGAAGCCGGGAGTAGCCTCGTCGAAGCGATCGGCGGGACGGTTCCCTACGCCGAAGGGACGATGACTACGGAACACGACGAGCTGGGGGCTCTCTCGAAAGGTGGCTACCACCCGCTCGGCGGAACCCGGATGGGGACCGACCCGTCCGAAAGCGTCGTCGATCCGGATCTCGAGACCCACGACCTCGACAACCTCTACATCTCCGGCGGTGGCGTCTTCGTCACGGCCGGGGCCGCCAACCCGACGCTGACGATCATGGCCCTCTCGCTGAAAGCCGCCGACAGCATCCACGAACGGATGTCAGTGACCCACGACTGAACTCGTGGGCCTGTCAGTGGACTCCCCTTCCCCCGTCGCAGTGACGGAGGCGGTGAAATCGCCGTTCAGGCTCAACGTCCCTGACGTTACGCACACTGACAGGGTGCACCTCCACTCGAAGGCTTCTGCCCCGAGTGGAGACGGTTGAGAAGTTTGCGAGCGATGTTCTTGCTCGCGTTATAATCCGCGTTCAGTTCGTACTCACACTTCTGATACGCGAACTGGTGCTTCGACTGCCTGTTGTTCTCGTGCGTAAATCCACACTTTGAGCAACGCTGGCTGGTGTACGCGGGACTTACCAGTCCAGTGACCCCCCGCTCTGGTACTCCGTGACCTGGGTTTCGAAGAAGTTTTTCTCCTTGTTGAGGTCGGTCTGTTCGCTCAGCCACGGGAAGGGGTTCGCCGATCCGAACTGCTCGGGCAGTCCCAGCTGGCCGAGTCTGCGGTCGGCGATGTACTCGACGTACCCGGCGAACTGTTCGGCGCTCATGCCGAGCAGATCGTCGGGACAGGCCTCGCGGGCGTAGATCTGTTCGAGGTCGACGGCCTCGGTGATCAGATCGACGACCTCCCGCTCGAAAGCGTCGGTCCAGACGCCGGGGTTCTCCGTGCGGATCTGCTCGATGAGGTCGACACCGAAGCCGACGTGGAGTGACTCGTCGCGCATGATGTACTCGAACTGCTGGCCGGTCCCGACCATCTTCTTCTGGCGTTTCAGACCGAGCATCATCGCGAACCCGGCGTAGAAGAAGATCCCCTCCATGATGACGTAGAAGCCGACGAGATCGCGGAGCAGTTCGCGGACGTCCGCCGTCGACTCGACCGTAAACTCGTCGTCGTCGAGGACCTGTGTGAGATCCACGACGAAGGCGTCTTTCTGCTCGATCGCCGGCACCCGGTCGTACATCCCGTACATGTACTCCGGCTCGAAACCCAGCGAGTCACAGCAGTAGATGAACGTGTCCGTGTGGACCGCCTCCTCGTAGGCCTGCCGGAGGAGATACTGGCGACACTCCGGCGCCGTGACGTACTCATACAGCGCGAGGACGATGTTGTTCGCCGTGAGTGACTCCGCCGTCGAGAAGAAGCCGAGGTTCCACTCGACGAGCTGGCGCTCGGAGTCGGAGAGGTCGTCGCCGTGCCACTGGGAGATGTCGTCCTGCATCGGGATCTCTTCTGGCACCCAGTTGTTGTTGACACCCGCCTCGTAGTACTCGCGGGCCCAGTCGTACTCGATCGGGAGGATCTTGTTCGGGTCGTGTTGATCGGTGTTGAGAATTGGCATGGTTTCTATTGGTTGTGATTGTCGCTACTGACAGGCGTCACAGGTCGGATCTTCGACGGTCGCGAGGTCGCCGTCGGTCTGTTCGTCGTCGCTGGCTGGCTCACTGCCGCGTCCGGTGTCCGCGCCCGGTTCGTCGCGGTGCTGTGTCTTCCCGTACTCGTCCATATCCAGCGTGGACTTCTCTATCTGGGAGGCCCCAAGCGTCCGGAGGTAGTACGTCGTTTTCAGGCCGAGTTCCCAGGCTGTTCTGTAGACGTCGTCGAGCAGCGAGCCGTCGGTCGACGGGAAGAAGACGTTGTGCGAGACCGACTGGTCGATCCAAGTCTGCCGAGCCGCGGTGAGCCGGAGCTGGTGGCGCGGATCGATCTCGAAGGCACTCCGGTACAGCTCCTGGAGATCGTCGGGAATCCGGTCGATCTCCTGGATCGAGCCGTCGCGGTATTTGATCCGGTCGAGCATCCCCTCGTCCCAGAGCCCCCGGTCGTCGAGATCCGCGACCAGGTGGTCGTTGACGATCGTGAAATCACCGCTCATGTTCGATTTCACGTAGAGGTTCGAGTACACCGGCTCGATCGACGGGGTCGTTCCGTTGATCGTCGAGATGGTCGCCGTCGGGGCGATCGCCATCGTGTTCGAGTTGCGCATGCCGTGCTCGTCGATCTGCTCGCGGAGCGGGCCCCAGTCGAGCCGTTCGGAGCGATCGGTCGGGATCTCCCGGCCGCGTGCCTCGGCGAGCAGGTCGGCAGTGTCCTGCGGGAGCAGGCCGCGGTCCCACTTCGAACCCTCGTAGGACGGGTAGGCCCCGCGTTCGGCCGCGAGCGAGCTGGAGCCGGCGATGGCGTGGTAGGAGACGAACTCCTGCCAGCGGTTCGCCGTCTCGATCGCTGCTTCCGAGCCCATGGGGATGCCGACCTGCATGAGCGCTTCGTGAAAGCCCATCGTTCCGAGCCCGACCGGCCGGTGTCGCATGTTGCTGTGCTCGGCTTTTTCCGTGGGGTAGAAACAGAGATCCACCACGTTGTCCAGCATCCGCATCGCCGTCCCGACGGTTTCGGCGAGATGGTCCCGGTCGAGTTCGCCGTCTCGGACGTGGGTGGCGAGGTTGACACTGCCGAGGTTACAGACCGCGTGTTCGTCCGCGCTCGTGTTCAGCGTGATCTCGGTACAGAGGTTCGAGGAGTTGACGACGCCGGCGTGGTCCTGCGGGCTGCGGATGTTGCAGGGATCTTTGAATGTGACCCACGGGTGGCCGGTCTCGAACAGGCGGGTGAGCAGCTGCCGCCAGAGGTCGGCCGCATCGACGGTCTCGTACTGCCGGAGGTCGCCGTCTTCGGCCCGGCGTTCGTACTCGCGGTAGCGGTTCTCGAACTCCTCGCCGTAACAGCCGTGCAGTTCGGGCACCTCGTCGGGCGAGAACAGCGTCCACTGCCCGTCGGCCTCGACCCGCTTCATGAACAGATCCGGGATCCACGCCGCCGTGTTCATATCCGGCGTGCGGCGGCGCTCGTCGCCAGTGTTCCGTTTGAGATCCAGGAAGGCGGGGAAATCCAGGTGCCAGCATTCGAGATACGCACAGGCGGCGCCGCGGCGTTTCCCCGACCGGTTGATCGCCGCCGTCACGTCGTTGCTGATCCGGAGGAAGGGGACGACCCCCGTCGACTCTACACCCGTCGACTCGATGAGCGAGCCTGCCGCCCGGATGTTCGTCCAGTCGTTGCCGAGGCCGCCGCTGTACTTCGAGAGCTGTGCGTGGTGTTTGTACGCGTCGAAGATGGCTTCGAGGTCGTCCTGCACGGTGGTCAGATAACAGGAGGAAAGCTGTGGGGTGGTCGTCCCGCTGTGAAACAGGGTCGGTGTCGAGGGGGTAAACTCCAGTTTCGAGAGTACTTCGTAGAATTCGATCGCCCGCTGCTGGGGGTTCGCCTCCTCGAGGGCCAGTCCCATCGCCACACGCATCCAGAACGCCTGTGGCAGTTCCAGGGGGTCGCCGTCGTTCGTGTGCAGAAAGTACCGCTGGGTGAGCGTCTCCATGGCCATGTACTCGAAGTGTCTGTCGCGGTCGAGGACCAGCGCGTCCGCGAGTCCGGGGAGGTCGTACGTCGACAGGAGTCGGTCGTCTAGTAGGCCGGCCTCGACACCGCGTTCGACGTTCGCGGCGAACGTCGCCCGGTAGGTCGCCGCCCGGTCCTCGCCCGTGTGGTCCGCGCCGACGACCGCCCGGTAGTACTGCTGGCGGAACACCTCGGCCGCCAGCCGTTGGTACGCGGGATTACGCTCGATGCGTGCGGTCACGACCTGCACGATCCCGTCGTAGATCTCGTCGCGGGTGGCGTCGTCGTACAGCGCCCGGCCTGTTTCGGTCTGTAACTGCTCCACTGCCGGGCGGTCGATCCGGTCCTCGATACGGTCTGTGGCACGTTCCAGTACAGTACGGATAGTCTCGTCGAGTTGTGTCGTCGTCTGACTCATGTGTGTTCTCTCGGTCGCCGAGCTCCCGTATCTGGCTGTACAGCGTTGCTACTGCCCGTTTCGGCGGTTCTGTGCCAGCCGGAAGGCTCGTCTGACCGCAGTTCTGTGGTTGCCCGGGACCCGTAAAAGTTTTTCCAATAAGATTGTACTAATTCAACTTAGAATTCAAAAGCTGGATGTATCGACGCGACAGACTGCTCCGTTCCGGTTCCGGCACGGACACAACTAGAACAGGAGAAAATTTAGATTTAATTGTTTTACACAAAGTGTAATTGATTCCAGTGTCGGTACAGCCCCCGGAACGGCAGTACAGAGCGGGAGAGAGCAAACTTACTTGAGCTTACAGCACCGAGAGCGGACAATGGCGGACAACGGGGAGGAGTTCGGTGTGCTCCGGAGCAAGCGAACGGCGACCAGATACCAGATCCTCGTCGAGATCGCGAAACGGCAGCCGGCGGTCAACCAGCAGGAGATCGCCGACGCGATCGGCATCACGGCACAGGCCGTCAGCGACTACCTGCAGGATCTGGTCGGGGAGCGCTACGTCAACAAACACGGACGGGGGCGGTACGAGGTGACCAAGGAAGGAGTCGACTGGCTCATCACACAGACCGACGATCTGCGCCACTTCGTCGACCACGTGGCCGCGGACGTGATCGGCGAGGTCGAGACCGAGACCGCGATCGCGACGACGGCGATCGAGGAGGGTGAGACCGTCTCGATGACGATGCAGGACGGGGTCTTGCGGGCGATGGCCGGGGACACCGGCGGTGCGACCGCGGTCGCCGTGACAGAGGCATCCCCGGGTCAGGACGTCGGCATTACGAACTTCGAGGGGGTCGTCGAGTACGAACTCGGCACCGTGGCAGTGGTCCCGGTTCCGGAGGTGCAGAACGGTGGGAGCAGCGCGGTCGATACCGACCGGGTCGGGGAGATCGCCGACGACCACGACCTGGTCGCAGTCGCCGGGGCGGAGGCGGTGGCACTGGCCGACAGGACAGGGATCGACCCCGACATCAGGTTCGGGAGCGCCGCTGCGGTGCAGGAGGCCGCGACGAAGGGACTCGACGTGTTGTTGCTGGCCGCCGCGGACGTCCTCTCCCGACACACTGACAAACTCCGGGAACGATCGGTGAGCTACGAAGTCGTCGAAATCTCCTAGTATGAGTTACGGCCTGCTGGATCAGTTACGGCAACCGGAGTACACCGGTCCGAACCGGTGTCTCCCCTGTACCGTCGTGAACACGCTCATCGCGGTCACGCTGGCCGCGGTAGTCGCAGTCGTCGGGAGCGCGGTCGCCGCGCCTGTGGTCGGACTCGCGGGAGCAGTTCCGGTACTCGGCCTCTCGCTGGCCGCCATCTACCTGCGTGGCTACCTGGTCCCGAAGACGCCCGAACTGACGAAGCGGTACTTCCCCCCGTGGCTGCTCGCGTGGTTCGGGAAAGACCGGCCGACCGTCGAGACTGACGTCGATCCGGAGAGGGCACTCGTCAGCGCCGGGGCGCTGGAACCGTGTGCCGACGAAGACGACCTCTGTCTCACGGACGCGTTCCGGACGGCGTGGTACGAGGAGATAGACCGGCTGGAGGCGGCCGATGCCGGCCGGGACGCCCTGCTGGACCTGTTCGCGCTCGGGGACGGGCGCGTGTCGTTCGAGGAGTACGGCGACGGGTTCGGAGCCCGGGTCGACGGAACGCTCATCGGGCAGTGGGAGTCCAGCGCCGCCTTCTACGCCGATCTCGGTGCCGCGAGCACGCTCGAACGCCGGGTCGACAACTGGGCCGAACTGGGCGTCGAGGAGCGCAGCCAGCTAGTGAGCGGGCTGCGGATCTTCATCGACCGCTGCCCAGTCTGTGGCGGCACCCCAAAGCTTCGGACCGACACCGTCGAGTCCTGCTGTTCGTCCCACCAGGTGGCGGCCGTGGCCTGCCAGGAGTGTGAGGCACGGCTGTTCGAATCCCGGCTCTAGGTTCCGGCCGCGGGGTCGGCGACGACGGCGGGCGGGTCGCCGCCCGCGTGGCGCTCACAGACCGCCGCGTGCGGGGCCGGCAGCTCCCGTTCCTGGAAGACGGCGAACCCCGCCCTGTACTCCTCGGGATCCCTGGATCCCGGCTGGTACCGCAGGAGTAGTTCCGCGATGCCGGTCTGCTCGCCCGTGTACACGAATCCCGCCCGGTAACAGGCCTGGTAGGCGATCGGATTGTTGGCGGCGATCAACACCGTCTCGTACTGATCTGCGACTCTGGCGGCGGTAAACCGGAGCAGCCGCGGCCCGATCCCCTCGCCGCGTCTGTCCTCGCGAACGGTCACGTACCGGAGCCGGACGGCACTCTCGTCGGCGTGGTCCTCGCTGAACGCGACCGCACCGACGAGTTCGCCGTCAGCCCGGGCGACGGCCTTCCGGCTCGGCATGACGAACTTGCCGGCGTATGCGAACCGCTCGTGGTCGAGTGCGAGCTTCGGCCCGGCGGTAGCACCGCCAAGCAGTTCGAACTCCATACAAAAGGATGTGACCGTGCCGTAACCAATCCTGTGCCGCCCAGTCACTGCATCTCGTCGGTCGAAACGGCTACTGTCGACTGGAGCCAGGCCTGGTGGTTTTCCCGGTCGTAGATGACGAACTCCTCGTCACCGATGTTGAGTTCCCCGTACCGCTGCTCCTCGTCAGCAGCTGTCGTCGCCGTGTCGTTCGGTGCGTTCTTGCTCATATCTGACTGGACGGTGTCGCCCCTGCCTCCATATTGCGGTAGGATACTGTTGTATTAAAATCCTCCCTTTTAGTTATCATATCTAAAAATAGGGTGGGTATCCAGTTTATGTGGCGTTTCTTCTGTTTTTCATCAGTGAAAACAAAAGACGGAACCGCGCCGGTAACGATCAGCACGGCTTTGTGGCTGTCGGTACAACCAGGACTCATGCCAGAGATTCTCACGAGCGACGACGTTGCGGATCTCGCGACGCCGGCCGAGTACGTCAGCGCAGTCAGGGAGGGGTACCGGGAGCGCGGGAACGGCGCACCCGCCGAACCACGGACACGGCTCGACAGCGCCGACCCGCCGGGCTTTCTCACCGGCTACTTCGCCATCCTCCCCGAGACGGGCGCGATGGGTGGGTACACGTACGCCGCCGGCTTCGGCCACCGGGACGCACAGTTCGTGCTTCCGCTTTTCGACGCCGGGAGCGGGGAACTGCTCGCGGTGCTCGACGGCGCGAGTCTGAACCCCTCGAAGACGGGTGCGGCCGGCGCCGTCGGTGTCGACGCGCTCGCACGCGAGGACGCGACGACTGTCGGGCTGATCGGCAGCGGGACACAGGCACGCGGCCAGCTCCTCGCGACGGCGACGGTCCGCGACCTCGACCACGTGGCGGTGTACTCCCCGACAGAGTCCAGCCGCGAGGCGTTCGCGGCCGGGATGGACGACGCGCTCGACGCGACCGTCGAGGCAGTCGGCTCCAGTGGGGCGGCCGTTTCAGGTGCAGATATCGTCATCACGGCGACCACGGCGAGTGAACCAGTGTTCGACAGCGCCGACCTCGATGCGGGGACACACGTCACCGCGATGGGCCAGTACCACCCGCAAAAGCACGAAATCGACGCGGAGACGGTAGCACGGGCGACGTACGTTCCCGATCTCCGTGCCCGGACCGAGATCGACGCCGGCGCGTACCGGAACGCAGTCGAAACGGGGGCCATCGAGGCTGACCACGTCCACGGGGAACTCGGCGACATCGTCGCCGGCGAGATCCCTGGCCGGGAGACGGCCGCGGAGATCACGCTGTTCGACAGTGGGGGTACCGCGATCGAGACCGTCGCCGCGGCGAAACTGCTCTACAACCGGGCCGTCGAGCGGGATCTCGGGGAGACGATCGATTTCTCGCCGGCGAGTGAGGCCTTTCCCGGGCGGTAACGGCGCCCGTCAGAGAAAGTTGCCCAGCCCCAGCGCGTCGACGAGCGAGATCCCGCTGCCGAGCGCGCCGACGAGGTAGCCGGTGATCGCGCCCCCGTTGAGAAGCGGGAGGCCGGCGTGGGCCCGTCCCTGCTGGACCAGCCAGAGCAACGCGACGAGCCCGACCATCGTCCCGATCATGGCGGTCACGGCAGGGAGCGTCGCCGTGACGCCGAGAACCGAGAGTGAGGGGCCGGTCTCGATGAAGAAGGCCGCACTCGCGACCAGCACCGTCGGCATGACCGCGTCACCGAGCCCGATGTACAGGGCGTCCCGCTCACCGCCGGCGGCCTCCAGTGCCTCGGAGACGTCGTCGTCGAGTCGCTCGATCGCCTCGTCGTCGAGGTCGATCGCGTCGCGCCGGTCGGCGTCCAGTTCCCGGACGCCCTCGGGGCCGAGTTCGTTGAGCCGCGCCGCGTCCAGGTCGGTCTCGTCGGCGCTCTCCTGAACGCTCTCCGGTTTCCCGTCGTCGAGAAAGGAGTACGACAGCGAGAGCGGGACGACAAACAGGACAGGAACACGCATGTCCATCACCCCGGAAGCCAGCGTGAGCATGTGTTCGGTACCGTAGACGCTGATCGCGTCGTACACCGCGAGCGCAAAGAGCAACACGAGCGCGGGGAGGATCCCGAAGTTGATGCCGAACAGTGCAGAGGCGCCGATCCCCATGAGGATGCCGGCGGCGTCGATGACGTACCACTCGGGGTACACCAGGAGTGCGCCGCCGAGCCCGAGTGCGCCGGCCCAGGCGAGGACATCGAGCGAGGTCCCGCCGACCGAGACGGTGAGCAGTTCCGGGAGCAGCGCCTGGAAGACGAAAAGCGCGATGTAGACACCCGAGAGGATGATGACGAGACGCAGGATTGCGTCGCCGCCGTACTTGAGTGCGACGAGCATCAGTCCCGTCGCGACGAGAATCGCGGCGAGATAGAAGATGCTGAGGCTGGGATCGCTCGTGTTCTCGACTTCCTGGAGTCCTTCCTCCTGGAAGGGGCCGACCAGTGCGAGCGCGCCGAGCTGGACGAGCAGAAAGATAGCCACGACCGCGCCGCTGGCAAGCAGTTCCCGCTGGCGGTGATCCATACGGGGAGATTGGCTGTCCGCCGTTTGAGGATTACGGAACTACTGGCCCGCGTCGATCACGTCGCCAAAGTCGTACCGGCCGGGCTCGCGGCCGGCCAGCGCCTCGGCGAGCGTCGGCACGGAGACGGAGCC
>Ga0207714_1002534_pt1 | contig 10974 bp, 10 predicted proteins | sample PonA232FremontCA_2_FD_187270 | JGI IMG/M metagenome (GOLD analysis project Ga0207714, IMG submission 187270) | Marine sediment microbial community from Fremont, CA, USA - Pond A23 Sediment 2 (SPAdes) | ecosystem: Environmental > Aquatic > Marine > Unclassified | place: USA: Fremont, California... | reverse complement strand
CCCTGGGAGACCTCGCCGCCGGACCCTGCCGCTGACGTTGTTGCGGACGTTGCCTCGGTTTCCTGCTGCTGGCCGCTATCCTTCCGCTTGGACTTGGAGCTGGGAAGCAACAGGTCCAGCAGGGATTCCTCAGCCATCTCCCGGGCCTTGTCCTGGACGTTCTCCCGTTCCTCCTGGGTCACCAGATTCACCCCGATCTCCATGAGATCGCGGATCATGGACTCCACATCCCGGCCCACATAGCCGATCTCGGTGAACTTGGAGGCCTCGACCTTGGAGAAGGGCGAACCGGCCAACTTGGCCAAACGCCGGGCCACTTCTGTCTTGCCCACACCGGTGGGACCGATCATGATGATATTCTTGGGAGCCACCTCCTCGCGAAGCTCCGGCTCGAGCTGCCTCCGACGCCAGCGATTGCGCAGGGCGATGGCCACCATCCGCTTGGCCTCCTTCTGCCCGATAATGAACTTGTCCAGCTCCTTGACGATTTCGCGTGGGGTAAGTGCCGCATCCATCGAATACTTCCTCCTCTCACGGGGCTCGCTCCCGCTTGCTTTGCCCATTGCTGGAGTGCCTCATACGTAAAGAGCACTCCCCTTTTCCCCGCCTCCAACGCGGAGCCGCCAACTGGCTACTGAGGAGTTGGGGAGATATCTTTTTCAGAACCCCCGGATAGGGCGCATCAAGAGCCGCCCTGATCCAGCTCCAGAGTCTCTACCACAATGTTGCCGTTGGTGAATACACAGATCTCTCCGGCGATCTCCATGGCCTTTGTGGCGATCTCCGTGGCGGACATATCGCTGTAACGGATCAGGGCTTTCGCAGCAGACTGGGCGTAGGGACCGCCGGAACCGATACCCAGGATTCCGTCGTCTGGCTCGATTACGTCACCGGTGCCCCCAATGAGGAGCATGGTCCGGGCGTCGGCCACCAAAAGCATAGCCTCCAAACGACGCAGGTATTTGTCCGTGCGCCAGTCCTTGGCCAGGTCCACGCTGGCCCGTAGCAGATTGCCGCTGAATTCCTCGAGCTTGGCCTCAAAGCGCTCAAACAGGGTGAAAGCGTCAGCTGTAGCCCCAGCGAAACCCGTGAGCACTCGATCCTTGTATACGCGCTTGACCTTGCGAGCTTTGTGTTTAAGGGCCACAGCCTGTCCCATGCTCACCTGACCGTCCCCGGCCATGGCGATCCCGTGCGAGTCCTTAACAGCAAGAATGGTTGTTCCTCTTGTTTCTTCTATCACTTAGAACCTCCGGCTCCTTTTTTGTCCCGGACACAAATCGAGTCCGCTTCCGGCTTCTCCTATCGAAACAGCTGCTTCTCGGTTAACGCCATATACAACCCGACACTCTCGACGCCGCAGCCTATGGCAGGAAAGGGTGAGCGCGTCAATCCCCCACAGCTTCCGGTCCTCCTCGAAAAACACCACAGTGAGTACTTACCATTTTCCGGGAAATGTCAATACACTCCTTCGGGGACCAGCCCGGTACATTGACCCCTCCGGTAAACTCTTCTATTTTTGCGTTGATTCGCTTCCCCTAATGCGCGTATTCCCGACAATTAAAGGACAAACCTCAATCCGGAGAGGACCATGCACGACGTCTTCGCCAACAGACGGGAGGCACTGCGACGCAAGCTGAAAAAGCACGGCCTCGAGTCCTACCTTGTCCTGCATCCCGCTAATCGCTACTACCTGAGCGGGTTCGAGCTGCACGATCCCCAATGCAATGAGAGCGCGGGATGCCTCTTGGTCACCGTCCGGGAACAGGATTGGCTATGCACTGACGGCCGCTTTCTCGAGGCGGCCAGGCAGTGCTGGCCGGAAGAGGCCATCTATTGCTACACTGGTAATAGGGCTGGACAACTCGCAGATTTCCTGTCGGATAAAGCGAATAGTGTCGGTTTCGAAAGCAAGGTCATGAGTCACGAGATCTTCGACGGACTGCGCTGCACTCTGGATCTCTTTCCCATGCAGGGCCTGGTGGAAGAGCTCCGCATGATCAAGGACGAATCCGAGATCGATGCCCTCCGCCGCTCCTGCCGTCTCAACCACGAGGTGCTTACCCGGCTGCAATCGCAGCGATTATCCGGCCGGAGCGAGGCAGACATTTCCTGGGAGCTGGAGAAGTCCTTTCGCGAAGGGGGAGCCTCGGAGCTTGCCTTCCCGCCCATCGTGGCTTCCGGAGTTAACTCGAGCCGGCCCCACCACCAGCCCGGAGACAGTACCCTAGGCAATCAATCCCCCCTGCTTTTGGATACTGGGGCCAGGTTGAACGATTATTGCTCGGATCAGTCCCGCACCCTGTGGATCGGAGAGTTTCCCACCTCCGCGTTTCAATCCACTCTGGACCTTGTACAGCAGGCCCAGAAAGTAGCCATAGACAGCATTCGCCCCGGGCTGCCAGTAAAGGATCTATACGCCAAGGTTACGGAATTCTTCCGGAAGCACGGTGTAGCGGAAAACTTCCCCCACGCACTAGGACACGGAATAGGTCTTGAGACCCATGAGCCACCGGGGGTGGGATCGAGATCCCCTGATTTCCTGCAGTCGGGAATGGTGATCACTATCGAGCCGGGCCTATACTATCCCGGCTGGGGAGGAGTCCGCTGGGAGCATATGGTAGTTGTTCGGGAAGACGGGGCTGAAGTGCTCTGAGCGGAGTTTTCCCTCTAAATAAGCAAGGCCCTTGTTGATGCGCCACGCAACTCGCCCCATTGAGCCCTCACTCTGGTCCAAGCGGCTTTACCTCCGCCTTCCGCGCCCGGAGATCGCTTATGTCAAGTTTATTCTGGAGAGCTACGACAATCTGGCCTTTATGAGCGTTGTAGACCGCTTCGAGGCGCTGCTCTGTTTAATCTTTTCCCCGGATCAGGAGGAGGAAGTCCGGGATCTGGTGGGACGCCTAGAGCAGGAGATCGAGCTCAGGGAAATCCCTGTCCCCGTTCATGATCCCCGTCAGGCGGCTTCGGACTGAGCACCCTATACCATTCCTTCAACTCATGCGTTCTTGACTGATGGGTCGTGTGTCGTGAACCATAATCCGTGACAGGTTCGTTCCGGATATCAAAGACCGGACATCGGATTTCGGCCACCGAATACACCAAATCACCGACTCACCGACTGCGTGTCTCCCAGCCGGCGACCCCCTCCGATTCGGGCACCTCTTCCCATCCGGTAATCATGGCCTTTGTGTGCGCTCCTACTGTATGGCCCGTGGTGATCATGTAGACATGCAGAATGGTAAAGATGATAAAGGCGAAACCTCCTGCAGTGTGCAGCAAAGCCACGCCCTTCAGGGACCAGTCCCAGCCCATGACGGGCCAGGAGTTGTAGGTGTAAGCCAAAAAGCCGGTGATCAACTGAAAGGGCACGAGCACGGAGACCACTCCCAGATAGGTCAAGCGCTGCAGAGGGTTGTGCTTGGCTCCTTTCGTCTTGGGCACCGGATGGGGCTTGCCCGCGAATATGCCGTAGACGTAGAACCACATCACTTCCAGCAGCTTTTTGTAGGTGGGGCTGAACTGCTTCCACTCCCCTGTGGTCAAAAGCCAGAAGACGATGAAGGCATAAAGGATCAGCCAGGCCCATCCAGAATAGATGTGCACGGCATGGGCCTGTTCGAACCCGAGGAGGCTCAGGGAGCCGTGGAGCTCGAATCCGGTCAGCCCCAGAAGGACCACCAGCAGGGTCTGGACCCAGTGCCAGAAGCGCTCGAAGCGCGTGTACAGATACATCGCTCGATCATTTACCATATTCCTTGCCCCCTTTTGCGGGAATTCTCGCTGTTTTCCCAAGGCGCGCGGCTGTCTAGCGCGAACCGCGCCGCCTGGACGCCACTGCACGGCCGACCCCGTGCAGCGCCACCCCGATGAGCGCCAGGACGGTCAGGGTCCATCCGATGCCGTTCAGCACCGAGCTGTGGTCCCTCCGGGGCATGTAGAACCCGCCCAGTCCGGCCAGCCGACCCGTCTCCGCGTGACAGGCTGTGCACTTGAGGGCATCCTCCTTGGGCGCGACCATATGAGTGATGGGAAAGTGATACTCGGTGCGCACGAATCCCATCTCCCCGCTCCAGGAGAGGTCCATGTACTCCATGCCAGAGTCGATGGCCTTCTGCCAGTTGTAGTTCTTCCAGTAGGCGCCGGACTCCTTGGACCCGAAGAGGTGCAGATTGACCATCTTGTTGTTCTCGGCGTCGTAGGGCTGAACACCACGGTGCACCTTGAAGGGATAGATGAGGGAGTCCGAATCCTTTATGCTTCCCTCGGGGCTGTTCAGCTCCAGAGGCTGCTCAGAGGGATCGAAGGTATCCGTCATCAGATGATACTCCATGGTCCCGTTGAACCAGTAGTAGTCCGGAACTACGTTCTTGGCCCAGCTGAAGCGGCCCTTCTTGGTGTGATACACCGCTTTGCCCAGGTCACCCTTTTTGACCAGAATGGAGCCGTCTTCGGCGTGCTTGCCAGCCTCGGACCAGTCCCAGGACATCTTGGTCGGATTCTTCCTGGCGAACTCCGGAATATGGCAGCTCTGGCAGGCCACTTTGTCCGTGTGATCATTGGCCTTGTGCCCTTCTTCGTGCGGCGTCTTGGAATGACAGGACACGCAGGTGATCCGGGAAACCTTGTCATCCTCGAGCAGGCTCTCCCGCTCCTCTGCGGCGGGAACTTTGTAGCACCGGCCTGCGATGCGGTGATTCGTTGTCGTGTGGCAGCGGACACAGGCGAAGTCCGGCCCGCCGTTTTCCGAGGTCATATGCACGTCCAGCTCCCGAGAGGGATCAAGCAGGGAAGAATCCAGATCCCCGTGCTTGACCCCGTCGCCACCGCCTCCGTAGAAATGACACGTCCCGCAGTTGCGGCGGGTGGGGCGCCCCACGGACTGGGACACCTTGTTCCAGTCCGGCGGGCGAAAGATCTTGCCCCCGAACTTTTTCGGCTCCTGCGCGGGACGCCCCGCGCCGGTGGGAAACTTCTTGTAAGTCCCTGTCTGCTCATGGCAGACGAGGCAGTCCACGCGGCTCTTGTCGCTGAAGTCGAAGTTCTTGTCCTTCCACCCGTATCCAGCGTGACAGGATGTGCAACGAGCCTCGTTGCCGTGGATGGAGACTCAGAAGTTGTTCAGAGTGAGTCCCCTTTTGCCCATAACCCCTTGGGGATCCGCGGGGCAAAGCCAGCTCCAGTGAATGGTCTCCTGAACCTGCTCCGCTGCTCGGTTGTGGCAGGAAAGACAGGCCTCGGTCACCTCCGTTCCTGAATCGAAATCCTGCTGCAGGGCCTCGTGGCTGCCGTGATCCACTGTGGACCAGGGCGCCGCGCTCGGCGCGAGAATCTCCCGCTCCCCGCCGGAAAAATCCGCCCCTTCCGGTGAGGCGGCCGCCGGGACGAGGGCCAGGCCTGCCGCACACACTGTGTAGAGGCAGATAAAAAGGAGCATGCGGATGTTGAAGACCATAACTCACTCCCGTGGATGTGGTTGGACAAGACGAGATTCGCCTCTAGTGTGCTGTCCGGCAAAAAAGAAGAAGAATATTCTATGCCGGAATCATTTGCAGGGTGTTTTTGAACGATTTATTGAAGGCTCTGTTGATTTCCTTCGCTCGTCAAGTGGGGGAAACCCGACAGTGACAAAGCTTATAGCCCGGAAAAAGCTTATGCTTCAAAAATATGGCAAGACTCGCGAAAGCCGCAACTACGGAGAGCCGGGTGGAGGCAGGGATGCCCCGCGTGACGAGCGTTAGGAAATCCAGAACCGAAGATGCAAAGTGAAAAAACACCCTGCAAATGATTATCTAAGTAGCATTTCAAGGACGCAACACTAGATCCCTTAACGAAACACTCGGCTCACATGCCGGGTCATTCTGCCCTGCGCCTGAGCTGCCTTTTTTCTCCGGCAATCCTTTGTTAAACCAGTCGCACCTATCCGATGCCCGCAGCGCTCTTCCCGTAAGCATCGGATTCGCTCTCCTCCCGTTTGCGCCGCTCCTCCTTGATTCTTTCCTTGTACTCGAACCAGATGGGACATGCAGTACGATGCTTGCAGTAGAGCTCCGGATCCCTGCATGTCACGCACTCTTCGCACATGGCGATATCGTGCTTCATGCAGACATAGCTTGTTTCCCTGTTCGGATGGTTCACGCAATAGGGCATATAGTGTCTCCCATAGAACACGATTCACGATCCCGTCCTCTTGGCACTGCCTGACGAGCCTCGCCTGCATAGATCAAACTCGGAAAAAGATTTATTACATGTTTTAACAAGGGTTCAACCATGTATTGCAACACACCCCCTGCTTTTCGGCAAGACCACATCGTAACGCCCCCGGCTCCGCTTGAATTGAAAGCAATGCCGAGTTTGAGTATGCTCTCCCTATGCCCATCCAAAACGGAAAAAGCAACGACAAGTACATCAAGGCCCTTACGGACATAAGCCGGGCCATCACCTCGGATCTATTCCTCGAGGATCTGCTCAAGCTCATTGTCATGGTCACGGCCAAAGGCATGGATGTGGACATCTGCTCCCTGTGGCTCGTGGACGAGGACGAGGATCCGCCCAAGATCCGGCTCAAGGCGACCCAGGCCATCGCGCCGGAGTATCTGGAGAACCGGGTCCTGGAATTAAACGAAGGCGTAGTAGGCCATGTGGTGACCAACAAAAAGGCCCTGTGCATCAAGAATGTCCTTCGTAGCCGCCGCTTCAAGGAGAAGGCCATGGCCAGAAAACTCGGCCTGGCCTCCATGCTGGGGGTTCCCCTTCAGCTGCAGAGTGAAAAGGTCATCGGCGCCCTGAACTGCTTCACATCTGTCCCTTACGAATTCACGAACACCGAGTTCAATCTCATGAACGCCGTGGCCAATCAGGCTGCAGTAGCCATCCGAAATACAGAGCTCATAGTCCGGACCCGTGTTATCGAGGAAGAGCTGGAGACACGCAAAATGGTGGAGCGGGCCAAGGAAACCCTCATGCAGAAGCGCTCCATGAGCGGAAAAGAAGCCCACCGCTGGATGCAGAAACAAAGCATGGACTCGAGAAAGTCCCTGCGCCAGATCGCCGAGGCTATTCTTCTCGCAGAGGATCTGGAGCGTGAATAATCCCGGCCTGCCTGGTACAACCCCACTTTGCTTCCGCGCCGGCTATATTGTGCCTTCCTTTCCCTGGTATTCATTCAGCACAGACCAATAACTGTGCTTACTTTTCACTTGACATGAAATAAAAAGTTAATGTACGTGGTATATCTTCATAACGAATGAATGTACCTAACGGCTTGGCAATCGCACAATGGCGTGTGGTTGCAAACCGACGATGCGGACAAAGGCGTCCCTCATCCGTCTGCCGCGGAAGGGGGACGCCTTTATTTTTGATCCCCCTCAACTGGGCCTATATTCCGTCGAATTTCGGCAGCAGACTCCGAAAACGGTTACTTCCTCAGAGGAACAACTGAACAAGACGTTAAGGAGACAGCAATGCAGACCCCCAAGAGCAACGATGTCCTGGGAACCGTCAACCGCGGAGACCCAGCCGAATCAGGCTTGTGTACCCTTTGCCGTTCCGACTGCAAGGGGAAGTGCGAAACCTTCCTATCCAGCCTTATGGGCCGCAAACTACTATACCCCCGCGATTTCGGAACGGTTACCGCTGGAGCGGACAACATCAACCATGTAGGGGTTTCCTACAAATCCTTGCGCATACAGGGATATGCTTACGGAGCAAAGGGAATCCACTCCCAGATGACGAGCGACCCCGACGACTGCATATTCACCAACGCGGACATCAGCTCCGAGTTCGGTGCGGAGATTCCTACCAAGACACGCATGCCATTAATGACCGGGGCTCTAGGATCGACCTTCATCGCTTCCAAGTACTGGGACTCCTTTGCCATCGGTGGCGCCCTGTGCGGAATCCCCATCGTGGTGGGAGAAAACGTCGTGGGCGTGGACAAGGAGGCAGAGATCGAGAACGGACGGGTCAAAAAGGCCCCTGAGCTGGACCGCCGCCTTTCCACCTACCTTGGCTACTTCGACGGGTACGGAGGCATCTTCGTACAGCTCAATGTGGAGGACACGCGCAACGGTGTGGCCGAGTACATCGCTGAGAAATATGGGAACAAGGTAATCGTGGAGATCAAATGGGGGCAGGGCGCCAAGGACATCGGCGGCGAGATTCAGGTAACCAGCCTGGAGTACGCCCTGTTCCTCAAGCAAAGGGGCTACCTGGTGGATCCCGATCCAGAGCTTCCCGAGGTCCAGAACGCCTTCAACAACGGTTCCATCACCTCCTTCGCCAGACACAGCCGTCTGGGGGCCACTCAGTTGGACAAGGTGGACCTGGTGCGGGAGGACTTCCTGCAGGCGGTGGACTACTTGCGCAGCCTGGGATTCAAGCGCATATCCCTGAAAACCGGGGCCTACGGCATGGAGGAGCTGGCTATGGCTATCAAGTTCGCCTCCGAGGCCGGCCTGGACCTCCTGACCATCGACGGCTCAGGCGGTGGAACCGGGATGAGCCCCTGGAATATGATGCAGAGTTGGGGCGTTCCTTCTCTGCACCTGCACGCCAAGGCCCATGAATACGCAGCAGAGCTCGCCGCACGCGGGGAAAATGTAGTGGACCTCTCCTTCGCCGGCGGATTCGCCCTGGAGGACAGCATCTTCAAGGGGCTGGCCCTGGGGGCGCCCTACACCAAAATGATCTGCATGGGCCGCTCCCTGATGATCCCCGGCTTCCTGGGAGCCAACATCGAGGGGGCCCTGTATCCGAAGCGAAGGGGAAAGGTCAACGGCAACTGGGACGAGCTGCCAAAGGCTGTGAGCTCCATGGGCGCGAGCGAGGAGGAGATTTTCGCCAACTATTATGACGTAGAGCACAAGGTGGGAAAGGAGGAGATGAAGAACATCCCCTTGGGGGCAATTGCCTTGTGGACCCTAATGGACAAGCTGGGCTGCGGGCTGCAACAGCTCATGGCCGGGGCCCGCAAGTTCCGTCTCGACGCAGTGGACCGGGATGATCTCTTCTCCGGGAACGAGGAAACTGCCCGCGTAACCGGAATTCCCCACATGATCCAGGCCAAGGACGAAAGCGCACACAAGATCCTCAAATCCTAGGAATCGTCCTTCTTGCCTTGAAGACGTGCTGCGGCCTCCCTCCGGGGAGGCCTTTTTATTTGCTCTTCAGCCAGAGCCTATGGGTGTCTCCTTGCCGCTGTTTCTCCCGTGAGGGAATTTCCATGGGCTCTATGTCTCCAACTTTTTGACCATTTGGTTAGCGGCGGTGAGCAAGGGATCCCAAACCGGGCCGAAGGGTGGCGCATAGGCTAAGTCTGTTTGGCTGAAGGCCTCTACATTCATTCTGGCGTGCAGGGCCACAGCAGCCGCGTTAATGCGATGGGCCACGCCCTCACGCCCCACCATTTGAGCCCCGAGCAGCCGACCGGAGCTACGATCCCCTATCATAGAGACACGGATGGTCTTGGCGCCCGGATGGGCGTGCGCCCGGCTTCTGCTCTCGATACTCACCACTGCCGGATCAAAGCCGTGCTCGAGAGCTTGTTCCGCATTGATTCCGGTGGTAGCAACCTCCAAACCCAGCACCCGAAACACGCTGGTTCCGGCCACTCCTTGTACCCGGACATTTCCTCCGCAGGCATTGTCCCCCGCTGCCCTACCGGAGCGATTGGCCCACAGGGCAAGCGGTATCCAGGTCTTGTCCCCAGTCACCACATGATAGGCATCTGCGCAATCACCGGCAGCATAGATCTTGGAATCGCTGCTCTGCAGGTGACGATCCACGTCAATCGCCCCACTAGGTCCGAGCTCCAGACCCGCATTTGCGGCCAGTTGGCTGTTAGGCTGCACTCCGGTGCCCACAAGGATGAACTCCCCGGACAGCTCGCCCTCGTCGCATACGAGATGTAACTGACCCCCCCGAGACTCGATCCTGCGGATACTGCGCCCTGGATAGAGTTCCACCCCGTTTTCCTCCAGCTCCTCTTGCACCTTCTCAGCCAAAGAGCGGTCCATCCAGGGCAACAACTCCGGCCTGGGCTTGACCATGGCTACCTCGATCCCCAGCTCCCGAAGAGACTCGGCCATTTCCAAGGAGATATAGCCCATGCCCACAAGAATGGCCCTATGAACCCGGTTACGGGCTAGATAATCCTTAATCCTGCGACCGTGCTCCAGACTCTTGAGCACCTCCACCCCGGGCAAATCGAATCCCGGGACCTCCGGGCGGACAGCGGAAGCCCCAGTTGCGAGCAATACACGGTCGTACTCCCGCTCGAAGGTTGCTCCCTCTGTGGTGGTGCCGAATATGCGCCCAGCCGCAGGATCGAGGCCTTCCACACGGCATCCCAGCTGCACGTCCAAGCCCTGCTTTTCGCGGAAAGCCCGGGCCTCGCGAACCACAAGCTCCTGCATGGACCGCTCCGGCTCGGCAATGGTGTAAGGCATACCGCAGGCGCTGTAGGAAACATCGTATCCCTGCTCAAACACGGTGATCTCTGCCTGGGGCATTTTGCGCTTGGCCCGGCTGGCCGCGCTCATACCGGCTGCGTCTCCACCAACGACAACAAAACGCATGCTCCTCCTCCCTTTTTTCGGCCAACACGCTCCAAGACATATTGCCTAGAGGAAATCACTCGACTCCGGCTCAATCATCCCAACAAGTTAAAAAATCCTGACACCCGGCTTTCTCCGTGTCAAACCGGCTCAGGCGAAACACGATCTCAGGCTAGGCCGAGCCATAGAGTGTAGGTCAGTGCGGATAGAAGAGTGTTCAGGGTCACTGTGGCCGAGGCCAAATCCGGGGAACCATGCATCTCAGCGGCCATGACGTAGGTCACTGTGGCGGAGGGGGCAGCCAGTAGAATGAGGCCCGGCATGTAGGCCCCCCGATCCAGACCACAGCCGACATAGACCAGATAACCAGCGAGGGGTAGCAATACAAGCTTGAATCCCCCGGATGCCAAAGCCTGCC
>Ga0207714_1002533_pt1 | contig 10975 bp, 5 predicted proteins | sample PonA232FremontCA_2_FD_187270 | JGI IMG/M metagenome (GOLD analysis project Ga0207714, IMG submission 187270) | Marine sediment microbial community from Fremont, CA, USA - Pond A23 Sediment 2 (SPAdes) | ecosystem: Environmental > Aquatic > Marine > Unclassified | place: USA: Fremont, California... | reverse complement strand
CGATTTCGGAGGTGTAGTAGCCGATAATGACCAGCTCCTTCAGCATGCGGAAAAACGGGGGCGCGTCCCGGTCGAACTCGGGCGCGTCGGGGCCAAAGTGTTCGTCGTCGAGCTCGCCGACGAGGGCCTGTTTCTGCTCCTCCGTGCAGTCTGCGAACGGGGTCCCGTAGTCGTCCTTGCAGCGGGTATCGAGGTCCTTAAGGCCCTGTAGGAATCGGTCGCGGTCGTCGGGGGGGTAGCTCTCCCCCACCATCGCGTCGATAAAGCGGTTCACGTTGGCGGCGCTCGCGCCGGGTGTGTCCGTTGCGGGGATGATGATCTCCGAGATGGTGTCGACCATCTGATTCTGCACCGACGAGAGCGTCTGCGGCGACCAGTCCGAACCTGCCATGCGCTCACATCCGCTCAGTACCCCCACGACGGTCGGAGCTGAGACGATACCCCCGAGCAATGCACCAAGGTGACGGAGGGCTTGGCGACGATTGATGCCCTCAGATATGTTCATAGAGCGGAGGTCGATAGCTTATCGTGCAGACAAGCGGTCCATCTCAAAAAGAAAAGCGCTTACAACGTCGATCGGAAATGCTGACCACGCACGACAAAACGAGGACGCTTGGGCCGAGATTTCGGTGGTAAAACCGAATAGTTTTTTTAAGTAAGAGAACAGTGTACTTCTTCGCAATGTCCGTATTGCCTCATTGGGATGCCCGAAATCCGAGATGGAGATAAAAAATCTGCCGAGTGCCATATCTTCCAGTGAGTTGGAAGAATTAGACACGTCACCTAGGGGAAGCCGAATGGCCGATTCCATTTTACCATTCTCGCCGGCCAAGAGCAACGAGAAATTGACCAGTCGGGGGGTCGAGAAGTTCGGGAAGGCGGTCGGACTATCTGAGAAGGTAGAAGAAAAGTTTCCGGTTCCTGACCCGAACCGCGGAATCGATCCCTCTGCATACGTCCGGACGCTGATCTACCATTTTCAGAGGGTGGTCGTCACATTGAGAGCACCCGGGAGATCGAGGTCGAAGAGGGGTTTCGGTCGCTTATCGGTCTCGGGCAGATGGTCGGTCCCGACGCGATTGGCTTCGTCGGATCGGAAGCTAAGGAGGGGCAAGAGGCGCTTCGGCGTTGTAACGATATGCTGGAGAGACGCTATCTGGAAAAAACCGGATCCTAAATGGGATTCAAGACGAGGGAAAGAGGAATCGGAGGGAGAAGACCTTGATTCGGGGAGGCCGTCGGGGGAAAGCTGACCTTAGAGATCGTTTTGATTTCAACTTCAGCTAACAACCGTACCAAAAATGGAGGGGTTCTGCCTCCTTTTCGGAAAAGCCAGCAAGCTCTTCCGAAAACGATTCGCCCAAGCCATGTGCCAAAAGCGCTACATCTCCGCCCTGACGGATTCTCAACGGAAACGGATCAGTCCTACTTGACGACCGGTCGCAAACGGTGCCGAGACCTTCGTTACCACGTGCTGGATGCAATTCTGTACGTGTTGAAAACTGGGATCCAGTTGTGGCTGTTGCCGGAGAATTTGCTCCTTGGCAGATCGTGTATTGCTACTTTCGGCAGTGGGAAGAGGAAGGACGAATCCGGTGCATTTTGACCATTACTGCTCGCGCAATCCAGCGTCGATGTCGTGGATCGCGTTCGCGACCGTGCATCCTTCGGCCCGAGTACCCTCGACCTTGCGCAACTTCGTGATAATCTGATTCGGGGTGTGAGGAGTCTTTTTCATGGTCGGCCAGGGTGGATTGGGGTGACCAACATACGCACTGGATCAGTTTTTGGGTAGCACCTCAATCGGATACGTTCTGCCTCTAGAACATCATGTGCAGACTCTCTCTGTTTACGAATCAGAACCTCAGATCGCTTTTGTGTCTTAATCGAAATTAGCCGGTCAACTGGCCCAAAAATCCGAGTGTACATATCTTAGTCACAAGGGTTAGGCGGTAGATTCAGAAAACAGCTTAGATCGATACCTAGTCATCTGTCGCTATCGTCTGCCGCTTAAGATGCGATTGTCCTGTCCATACCGGACCGTACCGGATGCAGATTGAGCTTCGCCCGATAGGTATCATCGATTTCCCGACCTGCACAGGCTAATAGAGGAGGCAGCTCTGATTAACATAATATTTATGAAGTTGGCCTCAAGGAAAAGCATCGGGAGACTGACATATGGGCAGTCTCCCCCAGTGTCCAGAACCGGAAGATCTTAAGAGGTTACCTTCAAGATATACGAATCCTCCTACTTGACTTTTTTCTATATGATCGATTTGCTATAACTGGATAAACTAGAAGGGCCTGCTCACGGGGCCGAGCTAAATTAATGACTCAACTTTCACTAGGGCCAGTGGACTTAACCGGTTTAGTAATCTGGTACTGGAAGCGGTTCCAAGCTGGCGGTGTCACCGCTGTGCTTCCCTGATCTTGGAAACGCTTACACTCTCCTCAGCGATCAAGCCACACTTTATCGACTTACCACTAGGTTGACGTTATGCAACTTCAATACGGGTCCACCTACTTATCTTCAGTGCTCCAGTGGAGAACAATGCTTCTGGGCCTGTTCCTCATATTAGGACTGTCTTTCGCTAGTGTCGTCCGCGGGCAGCAAACCGTAACTGGAACAGTCACTGACGCAAGAACCGGCAACCCACTTCCGGGCGTGAATATCCGCGCAGTGGACACACAGGTCGGCACTGTGACAAATCCGGACGGAGAGTACGAGCTGACGGTGCCTGACGAGGGAGAAGCCTTACGTTTCTCGTTCGTAGGCTACGAGTCAAAGACAGTCGAGATTAACGAGCGAGCCACGATCGATGTCGCTCTTCAGTCCACCACGCTAACTGGGAGTGAGGTTGTAGTAACCGGGTATCGTGAACAGCGACGAGCGGACGTGACGGGATCGGTCGAAGTAATCGAAGCAGAAGACCTGCAAACCGAGGGCTCGGAGTTGGTCACCGAACAGATGCAAGGACAGGTTGCAGGGGTCACCATCAATACGTCTGGTCAGCCTGGTGACCAGCCACAGATCAATATTCGAGGATTTAACACGTTTGGCAACAATCAGCCCCTCTTTGTGGTCGACGGGGTGCCGACGCAAGATATTTCATTTCTTAATCCGAATGACGTGGAGTCGATGCAGGTGCTCAAGGATGCAGGTGCTGCCTCCCAGTACGGAGCCCGTGCCTCGAACGGCGTGGTCGTCATTACGACCCAGCAAGGGAATGGCGACGTTAGCGTAAACTTCAATTCGAGTTTCGGTTACCAGGTGCCCCGGACGGGAAATGTTTTGAATAAGACTAGCCCGCGAGAGTATGGGGAATATCTATGGCTTGCCAACCGAAATGCTGGCGTGGATCCGTCGCATCCTATATATGGGTCGGGAGACGATCCCAATGTGCCGGAATGGATTTTACCAGCAAGGGCTGAGAACCCTAATACGGACGAGTACTTCGTAAATCCGCTTTACAAAGATCCTGCAGTCCTCGGCGACTTCCAGCAATTTGTTCGGGCCAATAGGGAGGGGACCAACTGGTACGATGCTCTCACTGAGCCAGCGGCCAGAACGCAGCAAAATTTGAGCGTCGGAGGAGGAGGGGATCTGGGCCAATACTTTGCATCGTTTAGCTATACAAATCAGGAGGGAGCCGTACTCAACACCAACCTGGAACGGTACACCGTTCGCGTGAACTCGGATTTCGACATAAGTGACAATTTCCGAGTCGGCGAGAATATCTCTTTCACTCTTTCTGAGAATATACAAGCTGGTACACTCGTCGGACGAAACGCTTTGGACTTTGCCGGAGACATGCACACGATCATTCCGGTACGCGACATCCGTGGAAACTTTGCCGGGACACAAGTGCCAGGGCTCGGTACGGCCAAGAACCCAGTGGCCATACGTCAGCGAACTCGTAACGACGACCAGGAGACTCGGCGCTTATTTGGAAACGTATTCGCGGAACTTGATGTCCTTCAGAATTTCACCCTCCGAACGAGTTTCGGTGCAGACCTCAGTTCCGGATATCTTGAAGAGTTTACGTTCCCATCGTACGAGGAGGCTCAGACACAAACACAGAATTCCCTCACGAAAGAAACCCGCTCGAGTCAAGAGTGGATTTTCTCAAATGAAGTAAATTATGAGCAATCGTTCGGAGGGCATAGTGTGTCGGCTGTTGCTGCGGCGGAAGCGATCCGCAGTCAAGCTGGACTCGACCGAGTGTTTCGGAGCGACTACTTTAGCTTTGACGAGGACTTTATTCAGCTCGGTACTGGGTCAGGTACGCCGTCGGTCGAAGCGTCGATGGAGGAAGTAAACACACTCCTGTCGTTCATTGGGAGTGTAGACTACAATTACGACAACACGTATTACCTCGGGCTAACCGTTCGCCATGACGGGTCATCGAAGTTCATCAACGACAAGTGGGGTACCTTCCCTTCCGTGACGGCTGGGTTGCGAGCATCTGAGCTGTCTTTCTTTCCCGATCTCGACTGGCTCACGGACTTGAAGATTCGAGGTGGTTATGGCGTGATGGGGAATCAACTCAACGTCGATCCTAGCAACGGCTTCACCCTGTTCGGAGGGTCCCCTCAGTCATCGTATTATCCCATCGACGGATCGACGAACGATGCTCAGCAGGGGATTCGGCGCACTCGAATTGGGAGTCCCGACGCTCAGTGGGAGCGCGTTGAGGATGTTAACATTGGGGTTGACCTAGCCCTTTTGGCTGGACAACTCGAGGCGTCCATTGACGTGTATCGGAGGACGGTCGAGGATCTTCTGTTCAACCCTCCGCTCCCGGCAACGGCAGGAGCTGCACAGCCTCCAGTGCGGAACGTGGGTAGTATGCGCAATGACGGAATTGATATCTCGCTTCGAGGGAGCACGTCCATTACTGAGGAGCTAACGTTTGATGGGTCCCTCAACTTCACTACATACAGGAATGAGATCACTTCCATTGCACCGGGAATTGAATTTTTCAGCGTCCCAGGTGCTCCCGTGCGCAATGAGGTTGGCCACCCAATCTCGTCTTTCTTTGGATACGAAGTCGTAGGGATCTGGCAGAACGGAGAAGAAATTGAGCAGGCTAACCAGCAGGCACCAGACGGGCAGTTTATGCCGGACGCTGCGCCGGGACGGTTTCGCTATGAGGACGTTAATGGAGATGGCCAGATCACGCCAGCAGATCGGACCCATCTTGGCAGCCCGCATCCCGATTTCTCCTATGGCTTGAATCTCGATTTCTCTTACCGCGGCTGGAATCTTTCAGCACTCCTCTACGGAGAGCAAGGGGTAGACCTTTGGGATCAAAACCTCAACAGCAGAGACTTCCCCAACTTCGGTACTGCGCAAAGGAAGGCTGCACTCTATGATTCTTGGAAGCCCAAAGACCGAAGCGAGCCCCGAATGGAGTGGGAGGCAAAAAATCCGGGTACTGATGTTCCAATTCAGGAATTGTCCTCGTTCTTCAGTACCAATGGGGTCCCTAACTCGTACCTCCTGGCCGACGGGTCTTATCTTCGACTCAAGACCCTTCAACTTGGGTATCGTCTCCCATCTTCCCTTCTGGAGTTTGCCGGTGCCGAGCGACTTCGGTTGTACGTGAGGGCCAAGAATCTCTTTACAATTACTTCGTATAGGGGGCTCGATCCGGATATTGGTGCAACCCAGAGTGCTGTCAATGCCGCCGAAGAGACAGGTGGACGCGTGGAAACTGGGGCAACGGCTTTCGGAATTGATCGAGGCGGATACCCTGCCATGAGGACTTACACGGTGGGCCTTAATCTCTCCTTCTAAGGACTATCCTGGCTATCTGCTTAACTGCTCTCCACTCTGTTAGACCGTAGATTTTACCATGTATAGTTCGCTATCGAAGACGACGGACGCACTCAATTACAGGCCGACCCTTAGTGTTTTACTCCTTCTAGCAGCCCCCGTGCTGCTAGCCAGTTGTGACGGCTTCCTTACTGAACAGCCTAAGGGACAGGTTGGTGGTGATGTTGTCGAGAGCAGAAATGGAGTTCAAACTCTTCTCACTGGTGCGTATAATGCGCTGAACGCGGTTCAGCCACCGCCAAATAATCCTCAGGGAATTGCTGGCGGGGCGGCTTGGCGCTCAGACCCATCTCATTGGCCGCTCGGGGCTGTCGCCAGTGATGTTGCGCAGAAAGGTTCTGTCCCTACTGACCAGCAGCCTATCAACGCCATCATGCAGCACCGTTGGGAGCCAACCAACGGATACTTCGACCCGCTCTGGTCAAACCGATTCGAGGGCGTCTCGCGCGCGAACTCGGTACTCAGGACTCTTTCGGCAGTTGAAGGAGAGTTTTCCGAATCCGAAGCCACTCGAGTCCGAGCAGAGGCTCGGTTTCTCCGGGCGTACTTTTACTTTGATCTGAAGAAAAATTTCGGGAATGTACCTCTTCTCACTGAAGAGGTCGAGGACTCCGATCAGCCCAACAATGTCGAGGAAGAAGTTATTTGGCCGCAAATCGAGTCGGACCTAGAGTTTGCCGCAAATAATCTTCCTACGGTGATGCCTGACCAAGCTCGGGTAAACCAGTGGGCTGCGGAAGCGTATCTGGCGAAAGCTCATCTCTATCAGGAAGAGTGGGGAGATGCGTTGGAGCACTTCACCAACGTTATTAATGATGGGGCGACAGCTACTGGGGTACCGTACGCGTTGGAAGAACAGTACAATTACAACTTCAATGCGGCGCGACAGGGAGAAGATTGGAGCGAGGTCGTCTTCGCAGTCGAGATGACCGGGAACGACGGGAGTGGTTCGAACTCCAACGCCTGGGCTGGCTACGTACTCAATTATCCTCATGCCGTACCTCCTTTTCAGTGCTGCGGATTTTTCCAGCCTTCACACGACCTTGTAAACTCCTTTAAGACAACCGGTGAAGGTCTTCCGATGCCTGACGCATTCAATACGGCCTTTAACGGGATGGATGCAGTACTTAAAAATGATCAGTATCCAGAAAACATCGCATCCGACGAGAAATTCACTCCTCCGACGGATGCCAGTCTAGATCCTCGCCTCGATTGGACGGTCGGCCGCCGCGGCGTGCCGTTCCTTGATTTCGGTCCGCATCCTGGAGCAAGGTACGACCGGGGTGGATACGACTATGCAGGCCCGTATCACTCGAAGAAGCACGTTTGGTGGAATCGGAATTCGAACGTAGGCTTCAACACGGCTGGCTTTTTCCCCGGCTCCGGGGTTGATTATCCGACTATGCGCTTCGCCGATGTGCTTCTGATGGCCGCTGAGGCAGAGATTCAGGCCGGAAACGGATCGATGCAGGATGCACTCGACTACGTGAACCAAGTTCGAGAGCGTGCAGCCAACTCGGATGGCTTCGTGAAGAACAGTCACAACGCGGCGCAAGCCCTGGCTGTAGTTGACAGTGAGTCGGAAATGCTCGCTACTGATCCGTCACAGGATGACTGGGTCGTCCGCACGGACGAAAATGCGACGTATGTCTTTCTGGGTGGGAATTCCGAAGATATCAGCAACTGGAATAAATATCCTGATCCGACGCAGAACTACAACATCGATACGTACACGATGTCTGAGTTTACGTCTGGACTGGGACCCCTCCGTAAGGTGCACTTCGAGCGAAAGCTTGAGCTAGCAATGGAGGGCCATCGCATGTATGATCTATGGCGGTGGGAGCGGGCAGAAACTCGGATGAACGAATATTTTCAGTACCAGGGTGAGATCACCACCGACGTGCAAGTGGGCAATACTTATCGCGGTGCAGATGTCTACCCGATCCCGCAGACTCAGCTCGACATCAGTTCCGAGTTGACACAAAATCCTACTTATTAGAAAATCCTACTTATTAGAAGGCCTCTCCGCACACGCGACACATGACTCGCGCTTGGCCCTCTCCGTCGGAGGGGGCTGTTTCTTCAACTGATTCGGTCTTCCTGCCGCATTGCTTATAGATCTGTGAGTGCCACTTTCATCCCGTCGTACCTTCTTGAAAAAGTGTGCTGCCGTGGCGAGCGGACTAGCTGTTCCGTGGGCTTCGACAGCCGCGTCGCCCCGAGCGCGCACCATTAAAGTAACGGGTCGGGTAACGAGTCAAGGGAAGGGGCTCGGCGGCGTCCCTGTCACCGACGGTGTCACGGTGACGCAGACCGACGCCCGTGGGCAGTTTCGATTCGCGTCGTCAACGCGCCAGCCGTACGTTTACCTGTCTGTGCCGGCTGGCTACCGAATTCCACAGCACGAGACAGGCACGGCGCGCTTCTACCAGCCGTTGGATAACGAAGACAGGGACGCAGTTGAGGCGAATTTTTCGTTACAGCCTATGGCGTGGGATGACGAGGAGCACGCCTTCCTGGTCCTGGCCGATCCGCAGATGGGCATTGAGTCTGAGTTGCAGGAATTTCGGAACCAGACGGTGCCCGACGTGCAGCGGACCCTCCGGGTGCTCGGGGATCAGCCCACCTTCGGGGTGGGTCTGGGGGACCTTGTGTTCGACAACCTGCCACTGCTCGCGGGCTACGAGGCCGCTGTACAGGAAATGGAGATCCCGTTTATGCAGGCACTTGGAAACCACGATCTCGACTTCGACGCGCCTGATGACTTCGGGGCCGCAGCCACGTTCCGTCGGCACTTTGGACCGGAGTACTACTCGTTCGACCGCGGGGCCGTCCACTACGTGGTGCTCGATGACGTCTTCTGGCCGGGCAGCGACGGTTTCGGCAACAACAATGACGACTACCTGGGCCACCTCGACGCGACGCAGTTGGCGTGGCTGGAGCAAGACCTGGCCCTCGTGGAAGTAGGGCGAACGGTGGTCGTGTTCACGCACATACCCGCACTCAGTACCGCTTACCGGCGATCCGGAGAATCAAGTCCCCCGGCGGGTGGGATGATCATCAATCGCGAGGCGCTTTACGACCTGCTGGCGCCCTACGACGCGCATATCATCTCCGGCCATACGCACGAGAATGAGCATCGCACCGCCGCAGGGCCGCACGAGCACGTGGTGGGAACGGTGTGCGGGGCCTGGTGGACCGGCCCCATCTGCCACGATGGGACGCCGCGGGGTTACGCCGTGTACGAGGTGGAGGGGGAGTCCGTGCAGTGGCAATACAAGAGCGTGGGGCACGACGCCGATCACCAGATGCGGCTTTATTCCAAAGGCACAGATCCCACGGCCCCGGACGAGTTTATCGCTAACGTGTGGGATGTCGACCCAGAGTGGAACGTCGTGTGGTACGAAGACGGCATCCAGACAGGGCGGATGGCGCGCCGCGTGGGGACCGACCCAATGAGCAAGCGGCTCTACGACGGGCCGGAGAAGCCCGAGAAGAACCCCTGGGCGAATCCGCGGCCCACCGGGCACCTGTTTTATGCCCCGTTCAATCCGGACGCGAACCGGATTCGGGTTGAAACCACCGATCGATTTGGGCGGATGTACACGGAGCGACTGGATGCGTCCCCGGAGTGATTGTGTCCAGGCTCTGTTCTTTCTATTCTCAGGGACGGAGGATCGCTCGGGGCGTTCCTGGTCGTCGTTGATCTCAGTGCACTGATTCTAGATTTCTGCTCTATGTCCGGTTCATCCTTTCAACGCAAGTGCACACTCGTTCTCGGGCTCGTCGTGGTCGGGGCGGCGTTCGTCCCGCTTGCGGCTCTCGCACAGAACGAGGCCGAGGTGCCCGAGAACGTGATCTTTATTTTCAGCGACGATCACCGCTACGACTACATGGGCTTCCACGAGCGGGCGCCCGATTTTTTAGAAACGCCCAATCTGGACCTTATGCGCGAAGAGGGAGCCCACATCGCCAATGCCTTCGTTGGGACCAGCCTCTGTTCGCCGAGCCGAGCCTCCATCCTGACGGGGCAGCACGCCCACCGGCATGGAGTCGTGGACAATCAGCGGCGGGTGCCAGACACCACCCACTTCTTTGCCGAGACGCTCCAACAGAACGGCTACCAGACTGCCTTCTTCGGGAAGTGGCACATGGGACGGGCCTCCGCCGAGCCCCGGCGCGGCTTCGATCAATGGGCAGCCTTTCGCGGACAGGGTGACTACTTCGATCCGACGCTCAACATCAACGGCGACGAGCAGCAGTTTGAGGGCTACAACGCCAGTATCGTGACAGACCAGGCCCTGCAGTGGCTCAAGGGGAGGGACGGTGAGGAACCCTTTTTCATGTACCTCTCCCACAAGAACGTGCACAGCCCCTTCCGCCCCCATCCCAAGGATGAAGGCCGCTACGACAACGAGGAGATGCCGCGTCCTCAGTCCATGAAAAACATCCGCCAGAACTACCGCATGAAGCCGGATTGGGTGGAGGAGCAGCGGTACGGCTGGCACGGGGTGGAGCACATGTATCACCAGGGCATGGCGTCCTTCGAACGGCGGCTCCGCAACTACGCCGAGTCGCTCTACTCGCTGGACCGGGAAATCGGGCGCGTCCTTGACTATCTTGAGGAGAGCGGGAAGGCCGACGAGACCCTCGTCATCTACATGGGCGACAATGGCTTCATGTGGGGTGAGCACGGCCTCATCGACAAGCGCCAGATGTACGCCCCCTCCGTGCGGGTCCCCATGCTGGCGTGGGCACCCGGCTTTATTGACGAGGGGCGCACAATTGACCAGTTGGTCCAGAACATCGACGTGGCGCCCACCTTTCTCGACGTGGCCGACGCCGACCCGGTCAACAAGATCGATGGGCGCTCCTTCCTGCCGCTCTTGCAAGAGCAGCCTGTCGACTGGCGGGACTCGATCATCTACGAGTACTACTGGGAGTACAACTTCCCCCACACGCCCACCATGTTCGGCATCCGCACCGACGAGTGGAAGTACGTCTTCTACTACGGCCTCTGGGACCTGAACGAGCTTTATAACGTCCAGCGCGATCCGGCGGAGATGAACAACATGATTCGAGCGCGGCCGGAGCTGGCCGACAGCCTTCGGAACGAGCTCTTCGACCGGCTGGGGG
>Ga0207714_1002531_pt1 | contig 10980 bp, 8 predicted proteins | sample PonA232FremontCA_2_FD_187270 | JGI IMG/M metagenome (GOLD analysis project Ga0207714, IMG submission 187270) | Marine sediment microbial community from Fremont, CA, USA - Pond A23 Sediment 2 (SPAdes) | ecosystem: Environmental > Aquatic > Marine > Unclassified | place: USA: Fremont, California... | reverse complement strand
GAAAATGGGGCTCCGGGCCAGGGAAATCCTCAAGGCCTCCCTAGGAGAGCTCGAGGTGATTTCCCTCGGCGGTGACGAGCCGCCCCTGAGCTGCCTCAACGACGGACTGCAGGTCGCCACTGGAGCGAGCCTGGGACGTGGGAAAATCAGTGTTTCCGAGGCCTCGCCGCAGCCGGCAGCCATCTTCTTCAGCAACGGGCGGCAGCTGAAGCTGACGCTCAAGGAAAAACCGGCCCGAAAAATCCGCTCCGGCATTCGGGAAGCGAAAGAACAATACGGCGGGCTGAACCGGAGCTACTTCCGCCACATCCGCCGAGAGTCCCTAGAAAACTGGCTCCAGCTGGATCGCAAGGAGATCTTCGAGTCGAGCTTTCTCTGATTCTCGTCTTCGCCAAAAAAATTCATCCCGGGATAATTTCTTCAAGGAAGATCTATGCGATGCGCCAGACCCGCCCTTGTCCTGACAGCCCTCTTTCTCTTCTGCTTCTGCCATTCGGTGTACGGAGCTCAAGAAAACGCCACGCTCCTTCTCAGCCCCATGGAGGTGATCTCCACACCGATCATCGAGGGCAACCAAGTAGATAACTTCGGCTCCCTGAGCACCGAAGTGGGAGAATCCCAAATCGAGAACCTCGAGGCCCACGACCTGGGCAACGCGCTACGCATGTCCCCGGGAGTTACCATTTCCCGCTACAACAAGATCGGCTCCTTCGGTGGAGGCGAGGGCGGTGCCGTGTTCATCCGCGGCATGGGAGCCAGCAGGCCTGGATCGGAGATCAAGACATATATCGACGGTGTTCCAGTGTATATGGGGGTCTGGAATCATCCCCTCCTCGACCTCTTGTCCGTCGATCCGGCCCGGTCCATAACTGTGGCCAAGTCGCCCCAACCGCAAAACTTCGGGAACGCCCTGGCAGCAATCGACCTGGAGCCCAAATCACGAAAACGTCCGGGATACACCACCGAAATCAAGCTTTCCGGCGGGAGCTACAGCACGCTTGTCCAAAGCGCGGAGCACGGCGGCAAGAAGGGCCCCTTCGACTACTATGTCGGCCAGGGGTACAAGACCTCCGAGGGCCACAGGGATCATTCCGGCGGAACCTTGCGCAGCTCCTTCGGCAGAGTGGGCTATGAGCTGAATGACTCCTGGCAGACAAGCTTCTTCGGCCTATACACCGACAACGAAGCCGAAGACCCTGGGCCGGAAGGGAGCGAATCCGCCAGCGAGGACGAAGTCTACGAAACGAACGTTCTCCTCGGAGCGGCGAGCCTAAGCCATGATCACGCCAATGCCCAGGGCGAGCTCAAGCTCTTCGCCAACAGCGGCGAGGGGGACTGGCTCAACCAGGAGGGCAGCGCAGACGACACCCGGAACGATTTTCTGTTCTACGGCCTTAAGCTCCGGGAAAACCTGGCTCCCTGGCAGGGAGGCGAAATAGTTCTCGGCTCCGACTGGGAACGTACAGAAGGCGACGCGGTCTTCACCTATGACGACGGCTCCCGCAGCAAATGGGACGGTGAGGAATTCACCCTCTTCTCCCCCTATATTGCCGCAAACCAGAATTTTAGCATCGGCCAAAACGGCTATATCCGCCCTTCCGCCGGCATTCGAGCCTATAAGCACTCGAAGTTTGATGCGGAATATGCGCCCCATGCCGGGCTCATCCTGGGATACAGGAATACAGAGCTCCATATGGGCTATTCCCGGGGCGTGCTCTATCCCGGGCTGGAAGTCGCTGTCTTGTCCCAGGAGGTGATCCCCGCGCTGGGAGATTCCTGGAAAGAGCTGGATGCCGAAACCGTGGACCATTACGAAGCTGGGCTCAGCCACTCCTTGAACGATCTGGCCAGAGCGGATGTCACCTTTTTCTACGATGATGGGCAAGACCGCTACGTTATCAGCACTCCCCCACCCTTTCCCCCGGAATACGAGAATGTGGAGGACTACCGCACCCGAGGGATGGAGCTCACCCTTTCCCTGACCCCGATGGACAATCTGTCCCTGTTCTCCGGGCTAACGCTTCTGGACTCCGATCCGAGTGACATGCCCTATGCCCCGGACTGCTCCGTGAGCAGCGGTATTAACTGGAACTTCCTGAAGCGTTTCGCCCTGAGCCTTGACAGTCAATACGTAAGCTCCATGCATGTCGGATCTCGGGATCGTTCATCCGACGCGGCGAACAAGGATGAAGTAGATCCCCATTTCCTGATTAACGGAAAGCTGAGCTATGCCCTGCCCCTGAACGATTGGGCTCCCGAAGGCAAGGTGTTTGTTAGCGGCAAGAACCTGACGGACACAGACTATGCCTATCGGCCAGAATATCCCATGCCCGGAATCAATGGGATGCTGGGAGTGGAGTTTTCCCTGTGAGTCAACCTCCACCCTTATTCATCTCGCAGACGTATCTTTTGAGCTTTACTTCAGAGAGTAGCATTTCGTCGGAATGGATACAGGAGCAAGCACGCCCCACGATAGCACGAATTATATATTCGTGCTATTATAAAAACTACTATGAAACATTAAAATGAAATAGAACAGTAACTTCAATAAACTCGATACACTTCAACGAATCTCAACAAACTATATTAATCAAAAACACTTAACAGATAAGCATAACATCAAAATCCGAAATAAACTCGGCTACAAAACCCAACAAGGAGATTTTGCATGTTCGCTCTTCGAGTGTTCCTCACAGTGCTTAAATTAGGCATCTTGTATGCGACAACAGCTTGTAAGCACTTGATGTGGATCAAAGGTGGCGAGCTTTCACCTTAGATCGAATAGATAATAGTTAATAGTATTGGATGATACTATGAATTTAATCGCAAAAGACACGCTAAAGACAATAAAGGATAGAGATATGATACAAAAAATTTTCCTGATCATTATCTCTTTACTGCTATTCATCAACAGCATGGCCCTGGCTGAAAATAACGAAGAGCAAAAAAAACAATATGAGCTCGAAAAAGTAGTCATAACAGGTACGAAAACGCCACATAGACTTAAAGATACTCCAGTTAAGACTAATCTTATATCGAAAGAAGACATAGATCGATCAAATGCCAATACAGTAATGGAAGTACTCAACGATATTCCAGGCATATATACAGGTATGCATAATGATGTATTCGGCTCATCTACATGGCAGGCTCAAATGCGAGGTCTAAACATCAATAAAGGATACGGTCTCGTTTTGATAGATGGACAACGTGTAATGGGTGCGGGTCAAAGTGGAGGAATGGGCGTGTATGGAATAGGACTCAATCAATTACCTACAAATATGATCAAAAGAATCGAAGTTGTGAAGGGGCCAGGTTCAGCACTTTACGGAAGCGATGCCATGGCTGGAGTAATCAATATCATAACCAAGGACGTCCCCAAGAAACCTACTGCAGAAGCCGGGGCCCAACACGGATGGTACGATGTTAGGACAAAAAGCGGCAAGGATCTCTACACAGGAAAATCATCACAAATGTATTTCTCCTATGGGGATACTTTTCATAACCGCTTTGGGACTCTTTTTCATTTCAGTAAGGAGCAATCTGAAGGTGTGGATAATGTCAGGGAAGATAATATGCGTAACTATGGATTGGGGAAACTACATGCGGATCTAAGCAAACATATTAACGTGGAATTAAGAGGTTCTGTTAGTAAATTCGAAGAACAACCTGAAGACGAACCCGAAGATGCTGATGAGGAAAGCTATAGAATATCAGGAGAAGTAAATGTTAAGCCAAATAGAGATAATCGTATTTCTCTGAGCGGATACACCTATAATTGGAATTTTGACCACCACTACCCAGGATCGGGACACGGACATAGACATGGTGAAATAGCTTACAATCAAGGAGAGTTGCAATATACCACCTCTTCCTTAGATAAAAATGCTTTAACAATAGGTGGAATATTCCGTGAACAGAAAATGGATTTCATCTTTGAAAATCGTGATACTTCAAGAGTTCCGATTGACGAAACTGTAAAGAATGCAGCACTATATTTACAAGACGAGATATCACTATTTCAAAATTTTACATTAGTACCTGGGGTTCGCTATGATAATCACTCTGAATTTGGAGGCCAAACTAACCCAAAAATAAACTTGATGTACGATTTTAGCAAAGATACAAAAATAAGAATATCAATAGGTCGAATTTATAAGTCTCCTACAACGAGACAACTTTATTTTTCTCGCGAACATGGAAGCTGGTACAGCAATTGTAATCCAGACTTAAATCCGGAGAAAGGATGGGGATACGATCTAAATATAGAAAAGTATTTTGCAGAAAACAATTTATTGCTAAATTTGGGAATATTCAGAAACGACATTGAGGACAAGGTAGTACGCTTCTCCACAGGGGAGAATTATCAAGACACAGATCTGGAAATAAGATCTTATAAAAATATTCAGGAAGTATATGTCCAAGGCCTTGAGATGAATATTAGAGTGCGCCCCACAGACGGATTGTTTTGTGATCTAGCCTACACATATACTGATTCGGAAAATGAGCAATACAACAACGATCTTCCATACACCCCGAATCATACTGCAAGTTTATCTCCTGCCTACCAAATAGAAAAATACGGGATCGGACTTAATTCGCGAATTTCCTATGTTGGCAAACAATATACTGATTTAGAAAACAGTCATGAAATTGACAGTTATATCTCTGTAAACGGGGAAATCTCCAAAAAACTCTCACAAATGTGCAAATTTTCGTTTGAGGCTGACAATATCTTTGATTCTGACAAGGCGACTGAAGATCCGAACGATGAGATGGTGGGTCGAAGTTATACTGTAAAACTCGAAGGTAAATTCTAGAAAATAACAAAATAAAGAGAGGACATAATATGATTAATTTTTTTTCAATCAAATTGAGTTCATGTTTTATTTTAAGTTTAATTTTATCTTTTGCTTTTGCGAATGTATGCTTAGCTCATTATTCTTGGATACAAGTGGATAATTTCAACTTCAGCACTGTAGATAATATCGATATTTTTATTGCAAATGGACATAAGTTTCCCGTTATGGCTAACTTTATGGAAGCAAGCCGCCTAGACGATATTTATATTGTCAATAATAATAATAATAAAATTAGCATAGATCCCACATCAAAATTCAAATTAAAGTCTAACAATAAGTTGAAAAAGGGCTCTTACATATTGGCTGCTTATTCAAAATATTTTTCATCTGATACTCCTAGCGGTTATTATAAATTCAAAACAAAAGAAGATCTAGATAATGTCACTAAATGTGAGCTAAACCACAAGTGCATGAAATCCATCATAAACTCCAAAAATGCCCATGATAAAGTAGATTTTAAAGTTGGCCATTCAATTGAAATAATACCCCTTAAAAATCCTTTGAATATGGACAAGGGAGAATTTCTTCCCATCCAGGTTCTTTTGAACGGAGATCCTCTACAAGATAGCCAGATTCACGCAACATACATGGGATATTATACAAAAAAACAAAAGTACAAAGGTTTCGGTCAAACAGTCAGAACCAACCAAAAGGGCAAGGCGAAAATAAAACTCGATCATCGTGGAATTTGGCTAATCAAGGCCTACTCCAAGTCCCCTTATCCCAACAAGGAAGTCTGCGACATTAAGGAATTCATAGCCTCTCTGACTTTCCGGATGGAATAGCTGGTCTGTTGAAGTGATATACGGGATGGGACACCGCCATAGCCTGAGTATCCGCATGGGAAAACCGGACCTATTGTGAGCTGGTTCTTCTCCACAGCAAACCCCAGGTACAACGTGCTCCGGATGGCGTAGCTGGGCATGGGGCTCTCCATCATCTAGGGGGCTGGCGGAATATGGGTTTGGCGGCCATCCCGTCGATGATCTCGGAAAACCTTGCCGAGTTGGGACGAAACAAAACTGCGAGCCAGAGACGCTATCACGCTCCGAGGCCAGTTCGACCCCGGACCAAACAAGGAGGTTTCGCATGTCCTTTCTCCGAATCTTTCTCGCGGTCCTAGCGGCAGGCATCCTCTTTCCCGCAACGGCTTCCGCGCACATGTTGTGGATCAATGCAAGCGATTTTTCTCCTGATCCCGGACAGGAAGTCCATGTCCGGATCGGCTGGGGCCATGAATATCCCCGCGATCAGATGATCAATCCCGATATAATCCGGGAAGTCAAGGTACTCGCCCCGGACGGGACGCAAACTCAGGCGGAACGCATCTTTCCGGATCTGTATCGCTTCACCCCTACAACGCAGGGAATGTATCAAATAATCGTTCAAACCGAGCCAGGATTCGTCTCCAAGACACCCCAGGGCCACAAGCTGGGAAACAAGCAGGAGCTGGACAACGCCGTCTCCTGCTTCCGCCATCGGATGAACGCCAAGGCACTCATCCAGGCCGGATCCGCTGAAGAATCCATCTCCGGTCGGGACGACCTCGCCCTCCAGCTCATCCCCATCGAGGATCCTGCAGAGCTCGACCCCGGAGACACCCTGGCAGTCAAGGCCCTGTTCAAGGGGGAGCCCCAGTCCGGTGTCACGGTCAAGGCCTCTTCCAGGGATCACGAAGAACCCTGGATCTCCGAGCAGAAGACGAACCAAGAAGGGGTTGTCAACTTCAAGGTCAAGGAGGAAGGCCCCTGGATGTTTCGGGCGGAATACCGCAAGCCCTATCCGGATGAGTCCGTATGCGATGAATACTTCTATACCTCGGCCCTGAATGTGGGCTTCTAAGCGACACGTACGCAATGTCCTCTTTGCAGCTGGATTGAACCGGGCTCACCCTTTTTCGTTTTGATTCAGCACACGACAGGGCCGGGCCCCGGCAACCGATCGCGGCCCGCCATCCCGACCTGTTAATCAAGGAGAGCTCCCCATGAAACACGTGCTTTATCTATGGGCCCTTCTCGTGGTTATCCTTGTTGCGGCTCATCCGTCCATGGCTCAACAGGAAAAGAATGAAAACACATACGAGCTGGAAAGCGTGGTGGTCAACGCGACGAAAGAGGAAAGGGACGTCTCTCTCTCCCAGCGGCACCGTCCTGGATCTCGAGGAGTATGAATCCGCCGGATCCCCGAGCAACGCCCTGGACGTGCTTGAGCGGAGCCCCCTGATCGACTTCCGGCAGGCCAGCGACCTGGCTCCCGCCGAGGACGGGATCCAGATGCGCGGCTTCGACTCCAGGATGTTCGTGACTTCCCTGGACGGGCTCGCGGTACAGAAGATCGGCGGATACTGGGGAGGGCACTATCTGGACTTCACCAGCCTCCCCCTCGCTGAGATCGAGGAGATCGAGATCATTCCCGGCCCGCACTCCGCCCTGTATACCGGGAAGGCCATCGGCGGGGTGCTCAACCTCAAGACCGCCTCCCCGGAAAGACGGGACAGCTACAAGCCGGACGTTGATCTGCAGAGCAGTTACGGGAGCTACGACACCAGAAACCATCTGGCCCGCGCGGATGGCGGATACAACGCCCTGAACTACGGCCTCTCCTACAGGGACTACAGCACGAACGGCTACCTCCGGAACAACGCGGCGGACGTCCGGACCATCAGCGGAAGGCTGGGCTGCCTCCTGCCCGCTGGCGGGTATGTCCGGCTCTCTGGCTCGCATACGGACAAGCTGCGCGAGGTTCCGGTCAAGAACGATCCCTCCCGCGCGGACTACGACTCAAGCTATCCGGAGGTGAAGGACGAGTACGCCTCCTATGCCCCGGAACAGGATCCCCGCAGGGAAAAGGACATCTCCCTGGTCCGGCTGGACGCGGAAAAGCCCACGCCCTGGGGGGATTGGAAATTGGGGGTCTACCGCAAGCGCGAGGATCAGGTCTACAAATTCGACCCCGATCACCTCCAGGGACGGCCGAGCAGCGCGGAGGACGCGAAGACGGAGTGGCTCACCTGGCAGGGCAAACTGCAGAACGAGGTCGATCTTGTCGACCACAGCCTGACCCTCGGCCTGGACGCGGCCAGGCTCTTCATGCAGGACGACGGGGATGATCGGGAAAGGGAGCGCACCTACGCCGGATTCGTCCAGGACGAGTGGAGCATCCTGCCCACTCTCACCCTTGAAACGGGACTGCGCTACGAGCACCAGACCATCTGGTGGAACAACGAGCACGTACGCACCGGAAATTACTGTATCGAGCCTCACAAGGAGGATATCGAGAAGGACTACTCCCAGCTGGTGCCCAAGTCCTTCTTGACCTACGAGCTGGACAACTGGGCCGAGGACCTGCGGGACACCTCGATATCTTTAGGGGTGAGCCGCATCTGGACGCCCAGGGAGTTCTGCTCGGTCTGAAGCTGGGGCTCAGGGATCGAGGCCGATCCCCTGGAAGGCACTGCTTACGACCTGGTCCTGCAGCGCAGGCTGTGGAAGGACATCACCCTGAAAACAAACCTCTACCACTACGACCTCTCCAACTACTCCCACATTGATTTCGGCGGCAAATCCGCCGCGTGGGGGAGAAAAACCTACGACCTGGAGGACGTGGACAAGCAGGGCGTGGAAGTCCAGCTCAGCGGCCAGCTCTGGAAGGACCTCGCCTTCAACGCGGGGTACACCTATCAGGATTGGGACTATGACGGGAAATATCCGGAGATGGGAGACCGATTGAGCGACAAGGCCCATCACCGGGTCAATGGAGGACTCCGCTACAAAATCATGGAGAACACCCTGTGCATGCTGGATTACTCCTACCAATCTGATCAGATTGCCCACAATCACCGCGAGGAGCCCCCTGGATCGGACAATTGGGTTACCTACACCAACCGCATGAGCAGCCATCAGGTTGTCGATCTGGCCGTGGAGCACACCCTGGTCCGGGAGCAGGGCTACCTCGAGGACCTCAAGATCAAGGTCTATTCCAACAACGTCCTGGACGAGGACTATACCCAAACCAGGGGCTTTCCCATGACGGACCGGACCTTTGGTTGCGCCCTGTCCTGCTCCCTGTAGGGACGAGTTCGACTTCAATGGGGAAAGCGGACTTTCCGGACACAACCATCCGGAAGACAACGGAATCAATCCGGTAAAAGGAGAGAAGGAATGCTCAAGAAGATCGCACTCCTGCTCGCGGCCGCAGTCTTGTTCCTGCCCTGCCCCGGCATCGCCTCGGGGCAGGGGATGCTCCATGTCCTGGGCATGGGGCCCAGCGGCCCGGACCTGACCGCTCCCAGGGCCCTGGAGGCCCTCAAGGAAGCGGACGTCGTGCTCGGCCACCGCGACACACATCAAAAATTCCAGAAATACATCCCGGAGGAGAAGTACGCCTTCAATCCCTGGGAAGGGATTCACGGCGGAAACGCCACAAAGCTTCGCAAACAGAACTACGACAAGTGGTTCAACCGGGTGAAGGAAAGGCGAAAAGAGCTCCGGGAATTCGCCCTGGAGCGCATCGAGCGTGGACAGGACATCGCGATTCTGGATTCCGGTGATCCCTGTGTCTACGGTCCCGCGTTGTATTGGCTGCTCAAGGACTTTCCCCGGAAGCATCTGGAGGTCATTCCCGGAATGAGCGCGTTCAACGCGGCAAGCGCGGCCCTGAAGCAGCCCATGATCGGCGAGGCGGGATTCGTGGTCCTCACCTCCCCCCATGCCCTGCTGAATGACAACAAACAGGGCACGCGGGTCCTCGAAGATCTGGCCGAGCACACCCCGACCATGGTCCTGTACATGGCCCTGCGATCCATGGAACAGCTGGTGGAGGAGATGAAGGAGGACGGCTATCCCCTGGATCTTCCCACGGCTGTGGTCTATTACGCCGGATATCCGGACAAGGAGGAGGTGGATCGAGGCACCCTGGAGACCATCGTGTCCCGGATCGAATCCCGCGAGGAGAACCGGATGGGTCTGGTTCTCATCGGCGAGGCGGTCTCCCGGTCCGCGGAATAGCCCCGGATGAGCCCGTCGGCGCGGAGCGAAGGAAAAGCGGAAGCTCACGGACAAACGCCGGGAGCCTCCCTGATTGGCCAAGCACCAAGAGAGGGCCGGCCTTGAAGAACGCATTGAACAATTACGACCTCAGTCGCGAGCTGGGGCTGTTCTCCGCAATCATGCTCGTGGTGGCCAACATGGTCGGAACCGGGATCTTCACCACCACGGGCTTCATCATGCAGGAGGTGAGCAGCCCCTATACCATGCTCGCCTCCTGGGCGGTGGGCGGCCTGTTCGCCCTGTTCGGGGCCCTGTGCTACGGGGAGCTCGGGGCCCTCTTCCCCCAGGCCGGAGGGGAATACGTCTATCTGCGGGAGGGGTACGGCAAGGCGATGGGATTTCTGAGCGGCTGGATCTCCCTGATCGTAGGCTTCTCCGCTCCCATCGCGGCAGCGGCCATCGCCTTCGCCACCTACCTCTTCCAGGCCCTGCCGCTATCCGGCGAGGGGCTGGAGCTCACACTCGGAGGCGTGCGCCTCTTCGAGCTCTCGCCGATTACGGTAACCGCGGTTGTCGTCATCCTCCTGCTCAGCCTGATCCACTTCCATAGCCTCACCCTGGGGAGCAAGGTCCAGAACGGGCTCACCATATTCAAGATCGGGTTTTTGCTTCTGTTCATTATCTGCGGTTTCTGGCTGGGCCAGGGTTCCACGGAGCACATCGCCGCGGACTTCGAGCCCGCCTCCCTGTTCCAGGGGTCCTTCGCCGTGTCCCTGGTCTTCGTGGCCTTCGCCTACAGCGGCTGGAACGCGGCCGCGTACCTGGGCGGGGAGATCACCAATCCGGGCAGGAACATCCCCCTGGCCCTGGTGACCGGAACTCTTTTGGTCATGGGCCTGTATCTCCTCCTGAACCTGGTCTTTCTCTACGCCCTCTCCCCGGAGGAGATCAGCGGCGTCCTGGAGATCGGGACCAAATCGGCTGACGCTCTCTTCGGCGCCTCCAGCGGCACGATCTTCAGCCTGGCCATTTCCCTGGGCCTTCTCTCCGTATTGAGCGCCATGATCGTCTGCGGGCCCAGGATCTACTACGCCATGGCCCGGGACAACGTCTTCTTCCAGGTCTTCAGC
>Ga0207714_1002530_pt1 | contig 10983 bp, 8 predicted proteins | sample PonA232FremontCA_2_FD_187270 | JGI IMG/M metagenome (GOLD analysis project Ga0207714, IMG submission 187270) | Marine sediment microbial community from Fremont, CA, USA - Pond A23 Sediment 2 (SPAdes) | ecosystem: Environmental > Aquatic > Marine > Unclassified | place: USA: Fremont, California... | reverse complement strand
TGTAAGCACCCAGCCGTGGGCACATTCAAGTAGGTTGCTTCCCCAGCATGCGGTATGGCTTCCCCGCTCCGGATCGTCGCGACGATAGCCCTCGTTCTGGTCATCGTTGCGAGTACCAGCGTGGCGGCGATCTCGACGGGAGTTCTGTCCGCGGAAGTGAGCGGAGACGGTGTGGCAAAACAGACCCTGGCCCCTGAGTTCGATCGCCAGGTCATCGCTGGTGACTCGCCCACCCAACCAGACGATTTGGGACAGTGGGTCTGGGCTGATCCCACACCCGAACTGACAGTCGAGGTGGGCGCGCCGACCTTCGAGGACGAATCCGAGGAGTATCGCCAATACACCGTTCGGGTCACTGAGCAGCGGACCGAGGGGATCGGTCCCGGTACGGAGATTCTGGGCGAAACGACCGTGACAGTGAGAGAACTCGACCGGACGTCCCTCCAGATCGAGTTAGAGGAGGACAGTTTGACGAGAAGTACCGATACAGACGTGATTCGATTGGAGAATCCGGACAAACGGATATCAGTGAAACGGGCCACCGTTTTCGTCGGGATCTATCCGAAAGACGGCTCGAAGCTCTGGAAGGGGGACACGGTAGAAGCTCAGATCATCCGGAAGACGGGTGACATCGACGGCGACGGCCTTCGAAACAGTCGAGAGATCGGCCGAGAGACGCATTTCCTTCACGCGGACGCGGACGGCGATGACCTCCTGGATGGCCCGGAGATAACCCGTTTCGATTCCGATCCGACCGTGGAGGACACCGATGGGGACGACGTCATCGATTCACACGAAGTGCGCAACGGCACCGATCCACGGCGGGCAGATACGGACGGCGACGGCCTCTCGGATCGGCGGGAGATTACGGTGCTCCCGACCGACCCAACCGTGGCGGACACGGATGGTGACGGACTGTCTGACTTCGAAGAGCTCCAGCGTGGCACCGATCCGACGGTGCCGGATTCGGACGGTGATGGGCTCGCCGACGGCCGCGAGGTCCGTCTCGGGACCGATCCCATGGCCATCGATACTGACGGGGACGGGCTGCGAGACGACTGGGAGGTGCAGCGGTACGACACGAATCCCACGAACCCGGACACCGACGGCGACGGAGAGAACGACGGCGCGGAGCGAGGGGTCCCGCCAGCAGACCTGACGGCAGTCGAAAGTGACAACAGCCATGGAGGGGCGGACAACACGTCAGGGGGCCAGGCCGATAGCACGATGGACAAATTGTCGAATCCGATAGAAGCGGTCGCGCCCCTCGTGGAAAGTGGCATGTACGCCCCGTTCGCCATGCTCGCAGGGGCCTTGGCCCTCCGGCGGCTCGTGAATTGGGTCACCTATCCCTGAAATCTGGCAATTTGGTTTTTAGTCTGCAAACGGGGTAGCGTACACGAAGAAGTAGACTTACCCAAGTCGGTTGCGCTTCGTCGCCGCCCAGTGTGCGAGACCGGAGGCCCCAAATATCACTGAAAAAGCGGCAGCGTACGCGTATCCGGAGACAGAGGCAAAGGGGACAGTACCGATCCAGGCCGCGAAAATCAACAGCCCACAGACGACCGCGAGCCCGACGTAGTACTCACTCCAGAGGATTTCGTCTTCCGAGACGATTTCCAGATACACCTCTAGCTGGTGGCTCTCGTCGGCGAGCGAAACGATCCCACGATTCCGATCGTAGTCGATGAAACCGCTTTTGGCCAACTTCAACAGATGTGATTGGTAGAGCGCAGTGTACACCCGCTTGCGCTGTTTGTAGGTTACTTCCCCGATTGGAATGTCGTTTTCCCACGCCGCCAACTGTTCGGCGATGTCCCTGACCCGCGCGTTCGGTTCGTTCGAATTCAAATAGTGGATTACGTACCGGCGCCGTTCGTTGCTGAGTGCCGTGAATACCTCGTTGCGCGAGGGGCCGTCCTCAACCGGCGGCGGAATCGTTCTCTTTTTTGTGAGTTGTGGTGTCATTGATCATTCATTGTAGTTTACTAATATATACAGGCCATCATATATAGATCTATGTGCCGTTCATTTGATGGATACAAACAGCTTTACAGCACTAAAAGGACCATACGGCGACTGATTGTATCCCGCTTAGACTGGTTGATAGCCGTTGAATGAATATTCTGTTACGGGGCCTGATGTCGACTGAATTTGAATTGGACGGATGTCAGTGGACCAATGACCGCTACAACACGCGGTATGTAGTTCATACATAGGCCGCCATGGCCCCTGACAGTTGTATGAACATGCCTCGTGATACGCCATTGTCTCGCCTTCGACAGCCCGCGTACACGGGTGCGAACCGCTGTCTCCCCTGTACGATCTTCAACGTCGCCATCGCCGTGGTCGGAGCCGCGGGGATCGCGGCGGTCACGGCCCCGTCCGTTGGCGCCATCGCGCTCTGTGGTGCGCTCGGTGCCATCTGGCTCCGCGGCTACCTCGTCCCCGGGACGCCCGAATTTACGAAGCGCTACTTCCCACCGCGGGTGCTGGCGTTGTTCGGAAAAGGCCCCGACGGAGTCAAAGCAGAAGCCCTCGATGGCGAAGCAATCGATCCCGAGGCGTACTTGTTCGACGCCGACGTCCTCGTCGAAACGCCTGATGGAAGGGACTTCGCCTTCGGGCCGGAGTTCCTCACGGCGTGGCGAGCGGCGATCGACTCGAACGGAACGGACGAAGCGACGGACCTCACCGCGCTGTCGACGCTCACCGGAATCGAGAAAGCGGCGCTGTCTATTGACTGGCGTGGCGGGGTCGGCTTCGCGTTCGCGGACGGCGAGCGGATCGGTCACTGGGAGTCCCGGGCGGCGTTCCGGGCCGACGCGGCGGCCGACCGCGTGCTAACCGACTACCGCGAGGACTGGGCCGATCGGCCACTGGGGGAACGGAGCACGATACTTGGCGCCCTCCGGCTGTTCGTCGACGAGTGTCCGACCTGTGCCGGCCCGGTGGCACTCGAAGAGCGTGTCGTCGAATCCTGCTGTTCGAGCTACGACGTCATCGCGGGACGCTGTGGGGGCTGTAACGCACGGCTCTTCGAGATGCAGTTGCCAGCGTCCCTCGCGGGCGCACAGGAGTGATCAATCGAAGAAGGCCCAAAAAGTCAGAGACGTTATCGCAGCAACGAAAATCGGTTGGCCCACAACTGCGCGGCAGTCGCGGCGGCGAACAGCCCGAGCCCGATGCTGGTCCACAAGACTGGGTCGACCGCCGAGACGAGCGGCGCGTCGAGGAGGGCCGCGAGGACAAAGAGGAGCGACACGACCGAGAGTACACTGTAGACCTCCGACCACGTCGCACCACCGGGCGCAAGGATCTCCGTGTACAGCCGCATGTCACGCGCCCGCCGCGAGAGTTCGATGGTCTGGCACTCCCGATCGTAGGTGATGACCCCCGCGGCCTCCAGTTTCGGGAGATGTGTCTGGACCAGCGAGGTGTACACGCTCTCACGAGTGCGCTTGGGCGGCGGGTTCTCACCGGTCTCGTACCCTGCCACGTCCGTGGAGAGTTCGTTGACCGAGACCGTTCCGCCGGTCGATTGGAGCTGTTCGAGGGCGTGGCGACGGCGCTCGTTCGCGAGGATTTTGTACACCTGCTCGGCTGGAAGCATGTCGTTGCGAAGTCTCATCAGTGAAGGTCCTGGGCCGCCGCGCACGGCTGCGCCCTGTTGCTGGGTCGTACTGCGTCTGATCGGGGTATATGTATGCACACGATACCCACGTTTGTCCTGCATCGGTTCCGAAAGTATGCAGTCCGGGCCGCTTTCGGCGGCTTTGGTACGGGCCCCCTGTGGCTTCAATAGTCCCAGTAGGACCCGCGGACCGCCGGTCAAACGAGCCGTTCGACGGATTCTGGCTGTTGTTCGATCGGTTGTGAGAGAGTGTTTACGGGTCGAATATGGCATTTGACACTGACGTGGGTCCGGGTAACTACCTGGGTAGCTCTCCCCGGGAGTAGTAACCAATTCGCACAGCCGACACCGCTGACGGCGAGTTGGCGAGACAACATGAACCCGGACACACACGACGAAATCGGACTCTCGCGGCGGAAGCTGCTCGCCGGCCTCGGCGCTGTCGGCGCGGCCTCTGCGGGGGCAGGACTCGGCACCACGGCGTACTTCAACGACACGGAGACGTTCGAGGGCAACACGCTCACCGCGGGCGAACTCGATCTGAAACTGGACTACAAATCGACGTACATGGGCGGTCCCGGACGTCTTAGCGATGTCCAGTCGATGGGCTACCCGGACGCCGAAGCACTCGGCGACGGACGATACCTGCTCGACCAGGCGCCCAGCCCTGCGGACATGCAGGCGTGGGAAGACCTCGTTCAGGGCGAGGAGTTCGAGTTCTGTTCGGACGCCGCCGACGAGTTCCTCGTCAACGGCGACGAGATTCCGGTCTTCACCCTCGAGGACGTGAAGCCCGGCGACTCCGGTGAAGTAACGATCAGCGTTCACATCTGTGACAATCCGGCCTTCCTCTGGTTGTCCGGCGAACTCACGGAGAACCTTGAGAACCTCCAGTCCGAGCCCGAACTCGAGGCCGAGGGCCTGGATACAGACGGGATCGGCGAACTCGCCGACAACATCGAGGTCTGTGTCTGGTACGACGAGGACTGTGACAACGTCTACGAGCCCACAGGCACGGGCGAACAGAACGAATTAGAAGTCGCACTCGTCAGCGACGTCTCGGGTTCGATGGGCGGCTCGGGAATTACATCGTTGAAAACCGCTGCGACGAGCTTCGTGGACAACCTCTCCTCGCCGGACGAGGCGGCCGCAATCTCGTTCAGCACGGCCGCGTCCACCGACCAAGAGCTCACGACCGACTACCAGGCCGTCAAAAGCGCGATTAACGGCTACACTACTGGTGGCGGCACGGCCATCGATGCCGGCATCGACGAGGGTGCAGACGAATTGATCAACGGGACCAACGCCACGGCCGGCGCGTCGAAGGTGATGATCCTGCTGAGCGACGGCAATTCCACTGCCTCCACCGCGACGGCAGCAGCTGACGCCGCGAAGAACGCGGGCATCCGCATCTTCACTGTCGCACTTGGCAGCGCGAACACGAGTCTCCTCCAGAGCCTCGCGAGTTCCCCCGACGACGCTTTCGTCGCTCCCGACCCCGCCGATCTCGACACCGTCTACGAGGAAATTGCACAGATCGTCCTGGCTGGCGAACAGGAGATTATCTGCGGATCCATGGCCGAGGTCTTCGGCCAACTCTCTGAGGGCGTCGCCCTCGACGGCAACCGCCAGGAAGAAGGGCAACAGCCCTACCCCGGCGCAACCACCCAATGTATCGGTTTCGAGTGGTCACTCCCCGCCGAAGTTGGGAACGAGATCCAGACCGACTCCGTCGAATTCGACATCGGCGTCTACGCCGAGCAGTCACGGCACAACGACTCCCCGGACGTGTCGTTCAACGGAACAGAGGCGAACAGCAACAGTTCCGTCTCAAATGACGGCACCACGACCAGCCCGAGCTAAAACTTCGAAGTCAGGTTCCTTCGAGTGAGACTCCTCCCGGTTCGGCGCCTTCGGGCGGCCGACACGGCGGTTCGAGACCGCCGACGGGATTCCCCTTCAGGGGACAGAAATCATGAAAGACGATACAATCGGACTCTCGCGGCGCAAGATGCTGGCCGGACTCGGCGCTGTTGGCGCCGCCTCCGCCGGTGCAGGACTCGGAACGACGGCGTACTTCAACGACACGGAAACGTTCGATGAGAACACCCTTTCGGCCGGGGATCTGGACCTGTTCGTCCACGTCGATTACTCCGAAGACCAGGGCAGCTACGGGACATACGACCTCCCTGAGGGCACCTACATTGACGGCAACGTCGTCGGCGGCGGCGATGGCGAGCCACTCAGCATCGAGGTCTCGGACCTCAAGCCCGGTGACTCCGGCGAGGGCGAGTTCTGCTTCTCGGTCGTCGACAACCCCGCGTACATGTGGATGTGCGGGGAACTGACAGCGAACGACGAGAACGGGCAAACCGAGCCCGAGATGGACGCCGACTCGAGCGGCGGCGACCCCGGCGCGGGCCTGGGCGAACTTGCCGACGCGATGCAGCTTTCCGTCTCCTATTGCACCGACGTGGAGGGAGACTCCGTCGTGGGCGACGAGATCATTTCCGGATCGCTTCGGGACGTAATGCTCGCGCTCCGAGCGGGCGTACCGCTCTCCGGTGACGGCGACGGGAGTGCACCCGTCACAAACCGCCCTGTCTTCGAAGGCGTGTCCGAACCCTTCGTCGAGGGCATACCAAACGTCGCCGAGCAGTGTGTCTGCTTCGAGTGGGAGGTGCCAACCTCCGTCGGAAACGAGATCCAGACGGACTCCGTCGAGTTCGACTTCGATTTCTACGCGGAACAGGCCCGGCACAACGACGGGTCGAAAAACCCCTGCGTCGAGTTCGACACCGTCCTCCAGACCGACTCAGGTCCCGGCGTCGACCGCGACGGTGACGACGAGGCCGAAGCCACCGGAAGCTGGCTTACCGCCAGAGTGAGCAGCGGACCGACGACAGTCATCCAGGTCGAACTGGACGGCGACGTCTATGGCGGCGGCAGTTCGGGCCTCGGTGAGTGGCCGAGTAACGCGAGCTCCTACGTCGTCGAGACCAATCTCGACGTCGACTCCGACGGACTCGGCGAGAACCCGAGCGACGACTTCCGCTTTGGCTTCGGCGGATCGAATGCGGGCGCCCGAGTTGGAGGGATCGCGAACAGCACGAGTGGTGCCAGCGGGGCCGGCGGATACCTTCGCCGCAACACCGGAACAGGCGGCAGCAACAACCGGACCGACTTCGCTTCGGAGGACGTGCCTGGCTTCGTTGCCGTCGAGAGCGGCGATCAGTTAGTGTACACGTTCGTCGTCGACTGGACGAGCCAGCTGCCGTCGCTTTCGGGGACGCCGACCGAATTCGTGGTCAACGAGGTTTACGCCAGCGACGGTGGCGAAGGCGTCGGAACCCCGAACAGTTCGAACGACGGACGAGCCGCCATCGACAATGTCACCGGCTCGTCGGGGACCCTCTCGATCTAAGGACTTCACAGCGAGCGGCTGGGCTGTCCAGCGCTCACAGGACGATGCTGCGCGAGTAACACCGTTGCTCTCCCACTCCGGACCCGCGGGCGGCCGGAACGACGGTTCGATTCCGTCGGTGGGACTCCCCTCTGGGGAATTACACTCATGACCGACAAAGACACGATTCGCACGTTCGACCTCTCGCGACGGAAACTGCTCGCCGGCCTCGGCGCGGTCGGCGTCGCCTCCGCAGGGGCGGGCCTCGGAACGACGGCGTACTTCAACGACACGGAAGCCTTCCAGGGCAACACGCTCACCGCCGGCCAGCTCGACCTGCTGGTCGACTGGCAACAGACCTACGACTTCGGCGAGGGACGGACCTTCGTCAGTGCCCACCCCGACCACGACGGGGACGGGGAGCAGTCGATCGCGGCCGACAACCAAACCGGCCAGGTCAAGTACAGCGACTTCCCAGACGAGGACGACCCGGAGAGTAACGGGGCGAACATCCCGAACCTCGACTGTGGGTCCATCCCGCCACTCGAGGAAGCGAACTTCGGCACCGATCCAGTCACCGGCGAGGCGATGGAGCATCTCGTCCAGTTCACTGACCTCAAGCCCGGGGACTCCGGCGAAATCACCTTCTCGCTGCACCTCTGTGACAATCCCGGCTACATCTGGATGCAAGGGGGCGATATCGACGAGAATGGTGGGTCCTTCACCGAGCCCGAATCGTTGCTGCAGGAGGACGGCATTGCGGACCTCGCGGACGCTATCGACGCGACGCTGTGGTACGACGAAGATTGTGACAACGCGTACGACGGCGCGGAGCCGGCGGACATCATGCTCACGCTTGACTTCTCGGGGTCGATGCTGTACGACTACCACGGCGGCGTGGTCAGCAACGACGAGATTCAGGTCAACGGGACCACCTACGCCGAAACGACGAAAATCGACCTCGTCGAACTCGGCGCGCGACAGTTCGTCGACTACCTGCAATCACAGGGGTCTGACGTGCAAGTTGGCGTCGCGTACTTCGACGGCGAAGGCGACGACTCCATCGGTCCCCGCGTGGGATTGCTGCAAGAACTCACGACTGACCTCAGCGCCGTCGATACCGCGCTCTCTGGTCTCCGCAAGAAGCTCGCGAACGTCGTGAGTGGGACGAACAACGATCCCGATGTCGACGACAGCGACGCGGACCCATACGCACCGCCTGGGAACATCGCCACCGGCACCTTCATCGGCGAAGGTGTAAACGAGGCCCAGGTCGAGCTCGGCACGAACGGCCGCAGCGGCGTCGAGGCACGGAACATCGTCCTCTCGGACGGCGAATCGTTCAACGGCGGTGGCGGCACCTCGTTCATCTCGCCGACCGATGCGGCGGACGACGCTCGGGCGTCGGCTCCGACCCCCGCGACCGATCTGTACACGGTGTCCGTCGGAAGCGCGAACGACGCCGTCCTCCAGTCGATGGCCGGCCCTGCCGGTGGCGCCGGGGGCGACCCGGTGTACTTCAACGACGTCGACGACCCATTGGTTGTTCCCTCGGTGTTCGGCAACCTCGCCGCACAGACCGGACAGGAGAAGGTCATCATGGAGGACAGCCTCGGCAACGTCCTCAGCGCGCTCGCGAATGGAAACGGCGTTCCGCTCGACGGCAACCGCGCGACGATCTACGACGAGTTCGACGACTCCGCGGACGACCCCAACCGCGAGCCGTTCGCAGGCGATGGCGTGATGCACTGTATCGCGCTCTCGTGGGAACTCCCGTTCGACGTCGGCAACGAGATCCAGGGCGACACGCTCGGCTTCGACCTCGGGTTCTACACCGAACAGGCTCGCCACAACGACGGGGCCGGCCCGAGTCCCGCCTGATCGCCCGTATCGGGACCCGATCGAAGCAGACCCGTCTGAACAGAGGCCACGAAACGGCCCCACAGCTCTCAAGTAGGCACCCCGGACCGGTCGCGTACGGCCGGTGAACCGCATGCGTAGGTTGCGCATACATACGGCCGGAAACAACTTCGAAGCATATTGACGACCCGAGCGGCCAGCCGCGAAGACCCATGACACACGAAGGACCCAAGGAATTGACACTCACACGACGGAAGGCGCTTGCGGGCGCCGGAGCCATCGGCTTCGCGACCCTCGGGGCGTATACCGGACGACAGACTGGAACAGACAACTGGGAGAAGTACTCCGAGTACACCTACGCGCAGACGGACACCCCGTGGGACCTGGTCGTCGGCTGGCGGCGCACGGAAAACGGGACCCTGGTCGAGTCGAGCCCGACCGACACCGAAGACGAGGTGGCAGACGGCGTCCGCCTCGTCGATTTGCCAAACGCGCTTCCGGGCGACAGCGGCACCGCAAGCGTCGGACTCCGTCTTGAGGACCCCGCTGGCGTCGCCCCGGACGGCGTCCGGGTATGGTTGCGGGTCGCTCCGCAGTTCGACGACGATGCCGCGAGCCTCGCGCTCGCGGATCGGATCACGCTCGACGTGCGATACGACACCGGGATTCTCGGAATCGGGGGCTGTGCCGGCGCCGAGAGCGCATTCGCCGGCTACGGAAAACAGATTGGGGGCGGAACGCTCGCTTCCTTCGACGGGTCGGCGCTCGCGACGGGCGTCGAGCTCAACCCCGCCCTCTTCGACGACGGCTGCCTCTCCGCCGGCGAACAGCGCTGTCTCGTTTTCGACTGGTCGTTCGAGACGACGGGCGGAAACGCCGGACAAGGTGGGACCGTCGATTTCGACGTGGCGTTTGCCGCGGACGACTGCGGCTCCGAAGGGAATCCCTTCGATCTGACGACGGAGTCGAGCGGCGACGACGGAGGTGGCACATGAGCCTCGACGGGGACGACGAACTGCGCCAGGGCGGCCTGAGTCGCCGCCGGCTGCTTGCCAGTCTCGGTGGCATCGGCACCGTCGGGATGGCGAGCGGGCTCGTGACGAGTGCGTACCTGACAGACCACGAGACGCTCGCGAACAACGCTTTCCGCGCCGGCGAGGTCGAGTTGACCGTCGACGGATCGGTCACCGACGGCCTCCTCGCTGTCGACTTCGACGGCATCGATCGCGGCTCGTCGGGACGAGAACGGCTCTCGGTCGGAGTGCGGACCAACCCCGTTCGGATCTGGATCGGGACCGCCTGTCCGGACCCGGATGACGCGCTCGCGGACGTTCTGGAAATCGACCTGCGCGTCGACGGGCAGTCTCTGACCGGCGGCTTCCAAACCCTCGCCGACCTCGGCCGCGACCTGGTCGACGGCAAACGAATCGACGACGCCTGTCTCGACCCGGATGACACGCTCACCCTCGACGTGAACTGGCGGCTCCCGGAAAGCGCGCCGGACGAACTCGCCGGGAGCGCGACCGTGTTCTCATTCCAACTGTACGCCGAGCAGTGTCGCCACGTCGCGGAGGAAGAAGCCACCACCTCGAACCCCTTCGCGGGGCGGGTCTGCGAAGGCCCGGCCTGTGTTCCCTGTGCCGACGAAAACGACGTGAAGGTCGGAACGCTCACGCTCCGCTATCTCGGCGAGGATCCAGCAACCGTGGTCGTCGTCGGCACCGCCGGTGGTGCCGGGGGTGTTGGAAACGGCGGGACCGAACTCTTCGCTGGCCCGGTAGAATCCGGCGGGACCTTCGTCGTCGACGGGGCCAACTCCCCGACGAACAGTGACCCGAACTGGATCGGGCCGAACATCTACGTCGATGACGGCGCCGGCGAAAGCGAACCGCTCGAAAGTGGTAGCGTCGGTAGCAGCGGAAACAATAGCAGCGTCGCGGGAAACAACGGTGGTTCAGGTGGCGGGCAGGGCGGCAACACGCCCACCGGCGTCAAGATCCACACGAGTTGTTCGGTCCCGCTCGCGCCCGGGGACGTCTACGGCGATTTCGAGATCGTGGCGGGAACGACGACGGACGGCGAGCCG
>Ga0207714_1002529_pt1 | contig 10989 bp, 10 predicted proteins | sample PonA232FremontCA_2_FD_187270 | JGI IMG/M metagenome (GOLD analysis project Ga0207714, IMG submission 187270) | Marine sediment microbial community from Fremont, CA, USA - Pond A23 Sediment 2 (SPAdes) | ecosystem: Environmental > Aquatic > Marine > Unclassified | place: USA: Fremont, California... | reverse complement strand
CCCCACTACGAGGACAATGTTCTCCAATTCCTCCATCTTGCCGTGGGGAATGGCCACTCCGTTGCCTATTCCGGTGCTGCCCAGCTTTTCCCGCTCCAGGAGGATATCCCTGGCTTTTTCCGGATCGAGCTCTTCGTGCTTATCCTGAAGGGAAACAAGCAACTCCTCCAGGACCTTCGACTTTGTCTCGGACTTGAGATCCGGCAGAATCAAGTCCCTCTCCAGGTAGTCCACGAGTTGCATCCCTACATCCTCGGATCGATAAGGCCGTAATTGCCCGTATTCTTGCTGTAGAGCGCGTTCACCCGCTCATTGTCCGCATTGATGAAAACCAGAAAGTCAAGCTCCTCCTGCTCCAGCTGAATCACTGCCTCCTCGGGAGTCATGGGCTTGAGCTCCTTCATCTCCTCCCACTCGATAGTGGGCTCGAAGCCGCCCTCGGCAAAGGGTGCGCCCTCGGGGCCCTCGGAAGCGTCGCTGTTGTTGTGCCGGTCCAGCTTCCCCTTACGGCGATCCTTTTCCTTGTCCTTGCTTCGCTTGAGTTGGGCACGCAGCTTGTCCAGGACCTGATCGATGGTCACATACATATCCTCGGACTCGCTGCTGGCGGTCAGCTGGAGATCGTCCGCGGTCAGCTTGACCTCAACCATTTGGCGGAAACGATCCACTTCCATCAAGACCGACAGAACGGCGCTGTCCTCGCGGCGGATATACTTGCTCAGCTTCTCAAAGCGTGTCCGGGCGTAGTCCTTGAGGTGCTCCGATGGATTGACATTCTTGAATTCGAACTGGATGTCCATACTCTCTCCTTTCGACTGGCTTGCCCAAAAACAGTCCGATATCGAATTGCCGGCTTTTTGCGCATCCTGCTAGCGCCATGTCTCAAAAATGTTGTCTTCATTTTTGGCAATTGATTCTATTTCATTTATAAGTTTCCATTTACAAAATTCGGGCAATCTTGTCCCACTGGAACAAGAATATCGAAATCCGAAAGAAATATCAAATTCGAATTCATCAATTACCAAAACAACTGACTTAGACTTTGACATTTTGGTTATTATTCGAGTTTGTTTCGAATTTCGAATTTCGAATTTCCGTGTCGTTGAAAAGTGGGTCAATTCAAAAAAAAGAAAATCAACATGAGAAACTGCCACTATTTGAGACAAAACTTATAAGACACGGCACTAGCGCGTCTTCTTCCTTCGACGCGACGAAGAGGGAATATCCTGAGCCTCTCTGTACTTGGCAACGGTTCTCCTGGCAATATTCAATTCGAAGCGCTCGTTGAGCCGCTCGGCGATGAGCTTGTCGCTGAGCGGCTTTTTGGGGTCCTCGTACCGTATCATTTCCTTGATGGCGCTCTTGACGCTCACAGCGGACATATTTCCGCCGCTGTCCGTACCCACGCCGCTGCTGAAGAAGAATTTCAGCTCAAAGAGACCGTGCGGCGTGGAGACGAATTTGTTCGCTGTCACGCGGCTCACCGTGGACTCATGCACCTCGATATCCTCGGCCACATCCCTGAGCACCATGGGTTTGAGCGCTGTCATCCCCTTTTCGAAGAAATCCCGCTGGAAACGGACGATGCTCTCCATCACCCGGTAGAGGGTGCGCTGTCGCTGCTGGATGCTCTTGATGAGCCACATCGCCTCACGCATCTTCTGCTGCACGAATTCCTTTTCCTTCTTGTCCTGAATTCCGTTCATATCCCGGTATTGCGGATTCAGGCCCACATCGGGCAGCTCATCTTCATTGAGGATGATCAGGAATTCGCCGTCGAAGTTGTAGACAAAAACGTCCGGGCTGACATAAATGGTTTCCCCACCGCCGAAACTGCTCCCGGGGCGCGGATCCAGGGACCGGAGAACATCCAGATACTCCTCCACCTGCTCCCTGGAGACGCCGAGTTGGCCGGAAAGATGGCGGATATCCAGCTCTTCCAGGTCCGAAAGATGATCGCGGACCAGGGCGAAAAGGGCGGGATCCTGCCGGCCCTGCAATTCGAGCTGACGAATCAGGCACTCCTGCAGATTGCGGCTCGCAACCCCCACGGGGTCGAAACATTGAATCGCATGGAGCACCTCCTCGGCCTCCTCCGGAGAACACCGGGCGAGGGAGGCCGCCTCGTCCAGGGAGATGCCGAAATAGCCGCTGGAATCGAGGTTCTGGATCAGCAATTCGCCGATTTCGATTTGGCGGGAAGAAAGATGGGAGAGATGGAGCTGCCAGGAGAGGTGGCTTTCCAGTGAGGGCTTCACCGAGGAGATGGCTTCCAGGGACGCCGCGTCATCCGGGAGCTCGCGTTCGGAGACGGATTTGGAGGTGCTGGAGAACAGCCCCAGGTAATCCTCCCACTCCGCGGTCTGGGCCATGTCTTTCTCCTGTCCGGAAAAGGACACGGCTTCCTCTCCGTCCGCCCCGGATTCCCCTTCAGTTCCTCCCGGATTCCCCTCGTCCGAGTCCTGTTCCTGGCGTCTTTCCAGAAGCGGATTCTCCAGAAGGGCTTCCTCGACGGTCTGCACCAGCTCAGTCTGGGACAACTGCAACAGCTTGATGGCCTGCTGCAGTTGCGGGGTCATCACCAGCTGTTGGGAGAGTTTCAGGTTCTGCCGCAACTGAAGGCTCATAACGGCACCAATTCCCCTGGCGCAGACCTTCTTACCAAGGCCTTTGTCCCGTCAGCGTTGCCGGCCGGAGCAATACCCTCTTGGCGAGGAATGACAAATAGATAGAGTTGGTTGATTCTACGCTTTCCGTGCATTATGCATGAGGTAAGAAAAATCGCCGACTCATCGGGACTTTTTCAGGTTGCAATCTCTTATTCGATCCTGCCACAACCCCCACGGCTATGCAAACGCAGCCTTTCACGGGATAGCGGGTCAACTCCGTTCCCATGACGAAAGCTCTATATCCGTATCCGAACCTGGCTCACATGCTGAACTTCTCGCCCAGATAGATCTGTCTCGCCTGGGCGTCCTGCGCAATCTCATCCGGGGTGCCCTCCAGGATGATCCGCCCTTCGAAGACCAGGTAGACCCTGTCGCAAATGGACATGGTTTCCCGGACGTTGTGATCGGAGATGAGCACTCCGATCCCCTTCTCCTTCAACCCCTGGATATTGGTCTGGATATCGTCCACAGCCAAAGGGTCGATTCCGGCAAAGGGCTCGTCCAGGAGCATGAACAGAGGATCCCGGATCAGGGCCCGGGCGATCTCCAGGCGCCTGCGCTCCCCTCCGGAGAGGCTCGCCGCCCGTTGCTCGGCCAGCCCCGTGATGCCCATATCGCGCATGAGCCGGTCCCGTCGGGAGCGCTGCTCATCGCGGGGCAGGCCTGTGTACTCCAGAATGATCTCCAGATTCTCCCGCACGCTCAGTTTGCGGAAGACCGAGCTTTCCTGGGGCAGATAGCTGAGCCCGAAGCGGGCCCTCTGATGTAGGGGCCACTGGGTGACGTCACGGCCCGCGGCTTCGATGCGTCCCCTGGTCGCGCCGATAATCCCCACCAGCATATAGAAGGTGGTTGTCTTGCCCGCTCCGTTGGGGCCGAGCAAACCCACCACCTCCCCCTGGGCCACCTGCAGGGAAACGCCCTTGACCACAGGGATCTTGCCGAAACGCTTTTCCAGATCAGTTCCCTTCAGAACCCCCATCCGTCTGTCCCGTTTCGTTTCTGTTGTAAAATGTCGCCTCCACCTGGCCGGCACCGCTTCCCAGAATCTCCGTGGTATTCCGGGCCAGATCCATCCGGACCTCCTGGCCGCGGATCCGGTTCCGGTCCTGCCGGAGACGGACATCGCCCAGCATGGTGATCGTCTCCTCGCCGGAGCGATAGATGGCCTTGCGGCAGGTGGCGTTCCGGTTCTCCATGCGCAGCCGGACGTTCTCCTCGGCCACTATTTTCTCGAAGTCGCTCGTGCCCCCGCTCCCCCGCGGACCTCCCCGGCCGGATCCATTACTGGCCAGATGGACGGTCATCTCCCGGCACCACAGATCGAAATCGCTGCGCCGAACCCGAACATTGCCCTGAAAGAGAATGGTCTCCTTCCCGCCGGAATAGACCACTTTGTCCGAGGTGATGCGGGTCCTGTTCAGATCGACCCCGTTTTCCTCGGCCATGGCCGGAACCCGGATCGAAAGCGCGGCGAAAACCATGAGCACGAGGAAGAGGCCTGCCATCACCCTTGCGGCAGGGCGATTATTTTTGTTCGACGCCAAGCTCCACCTCCGCGTCCCGGGAAAAGGTAACGCGCTCCGTGCCCAGCTCGAGCTGGGCCCTCGAGCTCCTGATGGACGCGTTTCCGCGTGTGACGTGCACCCCTTTCGAGAGAACGATGCTTTCCTTGCTTGCCGCATACTCCATCCTTCCGGCTGTAAAACGCACCGTGCCGTAATCGCCGGAAACCTCGGGCCAAAAGGCGGCGGTGCGGTTGTTCCGATTGTATCTCCCCTTTGCCGAGGAAGCGCTCAGGGTTTGATTGTCCGCGAAAAAATACCGCATATCGGGATCGGTCAAGGCGACGACCTCCCTGTCTTGGCCCAGCCTTGCCTCCCCGGCCTCGAGGCGCCAGACCTCCGCCCCCTGTTCCCCGTGCAGGAAAGTGACCTCCTGCATCTCCGCCTGAACCGCCCGCTTCCGGTCTTCGGTGCCCGCCTGCCGTCCGCCGGAGGTGAAATACCAATTGGCCGCAAGGGCCATTCCGGCCAGGGCCAGAACGGCTAGACCGAAGAGGAGCTGTTTGCGCCCAGGTCCATCCAACGCCGCCATAACGCCTCCAGCTTGCCCCGGGCTTCGAGCACCGCTGTGATCACCTCGCGAAGGGCCCCCTGCCCTCCGGGAGTGTCCGTCACCATTGCGGCAATCCGCTTGATCTCGGGCTGGGCGTTTGGCACGGCCACTGGCAGGCCCACAATCTCCATGGCTGGAGCGTCCACCCAGTCGTCGCCCACATAGACCACCTTCGCCAGATCCACCTCTCTCTCCGAGGCAATGCGGCTCACAAGGTCTCCCTTGTGCCGGCCGCCGGAGTGGTATTCCCCGATACCCAGCTCCCGGATGCGCGTGCGCACCGCCTCGGACTCCAGGCCGGTGATCACCGCCACCTCCAGGCCCGCTGCCTGGGCCAGCTTCACTCCCAGCCCGTCCTGGACGTGGAAACGCTTGCTCACCCCGCCCTTCGCGTCGTAGTAGAGCCCGCCGTCGGTCATCACGCCGTCCACGTCGCTCACGATCAGGGCGGCTCCGGCCAGTCTGCTCTGGATCATGGTTTGCCCTCTACGCGAACGTCATCCTTCACGGGGCATTTTTTCACTTGAAACCTCCGGTTCCGGATTTTCTAACGCTCCTCACGCGGGGGCATCCCTGCCCCCACCCGACTCTCATTTGTTGTGTATTTCCTGGGTATTGCCAAGATAGGTTACCATAAGCTGTTTCCATAGATGTGAGCCTTGTCGCGGTCGGGTTTCCCCCACGTGACGAGCGAAGAAAATCGACGGTACCTCCGCTGTGCAAGTTCAAAAATACCCCGTGAAGGGATTCTCGCGCACGGCCCGGTATACAGCGGTCAGCTGGCGCAGAAGGGAGTCCACCTTGTACAGAGGCCAGCTGTTCGGTCCGTCGCACAGGGCTTGTTCCGGCTCGGGGTGGACCTCCATGAACACGCCGTCGCAGCCCGCGGCCACTGCAGACCGGGCCAGAACGGGAACGAACTCGCTCTGCCCGCCGGAGCTCTCGCCGCGACCGCCGGGAAGCTGCACGGAGTGCGTGGCGTCGAAGACCGTGGGCATGCCGGTCTCCTTCATGAAGGCAAAGCTGCGGAAGTCCACCACCAGATTGTTGTACCCGAAGCTGCTCCCGCGCTCGGTGAGCCAGAGCCTCTCGTTCCCCGCATCCGCGGCCTTGCGCGCCACCTGGGCCATATCCCAGGGAGCGAGGAACTGCCCCTTCTTCACGTTGACCACCAGCCCGGTCCGGGCGGCCGCCTGCACCAGGTCCGTCTGGCGGCACAGAAAAGCGGGGATCTGAAGGGCGTCCGCGACCTCTGCCACCGGTTCGGCCTGATCCGGGTGGTGGATGTCGGTCAGCACGGGGAGCCCGGTGGAGCGCCTGATGCGCTCCAGGTCCTCGAGCCCCTGTTCCAGACCCGGGCCGCGGAAGCTCGAGGGCGAGCTCCGGTTGGCCTTGTCGAAGGAGGCCTTGAACACGATGCGCTTGCCCAGGGCCTGCCCCGCCTCGGCGAGCTTTTCCCCCACCCGCAGCCCCAGATCCCGGCTTTCCAGCACGCAGGGACCCAGGATGAAAAACAGGTCCTGCCGGCTTTCCGCGAAGAGATCCGTCGTCTGCATGGCCTATCCGCCCTTTACTTGAGCCCGCGCCTCGCACACGGAGCGGATGAAGTCGCGAAAGAGCGGATGGGCGCGCATGGGGTTGGACTGGAACTCGGGGTGGAACTGACAGCCCACGAACCAGGGATGGTCCTCGAGCTCCACGATCTCCACCAGGGAATTGTCCGGGGAGTTCCCGCTCAGGATCATTCCGGCCGTCTCGAAGTCCTCGGCGTAGGCGTTGTTGAACTCATAGCGGTGCCTGTGCCTCTCGGAGATCTCAGTCTGCCCGTAGGCCTCGTAAACACGGGTCTGCGGCTTGAGGTGGCAGGGATAGGCGCCCAGCCGCATGGTGCCGCCCTTGTCCGAGTTCGCGTCCCGTTTGTGCAGGCACTGGGTGCGCGAGTCGTACCATTCCGTCATCAGATAGATCACCGGGTAGGGGGTGTCCGCGTCGAACTCGCTGGAATTGGATCCCTCGTAGCCCAGAACATTCCTGGCGTACTCGACCACAGCGCACTGCATGCCCAGACAGATCCCGAAAAAGGGAATGCCCTTTTTCCTGGCGTAGCCGCTGGCCAGGATCTTGCCCTCGATCCCCCTTGTGCCGAAGCCCCCGGGGATGAGGATGCCATCCACTTCCCGAAACTGCTCCTCGAGGTTATTCTCGGTCAGATCCTCCGCGTTGATGTGCATCAGCTCCACTTCCGCGTCATTGGCCACGCCCCCGTGGATCAGGGCCTCGTGCAGGCTCTTGTAGGATTCCTTGAGGTCCACGTATTTGCCCACGATGCCGATGCGCACCCGTTTGCCCAGATTATTCTGGGCGTGGAGCAGATCGCGCCACTTGGTCAGATCCGGATTCTTGGCCGGGAGCTTGAGCATGATGGCGATCTTCTGGTCCAGCCCCTCGTCGTAGAAAGCCATGGGCACTTCGTAGATATTCTTCACGTCCACGGCGGAGAAGACGGCATCCGGGTCCACATTGCAGAACATGGCGATCTTGGTCTTGATGCTCTGATCCATCTCCACCTCGGAGCGGCAGAGGACGATATCCGGCTGGATGCCCATGCTGCGCAGCTCCTTGACGCTGTGCTGCGTGGGCTTGGTCTTGAGCTCGTCCGCGGCGCGGATGTAGGGCACGAGGGTCAGATGCATGTACAGGACGTTCTCCTTGCCCAGATCGTAGCGCAGCTGCCGGATGGCCTCCAGAAAGGGCTGACCCTCGATGTCGCCCACTGTGCCGCCGATCTCGATCAGGGCCACGTCCTCTCCGTTGACCGCCACCCCGCGAATGGCCCGCTTGATCTCGTCCGTGACGTGGGGGATGACCTGGACCGTGCCGCCAAGGTAGTCCCCGCGTCGCTCCTTGGTGATCACCTCATTGTAGATGCTTCCGGAGGTATAGTTGTTCTTCTGGGCCATGGGCACGTCCAGATAGCGCTCGTAGTGCCCCAGATCCAGGTCCGTCTCCGCTCCGTCGCCGGTGACGTAGACCTCGCCGTGCTGAAAGGGATTCATCGTCCCGGGATCCACATTGATATAGGGATCCAGCTTCTGAATGGTCACCTTCAGCCCCCTGGCCTGGAGCAGGGTGCCGATGGAGGCCGCGGCGAGCCCCTTGCCCAGCGAGGAAAGGACCCCTCCCGTGATGAAGATGAACTTCGTTGCCATCGCCGTTTTCACCTTTCTTTTGCCTGATTCCACCTATCGGGCTCAAAGCCCTTTCCATCCGTTGCCGGATTTTTTCTCCAACCCAATCCCTATAACGCGTTGCTCCGGAAAAGTCCACGTCATCCTCCCCGCCCCCAGGTTGAATTTGTTCTCAAGAGATTCAATGAAACCGCCAAGAGGCCAAGAACGCCAAGTAAGAATTTTTCCTTTGCCGGGCCGCGGCAAAGGAAAAGGCTTGGCCTCACGACTTCGTCTTCAACAGCGAAGGCGCTCTTTTGCTTTGCGTGCGTCCCCGCATGGTAAATATTCAGAAGATTAACCGCCCGTTTGCTCTCGCTCACTCGACATGGAGGACCCAGAGGGACGTGATTGGCAAGCGAAGCTTGCGAGCGCCTTCCCCGCGGCAACGGTTCGCCGCCGGGATCTCCCCCACGTCGAGCGACCGAAGGGAGCAGCTTGCCCTGCACACACTTTATTGCACCGGGACAATTTCTAAATAATTTCCATTTATCTAGATAGATAGATCTAGTCATAAATAGTGTTAAAGTGGGTGCATGGGGGCGATTCCAAACGCTTCACCGCGTGCGGCCGAAGGCCGCCCGCCTGTCCTGTGAAACAGACGTAGTCTCAGCGTAGCTGGTTTCACTGGGATGTGCGACGAAGTCGCCAGCGCCCCCGCTATTGCTTGACGTCCTGTGAGCATGCCGGGTAATCTCCCTGTTCCGGCATAATACTTCATGCGACGCACTCGTTCACAGCGCGGAGCCTGGAAGGAACACGCCTCCTCGAAACCCTTGACCAAACCATTCGGGAGCGACCCATGCCACAGGCAAAGGCCCTTGTTCTGACGGGCCACGGCACGAACTGCGAGCGCGAAACCGCCCACACCGCCCGCATCGCTGGAGCGGACGAGACGACGGTCTGTCACTTCGCCGATCTGATCCAGGGGAGCGTACGGATCACGGACTACAACTTCCTCATCTTTCCCGGCGGATTCCTGGACGGGGACCACCTCGGCGCCGCACAGGCCGCGGCGGCGCGCTTCACCTATTCCCCAACCCCGGAGGGACGCTCCCTGTTGGAGGAGATACGGGACCTGCATCGTGGCGGCGGGCTCATCCTGGGCATATGCAACGGATTCCAGCTCCTGGCCAAGCTGGGCCTGCTTCCCGCCCTGCCGGGGGAAAAGGCCCAACAGCAGGTCAGCCTCAGCCACAACGATTCCGCACGCTTCGAGGACCGGTGGGTCCGGCTGCGCTGCAATCCCGAGAGCCCCAGTGTGTTCACCCAGGGCCTCTATCAGCTCCGGATGCCCGTGCGGCACGGCGAGGGCAAGCTCCTCCCCCGCGAGGAGAAGATCCTGGGTCGACTCCGTGACGAGGGCCTTATCGCGCTCCAATACACCGACGCCGAGGGACGGACCGCATCGGAGTATCCGGCAAACCCCAACGGTTCTCCCGGAGCGATCGCCGGTCTGAGCGATCCCAGCGGCCGCATCTTCGGGCTCATGCCCCATCCGGAGGCCTATCACCACGGGACCAACCATCCCGCCTGGACCAGGGATGAAAACGGCCCGCTGGGAAGCGCCCTCTTCGCCAACGCGGTTTCCCACCTGCACACCCTGTCCTCGTAACCGGGCTACACACACCCCCTCTCCAGGATATTATGGATTGAGCCTATGCCGTCACCCACCCCGGACTCAACAGACTACGAGGGATGGATGGACCGGGCTCTGGAACAGGCCCGCACGGCCCGGGAGCATGAGGAAGTCCCCGTCGGCGCGGTGCTCCTCGATGCTGACGGCTCCCTTCTGGCCCGCGCCTTCAACCGGCCCATCGGCTCCAACGACCCCGCCGCACACGCGGAGATCCTCGCCCTGCGCGAAGCGGCCCGCCTCAAGAACAACTACCGCCTCCCGGGCACAGTCCTCGTCTGTACCCTGGAGCCGTGCATCATGTGCCTGGGCGCCCTGACCCAGGCCCGCGTGGCGGGGCTCGTCTTCGGTGCAAGGGATTACCGATCCGGGGCGGTCGTCTCCAAACTATCCTACCCCGAGGATCTGCCCTGGCTCAATCACCGTTTCTGGTGGGAGGAAGGAGTGAAAGGGGAGGAATGCGGCTCCCTGCTCAAGGCCTTCTTCAGCCCAAGGCGTTAGTGGTCGTTCCCCATTCACCGTTCAGCGTTGACCAGAGGTTCCTGCTTGATTGGTCGAGTTCGTGACCCGTGATTGATACAACCTTCATTTCCGGGCCGACCCGGGCATAACGAAACATGAAAATGCGAGGCAAAGGCGGGTGGACGCTGAAGCGCAGGTTTCACATGATGGGATACGCAACACTTCGTCGATCCTCCCTGAACAACTTGTGTTCGAGGCAGGATTCATATGACGCGTCTCCAGTCGGCACTGGGCTCAAATTTCGCCTATTGCGTTTCAACAAGGGCTAGGTCTATATGAAACCCAGCGAAGCGCCCCACCTGTCGAGCCTCGCGATCAATTCACAAATAATTCAGTATGTTATACACAATTTTCATATAACTCTCATTCCCGGCCGACCCGGGCACAACCAAGCATGAAAATGCTGCGTGGCGGTAAGCCTTCACGGGTTTCGTTCTGCGCTTCTGCAGCGAGAAGAGTGGCCCACCGCCGAGGCGCGGAGAACGCGGAGGGAAGACGCGGAGGAATAAGCCTTATCCTTTGCCCTGAGACGGGGCAAAGGATAATAGGGCTCCGCTTGGCTAGAGTCCTGATTCGCTTTCACGCCGGGGCTGAGCCCTTTTGCTTTGCGGCACCTCACCGCAAAGCAAAAATATCTCTCTTTGCTTCCTCAGCACCCTCAGCGCCCTCTGCTCTCTGAGGCTTTGCACTCCGCCTATCCTGTTCCCTGAATGGTTACGCGTGGCGAGTCGGGGCGTGCGCTGATGCCAGTGTTTCATCCCGGGATTGAATGCCGGGAACAGCGTAAACCGACCGGCTTCAGCTTACTTGAGAGAAT
>Ga0207714_1002528_pt1 | contig 10991 bp, 16 predicted proteins | sample PonA232FremontCA_2_FD_187270 | JGI IMG/M metagenome (GOLD analysis project Ga0207714, IMG submission 187270) | Marine sediment microbial community from Fremont, CA, USA - Pond A23 Sediment 2 (SPAdes) | ecosystem: Environmental > Aquatic > Marine > Unclassified | place: USA: Fremont, California... | reverse complement strand
CAGCGACCCCTCCTCTTCGATCGCCGCGAGGAGGCTGGCGTCCCGTTCGGAGAAGACGACATCCCCCGCCCGCAATTTGGCCTCGAAACTCGGGTCCATGGACGGATATAGGGGAGTTTCTGGGAAAACGATTCGGGCCGGCCGGTCAGTACACCAGTTCGCCGGAGATGAACTGCCGGGTCCGCTCGTCGGTCGGGTTTTCGAAGATCCGCTCGGTCGGGCCGATCTCGGTGATGCCGTCCCCGAGCAGGACCGCAACGCGGTCGGCGACCCGTTCGGCCTGGTGCATGTCGTGTGTCGCGACGACGACGCCGAGACCCCGGTCCCGTGACCGCCCGATCGCGTCCTCGATCAGGCCAGTGTTTCGCGGATCTAGGTCCGAGGTCGGCTCGTCGAGCAGGAGGTAGGTCGGATCGTAAGCCAGCGCCCTGGCAAAGGAGACTCGTTGAGCCTCGCCCCCGGACAGCGAGTCAGCGGACTGGTCACGCTTCTCGGTGAGGCCGACGATGTCGAGAGCGTCTTCGATGGCACTGGGCGTCTCTCGCCAGCCCACCATGTTCAGGGCGGCCGCCCGAAGCCGTTCCGGCCAGGAGCGCCGCACCCGAAGGCCGTATTCGACGTTTCGTGTGACCGTCCCGTCGAAGAGACTCGCCTCCTGGAACACCATCCCGACCTGTCGCCGAAGCTTGAGCCGCCGCAACTCCTCGACCGACCAAACAGTTTCTCCGTCGAGTTGGACGACGCCGTCCCGTGGCTGGATGAACAAGGCAAGTATCCGCAACAATGTCGTCTTCCCGACGCCAGACGGCCCGATGATCGCGAGGACCTCACCAGGGGACACGGAGAGGGACACGTCTTCGAGAACCGAGTCCGCCTCGTAGGCGTGTGAGACCCGCGAAAGCTCCATCATCGGTTCATCGCCCCTTCGTCCCCGAGCCGTATCACGACGGCGTTTACTGCCAGGACCAGGACGACCAGAATTGCCCCCAGGATCATTGCCGTCTCGTACTGTCCCTGCCGTGCCTCGAGCTGGATGGCCGTGGTCAGCGTCCGGGTCTTCGAGATCCCTGCGGAACTCGTAATGTTCCCCCCGACGATGAGCACCGATCCGACCTCGCTGATCGCCCGACCGAACCCGGCCAGGATCGCGGTGACGATCCCGTATCGCGCCTCCTTGATGACGACCAGGGCCACGTCGAGCCGCCGGCCCCCTAGAACGCGAGCGGCGTCCCGGACGTTTCCGTCCACGCCGGTGATGGCAGCGAGACTGATCGCCGTGATCGGCGGGGTCGCGAGGACGAACTGGGACATGATCATCGCCTTTTTGGTGAAGATCATCTCGAACTCGCCGAGCGGTCCCTGGTTCGAGACCGCAAAGAGCACCAGCAGGCCGACGACGACGCTCGGGAACCCCATCCCGGTGTTGATCACCGACTTCACGAACTGCTTGCCCCTGAAGTCGGCGAATCCCATCACGATCGCCACCGGGATGCTAAAGAACGTGCTCAGGACGACGGCTGTAACGCTGACGGTGAGAGACACCCACAGCGTGCTCCAGACGTAGCCCTCCCTGAACGGCAACTCCAGCACCGCGGGCAGGAGGTCGATTCCAGCTTGCACAGACACGAGTTATTCGGCGTCGCTACTCCAACCCTCCGGAACGTACTGCTGGAAGTCCGGCTCCTCGGTGATCGCCTCGGGGTAGAACAGCTGCTCGCCGTTCATCTGGTAGTCGGCGATGGCTTCCTGTGCCCCCGGGCTCGTGATCCACCCGATGTACGCCATCGCGAGGTCGTAGTTCGCGTTCTCGTGGACGCCCGGATTGACCGCCATGACGCCGTAGGGGTTCGCGAGGATCTCCGGCCCGCCCTCGATTGGCCCTTGCACGAGGATCGTGAGGTCGATCTCGGAGCGCTGGGAGATGAAGGTACCTCGGTCCGAGAGCGTGTAGGCGCCCTGCTGGTTGGCGATGTTCAGCGCTTCGCCCATGCCGGTACCGGTCTCCTGGTACCAGTCTCCACCCGGGTCGGTCCCGGCGGCCTCCCAGAGGTTCAGCTCCTTGGTGTGGGTCCCGGAATTGTCACCGCGGGAGACGAACTGGGCCTCCGCGTCGGCGATCGTGGTGAGGGCCTCGGTCGCCGAGTCCATTCCCTCGATCCCGGCCGGATCATCTTCCGGTCCAACGATGACGAAGTCGTTGAACATGAGGTCCCGGCGGTTCTTCCCGTAGCCGTTCTCGAGGAACTCGTCCTCGAGGCCCCGGGCGTGGACCATGACGACGTCCGAGTCGCCGTTCCGGGCGGTTTCCAGTGCCGCGCCGGTCCCCTGGGCGACGGCGTCAACCTCGACGCCGTACATATCTTCGAAGTGGGGGTGGATCGCGTCCAGCAGGCCAGTGTCGTATGTACTCGTCGTCGTGGTGAGGGTCAGCGTCTCTCCCGCGACCTCCGGCATGTCCCCCGACGAGTCCGAACCGCCATTGGATTCGGTGGGTGTCGGGGAGCCCTCGCTTGCGTTGCTGGAACAGCCGGCCAGCCCTGCAATGCCCGCAGCTCCGAAGCCCATCAGTACTTGTCGCCGCGTTCGACCGTCGCTCGTGTCGGCGTTCCGTTGTTCCATGTACGGTACAACGGTATTTTGGGACCGTCTTAAACACTGGGGTCACGGCGGGAACCGTAATCCGCTCGAATTGGGCCAAATCGGGCTTGAGGATCTGGTGGGGTTTTTATCGAGCAGAGCTAGCCGGTTGTATGGATCGACGCACATTCCTCGCCACTGTGGGGGCGGGCGCAGTGGGAACGCTTGCCGGTTGTCAGACTGCCGTGGGCTCGGTCGCGCCTCCGGAAGTGCCCCGGGACGTCCTCGAGGATGGCGGGTGGGAGTTGCAGGCGGAGACGAACGATGAGACCGTCTTCGAGGACGAGTACGGTCCCGTAAGCGTGGAGGCGGCGGCGACCTCCCGGACCTATGCGGACACAGCGCTCCGCGAACAGGTCCGATCTGACACCCTCGGGACTGTCGACACGGCTCTGTCGCTTTTCTCAGCGACCCGCATCGACATGGCCCCCTCCGTGGACGAACTTGGACCGGTCCGAACCGAGGTCAAAAACCGGATCCAGGACAACGCCCGGAACCAACTGCGCCAGCGGATGGCGGACAATGGAATCACGGACATCGAGCAGACCGGGACCGACACGATCGAGGTCGCGGGCGGAATCGAAGCCGACCTCTCGGAACTGTCGGGGGTCTTCCCCGTCGAGGACATCCAGTTTCCGGTGCGGGAGAACGAGACGATCAGTATCGAGGGCGCGAATCTCGGCGTCAAAGCCCTCCTCGCTGTCTGGGCCGCTGACGGAAACTACCTGGTGGCCGGTGGGGCTTACCCAGCCGAGAACTTCGTCCGTGAGACCACCCGGGACCTCAGCGACGCGATCACGGTGAGCATCGACGTCGACCTCGGGCTCACGCCCACGGCCTACCGTGAGGAGCTGCTGGAGTTGGTAACCGGCGTGAAGTGATCAGGCCTCTTCGAGCCAGTCGGCCAGCTTCGACAGGGCGTTGGCCCGGTGGGAAATCTCGTTTTTCGCCTCGATGGAGAGTTCTGCGAACGTTTGCCCGTCGTATTCGAAGATCGGATCGTAGCCGAAGCCGCCCTCGCCCCGTGGGGCGACGAGCTGGCCGTCGACCCGTCCTTCGAAGACCCTTTCCTGTTCCTCGTCAGCGTACCCGATCGCACATTTGAACGAGGCGCTTTTGTCGGGCAGTTCGGCGGCCAGTTCCCACACCCGCTGGATGCCAAGCGTCTCGTCCACGTACGCGGCGTATGGACCCGGAAACCCGTCGAGAGCGTGGATGAAAAACCCGGTGTCATCGACGATGACCGGATCGGTTCCGTCCAGGGCCTCGTAGGCCTCGCGAGCGCCGCGGGTTGCGATTTCCTCAAGGTCGGCACTCTGGATTTCGTCGTAATCGTAGTCGACCTGGACTACCTCGGCCGGCGCGAGGTGGGCCTCGGCCTCGGCGGCCTTTTCGGCGTTGGTCGTCACGAACCGGAGCATACCGACCGATTGACGGCCGGCGGGTTAGTGGTCTCGGTTTACTCTTCGAGGACGACGTCGACCGGCTCCTCCCCCTCCGTTTCTTCGTCCGAATCGCGTTGCTCCTGAACGATCAACAGCCCAGCCACGCCGAGCACGAGCCAGGACCGCCAGTTCGCCAGGTTCAACGTGTACCCGATGCCGAAGGGGGTCTCCGTGATCATCCCTTCGCCGGGTTGCCAGTACGCCGAGAGCAACCGCTTGATGCTCGGTCGCTCGAAGTTGTACGGGATGCCGAAGATCCGGCCGGAGGCGTCTTTGTTCATACCTCCCAATTGGGTGGGAAGCATCTAAACCGTTGTGGCAGGTGAGTTCGGCGCTCTCCCAACCCCCTGCCCGCCTTGTTCCGATTGGCTCCGAGCCGGGGGTAACGACAACGAGGACCTCCGCTCGGAGGCTACTGATATCGCCCGCGCCCCTCGATCTCGCGGAGCCGGTCGATGACCGCGTCGTCCCCGGCCTTGGCGTACGCCGCCTCGGCGGCAGCGGAAAGCTCGTCCGGCCGGTCAGCGGTGCCAGCCAGCGATTGCTCGAAGACGTGCATATCCATCGCGTAGTCCTCGACGTCGTCGGTCGTATATCCCAGCCCAAAGTCGATGAGCACCGTCTCCGGGGCGCCGTCCCGAATCCGGACGTTTCGAACCGTGGGATCGCCGTGGACGAACCCGGCTTCGTGGATCGTCGCCAGGTAGGTTCCGACGGTCGCTGCCCGCGACTCGCTCAAGGCGTCCCGCAAATCCCGATCGCCGACGCGCTCGAAGACGATGGTGGTCGCTTCGAGGTCCACGTCCCGAATTAGCGGCGTCGGCACCCCCACCGTTCGGGCCTCGTTGGTCAGGCGAGCTTCCTGTACGGTCCGCTCCCGGCGAAGTTTTTCGTCGAGTGTCGGATGCCGGTAGGACTTCGGGAGGCGACGCTTTCTGACGACCCCGTCTTCGAATTCGACGATCGCTTCGGCCCCCGCGAACTCGGCGGCGTCGTCCCCGTGCTTTCGGGGCTCCTCGGTTCGCCAAGCGACCGGGACCTGATCCGGCCGGAAGTTCGGATCGATCTCTGACTCCTCGATCGATATCGTTTGCCCGGCCTCGGCCATGGTCGCGCCGAGGACGGCGATCATGCCGGCGTTGTCCCGGAGCAATTTCGGCTCTGGAACGTAGAAGTCCGCGCCGCGCTGGGCGGCCATCTCGGCCAGCATCTCGCGAAGCCGTGCGTTCTGGCCGACGCCGCCGCCAAGGACCAGTTCGTCCCGGCCGGTCACCGAGAGGGCCCGCTCGGCGACCTCCGTGAGCATCGCGAAGACGTTTTCCTGCAGTGCAAAGCTTACGTCTTCGACCGGAACGCCCTCGTCGTAGGCATTTTTGGCCGCGCTCATGATGCCCGAAAAGGAGAAGTCCATTCCTTTGACGACGTAAGGCAAGTCGACGTACTCGCCGTCGGTCGCCGCCCGTTCGACTTTCGGGCCGCCGGGATGGCTCCAGCCGACGTGTCGGGTAAACTTGTCGAGCGCGTTGCCAACCCCCGTGTCCATCGTCTCGCCCAGCACCCGATAGCGACCGTTTTGGAACCCCAGGACGTGTGCGTTCGCGCCGCTCGCGTTCAAACAGACTGGGGACTCGAACCCCGAACCCCGGCGCCCGATTTCCAGGTGGGCGACCATGTGATTGACGCCGACGAGCGGAACGTCAAGACGGCCGGCAAGCGTTCTTGCGGCCGTCCCGACGATACGGAGGCAGGGACCGAGCCCTGGACCCCGAGAAAAAGCAACGACGTCTATCGGGCCATCTGTTTCCTCGAGAACGGTTTCGATCACCGCCGGAATGGCCGACCGCATGTGTTCGGCGGCCTCGCGCGGATGAATGCCGCCGCTCTCGGGTTGGTATGCGTCGGTCTCGATACGGAGGGAGTCGTCGTCGGTGTCGTAGACGGCCGCGCTCGCTGCCCAGGCCGTCCCTTCGATGCCGAGGACCCGCGTCACTTCCACTCGGTGTACCCGCACCGACCACAGTGTTTCCGGTCACCGTGGTCGGCCAGGAACGCGTCCTCGCAGCGGGGACAGCTGTCCTTCGTGAGCGCCCCGTCTTCGTAGTAGTCTCCGCGGGCCATTATTCGGCCGCCTCCTCGGCTTCCTCGCCGATCTTGTTGCGATCGAGCATGTACTCTTCCTCGATTTCGGCGGCGTCCTCGGCGCTCTCGTAGACTTTCGCGTAGCCCACGGTTTTGCGCATGCCGAATTTGGTGTCCAGTTCGTGGACGACGACTTGATCGGCGTCTTGGTCCAGGGTCGCGGCGAGGCTGTCCCGCACTGAGAGTCGGGACGGCGATGCATCGTCGTGAACGACCTCGAAGGTCACGTCGGTCCGGTGGAGGAGGGAGTTTTCCTCCTCGTCCAGGATTTCGATGTCCATGATCAGTTACCCCTACTTCAGCCCGAAATCTGTAAAAGGATTTCGAAGGGCGGGCCAGGTTCTACGCGACTGGCTCCCAGAACTCCGGATCTCGCTCTAAGCGCTCCAGCAGGCCCCGGGCAGTCGCTTTGACCGCACCCTCAACCGGAACGGCGACCATTCCCTCACCTGGCTGGCCGTAAACGATGGTCGCACCCGGTGGCGCAAGCAAAATGGCTGGTAGCACGGCCAGGTCTTCCTCACCGTTCACGACGATTCTGGTCGGCTCGTCGCTTTCGAGGCCCGTTTCGATCGCCTCGACGAGTTCGGCAGTGATGGTGCCGGCGGGGTTTTCGACCCGTCGCTCGTCCGCCGACTTTGGCCGCGCCTCTCGAACCCACTCGTCCAGCTCCCCCCGTTGGGTGCGGCCATCGATAACCGAAACAGCAGGCGCACACCCCGCCTTTCCGAGGTGAGCCAGCACCACGTCGCCAACAGCAATAATCGGCGTTTCAGCATTCTGGAGTAGTGACTCGGCACTTTCGAAAACCTTGCCCAATGGGTCTTTGAACGCGTCCCGCTCCGTCTCGGGGAGGCGGGCCACGACGGTTGGCACGGTTATCGGACCTTCAGCGCGTACTCCCCGCCTTCGGTTACTTCCATCTTCTCCGCAATCTCGCTTTTCGCCGGGTGGGTGATCACGACGTAGCCGGCCCAATCCTCTGTGAGGCTTGAGGACCCACAGTAGGGGCAGGCGTTCTGTTCGGGCTCGACGATGTGATGACACTCCCGACAGGAGAGGCGATTCGAGGCCATCTACTCGCCCTCCGCAGTGACCTCGCCCTGCTGGCGCTCCTCGCGGAGCCAGCCGTGCTTGCCGAGGCCGGGCTGTTTTGCCGTCAGCCCGATCTTGGACTCACGCGGGTTGCGTTCGTCGATGGACTTCGTGACGATGCGGCCTCTGACGGCGTCGCCGACGCCGAGGGAGTTGTTCGATTCGCGGGAGGCCAGCATCTGGTTCTCCTCGTCGAAGGCCAGATACTCGTCGGAGATCTGTGAGACGTGGAGCAGTCCGTCGACCGGTCCGATCCCGACGAAGGCGCCGAAGGAGACGACCTCGACGATCTCCCCGTCGACGACCTCCTGCATTTCCGGATCGAAGGTCAACGCGTCGAACTCGGCTTTGTAGTAGACGCCGGGTCGGTTCGGGACGACCGCGCCTTCGCCGATATCGTGAACCTCCGTGACCGTGACGATCGAGCCGACGTCCTCGTCCATCCGCCCCTCCAGTTTGTCCTGCAGGAGTCGCTTGATGAGATCCGGAGTAACGTCGTCGAGCGCCTCGGGTGGCACTTCGACTGTATCAGTGAGTCTAACTCGCTTGTACATCTATGGTTGAGTACGGGTTAATTGATTCCGGCCCCTTAAATGGATTACCTGAACGCCTGCCGACAGCAGGCGTTCGCGTAACGGGGCGTCGTTCGTGACGACGGCGTCGACTTTCCCTGACTCGCCCAGGGACAGGACAGCGTCGTCGGCGTACGGTTCCGGTGACGGGATCGATTCACATCGCTCGGCCAGGTCGAGCCCGACCTGTGCCGCGCGGCTGGCTTCCCCGCCCGAGTCGGCCAGCTTTTCGAGTTCCTCTACGACGATGGTCGGGACGACCGGGGTGTACTCTCCGAGGAGGCGATCCAATTCCTCGAAAACACGCAGGTCGGCTTCGACCGGCATCATCAGTGCGTTCGTGTCCATCGCGACTCTCATTCACGCAGCGTGCCGATCCCGATCAGCCGCCAGCGGGTGCCGACCCGCCGGTTGATCGCGATCGTGGCCCCTTCCGGAGCACAGACCGGGCGTTTGAGGTTCACTTCGGCCTCGCCACCCCGTGCGCTGGTGACGGCGCCGACCGTCGTCGCGGTGCCGATCGTCAGCATCAGCGGTTCGCCCGTGCTGATGGGCTCGACGGGTTCGTCCTCGTCGGCGCCGACGAGCCGGTCCAGCAGGTCGATGTCCATCTCGAATTTCTCCCAGACCGGCGGGAGCGAGCCCGGTGCGCCGGCGACCTGGCCCGCGAGGGCGTCACCCTTGGTCAGGCTCGGATCGAGGCCGGTACCAACGCCCAGCAGCCCGCCGGGGGCGGCCGACTCGACCATCTCCTCGCCGGACTGGATCGACCGCACGGTCGAGGTAACCGGCTGCCACTCTGTCTGGCCCCCTTCCTCGACTTCCCGGCCGGGACGGATTTCGATCTCGTCCTCGGTTTCCAATATTCCCTGGACGAGACTGCCACCGATGACGCCGCCGCTGAGATCGCCCCACTCCGTGCCGGGGCGATTGATGTCGAAGCTCCGGGCGACGTACATCTGTGGGTCGGCCTCGGGGTCCCGCTCCGGCGTCGGGATCTCCTCCTGCAGGGCTTCGATGATCAGGTCGACGTTGATCTCCTGTTCGGCGCTGATCGGGACGATCGGCGCGCCTTCGGCGACGGTGCCCTCGACGAACTCCGTGATCTGTTCGTAGTTCTCGCGGGCGGTCTCCCCGTCGACCAGGTCGATCTTGTTCTGCGCGATGACGATGTTCTCGATGCCGATGCTGTCCAGGGCCATCAGATGCTCCTCGGTCTGTGGCTGTGGGACCTCCTCGGTGGCCGACACCACGAGCACGGCGCCGTCCATGAGCGCCGCGCCCGAGAGCATCGTCGCCATCAGGGTCTCGTGGCCCGGCGCGTCGACGAACGAGACCGTCCGGAGCACGTCCGTTTCGACGTCGTGCTCGGGGCAGGTGTCCGCGACCGTGTAGGCCTCGGGACCCTCACACTCGGGGCAGCGACGCAACGTCGTGTCGGCGTACCCCAGGCGGATCGAAATCCCTCGTTTGAGCTCCTCGGAGTGCTGGTCTGTCCACTCGCCCGAGAGGGCCCGAACCAGGGTCGTTTTCCCGTGGTCCACGTGCCCGACGAGTCCGATGTTCACCTCCGGTTGACGGTTGTCGGCGTCCATAGTCACGAAATAATCTTGTCCGATTTTCGCGAGGAACGACTGATAAACCTACTGTTCCGGCGTCGGACACGAAAACGCAGGAGACAAGCCGTGGGTAAAAGTCCCAAAGGGGTAAATGGGTCGACGCGAAAACACGGGTATGGAACAAAACGTCGGTAACACCGACCAGACCGCACGCATTGCCGGGGGCATGCTGTTTGGGATACTGGGGGCCGTCTCCCTTCTCGGCCAGGCGCTGTCGCCGGCCATCGGCGCGGTCCTTCTCGTCGTCGGGGTCGTCCTCCTGTACACCGGATACACCCGACAATGCATGCTCTACGCGCCGTTTGGCATCAACACGAACAAGTGAGACGGGAACGGTTTTCCCCGGTGACTGGATAGTACGGCCGTGCGCGAGTACGACTTCGAGCTCCGGCTCGCAGCCCGACTGGAGGCCGCGGGGGTGCCAGGATCGACGCCGGTCCCCACGGGATCGCTCGTTGCTCGCCAACTCGGGACCAGCGTCGTCGGGGCCGGCGGCCGGATCATGGACTTGGTCGCTGTCGCTCCCGGTCCGGAGTTCGAAAAGCGCCGGCCAATCACCGCCGAGACGATTCCGCCGGCGGCAATCGAGAGCGACGTGGCGGTCGGGCGGGCTCGACAGGTAACCTCGGCGATCGACGCCCCGCCGGCAGTCGCCCAGGAAATCGCGACGCGGGCCGCGGCGGTCGGCTTTTTCGAACTCGGTCGGCGGGACGGGCGAACGGTCGCCAGGCAGGCGACTCGGTATCCGGACTGGTTCGGGCCGATCCTCGGCATCGAGAACAAGCCGGATCTTGGAACGCCGGGGGACCTCGCGGCCCAGCTCCGGCGCGACGTGAGTCTCCAAGTGTTGGATGCCGTAGTCCTCGCTACAGCGTCACACGTTACCGGCGCCCATAAAAATAGACTCCCCGATCCGGTCGGCATCTGGCGTTTCGACCCCGAAACGAGCGAGATTGACGTCATCAAGGATCCCGAGCCCCTGGAGCCGGCGGCCAAAAGCTTCGAGATTGAGACCGAACGGCCTGGCCACTTCGAGGTCGTGCCGGTTTCTCCGGAAGCAAAAGCCAAACAGCGACGCCGGATTGCCGAACGGGCCTACGGAAAGGGGTGGCGAACCTTCGACCTGCCGGGGTGTGACAACCTCGAACCGGAAACCGTGGACGGCCGGTCCGGTCTGCCCTATTGCTCGTGGGCTGACCGGCTGGTCGAACCGGCGGCCGACTGCGGCCCGGAGTGTCCCGGTCACGAGCCGGCTTCGGAACCGGCTATCGACCTCGAAGCAGAGCGCGAGAAACACACGCCCTGGAAGCGGGACGTCCCAGGGGCGGCGAGTCATCAGACGTTCCTCGACCGGTTTCAAACGGACTAAGGCAGACGACTACAGCTGAATCTGCTCCCCGTCGACCGCGAGTTTCGGGTCGAACGCCTCGTCGGCGGGGTACCGGTGAGAAAGATGCACGAGTCGAACGTCGTCCGCTTCGAGT
>Ga0207714_1002527_pt1 | contig 10992 bp, 7 predicted proteins | sample PonA232FremontCA_2_FD_187270 | JGI IMG/M metagenome (GOLD analysis project Ga0207714, IMG submission 187270) | Marine sediment microbial community from Fremont, CA, USA - Pond A23 Sediment 2 (SPAdes) | ecosystem: Environmental > Aquatic > Marine > Unclassified | place: USA: Fremont, California... | reverse complement strand
ATGCTCTGGACCAAGCCTAAAAATAATGTGACGAAACCAAGACAGCTGTCAACGCTTCCCGTTCAGGAAATCCTTTTCTTTGCCCATCCTGAAAGTATCCATTCAGCAAGGCCGTTCCCCTGCCCGAATACACCCTCTGCCGGACCCACCCGCATTGGGAAGCATCCCCACAGTCTCGTGCGGGACCTCTCCGGGCTGATTGTTCACAAACGGATGCTTGGCTGCTATTGTATGTTCTCTTTACACCCTTTATTCCGGTCCGAACGGCCTATGGATCCCCAGATCGTCACCAGATACCACAACCTGTCCGCCAATCCCTTCACCCCTGCTACAGCCGGTGAAAACTACTTTTCCACCCCGCAGACCCAGCGCATATTGCACGAGCTGCACTTCGGCATCGTCAGCCGAAAGGGGTTCCTGCTGCTTTTGGGGGAAGTCGGCGTGGGCAAGACCTCCCTCCTGCTTCAGCTTCTGGGGAGCCTGCACCAGGAGCGGGGACTGCACACCGCCTGGGTCCTGAACACCTCGGTAGGCCCCCTGGAGCTCCTGGAGGCGATCATTGCAGACTTCGGACTGAAGGCTCCCCGGGGCGCCTCCAGATCCCTCCTTTTGGACATGCTTCACAGCCATTTCCTTGGGGTCAACGAAAACGGGGGCAACTGCGCCATCATCGTGGACGAGGCCCACAACCTCTCCGAGGAGGCGCTGGAATGCCTGCGCATGCTTTCCAACATGGAGGCGGGAGGGCACAAGCTGGTCCAGATCCTGCTCGCGGGCCAGGAGGAGCTCCGGCGGGTGCTGAACACCGAGCGCCTGCGGCAGCTGCAGAGCCGCATCTATGTGCAGTGTACCCTCCAGCCCCTAAGCAGGGAGGAAATCCATTCCTACTGCAGCTTCAAGCTCTCGCGCGCCGGAGCCCAGCTTCCCATCACCTCCCGGGGGGCACGCCTGCTGTGGCTGGCGAGCAGGGGCAACACCAGACTCCTGGACCTGATCATGGACCGTGCCCTGCACGCCATGGCCGCCCATGCGACGCACACCGTATCCGGACGGATCGTGGGCAGCGCCCTGCGGGAAATCACTCCGCAGCAACGCCTGATCCGGGAAAATCTGCGCCGAAACCGGCAACGCCGGACTGCCGCCCTGCTCAGCGCGGCAGCCGTGCTTCTCTTCGCCGCGGGGATGCTTATGCCCGGACCCACAAATTCCCTGTTCGGCGAAAACTCCGCGGGTGCCCTGAAACTCCTGCCCTACTCCAGCGACTCCAAGGAGGGTCCCCAGGACACTGAATCGGTCAAGGAGGGCTCCCACAGGATACGGAAACAGATCGAGCCGAGGGATCCGTCCGCATCAAAACCCCCTCCAGAAGTTGCGCGAAAAAAGAAACTCTTGAAATTCCTGAACAGCTTTAATATTGTCAGTATGCACTCTTATTTACAGAGCGCCGTGGAGGAAGGCGACATAACCCCTTTTCGGCGGAATCTGCCGTCCGGGCTGCGCCTGGCTGGACTCCGGGAGCTCCCCCAGGATCCCGGTTTTCCCTTTTCCTCGCTTCCCTGGAGGGAGCTGACCGGCGAAGGCCCCAAATGGTACGTCCTCTGGGAGCCAACCCTTGAGCTGAACCTGAAGCGCCCCCGAGAGTCGAGCCCGTCGGACATTGTTATCCTGCAGACCATTCTGCGCGAACAGGGTTTGTATTCCTATCGCATCGACGGCAAATACGGCCCGCGCACCCGCAAGGCTCTTCGGGCCTACCGGGAGGCTCACCAATCAAACTTTGAGCAGGGTCCGGACACCCGAACCCTTTTTGCCCTGTGCCGGGATTTTCACGGCAAGCGCTCCACTGCCGCGCAAGGCCGATAACACTGGCCCCTTGACCATTCCGGCTGAATCAAGGAACACGAGTCAATCCATGCTGCATGGCTTTCCCTGGCTCCCGGGCTCCAAGCAGGTCCTGGGGGTGGATATCACTTCAGAAGGCGCCGCCCTGGTTCGGGTGAGCCGGAACAAAAACGAGCCCCTGGTTCTGGCAACGGAATTCTGCAGCTGGCAACAGGACGAGGAGAGGTCCCGAACCCTGTCCCGCACCGTCCGTAATATGGCGCGCCCCCGGATTCCGGTGGTCTCCACGCTACCTCCGCAATCCTACCAACTCCTTCAGGTCCAGGCCCCCAAGGTCAAGGAGAACGAAGTGAAAATGGCCGTGGGCTGGCAGATCAAGGACCTCATCGACTTCCCCCTGGAGAACACGGTCATCGATCATTTTCCGGCGCCGGACTCCCCGGGGCTGGGCAAGATGGTCTACGTGGTCGCGGCGGACAGGGGGGCTGTGCGGGAGCACGCCGACCTTCTGGAACAGGCCCGCCTCAAGATACGGGCCATCCACATCCCGGAGCTTGCCCTGCGCAACATCGTGCAGCGGGAAGAGGACAGCGATTCCGGTCTTGCCCTGCTCCACATGGAGGAGGATACCGGCATGATCCTTATCTTCAAGAACGGGATTCTCTATGTGGCCAGGCGGCTCCGATCGGGGATGAACCAGTTGCTGCAGAGCGGCTCGCCAGCCGAGGAGGACAGCATCCTGGAAGCCGAGGACCAGGGGAACCCGGCCTTCGAATCCGTGCTTTTGGATCTGCAGCGCACTCTGGACTATTTCGAGAGCAACTTCCGCTCCCCGCCAGTGGGAACGCTCCTTCTCGCGCCCCAGCTGGGTGACCTTCCCGAGCTGCAAAGCCATCTGCAACAGAATCTGGATATGTCCGTTCGACTGTTGGACAGCCAGCGCCTTTTGGGCGAAGACCTCTCCTTTGCGGAGCAGGGCCGCTGCCTTCTGGCGCTGGGCAGCGCCTTTAATGCGGGAGAGGGTTGACGGGATTAACAGGAACGCGGAAAAGAAGAGTTGACAGGATTAACGAGATGAACTGGAGTTTTTGAAGAAAGGACGAAACATCCTATTTCGAATCTCATCCAGCTCATCCTGTACATCCTTTCGACTTCCCCCAAGCATAACAAAGAGACCATGAGACAAAAGGTCAATCTCTACCAGGCCGGAATTCGGCCCCAAAAAAGCCTTTTGAGCGGGGCAAGGACCCTGCTTGTCCTCGCCGTCGTAATCTGTGTCCTGGCTGGCATGTCCTTGTATCAACAGCAACGGACAACTCAGTTACGCCAGAGATTGGAGGAAGCGCAAGCAACACGTGAGCCTCTGCAAAATCGGGTAGAAGAGCTGCGACAAAAAGCCGCCCAACAGAAGGACCAGAAACTGCGGAGCCGGATCCGGGAGCTGAAAGCGGAACAAAAGGCCAGACGGCAGCTCGCGGATTTGATCTCCCGTTCCGGCACCTCCGGGAAAAAGGATTTCGCCCCGTTCCTCAGGGCCCTGGCCAGGCAGCACCTGCCCAACCTGTGGCTGACCGAGTTCAGCATCACCCTGGAAGGGACGCCGACCTTACGACTCACGGGTAGGACCACCGTCTCGGAGCAGATTCCGGAATATCTGCTCCGCCTCTCCCGGGAAGAGGTGTTCTCCGGCTTTAGCTTCAGGACGCTTCGGGCGGAACGCCTGGAGGAGGAGCCGGAGGTGGTGGAGTTCACCCTGGCCTCGGAGACCGAGCAGCCATGATGCAGCGGATCAAAGAGTTCTTGCGCGCAGCTGCTGCCAAGTTCGAGGAACGCCCGATACGGGAAAGGATCCTAGTGCTTATCGCCGCGATCGCGATAAGCGTCACGCTCTGGCATCTGCTTTTCTTTCAGGGCCAGCGAGAACGAATCGGCAGTCTGCAGGAGCAAATCGCCTCGGTCGGGCAAGAGATCTCCTCCCTGCAGCAGGAGAAAGCCAAGTTGCAACAAGCGGTGCGAGAGAATGAGCAAAAGGACCTGCGCCGCAAGATACAAGAGCTACAGAACAATATAGAGCAACTGGACACCGAGCTAAGAGAGAAGAGCAGCGAGCTCATCTCTCCCCGCCGCATGGCGAGTCAACTGCGGAGAGTATTGCAGCGAAGCTCCGAGCTGGAGCTGACCCGGATGGCAAACAGCCCTCCCAGCAAGGTGGATCTCGCCAACCTGATCAAGGCTTCGGCGAATGGAGACAGCGATTCCCTGCCCGAGCTCTATCGGCACCCGCTGGGCATCACTTTCGAGGGGAGCTATTCCCAGGCATTGTTGGCCTTCGAAAGGATGCGGGACATGTCTTCCCGCTTCTTCTGGGACCGGCTGGAGTATACGGTGGTGGATCATCCCACGGCACGCCTGCGCCTAAATGTGCATACCCTGAGTCTGGACAAGACATGGATCGGCTTCTAAACGACTTCAGCAGACTTTCGCTTCTGAGCGCCCTGGTACTGGCTGTCGCCCTCTCGGGGCCCTTTAGCCCCTTTCCCGCAAGTGGGCAGTCGCTTCCGGATCCCACCAGACCGGAAAAGACGGGAAAGCAAGGGCAAGGCCCCGCAGGAGCCAAGCGGCAAAAGGAGCCGTCCTGGGAGCTGACCTCGGTTCTTTATGCCCCGAGCCGCAAGCTGGCTGTCATCAACGACGAAATCCGGGAAGCGGGCCAGGAGATAGCGGGCGCCAGGATCCTGGAAATCCGGCAGGACAGCGTGGTCCTGCTCTACAGGGGCCAGCGCCGCGTGGTAAGGCTCCTTTCCCAGGGGACCGGACTCAGGCGAACCGGCAACGAGCAGGGAGCGAACGAACAATGACCGCCTCTATATCCCGTTTAGGACTGGCTCTTTTCCTTCTCCTGTTCCTGGCGAGCGCCTGCGCCACGCAGGGCCGCCTGCCGGAGCAAAAAGCCGAGCCCTCGCCCGCACGGCAGAGCCGGGACACATCGCGGAAAAACGCGAGCACCCCCCGGGAGGTGCCCTCCTCGGTTGATTCCGCGCTGCTCCCCCAGAAGGAAACCGATGGTATTCCTCCCGAACAGGAGAGGGAGCCACGATCCAGTGCCGAGCCCCGCTTCGATGTCCGGGCCAACGAGGTTTCGGCCAGACAGTTCTTTATGAGCCTGGTCCGGGAGACCCCCTACAGCCTCACGATCCATCCCCGAGTCCAGGGAACCATCACCCTGCAGATGCAAAACGTCACCCTGCCCCAGGTCCTTGAGGCAGTGCGAAATCTCTATGGGTACCCCTATCGACGCACCGGATCGGGGTATCAAATCCTGCCTTCGGGAACGGTCAGCCGCACCTTCCATGTGGACTATCTGGATCTCACCCGTCAGGGAGGATCGAAGACCCAGGTCCGCTCCGGGAGCGTCTCCGGTGATGGGGAGGGCGATAGCAATGCCCCTTCGGTGACCAGCACCGAGATCAGCACCGAGAGCGAAAGCGCATTCTGGTCCGAGCTGGAGAACACTCTGACCTCTCTTGTGGGACAGGGGGATAACCGCAGGGTGATTACCCAGCCCCAGGCCGGCCTTGTCGTGGTCCGGGCAATGCCGCGGGAGCTGCAGCAGGTGGAGCAGTACCTGGACACGATGCAGCAAAACGTGCAAAGGCAGGTTATCCTGGAGGCCAAGATCATGGAGGTCCGTCTGAACGAGGGCCATCAGACCGGGATCAACTGGTCCGGGCTCTTGTCCGGATCCGATGAGTGGGGCGGCGTGATCAGCCAGACCGGAGGCGGCACTGCCATCTCCGGAGGAAACACTCCCAGTAGCGGGAACAGTCTCGACCTGAGCCCGAACAACCCGGATCTCACCACCGGAAGGTCGGCCCGAGCCTTCGGAGGGGCCTTTTCCACAGCGGTCAATATCCGCAATTTCACCGCCTTCATCGAGCTGCTCAAGGAGCAGGGAGAGGTCAACGTCCTGAGCAGCCCCCGCGTGGCGACCATGAACAACCAGAAGGCTGTGATCAAGGTGGGCACGGACCAGTTCTTCGTCACCGACGTCTCCACCGAGACAGATGAGGACGAAACCGGTGGCGACACACAAATCAACGACGTGACCCTGGACCCCTTCTTCTCCGGCATCGCTCTGGACGTCACCCCGTATATCAGCCGCAACGATCTGGTGACCATGCATATCCACCCCTCGGTGAGCAACGTGGAGGAAGTCACTAAGAACTTGAAACTGGGTCAGGATCAGAATCTTTCCCTCCCGCTTGCCCAAAGCGAGGTCCGGGAGTCGGACAGCATCGTCAAAGCCAAAGACGGGGAAATCGTGGTCATAGGCGGCCTGATGAAGTCCAGGATGAGCGACGAGCAGGCCTCCGTGCCCTTCCTGGGTGACGTACCTTTACTGGGATACCTCTTCCGACATGAGAAACAGGTGCAGGAAAAAAGCGAGCTGGTCATCCTGCTCCGCCCCAGAGTGATCGGGTACGGCCAGGAAAGCGCCAGAATGCCAGAAGCGGGGGATCTCAACTCAGAAAACTTCGGCAGGCAGTGGCGAGGCGGGCGACAATAAGGAGGCCGACGACTGAGCCTTCGACCACCTCCCTCTGCCTATCGTTTATGGCCCAGCTCCTTTGAACCTTCATGCTTCCTCTTCAATACCAAACCATGAATCCGGGCCCCAAACCCTGTAAAGGGTTTCCAGCATATGAGCCTCGTCTATCAGTCCCTGAAGAAGCTGCAGTCCGGCGAGGACGAGTCGGGCACCGGCCCGGGCCCGCCGCGGCCGCCGGATCGGCATTTCCGGCTGCGCAGCGTAGCTCGAATCCTATTGGGGCTCGTTCTGCTGGGCGCCGCCGTGTATATCGCTTGGATCATGGCAGGCGACGAGCCGCCGAAATCAAGCCCTCCGAACTCCGCGAAAATGGACGGCGGCCGGCCGGCGGATACCGGGCCGGCGGATAACGCCTCGCGCAGCAAAACCGCAAAAAAGGACCAAGCCAAGCAATCCGACCCAGCCAACGAGACCGAACAGGCAGCGACAAACGAGACAGTAGCCTCGGCTGATACAGAGGAACCAGCACTCCTTCGCCTCTCCTGCCGTAGCAACGGCACCCGGGCCAGGCTCAGCCTGGAATTCGACCGCGAGCCTGCCAACCCGAAAACGAGATGGAACAACAAAGCGCAGACCCTCGATGTGGCCTTTCCCAGCGCGGTGGTCACGGATGCGCAATCCCTTTTGGAAAGGACGAGACCGAAAGGTCTGGATCTCACCCTGCCTTCCAGCGACCCGCTCCATTTGCGCCTCAAGGTCCCTGAGCTCAAGGAGCACGACGCGTTCACCCTTTTAGGATCCGCTGACTACGGGCCGCGATACGTCCTCGTCCTTCGCTTCGCCCCGGAAAGCAAACAGAATGGGGAACCAAGCAAGACAGCCAGGGCGTCCCGGTCCGAAACGCCGGACGATCCCCAAGGCAGTCCCCGGAGCAAGCAAGGCAAAGACGACGCCGCCGAGCCGAAGGAAAGCCCAAGGCCCGAATCAGGGGAGCAGGACAGTTCCGGATCCATGGCGATCGCCTCCAGCGCGTCCCAAGAGCAGTCCCGGGACGGAAGGGATGTCCAAACTGCCGGAGACAAACGATTCCTGGATCAGAAGCGAAGCAAAAGCACGGACAACCAGCTGCTACGGCGTCTGCAAAACAATCCGGAAAACATCGACCTGCGCACCCGCTACGCGGAAGAACTCGTGTCCCAAGAGCGCTACCGCAGGGCGCTTCAGGTCCTGCAACTGGACAATCCCCCCAATGTACAGGACAATATCGACTACTACGCCCTTGCCGCGTACGCCAGCCGCAAGCTGGGCCGGAACAAAAGGGCGGCCAGGATCTACCAGACCCTTGTGGAGAAACAACCCCGACACGGAAGGTGGTGGATGGGCCTTGGCCTCTGCCTGGAGCGAACCGGGCGAAGCGGGGTCGCCCTCAAGGCCTATGAACGGGCCCTGGCTTCCTCCGGGCTGGGGGAAGAGGTGCGCTCCTTCCTGCGGCAGCGCAAGAAAAGACTGGATCAAGGACAGAGCGAAGAATAGAATGCACGGATAAGAGAGACCAGGAAGAAGAAATACAAGAGCTTGTTGACAGGATAGGCGGGATTGTCAGGATAAAAGAAATGGATCCGGGCAACTTGATCGACCAGATCCATTTCTCCCCTTTATTTCGTCAATCCTGTTCATCCTGTCGACGCATACTTTTTTTCAAATACCTCCTGCCCTCGGACTATGCACGTTTACGTGTTCGATACAAACTGAATCCTAACCCCAAGGTCGAATATGGCCAAATTACGCAAGATTCGCCTCGGAGACCTCCTGGTACAGGAGGGCAAGCTCAGCGAGGCGCAACTGCAAAACGCCCTGAAGGAACAGAAAAAGAGCGGGGGAAAGCTGGGCAAGGTCCTGATCCAGATGGGATTCATCCAGGAGGACGATCTGCTTCAGCTCCTCTCCAAGCAGTTGGAAATCCCCTTCATCGATTTGCGCTCCTATCGTTACGACCCGGAGGTGGTCCGCAAATTGTCCGAGACCCACGCCCGCCGCTTTCGGGCCATCCTGCTGAACAAGAACAAGGACGGCGCGCTCGTGGGCATGGCGGATCCCACGGACCTCTTTGCCGTGGACCAACTGGGCAAAATCCTGCAGGCCACGGTAAACCCCGCCGTGGTGCGGGAAGCGGATCTCTTGCACACCATCGACACGGTCTACCGCAAGACCCAGGAAATCCACCACATTGCCACCGAGCTGGGCCAGGAGATGGGGGACGAGGACGAGGTGGTCCTGGAGAACATGCTCGCCGAGGCAGGCCCGGAAGACGCTCCCGTAGCCCGCCTCCTGCAGAGCATGTTCGAGGACTCCGTGCAGATCGGGGCCTCGGACATCCATGTGGAGCCGGATGAATCCGGGCTGCACATCAGGCAGCGCGTGGACGGGGTGCTGCAGGAACAGACCATCAAGGAGCGCCAGGTGGCTCGGGCCCTGGTCTCCAGGCTCAAGCTCATGTGCGGGCTAAACATCTCCGAACGCCGGCTGCCCCAGGACGGACGCTTCAACATGCGGGTCAAGAACCGCAGCATCGATGTCCGCCTCTCCACCATGCCCACCCAGTACGGCGAATCCGTGGTCATGCGCCTCCTGGACCAGTCCCAGGGTCTGCTCAGCCTGGATCACATCGGCATGTCCGAGCGCACTTTGGCCCGTTTCCGAGTCTCAATCCATCAGCCTCAGGGCCTTGTCCTGGTCACCGGCCCTACCGGAAGCGGCAAGACAACCACCCTCTACGGCGCCCTGAGCGAGCTGAACACCCCCGCGGTCAAGGTCATCAGCGTGGAGGATCCGGTTGAATACCGCCTTCCCCGGATCAACCAGGTCCAGGTCAACTCCCGCATCGGACTGAGTTTCGCAAGTGTACTTCGCTCCGCTCTGCGCCAGGATCCGGACATCCTCATGGTGGGCGAGATGCGCGACGAGGAAACCGCGGAGATCGGTCTGCGCGCGGCCATGACCGGCCATATGGTTCTGTCCACCTTGCACACCAACGACGCGGTTTCCACAGCCCTGCGATTGCTGGACATGGGCGCCGCCGGATACATGGTGGCCAGCTCCCTGCGGGCGGTGCTCTCCCAACGTCTGGTGCGCCGCATCTGTTCCATGTGCGTGGAGGATGATCCCCTGGATGTGTTTAAGCGGAACTGGCTTCGGGCCATGATGGGCCAAGAGGCCGAAAAGACCACTTTCAAGCGCGGCGGGGGCTGCGCCCACTGCAACAACACCGGATACCGGGGCCGAATCGGGGTCTTCGAGCTGCTGGAGATCGACGACACCCTGGCCGACGCCCTGCGCCGCGGAGTCAGCGCGGACTTTGCCACCGCCGCCAAGAACAGACGGGGCTTTCGCTCGCTTACCGCCAACGCGCTGGACTACGCCCAAGAAGGACTCACCAGCCTGGAGGAGGTCATCCGGATCTCCGGAGAGGTGGAGCAGCCCCTGGACACCCCTGAGCAAACACCTACCGAGACCGAGGCGGCGGATATCGAAGTTGAGCCGGATGGGGAAAAGATTGAAACAGAAGCCAAAGAGGGTGAGCCAGAGCCAAAGGAGCATGAGCCAGAGGCGAAAGAGGAAAACGAGTCGGCTTCCGCTGAGCCGCTTTCGGAAAAACCGAGCCCGGAAGCCAGGTACCTGGAGGAATAGATACTCGGTTTGCCTCAAGATACTCTATCAAAGCAATAAGTTGACAACTTCGAACATTTTACTTCGAACAAAACGTTTATGCCCAATTTCAACTACCTGGCCCGCACCCCGGACGGGCAGTCCCAACAGGGACAGATAGAGGCAGCCACAGTCGAGGCAGCCGCGGACCGCCTGCAGAGCTCAGGGGCGATCCCTGTGCGCATCACCCAGGCCAAGGAAGGGGGAAGCTTGGGCGAGGCCCTGTCTAACAGCCAGCTCTTCCAAAAGAAGGTCAGCCTGGACGACCTCATCCTCTTTACCCGCCAGATGTACAGCCTCGTCCGGGCGGGCATCCCCCTGGTCCGGGCCTTGCACGGCATTCGGGAGACCGTTCGCAAACCTGTTCTGCGCGAGACCCTGCAGGGAGTGATCCAGGAGCTGGAGGGTGGCAGACAGCTTTCCGAGGCCATGGAGCAGTATCCGCGTGTCTTCCCCAGGCTGATGGTCAACATCGTGCAGGCCGGTGAGGAAACCGGTCGGCTGGACGAGGGCTTCCTGGAGCTCTCCAGCTATCTAGCCCGGGAGAAGGAAACCAAGCAGCAAATCAAGTCCGCCCTGCGCTATCCGGCTTTCATCGTGGTAGCCATCATGGCGGCCATGGCGGTGCTCACCCTCTTCGTCATCCCCGCCTTCGCCCGTATGTTCGAGAGCTTCGACGCCCAGCTCCCCTTGCCCACCCGCATCATCATGGGGGTCTCCAATTTCGCCACCAATTACTGGTACATCATACTCGGTCTTTTGATTGTCGGCTTCTTCATTCTGCGGGCTTGGATCAAAACCGAGAGGGGACGTTACCTATGGGACCGGATGAAGTTGAAGATCCCCGTCATCGGCAGCATTTTGCTACGGGCCAGCCTGGCCCGATTCTGCCGCGG